>Ga0172368_10007950_pt1 | contig 10921 bp, 10 predicted proteins | sample Lak11m_FD_114540 | JGI IMG/M metagenome (GOLD analysis project Ga0172368, IMG submission 114540) | Freshwater microbial communities from Kabuno Bay, South-Kivu, Congo - kab_022012_11m | ecosystem: Environmental > Aquatic > Freshwater > Lake | place: Democratic Republic of the Congo: South-Kivu...
CGGCATGCACCGCCGCCGCATCGATCAGGTGCTGGAAAAAAGCCGCCGGTTTCAACCCCAGGTTGAAATCGCATTCATTGACCGTCACCTGCACCGCTTCTTCATGGATAACTTTTGACTCGTCTGTCATCTGCTGCCTTTCATAAAATTGTCCACATTTGAACGGTATAAAAGTCAGTTAAAGCAGAAATTTCCCCCCAGTCAGGATCTCCAAATCTTAATGTAGTCCCAGCAGGGCGGTTTCTTTTCCCCTACCCGATCAATATCGCCTGGGCGGATTGTCTATTCCGCCGGGCGCGGAACTTTTTAGGGAAAGTCGTTGTAAATCTCTTTTATCTGTTGTTCGAGTTCAGGGATGCTTTTCTTGCAGACCTGCCAAACAAGTTCTACATCAACGCCAAAATATTCGTGTGCAATGACATTTCGCATGCTGGATATTTTTTGCCACGGGATTTGCGAATAACGTGTTTTCAAGTTGCGGGGATTTGGCGACAGGCCTCACCAATGGTCTCAATGTTATGGATAATGGCGTGAAAAGTTTTAAGGTCATGTTCCAGATCGTCGGCGGAGTTCACCCCGGCCAAAAAAGTGGAAATGTTGCGACTGGCTGACAAAATGTCATCCAGGTAAAATCTTGCGTTACGCGGAGACATTGTATAAATCCCCCTGGATATAGGGCAGCATGGCGGGTTTGATGGCTTTCCTTGTTACCAGGTCAACCCGGCGGCCAAGAATTTCCTCGAGCAAAAGTTGGAGAGCAAAAAAATAATCAACATCCAGCGTGGAAAATTCCACCAGGAAATCCACATCACTGTGTTTGCGCAGCCGGTCCCTGGCTGCCGATCCAAAAAGCGCTAAGTGGGTCACGTTATATTTCCGGAAATCCAGTTTGGCCAACCGCTGGATGATCTCAGCCCGGCTGGTTACAGGATTTATTTTTTCACCATTCATATTTTTCTTCGCCTTCTCCGCGCCAGTAATCCGGCCAGCACGCCAGGCTGCGTTTGACCGGCCAGAATATCAGGACATGAAATCGGCCGCTGGTATTATTTTACAACCAAACCTGATATCAGGGACTGAAACCAATCGCTACAAATTCTGGTCAGCCGATCAATATCGCCCGGGCCGGGGCGCCGTCCGCGCCAACCAGCTTGAGCGGCAGGCAGTACAGCTCGTAAAACCCGCGCGGCACCCGCGAAAGGTCGAGACCTTCCACGATCACCACCCCGGCCTTCAACAGCACGTTGTGGGTTGGCCCCGAATCGCCAAAAGGCGCCACCGACAGGTAATCCACGCCCACCAGGCGGATGCCGTGCGCCACCAGCCACCTGGCGCCGTCTTCCGTCAGGGCCACAAAATCGCGCTGGAAGGCCTTTGTGCCGCTGGACCAAAACCTCGAATTGCTGGTGCCAAACAACAGGCGCGTTGTGCCCGCTCCCACCGGCACCCGTTCCAGCACCTCGGCGCTGATCTCATCCACATCATCTGGCAGCTGCGTCACGTAACATGGCCCGGTCAGCACATCCAGCGCCAGGGTTTCAACCGTGCGGCCATCGTTCAGGAAGTGATGCGGCGCATCCACGTGCGTCCCATTGTGAGCCGACATGCCCAGCCGCGTCAGGTTGACGTGGTCGCCCCTGTCGATCGACTCGGCCAGGCTCAACTCCACCGGCGGGTCGCCCGGCCAGACCGGCATGGTCGGGGTGATCTCAAGACTAATATCGTAAATAGTCATGCCATCCTCGCTTTCCCTTTCTTTCCCAGGCTTATCTCTTGGCAGTCGTCTAGCGCGGCAGGTCCTGCGCTGCTACCACCCGCTCGCGCTGAAATACTCTTGCAAAAACTGTTCCCGCTCAGGCGGCGTCATCGGGCGCGGTTTTGAATAGTCCTCCAGCATGGCCGTCAGCAGTTCGATCCCTGCCAGCCTGCCATCGTAAAACACGTAGCGGTCCAGGAATTCGCGCCGCGTATCCGTCGTGCGGGTGCCATTGGCATAATCATAGCCCATCTGGTCAAAAAACAGGTTGCCGGGCCCGTAATGGATGAACGCCCCGGCGTGGAACTCCATCGCCTGCGAGTAATGCGCCTGTGAACCGCTGACCACATCCGCCCCGACCTCGGCCAGCCGCCTGAAGTCCTCGATCTGCCCGGGGCGGGCTTCGGGGCTGTAGTACTCGTAATGCTGGATGGTGGCGATGACCGCATACCCTTCATCCTTCAGGGTGCGGATCTCATCCACCAGCCAGCCGTAATCGCCGCAGTCCGCGGCGCCGGGTTCGCCGGCGGTTGCCCAGGCAAAATCCGGCCCGGAGGCGTTGCAGCCCACGAAGGCGAACCTGCTCCCGCCACGTTCCAGGACGGCCGGCTGGCGCGCCGAGAGCGCATCCGCTCCGCCCGCGAAGACCGGCCAGCCGCGCTGGCTGTACATTTCCAGCGTGCCCGCCAGCGCCCCCCGGCCCCAATCGTTGACATGGTTGCCGCTCAATTCGATCACATCCACGCCGATATCCTCCAGCAGCCCGATGTTGGCCGGCGCACTGCAGAAGCGCAGGCTGCCGTCGTTCGGGTCGGGCGGCGGGCAGTCGGGGCTGAATGCCACCTCGTTGCTGATGTGCAGGATATCCGCCGCGCGCAGCCAATCGCCGATATCTCGCGCCGGGTAATCGACGCCGTTGACCTGCATTTTATACGAAATGGCGCGCACCAGCGCGGTAGTGCCGGTCACCAGCACGGTCACCAGTTTTTGCGGGTCGCGGTTGCTGGCTGGCAGCGGGTAAAGCCCCGGTTCCAACCTGAAATGCGCCACCAGCGGGTAAGCGGCCGGGTCAAATTCCTTGCGCAGCGGAGACTGCCCATCGAGCTCCAGCACCTTCATCCTGGGCTCAAGCGCTTCGAACGGCACGATGGCCCATGCGCCGCGCTCGCGCCACAACTCATCGCCCAGTTCCTGCGCGCCAACCACCCTGACCCCCTCCCCCACCTGCCCGCCGAAGACCGGTTTCATGGCCTGCAGGGTCTCTGCGCTCATCAACAAGCCGCCGCCCTGTCCATCCCAGGCGGCCTGCAGCTCGCCAAACCCGGCGCCGTCGCGCACGGTTGGGAAGGCTGCCGCCAGGGCATAGACCCAGGTGGCATCGCCCGGCGCCGGCTGCGCGGACAACAGTTCAAGCCGGACATCCGCCGCATCCGGGCGTCCGGCCAGGGCAGGGCTGCTCTTCTCCACCTGCAGGCGCAGCGCCTGCGGCGTGGCCGGATCCACCCACAGCCCGGCCGGAGCCGGGCTGGGCGCGGCAGGCTGCGGCTGGAAAGCCGTCATGCTTGGCAGGGGCGGCGGCAGCGCTGCCACACCCGCCGGCGCAGCCCGCGTACAGGCTGCCAGCATGGTCGCCAGGAGAAATGCCCGGGGCAGGAAGGACCTTTTGTCCATGCCCCGAAACGTGCCGTTTAAGTCCAAGGCTCCTACCCTATTCTTGCCTCGCCGATTGCGAACTGCCTGACGGCCTTCTCATCCACCGACACGCCCAACCCCGGGCCAGTCGGTACCGTGATGGTGCTGTCGGCGTTGAGTGTAAAACGTTCATTGGTAACATCCTGCTTGTAGTAGCGGTCCGAAGCCGAGATGTCGCCCGGCAGGGTGAAGCCCGGCAGCGAGGCGATCGCCAGGTTGGAGGCGCGCCCGATGCCCGATTCGAGCATGCCGCCGCACCACACCGGCATACCCACCTTCCGGCACATGTCATGGATCACCAGCGCCTGGCTCAACCCGCCCACACGGCCCGGCTTGATGTTGATGATCCGGCAGGCTTCCATCTCGATCGCGTAGCGCGCGTGGCGCGGCGAGATCACGCTCTCGTCCAGGCAGACCGGCGTCTTGAGCTGTTTCTGGAACAGGCGGTGGTCCCAGATGTCATCTTCAAACAGCGGCTGCTCGATCAACAGCAGGTCCATCTCGTCCAGCGGTTTGAGCACGTGCGCGCTTTCCAGGCTGTAAGCCGAGTTGGCATCCACCTGAAGGCGGATATGCGGGTACGCCGAGCGCACCGCCCCGGCTTCACTGACATCGCGGCCTGGCTTGATCTTGAGCTTGATGCGCCCGTAACCGAGCGCCACATAACCGTCCACGACCCTCACCAGGTCGGCGGTGGTATCCTGCAGGCCGACCGAAACGCCCACATCGACCCTGTCCTTGACCCCGCCCAGCATCTCGCGCAGCGACTTGCCGTCCCGTTTGCCGATCAGGTCCCACAGCGCCATCTCCACACCCGCCTTGGCCAGGTGATGCCCGCGGATCTGCCCCAGGCGGCGCTGGAAATCGGCGGCATCGACCACATCCTGCCCCACCAACAGCGGCAGGGCGAAATCCTTGAGGATGTGCATGACCGTGCCGGTGGTCTCATACGAATAGCCCGGGTCGCGGTCGGCGGCGCACTCGCCCCAACCCACCAGCCCTTCGGCTTCGATCCTGACCAGCACACCTTCGCGATCATGGATGCGTCCAAAAGAAGTCTCAAAATGCGATACCAGCGGCATGCTGACGGGATAAAGGGTGACGGCATCAATTTTCATTAATATTTCTCCTTGTTTTGGATTTATTAATCGGGAGCAGTGAGTGTTGTTATCTTCGTTTTTTTATCCTTGCGGAAGTCTGCAAGGTCCTGGTATTTCCCGCAAGCGGTGTTTCCAGTAAAACTGGAAACACCACAAAAAAAACCTCTTAAATTCCATTTACGGGCAGGCAAATTCACTTTGCACCTGCCTGATGACAGCAGCATCCGCGCCGGGCAGCCTGGCATAGCGCGCCCAGTTGGCGCACAGGTTTTCATTCATTTCACCGGTCAGCGCGGCGGCCTGCTGGCTGACCTGGCGGGCTCGCTTAAAATTACCGCCCTGCGCCAGCGCTTCGACCAGCGGCAGGTATTCGCCGCCCTGCGAAGGGCTGTAACCGGCTTCCTCAGCCTGCGCATACAGTTCCTTGACCTGCTCCCACTGGCCAAGCTGGGCTGCCAGGTCCGCCTTCTCAAAGTAATAACACCAGGTGTGGGCTGGCTCGCGCCCAAAAATCGCCTTCAGCGGCGGCGGCCCGCCCTGCGGCAGGATGCGCCCCGGGTCGGCATACGGCAGCATGCTTGCCAGGTTGAAAATGCGCGGGTCGTCTGCGTACATCGGGCTGAGGATGCGCAGGCAGCCGGGCGCCGGTTGGGCCAGCATCACCAGCGAATGGTCGGCAACCCCATCAAATTCCAGGTTGCGGAATTTACGGTGCATGTTCTTTCCAGGTTTGATGCCTTCCGCCTCGATCACTTCCCATTTGTAATACCAGTAAGGCAGTTCGATCCCTGTCGGTTGGCCAGCATACAGCAAGGCCATGGCAAAGGACATGTCATAATCAGGCATGTTGGCCGACGGCCCCGAACGGGCCAGGACGGGCGTCCCGGCCTGCAACCCCGGCGCGCGCCAGTACAACTGCCAGAAAAAGTCGCGCAGGTTGCTCCAATCACGGCGGTAACCGTTGACCAGCACGACCTGGGTGGTGATCGATAAAACCAGCAACCCGGCCAGGAACCAGGTCTGCCAGCGGGATTTCACCAGCAGGTCCACCAGGCCAACGCTCGCCAGGACCGCCCCGACCATCATGCTGATCGCAAAACGGTTGTCCCACATGCCGCCGCCGGCCACCGCGCGCCCGATCATCCACACCGGCACCCCTCCGCAGGCAAGCGCCGCCAACCCCAGCAGGATCGCCTGAGGCGGAAATTTTCCATCCACCTGGTCACCCACCCGGTAGGACCAGCCGGCCAACCCCGCCAGCCCAAGCCCCATCAGCATCGCGAACCAGAACGCCGTTGCGCGCAGGTCAATGCGGGCCGGGTCAGTCACAAACGCGATCCAGCTCTTGACCAGCAGGTAGGAGGCATCGATCAGGATCGTCCGGGCAAGTCCAAAAAGCGCATCGACCGGGGCACTGCGCAGTTCCGTCAGCAGGCGCGCGCCGCTGGCGTACTGCTGCACCTTCAATAGGGTGGGGTAGACGCCCACCCGCCACCAGGCAAATGCGCCGAAGGCCGCCACAAAGGGGATCCAGAAAATGATCGTGCGTTTGATGCGTTCGCGCCAGGGCAGGGCGGCCAGCAGCATGAAAACCAGTACAGGGCGAACCAGTTCCAGACCGGCGAAATATTCGATGGTGAAGATCTGCGCCGCGCCGGTCAGAAAGGCCAGCAGCCACAACAGGTTTTTATGCCCGCCGCGCAAAGCCAGCGCCGTCAGGAAAAATGACAGCCCGCACAGCGCAAAGGCGGTGAAGTGCCGGCTGAAGGCGGTGGCGATGGGCTGCTGCAAAAAAGCCGGGTAAGCCAGCAGGAGCAGGCCAAACCAGCGCAGCAGGTTCGTTTTACCGGTCCATAACAGGGAAAAAGTGCGGTAGAAAAAGTACGTCCCGACCCAGCGCAGCACCAGGCTCAATAGATGCCAAAAAAAAGGTGTGGAACCGATCAGGGCATAAAAAAAGGGGTAGGTCCAGGCCAGCGGGCGGTCAAAGAAAAAATACCCTTCCAGGATTTGGGGAGTTGCCAGGCGGGTCAGGTAAACCACCTCCCAATCGTCCCAGTAAAAGCCGAGCCCGTTCAGCGGGTACAGGTAGACCAGGAAACCTGTCAAAAACAGGAGCAGGGCATATCCCCGTTCTGTCTGCAGCCATTTGCCGGTGTTCTCGATCCACCCGGTAAACGGCATGCCTTCCGGCCTATTCCTCAATTTTCATCCCCTCCACCGCGGTGGCGCAGATCGGGCAAATATTCCACGGCAGTTCCATCAATTGGCCGCAGGATTGGCAGGCCTTCTTCAACTTGGTGTGGCAGTTCGGGCATACTTGCCAGCCTTCCTTCACCCGCCGTTCACAGCCTGGGCACAGCAACTGGTCCTCGATCGATGCCAGCAGTGACTCCTCTTCCAGGGTGCGCTGGTATTCCTCTTCCAGCGAGTGCGCCGGGCGCAGGATCAGGTAAACCAGCACGCCCGGCAGGTTCAGGACAGCCACCACCAGCACTGCCAGGGCCTGCGCCAATGGGTCGCGCGCGCGGTTGCGAATATCGCGCCAGGTCCAGATCACCAGCGCCAGCCACAACGCCGCCAGAAAAGCCCCGCCGAACGCTACCAGGATCAGCAATACACTGCTCATAAAAGTCGGGTCAAGCGTCATACATTCTCCACGGAAAGATTCATATTCTGCAGCCGGTTGATCCTGCCATTTTCCAGGCGGCCATCTGGCATTGATTATGCCGCGCGGAAGGACGAAAACCGGTGGACTGTGCTGCTTGATCAATCATCGCAGGCGGCGGTTGTCTCCATCACGAATTGTAATCCCAATGGCATCCAGATGCTCGAGCAAGGCCAGGGCGAATTTTCGGCTGGTGCCCAGCTGGTCGCGCACTTCGGCCACCGTGGCCTGCCCCCTGCCCGCGATCAGCTGCCGCACCTGCGTTTTCATCAATTCCAACTCGGCCGGGCGAAAAACCACCTCGGGTGAAATGACGACCAGCTCGCCCAGTTCGGCCAGCGCGGCGAATACAGCCTCGCCCACCTCGGCCTGGCACTCCTTTACCGCCGGCGGTGCAAAGGGAGCCTGTGCAAATTTCTTCATCAAACCCGCCACCGCCTCTTTCTGGGCCGCCGAAAATCGCGGCTCATGGCCCGGCAATGCCAGCCAGGTGCCGCCATCCTGCACTTCCAACCGTTTGAGGACGGCGTTGAACACGCGAGGCGCCAATTTCAGGCGGCTCTTCAACTCTTCGCGCGGCATCCCGCGCCGCAGGGGCTGGCTCTTATGGTAGGCAGCCAGCGCATCCAGGCTGGCACCCTTCACCTGCCCCCAGAACGGGGCGGGCAGCAGCAGGTTGTCGGGCAGCATGTTGGCAGGGTCGCCTTCCAGCGCCACTAGCAGCCCGCCCGCCAGGCCTTCGGCCAGCGCAAGCTGCGTGCTTTCCGCATCCAACCCGGCTCGCGCGCTTACATCGCGCAGGCTTGCCGGTCCAAGCGCCAGCGCCGCCTGGAACAGGATCTCGGCCGGCGAACCTTTTGCCAGCGCGTCCAGGCCTGCCAGCACCTTTTCGTCAAAACGCTTGTGGCGCTGCTGCGGGTTGGGGTCCATCACCCGCCCGCCGCCCAGCGTCTCGCCCGGCGAAGGCCGCCGCAGCAGGTAGTGGTCGCCGCGCACCAGCACCAACGGGTCGCGCAGTTCCAACTGCACCCAGCCCTCATCGCCCGGGTTAAGCGCCTCCGCGCCCAGGATGCGCAGGTGGGCCATTGTTTCGGCCGCGCCGGCAAAAACCTTGACCTGGCTGGCGTGCTTGAGCGGCCCCGCCAGGTCCTTCACCAGCCGCAAGCGCGCATCGATGCGCCGGGTGGGCTTGTAATGTCCCGGGGCGGCCAGAACATCCCCGCGCGCGATCTCGTCCACCGCCACGCCGGTGATATTGACCGCCGTGCGGCTGCCAGGCAGGGCTGTTTCTTCTTTTTTCTTGTGTGTTTGCAGCCCGCGCACCCGCCCGCGCAGCCCGGCTGGCAGGATTTCGACCTCATCCCCCACGCTCAAATGACCATCGGCCAGCGTGCCGGTCACCACCGTTCCAAAACCAGCCATCGAGAAAACCCGGTCGACCGGCAGCCGCGCCCGGCCCAGGTCCAGGCGCGCCGGGCAGTCCTGCAGCACGCTTTCGAGCGCGGATGCCAGCTCATCCAACCCGCGCCAGCTCCTGGCGGATACACGCAAGATGGGCGCCGCCTTCAAAACAGTATCCGCCAGCAGCGCGCGGATATCGCTCTCCACCAGCCCCAACCATTCATCATCATCCACCAGGTCGATCTTGGTCAGCGCCACCAACCCCTTGGGGATCTGCAGCAGGTCCAGGATCGCCAGGTGTTCGCGGGTTTGCGGCATCACGCCTTCGTCGGCGGCGATCACCAGCAGCGCCGCATCGATGCCGCCCACCCCCGCCAGCATGTTCTCGATAAAATCGCGATGGCCCGGCACATCCACAATGCCAATCTCCTCGCCGCCAGGCAGGCTGAACCAGCCGAAGCCCAGCTCGATGGTCATCTCGCGCTCCTGTTCCTCTTTCAAGCGGTCGGGGTGTGTCCCGGTCAGGGCAGCGATCAGCGTGGATTTGCCGTGGTCAACGTGCCCGGCGGTGCCTATGACGCGCATGCTCTCCTTGTTATCACCAGGGGCGACCGGTTGGCCGCCCCTGGGAGGTTGTTATCTGCCGGGCTTCGGTCGCCCCATGATGCGCCCGTAATTGGTGAGGAACTCGTGCGCCCAGTTCATTAATTCCTGCAGCTGGGTCTCGGTCGTCTCGCTGGTCTGCTGCACCAGGTCCTGCAGCGATTGGTACACATCGTCCAGGTTGGCGATGCGCTGGCTCAGTTTCTCCTGGTCGGCCCGTATTTCCTTGACCCAGTCATCCTGTGCCAGGGTGTAGTTTGTCCAGCGTTTCTGGTCATCGGCTTTCAAAGTCACCCACTCCTGGCGGAAGCGTTCTTCTGTCAGGCGCTGGATCTCGGTGATCTCGTTGATGCGGCGCTCGATGCGCATGTTCATCTCGTCAAAACTCTCCTGCGAGCGCTTGACCGAGCGTTGGGTCTCCTCCAGCGCAGCCAGCTGCTGGTCAATATTGATATTCTGCTTCAGGAAGCCTTCAAATCGGACCTGGATATCCTTCCAGCCGCGCTCTCGCTCCACCTGGCTCAAGCTCTGTTGTTCGATAAAAACCATCTGCGCCTGGCGCCGGTCAGTCTCGGAGGACAGCAGTTCATTGATGCGCGTGTCAAGCTGGCGCAGGGTGTCGGAATTCAATTCGGACTTCTCGCGCGCATCCTCCGATCGTTTGCGGATGGCCGCCAGGTCGCCCTGGATATCGGCCAGGCGCTTGAAATCATTCTTGCGGGCTTCATCCACACTGCGAATGCTGCGGCGGATCTCCTCATCGGCGATGACAAAATCGGCCAGCCTCTTATCGTATTCCCCCTGCACCCGCGCCAGGCGCAGGTCTTCCTCCACCCGGATCTGCAGCCCGCGCCTGAGGTCCTGAAGCGCGTCCACACTGGCACGCACCTCGATCAGGCTTTTGTTCAGCACATCCACTTCCAGCCGCCGGCGCTCTTCCAGGTCGCGCTCGTGCTTGAGCCGGCGTTTTTCCATTTCATCGATCGATTTGCTGACTTCCGCCCGGTATTGCGTCACCATTTTGTCGAACTGGTCAAGGCGCGCACCGGTCGATTTATAGCGGGTCAGTTCCGTATTCAATTCCTTCAGCTGGTTTTGGACAAGGGCATATTGGCCTTCAGAACCGGCCAGTTTTTCCTGGAGATCAGAGATGGTGGCGTGGTCCTTGCGGTGCTCCCTCTCCAACCAATCTATTTTTTTAGCGAGATCGGCAATTTCCATTGTTGTTCATTCTCCGTATCAGCTTTTTATATCCTTGCGAGCAGGCGAAGCAATCTTCCTTACATAAGCGGGATTGCCACGGCGCGGAGTGCCTGCGCCTACTAATAACATAAAATGTGATTAGTAGGCCGAGGGACAATTCGCCCCGCCCGGTCTCGCAATGACATAGTGATTATAGCAGTATCTACACACAGAACCTTGCTTCAGGCCTTGATCATCCTGGTTCCGTGTACGCGAATGAAAGAAAATCGCTGGTTTTTTCCGCAGGTAGAGTTTTTGGCGGGCTTCGCCAAAAACTCTACAAAAAAACTATTTTCTGCCCTGTCTAGGGTTCCACCGAACAGAAAAATTTACCCTATGAGATACCGTGTTAAATGTCAAGCCTTTGTCATGGCCCAATTGGGATCAAAAGGTGAATCATTTTTGATGACCCCATAAACCAAATGCAGTAGTTTGCGAATAACAGCAATTATGATAGCA
>Ga0172368_10007951_pt1 | contig 10920 bp, 11 predicted proteins | sample Lak11m_FD_114540 | JGI IMG/M metagenome (GOLD analysis project Ga0172368, IMG submission 114540) | Freshwater microbial communities from Kabuno Bay, South-Kivu, Congo - kab_022012_11m | ecosystem: Environmental > Aquatic > Freshwater > Lake | place: Democratic Republic of the Congo: South-Kivu...
CGCAGCAGCAGAATATTTCGATTATTCAGTAGCATTGGGCATGCCTCCATACAACTTCTGCCGCGAAATCAATGGAACGAGAGGCTCCAATGAACCGATATTCGATGATTTGAATGAAGGCTCCTGTGAAACCTGGGCGAACTGGGTGAACAGAAGTATTTTCGAAGTCTATAAAAAGTCTGACCCTGAGCGAATGCAAAAGTCGCGGCTTATACCCACGACAGAGATGGTCTATGCATTAAGGGTCATACCTGAAAGGAATATAACAATGTCTCCGGTTACGAAACGGTTCGATAGATCGCATCTTCTTGTTACTGATGATACGGGAGAGGAAATTATCAATGCATCCAGTATTGAAGGAATGGCAATTCTTAGCAACCAGACCTATACATTCAAACCCGGGCAGGGATTAAATTTTCCAGGGATGAATATTTCCAATGCTTCTGTTGTGCAGATTTCATTCAAAGCCAGTTATATTACCAAGTTCCCTTTTTCTGGGACTTTTGGGGAAACCGGCAGATTGAGCTATATTAACCAGGATGTCATATTAGATGATAAATTAAATATAATTGTAGTAAGGTATTATCCCCTTCAATTTCATTTAGGCTGAGGCGGTATGTTTTCCAAATTGGGAGTTGTTCTATTTGTTGGCGGCGCAGGGGCAAATGGTTTTGGCAGTATGGCTGAACATGAAAGGATTCAATCTATCGGCAATCGCCATCTGTGTCTGCCAGGACAGAAATAAACTAAATGAAATGATAAAATCAAAAGGGTAAGAGGAATATTTATGAAAGCGATTATATGTACAAAATACGGACTGCCGGAGGTTCTTGAACTCCGAGAGGTTGAAAAACCTACGCCCAAGGACAATGAAGTACTAGTAAAAGTCCATGCGGCAGCAGTGACAGTCTCGGACTGTCTCGTTCGAAGCGGCAAAGTAAATCTCTTGCTATGGATCCCCATGCGAATATTCGTTGGTTTCGGAAGACCAAGAAAACCTATACTGGGTCTTGAGTTAGCCGGAGAACTTGAAGAAATAGGAAAAGATGTAAAACGATTTAAGAAAGGCGACCAGATTTTTGCATTTACTGGCAAGCGTTTTGGTGCTTATGCTGAGTACACCTGTCTGCCCGAAGACGGATTGTGTATGCCTGCTGACTGTATTATGGCATTAAAACCGTCCAATGTGACCTATGAGGAAGCCGCAGCTGTTCCTTCTAGGGGAACGTTAGCATTGTATTTTCTTAGAAAAGGAAATATACGGAAAGAGCAAAAAGTTCTTATCTATGGAGCTTCCGGGGGGGTGGGTACATTTGCGGTACAGCTTGCCAGGTACTTTGGGGCAGAAGTTACCGGGGTATGCAGTACTACAAATTTAGAATTCGTGAAATCTCTGGGAGCCGATAAGGTAATTGATTACACAAAAGAGGATTTTACGAATAGGGCAGAATCTTATGATCTTATTTTTGATGCCGTTGGAAAAAGATATAGCTCAAAACTACAGTGCAAAAAAGCGCTAACTCCGAACGGGAAATATGTATCAGTCGATGATGGAACACCAAAGATACGTACTGAATCTTTAATTTTGCTCAAAGATCTTATTGAGACGGGGAAGATAAAACCAGTCATAGATAGACGATATCCGTTAGAACAAATTGCCGAGGCTCATAGCTATGTTGAAAAAGGCCACAAAAAGGGAAATGTAGTGATAACTGTGGAACACAACAATAAAATATAATATATTATGAGAAATTAAAATGACAAGCAATAAGGGGTAAAAATGAAATCACAAATAAAACCTGTATTCGGTTATAAAATATGCCCGTTTTGCGGTGGAAATGTAGAATACGCGGGAATCAGCAGCGGTCATATATTCCCTGCCATAAACACAGGACAAATGTATGTATGCAGAGAATGTGGCTACCAGGGAGGATTCATAATGGAGGTGGATGATCTTGATGATGCAAGGAAAATCAGGGAAGAGCTAAAGATCAATAGCGATGGGATTAAAACTCCTGCGTACAAACTTTCTGAGAAATGGGTGTGGTTATGGAAGATTTGGCTGGTTATTATGATTCTTATATTCTTATCGGAAATAATTGTTCTCATACCTCGAATCATTGAACATAGATAAAGGATCAAAACAGAAAATGGAGATTAATGCAATGGCTACAGAATCCCTATCATGGCGCCGTTTGGTGCTGCCTATCTGCTTAGGCATTGATCCAATGGAAAGACTTCTTGTCGCCAGCTTCAAAGGCGACCCCGAGTTCGAAGGATTCGAGCCTCAGGTATTCGACGATCCCATCAACGGCAGGGGCATGAGAGTGCTCCGCTACAGAAAGGATGGAAAGGTTGACGTCTACTGGCAGCCGGGGGTCAGGGTCGATCTGACCACCTTTGCTGTCGGCTCCGGCATAGGCGATTTTGTGGAGACAACTATCGAACCGGCATGCTTTGATATCACCGAGGGCAGCTTGGACCTCCACGTGGCTTTCATCGATGCGCAGAAGCGTAAGGTCGAGCTCCGCATCCACGAGGATACTCACGGGAAGCGCGGTTTCCCTATGCTCGCTCCCGTTGGCGCCGACGTCGAGAAGCCGCCGAGACTCATGCTTGTATTCATGCCATGCATTGATCTTGTTCGCCGCACCGGATCTCTTGTCGAAGGACGAATCGGTGACCGAACCTTGTGCCCGGCATCCTTTCCAATTCTCTTGAACTGGCATCGAGTGTGGTTCGTGCGCTATGTCCCGAATCCAGTAATAGCTGCGCTGAATCCTCCAATGAGCAGACCATTGATGATCGAAATGTCTGCGCCTGGAGGGGCAGAGGTTGACGGAATGATGATTATAGTGGATGAAAAAGGAAGTGTCTCCAGCGTAAGCACGGGGACTGAGCCCTGCCATGTCAGGCTGGATTTTTCTCCCAGCTTCCCCAACCTTCCTGAAATCCTGGATCGAGGTTCTGCTGCCGGCAAATGGAAAATCCAGATTGCAGGAGTAAATATTACGGGCGGCTCATACAGCGCTTTGCGAGATGGCAATAGTGTGGCTGTTGAGCTTGATGTCACTGAAAACTGGAAGCCAGCAGGTTTGCCTCTGAGTATGGATATATTCACACGCGTTGTGCCTGTGTTCCGCATATGGCCTGCCACTTACAGGTGGCGGGGAGTGGTTGAACTTGGTATGGAACCAGTTATGTCTGGAACATGGGAGCGAAAAGGAGGAAAATAATATGGATACAACAGCCAAACTTATTGAACTGATCAATTACGCAACCCTCGCTCCATCAGGTCATAATACTCAACCCTGGCGCTTTTCAATTGAAGCGAATACAATCCGTATTTTCCCGGACCTTACACGGCGTTTGCCTGTAGTTATGCGCTATTCAAAAACGCATCAGTGGGGCATAATGCATCCGTATATAAGGTGATTATATGAAGATGCAAAAGTTTGTTTCGATAAATAAGATAAATCAGCTAATTCTGATCTTCCTTGTTTTGTTTCTATGCGTTCCGACCACATCGGCTGAGGATATGCCAGATGAACTGACCCAAGGCCTCCTCTCGATTCCCTTCCAGCAGGGACCAACCGATCCACAGGAACTCGAAGTTTTTATAGATGGCGTAATGGCTGCACAGATGGAGGCTTATCATATTCCTGGGGCAACTATTTCAGTTGTTAAAGACGGGAAACTTTTCTTTGCAAAAGGATATGGATATGCGGACCTGGGAAACAGAAAACCAGTGATTGCCAACCAGACCATTTTCCGTATCGGCTCGATCAGCAAACTCTTCACCTGGACTGCGGTTATGCAACTCGCGGAACAGGGCAAGCTTGATCTGAACGCCGATGTAAACACATACCTCACTGATTTCAAGATTCCGGATACCTACCCTGAGCCTATCACGCTTGCGCACCTGATGACTCACACTGCAGGGTTTGAAGATTCACAACGCCGCCTCTTAGCGCGCAACGCCGACGAAGTTAAACCTCTGGGGGAGTATCTGGCGAACAACATGCCAGCCCGGGTGCGGCCACCCGGCGAAATTGCTGCATATTCCAATTATGGTGCAGGTCTTGCAGCCTACATTGTGGAAGAGGTTTCCGGCATGTCCTTTGATGATTACGTCAAGGAAAATATTTACAATCCGCTTGACATGCAGCACAGTACTTTCCGCCAGCCGCTACCCCCTGAATTAGCATCAAATATGGCCGTGGGTTACACCTATGAAAATGGCGCTCACAAGGCAGGGGAGTTTGAATATATCAGCATCACGCCGTCAGGTTCAATGAGCGCGACTTCCATGGATATGGCTAAATTCATGATTGCACACCTCGAAGATGGGCGTTATGGTGGGGTGCGCATATTGCAAGAAGGTACAGCCCAGGAGATGCACCGCCGGCAGTTCAGTCACGATCCCCGGATTAATGGGATGTCCTATGGCTTTGTTGAAGGGCGCTTTAATGGCCGGAAGAATATCGGGCATGGAGGAGGTACCCCTTATACCAGCTCCTTACTCGTGTTGCTGCCCGAAGAGAACGTTGGGCTTTTTGTTTCCTTCAACACCCCAGCGAACATCGGAGCACAGGTCGAATTGCTGAACGCGTTTCTCAATCGCTACTACCCTGTGCCCGATTCCTCTTCGCTGCAACCCCCTGAGGACTTCCGGCAGCGCGCCGGACGGTTCACAGGCAGTTATAGATCCACCAGAAGTGTATACACCACGTATGAAAAGCTAAATGGACTTATGATGAAGAATGATGTCAGTGCAACTGAAGATGGGCTCATTTTTCTCTCTAACCAGTGGGTGGAGGTGGAGCCACTGGTCTTCCATGAAGTGGGCGGTCAGCAAACCCTGATCTTCCGGGAAGACAGACAGGGACGCATCACCCACATTTTCGTATCGCCGACCGAGGCATTCGTAAAGCTTGCCTGGTATGAAGCACCCATGTTCCACTACATATTGCTGGGTGTCTCTATGGTCATTTTCCTGTCTGTGGTTGCCTGGCCAATTGAAGCATTGCGAAACCGCCTGAAGGGCAAGAAAAAAGCCGGTGAACTCCGCTCCCGCCAGGCACGCTGGGTGGCCGGGGGAATGAGTACACTATACGTGCTATTCCTGATTGGCATGGTGATTGTATTGAGCGACCCAAGCATGATGTACGGCGTTCCACCGCTCTTGCCTTTTGTGTTGGTACTGCCACTTCTGGCTGTTATCCTGATGATCGGGGCACTGGGCTTCACAGTGCTGGCCTGGAAGAACAAGTACTGGAGCTTCGCTGGGCGATTGTACTACACATTGATCACACTCGCTGCGCTGGCTTTCATTTGGCTCCTGAACTACTGGAATCTGTTGGGGTTCAGATTTTGAAACAGAATGTTGGCAGAAGATTTCTCCTGCTATCATCATTGCTGATGAACCAACGGGAGAGGGGATACAAAAACAAAGGAAATAACAGTTGATCTCTTGAACAAGATGAAATAATAAACAGGAGGACAAAATCATGAATAGAAACAAAATAATTTATTTCGCATTATTGATTGTAACAGGAACAATTGCCGGATGTGTCTCGAATCCTGAAAGCATTCCTGGAAATGACACAGGAGTGAATGATAATGAGATAGCAGGTCTATGGATGGGATATCTGAAGGTCTCAGGTATAGAACTTCGAATTGTATTCAATATTTCTTCAAATACTGAGAAATCATTCACCGCTACGATGGATAATCCTGATATAGGACTAAAAGGTATTCCTGTGGACGAAGTCACTCTTGAAAAGGACAAAATAAGCCTGCAAGTGGGATCTATCAAAAGTCTTTATGAAGGGACAATAAGGGATCGTCTGACTATTGAGGGACAGTGGACCCAGGGAGGTAAATCATTTCCAATGGTGCTGAACCGTGTGGATAAAGCGCTTGAACTGCGCCGCCCGCAGGAACCTGAGAAACCCTATCCTTATAATGAAGAAGAAGTGGTTTATGACAACCGAAACGCTGGGGTAAAACTCGCAGGAACTTTGACGCTGCCTCGTTCAGAAGGTCAATTCCCTGCTGTGGTTTTGATCACTGGTTCTGGCCAGCAGGATCGTGATGAAACACTTTTAGGTCATCGTCCATTCCTGGTGCTTGCTGATAATCTGACCCGACGCGGGATTGCAGTCCTGAGGTTAGATGATCGCGGTATAGGGGGATCAACAGGCAACTTCTCCCTGGCTACAAGTGAAGATTTCGCAGGTGATGTACTTGCAGGTGTGGAGTACCTGAAGAGCCGAAAAGAAATTGACCCGAAGCAAATAGGTCTCATTGGTCACAGCGAAGGGGGAATGATCGCGCCAATGGCTGCAACCAGATCGCAGGATGTGGCTTTTATTGTAATGATGGCAGGGCAGGGGTTGACAGGCGAGGAACTTCTTCATTTACAGCAGGATCGGATTTTCAGGGCAAATGGCGTAAGCAATGAAACTATTTCAAAGAACCGTGTTCTTATGGAAGGTACATATTCAATAGTAAAATTGGAAAAGGACGATTTTGTTGCTGAAGAAAAACTTCGTAAGATATGGGATGAGGAGCTGGCGAAAATGAGCGAAAAAGAAAAAGAGGTGCTACTGTATTCCTCCGTTGATGCTGAAATCCGGCAGGTAATATCTCCTTGGTACCGCTACTTCCTGACTTATGATCCAGGACCAACTCTTGCTAAAGTGAAAGTTCCTGTGCTTGCAATAACTGGTGAAAAGGACCTGCAAGTGCCACCAAAAGAAAACCTCAAAGTTATCGAAGATGCCCTCAAATCAGGAGGGAATGAACATTACACGATCAAAGAGCTTCCAGGCCTGAATCATTTTTTCCAGACCGCACAGACCGGGTCCCTTGTAGAATATGGTACTATTGAAGAAACAATATCGCCAGTGGCTATGAATCTCATCGGCGACTGGATATTGCAGCAGACTGGAAAATAATGGTGTGATTGAAGAGGGAGAAATTTAATGAAATCAAAAGAAGATGCAATTGGAACAAATGACTCAGGCAAAAGACCGAGAAATGACGAGTCTGGCTTCCATGTTGGTGGTCTGATCTGGCACCAATTCTTCCGCCAAAATGCCCTTACATTCGATTTCACAAATATGAGGATGATTGTCCAATAAAAATTGAAAGGAGACTAACGATGCAATTCAATACCTCTGCAAAAAAAACTCTCAACAGGCTGGAAAAAATATCATGGCTAAAGAATCCACGCTATTTACATGCAATTATCGTGGCAATTGCGCTGGCCGTCTACTTCCTTGGCGTGAGGTCACATATAGCGCCAAAGGACGCCTCCCAGGTCGAGTTGATCGCCATAGGTATTTTGCTGCTCTCATTGGTTATCGTTGTACTGATATTTATGGGAACACTGATCGCTACTCTTGCTGTCACTGCACGGAAACGGACGCGAGAGCGCGTCAGGCCGTGGCTGTTACGAATGCGAAGTGAAATGATATACATACTTACCTTCATATTATTGCTGGCTGTCATCGTGCTTGCGTCACAATGGATGGCTTACACGCCTCCGATCCTCGGTGAGGATGGCAAGGCACTCCCGAACAGCATTGCCTCGCTGGAAAAAATAAATCTGGGCGGCGCGGACCAATGGCTGATCATCCGCGGCCAGAGTGTGGATAAACCTGTGCTCTTGTTCCTCTCTGGCGGGCCGTGTGAAAGCGAAGCTGGGCTCGTCCTGAATTTCAACCAGGAGCTGGAGAAACATTTTGTGGTTGTGATCTGGGAACAGCGCGGCTGCGGCAAGTCATATTTCTCTGCAAAACCCAATCAAGATATTTCGGTTAATCGGTATGTTTCTGACATAATTGAATTAAGCGATATTCTACGAACCCGTTTCCATAAAGAAAAAATATATTTAATAGGGCATTCATGGGGAACAATTATTGGAACAATGACAATTCAGCTGCGCCCAGATTTATTTTATGCATACGTTGGTACAGGACAAATGGTGAATTTAAAAGAAACTCATCAAATAATTTATAAAATGTTATTGGATAATGCAGAAAAAACCGGGGATGTGCAATATGCCAAAGAGCTCAAAGATTTAGGAGAACCCCCATACTTAGGCAGCAACCCCCTCTTAAAGTATATGAAGGTTTTTAGCAGAGTATACGGTATTTTTGAAGAACCATATATAAAAAGTGATAGATATAAAAAAGAGAGGGGTTTGACTAATCTAGTTTTAATTCCGGAATACGGCTGGCTAGATCGGGTTGGTTTTATGCTTGGCGAGATGTATACATTCAACAAAGTGATTCCTCAACTGCAAGAATTTGATTTTCGAAAAGATGCACTTGATCTAAAGGTGCCTGTATATTTTATGATCGGGCGACATGATGTCAGATCTAACTATTCGCTCGCTGAAGACTACTTCAAGAAACTTCAAGCGCCCAGCAAAGAGATCTTTATGTTTGAAGACTCTGGCCATGATATGATCTGGCAGGAGACCGATAAATTCCACGATATAATGGTCAATACGATACTGCCAGAGACCTATCAACCTTAAGGCAAAAAGCAAAAAGCAAAACAATGATAATATAGAATATAATAATCCATCAAGATTCAAATGAAATAATGGGAGCGCGGATAAAGATGATAGATGACACCAGAAAAGGAAAAAACATTGGATATTTCACAAGTGTATTTCTGGGCTTCTTTACCATTTTACTTATGACAGCCATGATCTTAATTATGGGAGGCAGGATAAATTACTGGCAGGGGTGGGCATTCGGGGGAATTACTCTACTTCTTCTCCTTGTTAAATCGATATTTTTTCCCAGTAGAAGCGATCTCATCGAAGAACGGATAAAACCCGGACCGGGTACAAAATGGTGGGATAAGGTCTTTTATGCTTTTTATATACCGGCTTTTTTTGCCATCATCATAATTGGGAGCCTTGATGGAGGACGTTTCGGATGGACAGCATCGCTTCCGGGTTTTGTGTATATTTCAGGATACATTTTGTATATTTTTTCGATATTAATTTTTGTATGGGCTCAACAGATAAACAAGTTCTTCTCAAGCGTGGTGCGAATACAAAATGATAGAGGGCATGAAGTTATCCAGACAGGTCCTTACAAATATGTTAGGCATCCAGGGTATATTGGTGGAATCTTAATGGCGATGAGTATACCTCTGGTTCTTGGCTCCCTGTGGGCTCTTATCCCGGCAGGTGCAGTTTCAATTCTGCTCATCATCCGCACTTATCTGGAAGATACCACGCTGCAAAAAGAATTGCCTGGATATGCTGATTATGCGAAGAAAGTCAGGTACAGGCTTTTGCCGGGGGTATGGTGAGGGAGATAATCTATGGGAATCTCAGATTTCATCAAACGACATCCGGTATCGATCTACTTCGCCCTAACATTCGCTATCTCATGGGGTGGATTCCTCCTTGCAGTCAGTCCTGGTGGCTTCCCGGGCACCAAGGAGCAATTCGGAACGCTCTTTCCGATTGTAGTCTCGGCCATGCTCGCAGGCCCCAGCGTAACAAGCATTCTGTTGACCGGCCTCGTCGATGGAAGGGCAGGCTTTCGCGGGTTACTATCCCGTTTGTTCATATGGCGGTAGGTGCTCGCTGGTACGCGGTAGCACTCTTGCAATTGGTCATCTTCTGGCACCCATGGGAATGCAAAATTGTATAACCTTTTTGATTACGGCAATAAAAATCTCCAAAAGGTTTATTCAAGTAACGAATTTAAAAATGCACGATGGTCATTGGAGAAATAACATCGAGCCAGCAGGATATAATGTTCGTCCATGTGAGAGTGGAAGATGCCGCTTTCATAGAAACGCACAACGGTACAGTAAAGGCGAACTATTACATCAGTAACTCAATCGGTCAGAAATTCTCAACAGCCCGCTGGATGGGAAGGATAAAAATAAAGATAGGAAACGTCAACGAATCAAGCAGACTGAGGTTATCGCTATGGGATTCACCAACAAAGACAAAGCTCTTTTTTGAGAACGAGTATCAATTGAATCCTGGTAATGCAGTTTTACATCTTTCCTTTAACCCTCTCCCTTCCGGAGATTATTACTGGGAACTGGAAAGGCTTTCGGGTTCGGTGGGCATAAGCGTGGTCTCAGATAGTACGCTGCACAATGCATCCACTGATGGTAATCCCACGACTGCTTTTGATGTTGAAAGCAAGATCATGTACGTTACAGATGAGGAAGTAGAGCGCCCTGCGGCAGTGGTCGGAGACCCAATTGATTCAGGAGTAACAACTATCAGCGAAGGCTCAGAGCTTGGAAAAGTAATGGTTGGGACGATTGAAAAGAACATAGCGAGGGAAGGAGATTCACTCGCAAACGGCGGTCAGATACTCACAGGCTGCTGGTTTTTCGAAATGGAAGATTAGTGGAGGTATAAAACAATGTCAAGATCAGATACAGAAGTATTACAGGAATTAAAAGATGCGAAGGCACGAATAGAGATTCCAACGACAATGATGAAATCATATCATGCATTGGTCATTGATTTAGAACCTCAACCAGATATCTTGCTTGATACGACACTGGAAGAATATCTTAGAATCATTAAGCGGAGGATTTAAATGGGATACACAAGTGGTGCTAAAATAATTTATGATATTATTGATGAAATCTGTGCAGCATTAATAGCTACATCAGGCGGTTATTGGTCAAATGGAGATGCAACCTGGACGACCACAGCCAAAACAAACGAGAATGGGCGGCGTTGTATGAAATATACGAATGGCGCTGAGGTAATATATTGGGCATTTGAAATTTCTAATCAGCAACAATATTTTTGGTCGGGTTTATATGGAAGAGGAATTGTAATCACAGCGAGCGCAACGTGGGACAGCGGTGCTCATACTTATCCTGTGTCGAATCAATCGACATATATTC
>Ga0172368_10007954_pt1 | contig 10917 bp, 10 predicted proteins | sample Lak11m_FD_114540 | JGI IMG/M metagenome (GOLD analysis project Ga0172368, IMG submission 114540) | Freshwater microbial communities from Kabuno Bay, South-Kivu, Congo - kab_022012_11m | ecosystem: Environmental > Aquatic > Freshwater > Lake | place: Democratic Republic of the Congo: South-Kivu...
CCCGCCCCCAAGCCGATTTTGAGCGCGCTTCGCAAGGCTGTGGAACATGGTGTGCTTGGATATGAAATGCCCATGTCTCCTTTGAAAGAGACTGTTGCGATCCGCATGGAAAAGCTTTATCGCTGGAAGGTCAAGTCCGAAGCTGTTGTCGCTGTGACCGGCATTGTCAGCGGGTTCAGCGTTGCGGCACGCATTGCTTGTTCACCCAGGAAAGGCGTGCTTATACAATCGCCTGTTTACAATGAGTTCCACGAGATTAAGAACAACATTGGTGTCCCGCAATTTGATGCGCCGTTTATAAAACATGTCAATGGAAACATTATCAGTTATGAAATTGACTGGGATGTTTTTGAAAAGCAGGTTAAGAAGGCAGGCATGTTCCTGTTGTGCAATCCGCATAACCCGCTTGGGATCATTTACTCCCGCAAAGATTTGCTAAGAATAGCGGAGATTTGCATTCGGAACAATGTCTTGATCGTATCGGACGAAATTCATTCTGAATTACTGCTCGACGATAACAAGTTCACCCCGATGGCAAAGCTATCTGCTGAGGTCGCAAGGCATACGATCACATTGATCGCGCCGTCCAAGACATTTAATGTCGCGGGTCTATTTTGTGGATTCGCGATCATCACGGACAAGGAGTTGCGCGAACGTTATGAAAAGGAAGTCAATCACCTCAGGCTGCACGTCGCCAGCATGGGGTTGATCGCCGCACAGGCCGCCTTCTCCGGTGAATGTGATGATTGGCTGAAAGAACTTCGCCGTTACCTCACAGACAACCGTGACTTTCTAGTGGATTATGTCACCCGCTATATGCCTGATGTTCGCACAACGATCCCTGATGCAACTTACCTGGGCTGGCTTGATTTTACACAGACAAGGATCAAAGGTTCACCATTTCAATTCTTCTTGAAGAATGCCAGGGTCGCTGCGAGCGAAGGCAGGATATTCGGCGCGGGCGGGGAGGGACACATCCGCTTGAATTTCGGGACCTCGCGAAAGTTGCTTGTGCAGGGATTGGAGCAAATGCGGAAGGCGCTTCAATCCATTTAATAGCCAGATCCCAAAAGTTTTAAACCTTTGGGGTCTTTATCTAAAAAAGACGGACGGGGATTTACCCGTCCGTCAAATATTCTTCACTTATATTATGGAAAGGAACGACTTAGCAACCTTCATATCGTTTGGGGAACGTCTGGTTCTACAATAAACCTACTTGACCAGGTTAGTGCGTTTCGACCTTCCCATGTTGATGTAATTCAGGTGGTGTATCTATCGCAACCTCCTTTTTATAACTCTGCTGTGGTTTCGGAGAGTATCTGATTGTTAAGGACAACTTCAAATCAGATCAGGGTTTACGATCTTTCCCTTGTTATTAAATTAGGTGGTATATGTGTCGCTGCCTCCTTTTCGTTTTCTGTCTTTAGCGTACAACAAAAGCAAGACCGTTACATTAAAATTTTATGAATGGAACATGTTAAATCTGCAAGCTCTTTTTGTCGCGTAGTGAATAGCACAAATATTTCAAGAACATTTGAACTGTTTGTAAAATTTATTTCAAAGCCTTGTCCATTAGGTCGCGCAAGTAAATTGCCAGCGTTTCCAATCCCGAAGAGGGCAGCGTGATGTCATCTGCCTGGCAGGTAAATATTTTTCCGTTCGATTGAATTTCAAAGCTGTATATAAAACAATCAGCACAAACGGATGGTTGATCCCTTTCCGTTGATTCGAAATTTGATTCAGAAACGATCTTGTTTAATTTTGATAACTCATTTCCTGTGAGTTCTCCCGTCATCGTTGTGGCAGTGCGATGGTCTGTAACAGTGTATTTTCCGTTGGACGATATTTGAATGGAGCGCGATACCCCCATAATACCGCCGGAGTGTGCCATGTTTATCGTCCACTCACTTTCGAGTGCTATGGGTGTAGGTAAACTGGTTTTAAGTGGGTCAGGTGCTAACGATAATGAACAGCCTGTTATGAGCAAAGCCGCAAGAAGTACAAGTAAATAAACGGTTCGGGACATGTTGATCTCCTTTTGATATTTATAGCAAAAAAGGGACGGGTAGGCAATATCGTTTGTGCCATGATTGGATAGCTCCTGAGAGCGCATTGCGGTAGAATTTAAAATATGAGAAAAATTGCCATCCTTGGAATTGGTCAAATAAAAATCGGCGAGCATTGGGAAAAATCCCTGCGCGAGATCGGCGGTGAGGCCGCCTTTGCCGCCATGCAGGATGCCGGTGTCGAAAAAGTCGATTCGCTTTTTGTGGGCAACATGCTTTCGCCGATCGTGAATGGACAAAATCAACTGGGGACTTTTTTCGCAGACTGGATCGGACTCTGGAAACAGGAAGCCGTGAAAATAGAAGCAGCCTGTGGATCGGGAGCGGCCGCGTTTCGCTCCGCGCTGATGGCTGTTGCCTCCGGTGACGTGGAATCAGCGCTAGTGGTGGGTGTCGAAAAGATGACCGACAAGGCCGGCCGCGATGTCACAGCCGCATTGGCCACCGCCGCCGATTCGGATTACGAAGTGGAGCAGGGCGTCTCTTTCGTGGGCATCAATGCGCTGGTTATGCGGCGTTATATGTATGAGTACGGCTGGAAGCATGAAGATTTTGCGCCGTTTTCCATCAACGCCCATGCGAATGCGATGCACAACCCCTATGCACGCTTGCATGAAAAAATTTCTGTTGAGAAATTTGAAAAATCCTCCATGGTGGCCACCCCTATTAATTTGTTGGATGCTTCTCCGATCGGCGATGGCGCGGCGGCGATGGTGATCGGCCCCGCCGAAAAAGTTCAGCGCAAGTCGCGGATATTGGTGTCGGCCTCGGCTTCGTCAACGGATACCCTCGCCGTCCATTCACGCAAGGACCCCTTGTTTTTGCAGGCAGCATACTCTTCATCAAGACGGGCTTATGAAATGGCTGGCGTAACACCGAATGACATTGATGTCTTTGAATTGCACGATGCCTTTTCCATCATGGCAGCGCTATCCCTCGAAGCCAGCGGATTTGCAGAAAGAGGACAAGGCGTAAGACTCGCTCTCGATAACGAGATCAGCATTCAGGGCCGTGTGCCCGTCTGCACTCGCGGCGGATTAAAAGCCCGTGGGCACCCAGTCGGCGCAACGGGGATGTATCAACTCGTGGAAGTTGTCCAGCAATTGCGCGGGGAATGCGGACAGACCCAGGTGGATGGCGCAAAGATCGGCATGGCGCAAAATATTGGCGGTTCCGGCGCGACCATCTTAACTCACATTTTGCAGAATGAGACTTAAGATGTCTTGATTCTTGCGACATCTTACTATATACTAAGCTATCAGTTTTCCTTAGATTTACAGCATTCGTACGGAGGTGTGCTATGACACAGGAACGACGAAAACTATCGCGAAGGGATTTTTCCTATTATATGCGGGTCATGGATGAGGCGACGGGCAAGCTGGTCGGCCACCTTTCTGATATCAGCGCGAGTGGATTTAAGTTGGATTGCCCCAGGAACATGGCGCTTAACCAGAATCATGCGCTTCGGATTGAACAGACCGATGAAATATCGAGCAAAAGTTATATAACTTTTACTGCGCGCGCGCTCTGGAGCCATATTGATGAACTTGATCCCAACCTGTTCAATGTTGGCTTCCAGATCGTGAATATGACCCCTTCAGATTATGAGATTTTCTTGAAAATGTTCAACACCTACGGAAACCAAAAAAAGACTTATTAAATGCGGTGAGTAGTTTTTAAAGCCCTGTGAAAACGGGGCTTTTATTTTGTCTCCCCATTCCAAAACCGTGTAAAATTAAACCATGAAAAAATTTCTGAGGTGGTTGATCCATGCTGTTATAAAGTTAATAGCCAGAGTTGAGGCAGTGGGGTACGATAAGCTTCCTGAGCAGGGCGGGTTTGTCATTGCCTGTAATCACCTTGGTATTTTGGATGCGCCGATGGCATATTACGCCCTCGATAATTGGAATCTCTTCATCCCTGTTGCGGAAAAATGGGAGGAAGTACCGATCCTTAAATGGTTGGGCAAATATCTCAATTTTATTTTTATCAATCGCTTCGCCCCTGACCTGAAAGCCATGCGCGAGATTATGAAGCGTATGTCGGAAGGACAGACTCTGATCATCGCTCCCGAAGGGACTCGCGCCCGCGACGAGAAAATGGCGCAAGGCAAACCCGGCGTGGCTTATCTGGCTTCCAAAATGGGCTGGCAGATATTGCCGGTCGCGATCAGCGGCACGGAAGACCGAATTATCCGCGGCAATTTAAAAAGATTCCGCCGCACCAATATAAAGATCACTGCTGGTGATGCATTTACACTTCCGCCATTTCCGAGAGAGAATCGCGAAGAGACTTTACAGGAATATGCCGACGAGATCATGTGCCGGATCGCGGTGATGCTGCCTGAAAGAAACCGCGGATATTATTCAGAACACCCCTATTTGAAGGAATTGTTGAAGAAAAATGAAATTTAAAACTGTGCGTTCCATTGTCCGATTTATCATGAATATCATTGCTGATGTGGAAGTGGTCGGCATGGATAAACTTCCGCAGGGCAATGTCATTTTGGCCGCGAATCATCTGGGCCGGCTGGATACGGCTGTTTTGCTTTGCGTCATAGACCGTGAAGACATTATCATGGCAGTGGCTGAAAAATATAAAGACCATCCATTCTTTGGAGCCATTGGCCGTGCAGTGGATGCTGTTTGGCTCAACCGCTTTGAAGCGGATTTTTCGGCCCTGCGTGAAATTTTAGCAAGAATGCAAAAGGGCGGATTGATGGTCATTGCGCCCGAAGGTACACGCTCGAAGACAGAAGCGTTACAGCCAGGCAAGATGGGTGTGGCGTTTCTCGCAAGCAAGAGCGGATATCCCATTTTGCCGGTCGCATTAACCGGGACCGAGGACCGCGGCGTTGTTGCCAACTTGAAAAGATTCCGTCGCTCAAAAATAAAAGCTGTAGCAGGGAATCTGTTTACGGTTGAAATCCCCAAAGGCAAGGGACGCGAAGAAGCCATGCGAAACGCCACTGACGAGATCATGTGCCAGATCGCGGCAAACCTGCCTGAAAATTATCGCGGGGTTTACAAGGATTTCCCAAGAGTGCAGGAATTGTTAGAGAAAACTTCATAATAAAATGAGAAACCCGTCTGGCAACAGGCGGGTTTCCTAATCACTGATAACTGTTCACTGACCTACTTGGGCTTCCTCGGCGCGAGTCGATTCCTGCCATAACTCTTTGGCGTGGGAGCGGGGCGCGGCGGGCGGCGAGAGTCTTCTCGCGGGGCGCCTCTGCCTCTTCCGCCATGATCAGTTTTCGGCGGGGCCGGAGCCGTGTAATCAAATCCCTCGAGAGTCTCGCGCGGAAGTGGCTTGCCCATGATGCGTTCAAGAATGCGGATCATGTCATTATCTTCATGTGTAACCAGAGTAAATGCATCGCCTGTGCGTTGTGCGCGGCCTGTGCGCCCAATGCGATGAATGTAGGCATCGGCGGTATCGGGCATGTCATAGTTGATGACGTGCGAAATGCTTTCCACATCCAGCCCGCGCGCGGCAATGTCTGTGGCGACCATGATCTGGTGTGTGCCATCCTTGAAGCCCTTGAGCGCAGATTGACGCTGCCCTTGCGAACGGTCGCCGTGCAAACTCGTGACCTTATGTCCGGCGCGTTCAATTTGCTGCGCCACTTTTTGCGCGCGATATTTCGTGCGCGCAAAGATCAATACAGAATTGGTATCGGTTTTCTTGAGCAATGCCAACAGTAATTGCGATTTTAAATGCGGCGGCACAGGGTAGAGCGCATGAGTTACAGTATGCGCCGGGCGGCTGATGCCCATCGCGATCTTCTGCGGATTCTTTAGCGAGCTTGCCGCAAGCATTTCCACTTCGCTGGGGAAGGTCGCCGAGAATAACATGGTCTGCCGCTCAACAGGTAAAGCCTTGATGATGCGCTTTACGTCGGGCAGAAAACCCATATCGAACATGCGGTCGGCCTCATCAAGCACGAGCACTTCAACTTTGTTCAAGCGTCCGTTGCCCTGGTTGATGAGGTCTAGAAAACGACCGGGACAAACGATGAGGATCTCTGCGCCGTCGCGCAATGCCTTGACCTGTGGCGCGGGTCCGACTCCGCCGTAGATGGTTGCGCTGCGGAGTTTTGTCCCGGCTGAGAGAGCCTTTACCACATCGTGGATCTGCTCGGCCAGCTCGCGGGTGGGGGTGACGATCAATGCGCGCGTTACATTGCGCTGACCTTCGAGGAGTCTGTTTAAAATGGGGAGAACGAATGCGGCGGTCTTGCCGGTTCCGGTTTGTGCGGTACCGATAATATCTCGCCCGCGGACTGCGGCCGGGATGGCCGCTTCTTGAATGGGTGTGTCGGTTTCATAGCCCGCCTTTTTGATTCCCGTCATCAGGCGTGAATCAAGATTGAATTGTTCGAAGTTCAAAATATTCCTTTTCTTCAGAAGTCTATCAATGTTGGGAAGATGAGCGAATGCTCAAATAAAAACAGCGCGGACTGCTGATCTAGTGAGTCAGCGGATTTGTAAATCAGGGACTCGATTTGGTTGTTATAAAAGGATTATAGCACGTAGGTCACGTTTTCAGCGTGACAATAGCGTCACGCAAGGAACAATACCGCCACTCCGGCTATCGCCAGCAGCGTGCCGGTAATGGCCTGCCAGCTGACCTTTTCCTTGAAAACAAAGTAGCTGATCGGAAGCACGATCACCGGTGGGAGCGCCATCAACGTACTGGCAACACCAACCTCAGCATGTTGTACAGCCAGCAGGGATGCGGTGACCCCAAGCACAGGTCCGACCAAAGCCCCAAGTGCAAGAAGTCCGAGAACTTGCGGTTGTTTGCGGACTTCTATAATCGTCTCGCCTGCCTGCTTTTGAAAGACGGCCCCGATCCAAATGAAAATTACGGCCGCAAGCATACGAATGGCGTTTGCCTGAAAGGGGGAGAAATCCCCCGTCATTCCCTGTTTGGAAAGGACAAACCCAATTGCCTGCCCAAGCCCGGCCAGCACACCAAAGATCACACCGCGGCGTGTATGCCCGTGGGGAGTGTCAGCGGGTTCTTCGTGTGACATGACCACCCAGCCGATCCCAGCCAGCGCAAGGACGATGCCGGTAATTTGCAAAGGGGTAAGCGTTTCGCCGAAGAATACCCAGGCAATGATCGAACCGAAGATCGGGGCAAGGCTCAACAACAAGCTGCCGAGTCTTGGTCCCAGCGAGACCAGCGCCTGAAAGAGGAAGGCATCGCCCAGCGAAAGTCCGATCACCCCGGAGAGACTCAACCACATCCAACGCGAAGAACCTGCTGAAAAAGGAAACGGCTCACGAAAGAGGATCAGGTTTATGATGACAAGATAGATCAACGCAAATAAGAGCCGCATTCGATTCGTAACCTGTGAACCGATCATGCGTCCTGTTTTTGTAAAGATAAGAGTTGTCATCGCAAAGAAGAAGGATGTCGCAAGCCCTGCAATTTCACCGATAAGTTTCATAGTTTTCCATTGCCTTCTAATATTCCTGGCCTTCTTAGCCCCCGACAGAGCTAAGAGGTATGTTAAACGCCAGGCTGACTTCCGCTTTCTTTTCCAAGCTCTGCCCTCGTCAACAAAATTACTGCGACCAGGATCAACCCGCCGCCGAGTATGACAACGGGCATGAGTCTCTCTCCAAAAAGCCATGCCGCCAATAGCACGGTGACAACCGGCTCAAGCGTTGAGAGCATGGCCGCGTTGGTGGGGCCGATCCTTTCAAGCCCTGCCAAAAATGTGACCACAGGAATAATGGTTGAGACCACGATGATGCCAAGCATGGCCAGCCAGCCTGAATTGCTTGCGGGGAAATGCGCGCCGTTGATGAAGGTCAACATGCCGTAGACAGCGCCGGCGGACGCGAAAATGATCATCGAAGATTGGACGGCAGAGACATGCTTCATCACGTTCGTGCCGACGATGATGTAAACAGAATAGATCAGGGCCGCCGCGATGGCCATCAGCCCGCCAATGAGTTGTCCGCCATTTGGGTTGACCGTTAACGCCGAGCCGACCAGCGCCAGGATCAGCGCAATCACTTTTACAGAAGTCACTTTCTCACGCAGGATAAATACCGAAAGAATGAACACGAACATTGGGTAGAGATATAAGAGCAATGCCACCAAACCGGAGGATGCAAATTTAATGGCCGTCATGTACATAAAGGACTGACCCACATACCCCAGCGCGCCCATGCCCACGAGCTGCCAGAGGATTCGTCCCTGTGGAAACTTTTCCTTGCGCAGGAACAGGATCACGGTCATGAAAGAGGCGGAGATGCCGAAGCGCAGGAAAAGCACCGTGAAGATGTCCATGCCATCGGCGTAGACATAATGCCCAAAGATGGCGAGAGTCCCAAAAGATGCCGCGGAGATGGCGATGAGAAGGATGCCGATGAGTCGTTTCATTGTTTCCCTGTTAATGACTTATTCGCAGATCACACAGATCGCGCAGATTTAAAAAATCGGCAAAGATCGGTTTGGTCTGCGGAAGTTTTTGATTTAAAGATCAGCGGATGAAGGGTTGATCGGATAGATCGGAGTATCGCGGCGGAATTCGTAATTGTCTATGATGGACTGAATGACTTTCTTTTGCGCATCAGAGACTTCCTTGAACTCAAACCCCAGGTTGAAATATTCGGGGCTGATATCCGGTTTGCACCAGACCAGACGGATGGGCAGGGTGATACGCGAAGCCTCGGTGCCAGGCAGGTCGGGCAGTTCGATGGCGAGAGTGAATTCCAAATTCTCTGGAAGGGGTTTGTTGCCGATTACCATCGCCCCGCGTAGATTCAAGTCGGCAAGGTAGCCGATCAGGTTGCCGCCGTACAGGTCAAAGACCTGTGTGTAGGACATCAAGGTCTTGCGTTGTTCTTTGCGTCGCTCCTGCATGATGCCTAATAGTTTACATCAAACCCTGATAAATTTCACTACCAATTTATGGTAAAAATATAACATGCGCTGGATATATATTTCCCCCCACCTGGATGATGCCGTGCTTTCCGCAGGCGGACTAATCTACGAACAGACTCGCGCGGGCATGGATGTGGAAATTTGGACCTGCATGTGCGGTTTCCCTCCCGATGACGAACTCTCTCCCTACGCCCAGTTCCTTCATCGTCAATGGGGCATTCCTGCCGCTGCGGACGTGGTCACGGCCCGCCGCGTGGAAGATCAAAAGGCCGCCAGTATCCTCGGCGCGAAAACTTTTTACTTTGATTATTTGGATTGCATTTACAGGCGCAGCAATAACGGAGAGTGGTTGTACTCTTATATATTTGTCCCGCCTGCTGAGGACGAAGAGGATCTGCCCGCTCGAATAGCAGACTCGATTTCCGCGCGCCTCGAACCGACCGATCAACTGGTCTGCCAGCTTGGGCTTGGTTCACACGTTGACCATGTCCTCATGCACCGCGCCGTGGATTTGCTCCAGCGGCCCATCCTTTATGATGTGGACCTTCCCTATCTGTTCAAATCGCCTGAAGAGTTGGTGGTGAAAACTGTCGGGATGAAAGAAAGTGTTTACAGAATAACCGAAGCAGGCTTGAAACACTGGCAGGATGCGATCTCTGCCTACGAGTCGCAGATCAGCAGTCTGTTTGACGGGTTGGAAGGGATGCGCTCACAGATCCATCAATACTGGAAGGATAATGACGGGCTTCGTTTGTGGTCAATGAAATAGTTACAAAACAAAAAACGATCAGCGCACGGAGAGCAATCTCTGTGCGCTGTTTTTGTCCGCTAATCTTTCCGCCTTTGATCTTCAACCTTTGACCTTCAACATTCAACGAACTTTCCCCATGATAAAATTCCACCCCTATGACACACGCTGAACAGATCGCATCCCAACTTAATGTCAAGCCGTCGCAAGTGACGGCAGTTATTAACCTTTTAGACGAAGGCAACACCGTCCCGTTTATTGCTCGTTATCGCAAGGAAATGACAGGCTCGCTCGACGACGAGCAGATCCGCATCATCGCCGATGAACTGACCCGCCTGCGCGGACTGGATGAACGCCGCGCTTCGATTCTGGCTTCCATCGAAGAGCAGGGCAAACTGACCGATGAACTGCGCGGCGCAATCACCGCCGCCGTCACCATGACCGCGCTCGAAGATTTATACGCGCCGTACAAAAAGAAACGCCGCACCCGCGCCATGGTCGCCCGTGAAAAGGGACTGGAACCACTGGCTGATTTGATCCTGAAACAGGACTTCGGCTCGCCCGAAGAATTTGCAAAGAAATTCCTAAATGACAAAGTCGCCAACATCGAAGAAGCCCTGCAAGGCGCGCGCGACATCGTCGCTGAAACGATCAGCGACAACGCCAACGTCCGCGCCGCCACCCGCGAAAAAGCGCTCAAGTTTGGCAAAGTCCGCGTGGAAAAGATCAAAGATGCCGCGGACGAAAAAGCGGTGTATGAATCGTATTATGAATTTGAAGGCAACGTCAACAGACTCATGCCGCACCAAATCCTCGCCATCACCCGTGGCGAAAAAGAAGGTGTGCTGCGCGTTCACGTGGATGTTCCCGAACGTGACTGGCTCGATGCCATTCAAGCTGAATTCGAAGAAGACATCATCAGTCCCTTCGCAGAGCAGCTCGAACTTGCCATTCAAGATTCCGCCGAACGTCTTTTGCTGCCCGCCATCGAGCGCGACGTCCGCCGCGAAAAAGGCGAAAGCGCCGACAACCATGCCATTCAAGTCTTCGCCACCAACTTACGCGCCCTGCTGGGGCAGGCTCCGCTGGCAGGTCACACCGTCCTTGGTCTCGACCCAGGCTTCCGCACAGGCTGCAAAGTCGCTGTGGTGGATGCCACCGGCAAACTGCTCGACACAGGCACGATCTATCCGC
>Ga0172368_10007955_pt1 | contig 10915 bp, 10 predicted proteins | sample Lak11m_FD_114540 | JGI IMG/M metagenome (GOLD analysis project Ga0172368, IMG submission 114540) | Freshwater microbial communities from Kabuno Bay, South-Kivu, Congo - kab_022012_11m | ecosystem: Environmental > Aquatic > Freshwater > Lake | place: Democratic Republic of the Congo: South-Kivu...
CACGGTGCGCCTCCTCGCCCCCGACGGCACGGCGGTGGATGCCTACACGTACACGCGCGCCCATCCCGATCGCAGCTTCTCCCGCGCCGGGGATGGCACCGGCGCCTGGACCGAATCGTATCCACCGTCGCCCGGCAGCTCGAATCGCTCGGCGACGCCGACGCCGACCGCGACGACGAGTGTGACACCGACCAGCACGCCCACGCCGACGGTTACGCCGACATGGACGGCCAGCCCGACGCTAACTGTAACACCGACGCCGACGGCCAGCGCGACCGCCACAGCCTTCCCGACGGGTGTTGTTATCAACGAGATTCTACCTGAACCGCAGCAGGTAGACTGGAATGGGGACGGCGCGGTCAATTATGCGGATGAATGGATCGAGTTGTATAACTTCGGCGCGCAGCCTGTCAATCTCGGCGGGTGGGCGGTGTTGGATGAGACGCGGGCGTTTACGCTATCGGTGGGCACGGTGATCTGGCCGCGCGGCTATCTGACCCTCTTCCGTATCCAAACACACCTGGCGCTAGGCGATGACACAGAGACAGTGACGTTGCGCCGGCCTGACGGCAGCATCGCCGACCGTTACGCCTATCTGATCGGCCCCGGCGCAGATGCCAGCGAATGCCGGATAGCGGATGGCATCGGTGCATGGGGGCATGGCTGCCTGCCAACGCCCGGCGGATCGAATCGCCCCGCCCCACCCCGGCCTTCACCGACCATACCGCCGCCTGCACCGGAACGGGAGCCGGTTGCACGCGCGACCCCACGCGCCAATAGCCCACGGCTGACGACAATCTGGGGCGCGCGTCAGATGGCAGAGGATACGCAGGTAACGATCACCGGGAGCGTGACACTGCCGCCGGGCCTGTTGAGCCAACGGATCTACATCGAAGATGAGACGGCCGGCATCGGCATCTATCTGCGCCGCGGCGACTTCCCGGCGCTGATCTTGGGCGATCTGGTGCAAGCCACCGGGTGGTTAGCGGATTATCACGGCGAGGCGCAGATCGAGGTGAGCAGCCCAAGCCGTGTGATCCTGCTGGGGCACGCCGAGCCGCGCAGCCCGCGCCGGGCGCGCACAGGGGCAATCGGGGAGGACAACGAGGGGCGCCTGGTTTGGATCGCCGGGCGGATCACCGGGTTCACACGGGATAGCATTACGCTGGACGATGGAAGCGGCCCGGCGCGGGTCTATTTCTCTACTGACCTGCCATGGCGCCGGCCTTATGTCAAAATCGGTGAAATCTGGGCGGCCCAAGGGGTCGCCGGCCAATATGCGACGCAACGTCCTTATGTCGGCGGCTACCAGTTAGCGCCGCGCGTCGCCGCAGATATCAGCCAGGCGCCCCTTTTCTTGCCGGTGACGGGCGACCAAAGCCAGTAAGGGCATGTTTCACGCAGCATCGCCCCTTGTAGGCGTCTTGCGCCGTGTGCATGACCGGCCACGCGCACGGGCGCAAGACCCCATACTACGACGATGGTCAGGCAATGAAAAGGCCGGTCAAAGCCCGGCGACAATCGCGCGCGCCTGACCGAGATACTCCTGCGCCGCGAGAATGTGCGCAGATACTTGTGGGCCAATAGGCGCAGGCGGCGGTTCGGGCGTTGGCACAGCGTTACGCGCCAACTGCTTGATGGCGTCTATCGCAGGCATATGCCCGATCGGCGTCTGCGGATAGTTGTATTCGGGCGCGCGCCGATCCATGTTCCAGTCGCCGTAGAACGCATCTGCCTCGAACATGTAGCTCCAATCGCCGAGCACCCGGCAGCCCAAGATCCAAAAATAGCCCGCTCTGAGCCAACTGGGGCGTTTCCGGCCGCCGATCTCAGCCGCGTCCTGAAACCACTGGCAGATCAACGCGACCTGGCGCGCATGTTCTTCTGGCGTCAACCGCGGGTAACGCTTATCCAGGTCTTGCCAGGGTCGCGGCCCCATCTCCGTTACCCGGCAAGGAACCGCCGCGTTCGGCCCAAGCACCGACTTCATATGTTGCTCGTGCACCAGCCAGCCCAGAAAGCCATCTGAATCCTGCATGATGGTGACGCCCGGTTTGGCATCGTTCCGCCGCCGTTCGTTGATGTATTCGCGCGGGAACCCATGCCAGTAGTACGGATCGAGCGCCGCATACTCCGCTTCTGTAAGCTGCTCGCCCCGCTGGTGAACATCATCGAAGGGGTAGAATTTGCCCTTCCAGGTGAGCCGATTGAAGGGGTAGAGATGGATATTGATCGCCAGCCCGCGCTCGAAGAGATCGCCGGCGTCCTGTTCGACCACGATCTTGAACTGATTCACGTCGGCGCCTGGGTTGATCGGCGGCAAAGACATCTCCAGGCCCAAAGAAAGGCCATGCCGGCAGGGCGGAAGCGCCCAGGCAATGGATCGTTCAGCCCAGTCGGGGGGCACCTCGCGATCCTTCCACTCGCGATCATCGTTCGGCTCGTTCCAGATCTGGATGCACTTGACGCCTGCCTTAGCCAACGAATCTATCACCTGGTTAGGGATCGAGTTAGCACGGATGCCGCCGGTCGTGTCAATGCGCAAGGCCGGCTCAACGCCGATGGAGCGCAGATCGCGGATCATGCCCTCGATGCCGGGATGGGCATCGGCCGGGATGCCGCGCGGATCAAGCTCGCCCGTCAGCGGGTTGTAGTTGCGCATCCCGCTGGCATCGTGGCCGATGAACAACGTGCCGATGCCGAGCGCCTCGATCTCGCGGAGCCACATATCCCAGTTCGGCACATTATCGTGCTGCATCGCAGCGCGCCAGTGGAATCCAACTCGCGTCAGCTTGGGCGCCATGGCTATGCCTCCAGCAGTTTTCGCGCCGCCTCCAGCTCAGCCTGCGCCTGATCCAGCAAGGCCAACAGTTGGCGGCGCGTCGCCTCGTCAAGTTTTGGCGGAACTGGTTCGGGGAGCGGTTCGGGCACAGGGATCGGCTCCGGCACGGGGATTGGCTCTGGTTCGGGAATCGGCTCCGGGAGCGGCGCCGGTTCGACGAGGCTGGCTCCCCGCTGGAACACCAGATAGTAGCAGGTGTTGGCGTAGGGATCCCCTGCCAATCCGGTCGGCAACGCGCTGATCTTGTCGGAGGTTGCGTCCGGGATATCCACCGCATAACGGCCGGCCGAGTACATGGGGGAGTTGCCCCAGAACTGATCGAACCCCGCGCCTTTAGTGTGCTCGATGCGTGCTCCGCCATTGGCGACGCGGAACGGCTGCCCCTCCACAGGCGCGCCGGTCGGATCGAGCACGCGAACGTAGATCAGGCGTTTGTCGCCCGCCTCATCGGGGCCGACCCAACGCGCTTCCACCAGCCGATACTCGGCCTGTTCCGGCGCTTCCAGTCGCACGCCCAAATCATCCAGGCGCGAATCCCACTTGCGTTCCATAGTGTTGAGCCTCCTCTCCACAGTCTGTTTTTTCAGAATACGTCTCAGCCATTGACAGCAACGCATCTGCCTTCCTCCGCTCTTGCACATCAAGGCAAGCATAGCACGTATTGCTGGATTTGACAAGGGATATTTTTTGCGGTTCTGCGGGAACTCTGACCCGGCTGTGTCGCAATTTCTTCCGGGCAGGTTGACTTACAGCGGGATTCGTGGTATAAAATACCGACTTTGGGCGGGTGTTCGCCCGAGATGGATGTAAACAGGCTGCGAGTGTGAAAACCAGGAGTTAGAAGATGCCGACGCGGGAGCAAATCATAGTTCGGGAACGTCGTAAGTTGCTGGAGGAGCGTTCCCGGCTTTCCGGAGAACTTGAACGCTTGCGCGATGCCCTCAAAACCGAGGTGGACGTGGACGCCGAAGAGGGCGACCCCGATCTAATCGAGCGCGAAAAGAATGTCGCGCTCGTGAGCCAGCTCGAGCGCAAGAAAGAAGATGTCGAGGCCGCGCTACGGCTCATCGAGAAAGGTAAATACGGCATCTGCGAACGCTGCGGCAAAGAAATCCCCGTCGAGCGCCTGGAAGTGCGCCCGGATGCAACCTTGTGCGTGCAATGCCAGGTCGAAGTCGAGAAGCTGATCAAACGCGGGCAGATGGCGAAAGTAGCTCAAGAGATGCAGTAGGCTATGCGCCGCGGCAGACTGGGCGGCATTTATGCGGAAACTCATGTAGGCTATGTTCAGAGCAGACGGCGGCCGTTTGGCAATGCCACCATCGAGCGGGTCCGGGTGACGCTCACTTGAGCGCCCCGACCCGCTTTTTTTGTATCCTTACACCATCAGGAGGATCCCTCACCATGCTACCTGAGAACGTGTTTGTCTCCGGCCACCCCCTCATCCAACACAAGCTGGCGATCTTACGCAACAAGCACACCGAGCCGAAGAAATTCCGGGAATTGGTTCGGGAGCTTTCGATCCTGTTGGCCTACGAAGCCACCTCTGATCTGGGCCTGGCGCCGGACACGGTCGAGACGCCGATGGGCACGGCGCCGTGCCAGCAGCTCACCGAAACCATCGGCCTGGTGCCGGTGCTGCGCGCCGGGCTGGGCATGGTGGAGGGCATCTGGGAAATGATGCCCGGCGCCGAGGTCTGGCACATCGGCCTGTTCCGCGACGAGCGCACGCTGCGGCCGGTGCAGTACTACAACAAGCTGCCCGTCGCGCCCACCGTCCAGGTCTGCCTGATCCTCGATCCGATGCTGGCGACTGGCGGCACGGCTGTCGCTACGATTGATATCCTGAAGAAGTGGGGCGCGCTCCGCATCAAGTACGTCGGACTGATCGGCGCGCCGGAGGGGATCGCTAAGCTGCACGAGGCGCACGGGGATGTGCCGATCCACCTGGCCGCGGTGGATGAACGGCTGAATGAAATCGGTTACATCGTGCCGGGCCTGGGCGATGCGGGCGATCGGCAGTTTGGGACGGGATGATGTGATGCGTGAAGCGTGAGGATGTGACGTTTACCCATCGTCACGGGTTACGCCTCACGAACGCGAATGCCACATTGCCAGCAAACTCATAGGTTGCGAGGGTCTCATATGGCTTATCTTCGTCCCTCTTGGGATGACTATTTCATGGATATCACCTTTCAGGTCGCGAAGCGGAGCACCTGCGACCGGGCGCGCGTGGGCGCGGTGATCGTCAAAGACAAGCGCATCTTGACCACCGGCTATAACGGTTCGCCGGCCGGCCTGGCGCATTGCGACGAGGTCGGCCACCTGATGGTGGGCGGGCATTGCGTGCGCACCCTGCACGCCGAACAGAACGCCATCATCCAGGCCGCGCTGCACGGCGTCAGCGTGGCCGGCGGCACGATTTACGTGACGCACCAGCCGTGCCTCACCTGCGCCAAGATGATCATCAACGCCGGCCTGCGCCGCGTGATTTATGCCGGCGTCTACCCAGACGCGAATGCGGTCGCATTTCTGAAGGAAGCGGGCGTGGAGTTGGTCGCCTTTCCCCCGCAGTCCAGCGCAGCGCCGGTAGATGAAGCGCCGCTGGAGACGAACTAACCCGCGTAACGCAAGATGCCATCTGCCATCCCGGCGGCGCCCTCGCCGCCCTAGCGCGTTGGCGCAACCGCTACGACGACGAACAGGCGCGCTGGAATCTGGCGATGGCGTGCGACGCTTCGGGAGGGACCCACTGGCCCGAACGCGCACTGGCGACGATATAACCCCGTGTTAGCCATCCACGCCGAAGGCGGCGTTCTTTCATGTCAGGAACTTACCATAAGGTCAGTTCCTTAGCAGGCTGTTTCATTGATCGCGAGGAGGAGCAAATGCAGATCACGTTTGAGGAGAGGCCCATTTGTCAAGCGCCTCTGTCGGTTCTAAAACACCTATACTACAACACCGTCCAATACGGTTTGTCTGTCAGGCAGTTTACGGGAGCACACTGGCGTTACTGGGAGGAGCTCCCGGAACGTCTTCGCAAAGCCCAGAATGATCCTGAGGGACTCGACTCGATAATTGTAGAACTTGAACGACTTGCGGCTGGCTCAGAGGAACGCCTACAGAAGAGAAGGGCGCAAAAAGAGGAGAAGTGGGCAGAGAAGGAAATCATTCTGAACGCACAGTTATTATCAGTCCTGGCGGCATTACCTGAGGAGTTACTTGCTCTAGGCTTCAAAAGGGTAATCGGCAATGACAGCTTACCTCCACGGCTTAAGATCGTTGATCATGTTGTTACTCCAGGGGAACAGGGAGAAGACCTTAATTTTGTTGAGCCTGACCTTCTGCTATTGGGAGACCGCCACCTTTTGATGATTGAAGCAAAGACTCGAGGTGGAGAAATAAGTTCGCGTGATTATCCTCCGCAGCAACTTCTCAATTATCTCCATCTGGTGGCAAAGTGTCGTGAGTCGAACATCGCTTCCCCTCCAAATGTATTCACCCATCTGATTCTTGTCCCTTCAACCGACTCCAGATGGCTGAAGAAACATTCGGAGTGGGTGACCGAGACCTGTGATGGCGCGGGAAGACTCAGGGTTGATCCAGATGCATGTGTAAGATTGAGTAGTAAGCATGCGTCGTACAACTATGAGCGCCTCAAGGATCTGGCGCGTGAAACCCCCATCTACTATCGCTCCTGGCAGCAATTGTCCGAGGCTTTTGAGTGGGCGATTGAGCAGTTCGCTGACGGGCGAAACCAAGAACACTGGCAGAAGATTGGCAGTGAAATCAAGGAGCTAGCCACAAGGGCCGGACAGTACAAATGAACTATACAGCACAGCCTGACAAATCGCTGGAGTCGACAGTCTAGTCGGGAACCCTTTTGCTGCCTATCCTGGCTTTGTAACGTTTCGGCCCTTTGGCGATGTTGGTGTGAGGGCTCGGCTCCCGCCTGTTAAGCTGAATTGTACGCTTTGGGCCAGTTGTGTGGTTGGGATAGTTCTACGACCCGAACGGCGTAGCTTGTTCGTATGCGAGCACCCCGAATAACATCTGTCCTTGCGGAGGAACATTTATGTTCAACGACTCAACCATCCTGCGTATGCCGCCCGGCTTCCTGTGGGGCGCGGCGACTGCAGCGCACCAAAACGAAGGCCACAACTGCAACAACCAGTGGGCGGCCTGGGAACAGCAGCCGGGGCGCATCTTCGCGGGCCAGCGCAGCGGCCGGGCCAACGATTGGTGGTTGCTGGAAACCGCCGCCGAGGATTTCGACCGGGCGGCCGAGCTGGGGCTGAACAGCATCCGGCTCTCGGTGGAATGGAGCCGCATCGAGCCGGAGCAGGGGTTGTTCGACCAGACCGCGCTGCGCAAATATGCCGAGATCATCCGCCTGCTGCGCGCCCGCGGGCTGGAGCCGATGGTCACGCTTCATCACTTCACCGATCCGCTTTGGTTCATGGAGCTGGGGGGCTGGGAGAACCCGCTGGCCGAGGATTTCTTCAGCCGCTTCACCGAACGCGTGGTGGGGGCGCTCGGCGACCAGGTGAATCTCTGGTGCACGGTCAACGAGCCGATCGTCTACGCGGTGAGCGGCTACTTCGAGGGCCTCTTCCCGCCCGGCGCCAAGAGCCTGCGCCGCACGATCAACGTGTTGCGCCGGCTGTTGCTGGCGCACGGTCGCGCCTATCGGACGATCCACCGGCTGCAGAACGGCGCGCGGGCCGGCCTGGCCCATCACATGCGGCTGCACCTGCCGGCCAACCCGGCCAGCGCGGCCGATCGCTGGGCCGCGGCCACCATGAACCAGATCGCCAACACCTCGACCCTGGCCGCGATCACTGCGGGCAAGCTCACCCCGCTGATCGGGATCGGGCAACAGGTTCCCTACCTGATTGACTCCAGCGACTTCATCGGGCTGAACTACTACACCACGATCCTGACCTCGTTTGCCGCCGGCCGGCCCACGTCGTTTCTGGCGCACACCTTCTTCGACCCGTACGCCGAGACCAGCGATTTCAACCCGAACGGGGAACCCTACGGCATCATTGACCCGGCCGGCCTCTATCAATCGCTGAAAATCCTGGCGGCCTACGGCAAGCCGATCTACATTACCGAGAACGGCGTGCCCGACGCCGACGACCGCCTGCGCGGCCGGTTCATCGCCACGCATCTGGCCGAGACCTGGCGGGCCATCCAGGAGGGCGCGGATGTGCGGGGCTACTATCATTGGACGTTGGTGGATAATTTCGAGTGGGTGGCGGCGTGGGCGCTGAAGTTTGGCCTCTACAGCCTGGATGCGGAGACCGGCGTCCGGACGGCCCGGCCGAGCGCCGCGATCTATGCGCAGATCGCCCAGGCGAACGGCGTGCCGCGGCGCCTGCTGGACGCGGTCGCGCCGGAGTATGCGCCGCCGCCGGTCCGCCCGCCCGCGTAACCAGCGACCGGCGTCCGATCCAAACATGGGCCGGCTGAGGCAGCCTGAGCGGAGCGCGGCAGCCCGTTCGCCGTGCACAGTCGAAGGACGCCTGCTTTTAGTGGGATTCCTGAGCGATCAGCGCTTAGTTTGGCCTCTTTCGGACTTTATGGTATACTCTCAGTACGTTTGGGCGCGTAGCTCAATTGGCAGAGCAGCGGCCTTTTAAGCCGCGGGTTTAGGGTTCGATTCCCTACGCGCTCATGTTTCTTTTACCCCCTCTTTTGTCATTTGTTTTGCCCTCGTAGTGAACGCCGCCGTTTCGGCGCCGGGGTGTTCGCAACCAGCAACGAGTTATGGATTGAAGTTACGCAGTTGTCCGGCAACCGGTGGTTGATGGAACGTCCGGCAATGGGCGAGGTGTCCCGTTGCTGACGCCCGCACGACCTGCTCCGTCAGCCGCACCGCCACCCCACGCCCGACCAGATAGCGCTTGACCTCGCCCACCGACAACTGCCGGTAGTGGAACAACGACGCAGCTAGCGCCGCATCCGCGCCGCCGGCCGTCAGCGCGTCGTAGAAGTGCGGCAGCGCGCCCGCCCCGCCCGATGCGATCACCGGGATCGAGACGGCGTTCGAGACCGCGCGCAGCATCGGCAGATCGTAGCCGGCCTGCGTGCCGTCGCTGTCCATACTGGTCAGCAGGATTTCCCCTGCGCCGAGCGCTTCAGCCTGCCGCGCCCAGGCCACCACCTCCAGCCCGGTCGGGACGCGGCCGCCGTTGATGAACACCTCCCACCGGTCGCCGACCCGCTTGCCGTCAATCGCCACGACGATGCACTGGCTGCCGAAACGCGTCGCGCCCGCGGTGATCAGCTCCGGCGTGCGGACGGCCGGCGAATTGATCGAGACTTTGTCCGCGCCGGCCAACAGCAGGCCGCGCATGTCGTCCACGGTGCGGATGCCGCCGCCGACGGTGAACGGGATGAAGACGCTGTCGGCTACCCGGCGCACCATATCAATCACGATGTCGCGGCGCTCGTGGCTGGCGGTGATGTCCAGGAAGACCAGTTCGTCCGCCCCTTCGCGGTCGTACACCTGCGCCTGCTCCACCGGATCCCCGGCATCGCGCAATTCCAGAAAATTGACCCCCTTGACCACCCGGCCATCCTTCACGTCCAGGCAGGGGATGATACGTTTGGCGAGCATGTGGAAACCTCCTTGATAGCCTCTGCCAGATTCACCGCGCCTGTGTAGAGCGCCTGCCCGACGATGACGCCCGCCACGCCCGCGGCCCGATGCGCCGCAAGGCCGCGGATGTCCGCCAGGCTGGCGACGCCGCCGCTGGCGATCACTTCCAGGCTGCTGCTGCGGGCCAGGGCCACCGTCGCGTCCAGGTTGACCCCAGTCAACGCGCCATCGCGGGCGATGTCGGTGAAAACGACGCGCAGCACACCCAGATCGCACATCCGCCGCGCCACGGTGAGCACATCGAGCGCCGAAATTGCGCGCCAGCCATGCGTGGCGACCCACCCGTTCCGCGCGTCCAGCCCCACGACGATCCGCGCCGCGCCGAAACGGGCGATGGCCTGGGCGACGACTTCGGGCTGGCGCACCGCCACGGTCCCCAGCACCACGCGCGTCGCGCCCAGCTCCAGCGCCAACGCGATATCGGCGACATCGCGCAGCCCACCGCCGAACTGGATCGGCAGGCCGGTCGCCGCGCGGATTTCGGCCAGGCGTTTGAGGTTAAGGCTGCGGTCTTGACCTGAGCCTTGACCTTGACCTAAACCTTGACCTCGACCTTCTCCTGTAAACGCGCCGTCCAGGTTGACCACGTGGAGCCACTCTGCGCCTTGGCTGGCCCAGGCGCAGGCGACCGCGGCGGGATCGTCGCCGTAAACCGTCTGCGCGGCCGGATCGCCGTGACGCAGCCGCACGACCCGGCCCTGGCGTAGATCAATGGCAGGGTAGATAGTGAAGAACATGATGTGTGTCTCCGTAGGAAGTGGGGAGACTGGTAGATTGGTAGACTGGTAGATTGGTAGATTGGTGCGTTTCACCATCCCCCAACTTACCAATCTACCAACTTAGCAATCTACCAACTTATCAATCTTCCAACCATCTCCACAAAATTCCGCAGAATCCGCAGCCCCACCGCCTGGCTTTTCTCCGGGTGGCATTGGATGCCCCACACGTTGTCGCGGCGCACGATCGAGGCGTAGGGGCCGCCGAAATCGGTCGTTGCGACGATGCAGCGTGGGTCGGCGGGCGCGCAATAATATGAGTGTACGAAGTACGCGTATGCGCCATCCGGGATGCCGGCCAGGAGCGGGTCGGTCTGGTCATGGCGAAGCTGATTCCAGCCGATTTGCGGGACTTTGAGGAGGCGGCTGGACGTGCCAGGCGCTTGCGCAGTGCCCGGCACGTGGCTAGGCCGAAACCGCACCACCCGCCCCGGCATAATCCCTAGCCCTGCATGGCGGCCCATTTCCTCGCTCTCGTCGAAGAGCATCTGCATTCCAACGCAGATGCCCAGGAGGGGCTGCCCGGCGGCGATGGCATCCCGCAGCGGCGCCTCGAAGCCCGCCGCGCGCAGGTTCATCACCGCATCGCCGAACGCGCCGACCCCCGGCAGCACGATCCCGGCCGCGCCC
>Ga0172368_10007956_pt1 | contig 10915 bp, 20 predicted proteins | sample Lak11m_FD_114540 | JGI IMG/M metagenome (GOLD analysis project Ga0172368, IMG submission 114540) | Freshwater microbial communities from Kabuno Bay, South-Kivu, Congo - kab_022012_11m | ecosystem: Environmental > Aquatic > Freshwater > Lake | place: Democratic Republic of the Congo: South-Kivu...
CGTAACACTCGCAGAAGAGAATCGCGCCCTGGGCCCGCTCCTTTAATGTAAACGGCTACTTCAACTAACCCGTACATTTCTTTGGCATCTTTCAGAGTTTTTTCGATGGTTGAAGTCGCTGCAAAAGGAGTTGATTTGCGGGTACCGGAGTAACCCATCTTTCCGCAGGATCCCCAGTGAATTACTCCACCATTGTCATCGGTTACGGAAACTAAAGTATTATTGAAAGTCGCGGTTAGGTAAACCCGCCCCTTAGGAATATATTTAGGTTGCGGTTTAACTGCAGAATTTCCTTTTTGGTTTTTTTGTTTGTTTTCTTTCATTTGTTTATTTATTTACTTTTGTTTTGCTGAGCGGCAACATCTACCTTAGCCCAAGCTTCCTTTGAGAGAGCTCCGATAGTATGCTTCCTACCCCGACGAGTGCGGGCATTTGAACGTGTCCGTTGGCCTCGAGCCGGAAGTCCGCGAATATGCCTAATTCCCCGGTAAGAGCCAACCTCTTTTAGCCGTTTAATATTATCGCTAATTTCGGAACGCAGATCTCCCTCAACTTTAAACTCTTTTTCAACTAAGTCTAAAATTCGCTTCACATCGGCCTCTTTGAGCTCACTAACTCGCAACTGGCGATCAATTTTCAGTGTATCTAAGATAAAGCGGGCACGCGTAAAACCGACTCCGTAAACACCGGTTAAAGCAAAAAGCATGCGGTCGGTTTCTTTAAGGTTAATTCCAAATAAGCGCACCATTTTTAGCCTTGTCTTTGTTTGTGTTTTGGATTCTCACAAATAACTTGTAGCCGCCCACGGCGTTTAACCACTAAACATTTCGGACAAATTGGTTTAACAGATGCTCTAACTTTCATTTTTTACATTCGATAAATAATCCTCCCTCGATACTTATCGTAGGGAGTAATCTCAATTTTAACTTTGTCTCCCGGAAGAATCTTAATAAAGTGCTTGCGCATCTTACCGCTCAAATAACACAAAACTGACTTCTCCTCCGCTCCAATCTTTACTCTAAACATCGTGTTGGGTAAGTTTTCCAATACCTCCCCAACCAAAACTAAGTTATTACTGTTTAGCATAGAGAAAACAAAATTATATCATTAAACATCTAAAAATAAAACTCTAATTTATCACTTTATAAGTCTCCGTCTCGGTTACAAAGAGGGTGTTTTCCCAAAAGGCGCTCAGGCTACGATTTTTGGTTCGTAGACTCCACCCGTCGGTACCCGATTCACGAATTTCGGAGTCGTTAAAGGAATAAATAATCTCAATTGCATAGGCTGTTCCCGCCTCAAAACGGGGAGTTTTTTTCAGTGGTTGCTCCAAAAACTGAGGAATAAGCGGATCCTCATGAAGTTCGCGACCAACACAATGACCGGTAAGATTGTAGATAATCTCGTAGCCAGCTTTGTGAATTGACTTCTCAATTAAATCACTCACTTGCCCAATATACTGCCCGGCTTTGACAAGCTTTATGGCCTGATTGAGGGTTTCCTTACCCGCAGAGAGAAAATGGGCGATTTCCGGGGTAGGTTGATTACCAAGACAGTAAGTATTGCCATAATCGGTATGATAGCCCTCATAGAACACTCCAATATCAAATTTTAGCAGGTCGTTTTTAGCGAGCTTGTAACGATTAGGAATGCCGTGAACAACAATCTCGTTTACCGAGAGACAGGTGGCCCAGGAGTAACCGGGAACTTTTTTAAAGCCTGGTTCCCCACCATACTTGCGAATTAGTTGCTCCGCTTTGGCGTCTAACTCCAAAGTAGTAATTCCAGGAACAATTTGTGGCTCAATCTCTTTAATGACCTTGGAGAGAATTGCCCCCGCCGCCAGCATTGAGCGTTGTTTAGATAAGTAATTCATTAGGGCAAACCAAAATAAACTTCGCGGTAGACCTCCTCCAGCTGATCCTCAAAATCCACTCGAGTCCCGTTGTTAATGATAATTTTATCGGAGAGAGCAATCGTTGGACCCATATTCAAATTGATCACTTCCTGAAGATCACGTTTTGGTCCGCTGAGATTACTCCGTGATTTACGACGCTTTAGTCTGGAATAACGTACTTGTTTGTCTCCGACGATTGCTAAGAGAAAGACATTCTTAAACTCATTTTGGGCACAAAGATACTCCTCATAAGAACGCATTCCGTCTAGTACAACCACCGAACTAATCTCAAAACTCTTTTTAATTTTCGCAAAGTTAAGCTTAATATAGGCATCCATTCCATGTTTAGAGCGAATCTCTTCTCTAATTAGGCGATTATTGTCGTTATTGTTCTCCAAACCTCTCTCCTTAATAATATCGTCGGTAATTTGACCAAGGCGAATTACCGGAAAATCACGCTCCTTATAAAAATCGGCCGCGACACTTTTGCCGGCACCGGGCAAGCCAACAATACAGAGCAACACTTTGCGGCGTTTGTACCAATTGGTTAGTCCATTTTTACCAAGAGTCTTTCCAACCGACTTAAGAATAAATTCATTTACCTGTTTAATCGACTTACTACCATCAATCTCAATTAGGCGTCCGGCTTTGCGATAGTACTCTAAAACCGGCCGAGTTGCTTCGTGGAAAATATCAATCCGTTTTTTGACAGCTGCAATCGTATCGTCGTTTCGGCCTTCGTCAGAGCGCCCGGCAATTCGCCAGAGAGACTCCTTATCGTTTACTTTAAGATATAAAACATAATCGACGTTATTTGTAAAAGCGCGCGCTTGAAATAAGTTGCGTGGAAATCCATCGAGGATATATCCAGACTGGTACTCTGGCCGGTTGAGATACTCATTAACAATTTCAATCGTTTCCTTGTTTGGAATCAGTAATCCCGCGGCCATTGTTTCCTTAATAAACCGACCCCATTTGGTTTTTTCCTGAGCGATTTTGCGAAAAATATGCCCAGTGGAAAGATAGGGAATGTGCAGTTGTTTGGAAAGCAAATTTCCTTGAGTAGATTTTCCCGCTCCAGGAATACCAAAAAGCACTATCTTCATAGTGAGGACTGTAACTTGTCATAACTTTGGGTAAACAGCTGTGCCTGAACTACCTTGTAGGTTTCCAAAATTACCGAGACCACAATTAAAATACTGGTTCCACCAAAGAAAATCATCTGTTGGCCAGTGACAGTTGAGAGAATATTGGGCAAAACCGCGATTACCCCGAGAAAAATAGCGCCAATAAATGTAATTCGATAAAGAACCGCCTGGAGATAATCCCGGGTATTTTTTCCTGGCCGAATCCCGGGAATAAATCCGCCGTATTTTTGAATTTCATCGGTAATCTTTTGCGGGTTAAACACCACTGAAGAGTAGAAAAAGGTAAACAAAACCACCAGGAAAAAATAAATAATGTTGTAGACCGCTCCCTGGGAATTAAAAACTGATACTAAAAACTGACCAATTCCGGCGAGTGCGGCATTGGCGGAACTTGCCATAAAGTTACCTATTAATTGCGGAAAGAGCACGAAGGAAACCGCAAAGATAATTGGAATCACCCCCGCCTGACTGAGTTTGATGGGCAAATAGTTGGTTGAGCCTCCATACATTTTCCCTCCCCTAATTCGCTTGGCATAAAAGACGGGAATTTTTCGTTGGGCCTCGTTCAAAACTACGACCGAAAAAATCACAAAAAAGGAAATTAAAATTAGGATTAAGCTGGGAATAAAACTCTCTTGATTAATGGTTGCAACCGACTGCCAAAGCATTATCGGAATTCGACCAACAATACCGGCAAGGATAATAAAAGAAACTCCGTTTCCAATTCCAAACTCCGAGATTAGCTCACCCAACCACATTAGAATGAAAGTTCCGGCAGTTAAGGAAAGTGAGAAGGCCAATAGTTCCAGAAAGCTTAAATTGCCAATTATTCCCTGATTTTTTAGAAAGAAAAACATCCCAATACTCTGCAGAAAAGCAATTGGTAAAGCAATAAACCGGGTATATTGATTAAGTTTAAATCGCCCGAACTCGCCCTCCTTTGAAAGTGCCTCAAGGGGCGGGTAAACCATTGAAAGTAGTTGAATCGCAATTGAAGCATTAATATAGGGATTCAAACCAATTGCCAAAATCGAAAAGTTCACCAAAGTGCCACCACTAAAAATATCTAAAAGTACCAAAAATTGATTTCCGGCAAAAAGCTCCTTTAACTTAACCAGATTGATTGTTGGGATAGTGACAAAGGCAAACAACCGGAAAATAAAAATGATCGCCAGAGTAAAGAGAAATTTATTACGTAATGCCCGATTATTCCAAATATCTTGGAAAATTTCTAAGGTTGATATTCACCCGAGGCTTTTTGAACTTTCTCAACCGCTTGTTTGGAGGCTTTGATTTTGATAATAAGCTTCTTAGTGAGCTTTCCTTTTCCTAAAAGCTTAACTTCTTGATTGTTTTCAATAATGCCTAACTTTAAGAATAACTCTCGGTCAACTGTTGTTCCGTCTTTTATCATACTTAAAGACTCCAAATCCTCAACATTAACAATCTCCGGTTTGGCAAAAATTACTTTGTTTTTTCCCTTACCCCGAAGCATAGGGAGATGTTGATTAATTTTAGCTTGTCCTCCTTCAAAAAGCCATTTAATCTTTTCGCGTGATTTCTGGCCCTTGTTTCCTCGTCCGGCATACTTCCCTTTGCCTGAACCCCAGCCACGACCAATCCGCTTGGCTTTTTTCTGAGCAATGGCTACTAATTCGTGTAATTTCATAGTTTTAGACTAATTACTTAAAAGTTTCGTAAATTAACTGGGCTAAATTGATTTTGTTGTTTGAACCATAAATCTTTCCGGAAAGATCCTTAACTCCGGCAAGCTCCATAAGGGAACGAATTACACTTCCCACCTTTAGACCGGTTCCTTCTGGCGCCGGCTTAAGTAACACCCTAGTGGCATTGTACTTAATTTTCATGTCGTGCGGAATGGTTGCCCCATTCATGGGAATAACAATCATTCTTTTTTTAGCTTGAGTAAGGGCTTTATTTATCGCTCGCGGAACTTCCAAAGCTTTTGCTAATCCAATTCCCAAACTTCCCTTACCATCCCCCACCGCCACTAATGCGGAAAAGGAAACATAATTTCCACCCGGAACCTTGCGGCTCACCCGGCGAATTTGTAAGACTTTCTCCTGTAGTCCAGAGGTATTTTCTCTCATATTTTTTAAAATATTAATCCGGCTTCACGAGCCGCTTCTGCCAAGGCTTTTACCCGCCCATGAAACTTATACCAGTTACGATCAAAAACCACTTTTTTTACTTTCTTTTTCAAAGCAAGCTCGGCAATTTTTTGGCCAACAAATTTTGCCTTCTCAGTTTTGGTTAGCTTATCTTTAATTGTGCTGTCTGAAGCGGCAACAATGGTTTGCCGTTTCTGATCATCAATAATCTGGGCATAAATATACTCATTGGAACGAAAAACACTTAGCCTTGGCCGTTCCCGATTGGCTAAAATTGGCCGACGCACCTTCAACACTCGCCTTGCCCGTTGTTTTTGAACTTTTTTTTGTAAATTACTGATTTTCATTTTTTTGCTTTATTTCTAACCTGCGGTCTTGGCTTTTTTACCTGGCTTTAATTTGAGAACTTCACCCTCATAACGAAAACCCTTACCCTTGTATTTATCCGGACGACGTATCTGTTTAATAATCGCGGCAACTTCGCCTACCCGTTGCTTGTCAATTCCCGATACTATAACTTTGTTGCCGTTAACTGCAACTGTAACGTCGGCGGGAACCATAAACTCCACCGGATGCGAAAATCCAAGTTGAAAAACAACCTTATTACCCTCTAATTTGGCTCGAAAACCAACTCCATGAATCTCTAAAGTTTTTTTCCAGAGCTCTTTTACCCCGAGAACATAGTTCGCCATTAAGGTACGAATTAGTCCATGAAGCGCCTGACTTTTTTTATCTGTTCCTAAATTAGTAAAGTAAAGCAGGTTTTCTTTCAGCTCAACTTTAATGCTCTTGGGAAGAGTCAACTTTGCCTCTCCTTTGGGACCTTTAATCAAGGCTTCACGACCATTAAAGGTAACCGTAACCGCTTCGACTATAGGCAAAGGACTGTTACCGATTTTAGACATCCTTAAAATAGTTCGGCCAAAAGTTCGCCGCCAATTTTTAATTTCTGTGCTTCTTTGCTGTCAAGAATCCCTTTGGAAGTACTCACCAAAAGAGTGCCCTTGCCTCCCTTAACTGAAGGATATTTGCCGGCACGAACATAAATCCGCCGCCCAGGCTTACTGATCCGTTTTACTTCAAGCATCGACTTTCGATCAGTTCTTAACCCAAGTTGGAGCATTTTTTGTACTCCCTCACCACTTACAGCATATTTTTCAATAATTTTAGTCGCCACCAATACCTTAGCCACGGCCTCCTTCTCTTTGGAAAGAGGAACTAAAGCTTCTTTGCGCCGCGCCAAATAAGCATTTTTAATTCGGATTAACATATCGCCAATGGGATCTGCAATAACTACCATGAGGCTTTTAATACTCCCGGAATTTCTCCGGCAAGGGCGGCTTTGCGGAAACAGATCCGGCAAAGGCCAAACTTTCTAATATAGGCCCGTGATCGGCCACAGAGAGAACAGCGATTAACCTGTCTGGTCTTGTACTTTTGTTGATGTTGAAATTTAACGATATCACTTGTTTTTGCCATTTTTTATTTTCTAAAAGGCATCCCGAACTCCTCAAGGAGCCGCTTTGCCTGACTTTTATCGGTGGTTGAAGTAACAATGGTTACTTCCAAACCACGCACCTTATCAATTTGGTCATATTCTAAATCGGGAAAGATTGTTTGCTCTCTAAATCCCAAATTAAGGTTTCCTAGATTATCAAATCCCTTGTCCGGAATACCTTTAAAGTCCCGTTGACGAGGAAGTACTATTTTAACAAGTTTCTCCAGAAAATCCAACATCCGCTGTCCCCTTAAAGTAGCTTTAAGACCCATCGGCATTCCCTGGCGCAACTTGAAAGACGAAATCGCGCGCCGAGCAGTCGTAACCCCTGGTTGTTGCCCGGCAATTAGTTTTAATTGGTTGTGCACCTTATCAATCACTCCCTTGTTATTGACCGCGTCGTTACAGCCCATATTTAAGACAATTTTCACCAACCTTGCTGCTTGTAAGGCGTTTTTGAGCTTAAACTCAGTTTTGAGTTTTGGCAAAATTTCTTCTTGGTATTTCGTTTGTAATAGATGCATTATTATTTGACAACTTTTTTACACTTTCGACAAAGACGTTGTTTATTGTTCTTGGCGTCAAAAACATAACCCAAGCGTGACTTCTCTTTACAGTTAGGACAAATAAACATCAACTTGCTTACATTCATCGCCCGATTAACTTCCACTAGCCCTCCTTTAGGGAAAGCTTCGCTTTTTTTAACGTGTTTTTTATAGATATTAATTCCTTTAACCAAGGCGCGCTGAGACTTAGGATAAACTTTTTCAACCTCACCTTTACGACCCTTATCCTTACCGAAAATCGCTTCAACTTGATCGCCTTTTTTAAGTTTCATTTTTATTTAATAAATTTCTTTAGCCAAAGATGCTATTTTAACAAATCCACACTGCTTTATCTCTCTTGCAATTGGTCCGAAGATCCGTGTACCTTTAGGCAGCTTGGTAGAACCGTCTAAAATTACACAGGCATTTTCATCAAAACGAATATAGGACCCATCTGGTCGGCGATACTCTTTACGGGTACGCACAACAACTGCGTGGACAATCTCATGGTTTTTGACTGTCCCATCGGGATCGGCTTTTTTGACCACTCCGGTAATTACGTCCCCAATTCGGGCGATTAGTTTGTTTCCACGGCCAGGAATCCCCGCCATCATCACTGATTTAGCCCCAGTATTATCGGCAACAACTAGTATTGATCTTAATTGCAACATTCTTTTTAAGCTTCTAATTTTTTAATAACTCTAAAGTGCTTGGTTTTTGAAAGTGGGCGAGTTTCCTCGATTTGCACCTCGTCCCCAACTGCCAACTTCAGGTTTTCATTGTGAGCCAAATACTTCTTGTGGCTTTTAACCACCTTGGCGTATACCGGATGGCGGTATTTCCGCTCTACTTTAACGGTTACCGTATCCTTCATTTTGGTTGAACAAACAGTTCCTTCGTAAATTTTTGTCATTTTTTAGGCTTTACCTTCTGGCGCGGTAACTTCTAATTTTGCTAACTCTCGTTTTTGCGCAATAACTGTTTTAATTCGGGCAATAACTTGCCTCGTTGGCTTTAAAATATTAGTATTTTTGGTTTTTTGGGTAATTAAACTCATTTGATCACGTTTGATCTGAGTTAGTTTTTCCCTCAATAACCGCTCTAACTCCACGATTTTTTTACCCCTTAACTCTTTTGAGTTGAGTGCTTTAACTTTACTCATTGTTCTTGTCGATGACGTTCGTCTTAATTGGTAACTTATGACTAACTTTTTTGAAAATGCGTTTCGCCTCCATTGGTTCGACTCCGTCGAGCTCAAACATCACTGTTCCTGGTAAAACAGTGCTCACATAGTGCGAGACATCACCCTTTCCGCTTCCCATACCAACCTCAAGTGGTTTTTTGGTGTAGGGTGTATGCGGAAAAATCCGAATCCAGTAGCGACCGATTTTGCGAGTCTCACGGGCCAAAACTACCCGACAGGACTCGATCTGGCGATCGGTAATCCACTCAGCCGCCAACGCCTGTAAACCATAACGACCAAAAGCAACGTTTTGCCCTCCTGTGGCAATCCGTTTAAAGGTTCCACGAAATTGCTTGCGATGTTTCGTTCTTTTGGGCGCCAACATTATCTACAAATCCAAACTTTTATTCCAACATAACCATTGCGGGTTAGTGATGGGCTTTGGGCATAATCAATATCTGCTCTCACGGAAGAGAGAGGGACTTTGCCAATCTGATACTTTTCGCGACGGGCAATATTGGCACCGCGAATCCGGCCACCAATGGTAACTTTTACCCCTTTGGCACCACTCTCTTTAGCCTTGTCCATTGTATTATGGATTAGCCCTCGATGAGGAAAATTACGGGCAATTCTTTCCGCCATAAAATCGGCAACATAACGGGCACTTAAGAAAGGTTTCTTAACCTGTTCAACCTTAATCTCAAGCTTAAATTTCTCTTTGTCTTTTTTGGCAACAATATCTAGTTGTTCCATTACGTGCGCTTTAACTTCTTCTAATCCCTTGCCTCCTCGACCAATAATCATTCCTGGCCGGACTGAGTGGAGAATTAGATTCATTCCGCTGAGCGAACGTTCAATTTCCACCTGAGTTAAGCCCGCCACACTAAACTTTTTCATCATATAGCGACGGATTTTGATATCCTGAAAAAGTGATTCACGGAATAAGCGTTTGTTGCTAAAAAACCAACGACTATCCCAAGTTTTGGAAATTCCCAGTCGCAGCGCGTTAGCGTTTACTTTATTACCCATTTTTTGTGGGCTTGCCTGCCCCTGAGGTAGGAACTTCTAATGTAATGTGCAAGTGAGCTGTTTTTTTGGAGTACTTTTTCGCCATTCCCCGAGATCCGGCACGCCAACGTTTAAAAACCGGACCTTGGTCTGCCGCCACATTTCTAATTCGGGCTGCTTCTCGTTCGGTATCCTTAAATAGTACCAAACAGCTCTTAATGGCTTTAGCAATAATATTTGCGCCCCGTTGTGGTTGCAAAGCAAGACTCCCCATTAAGGCCACTGCCCGCTTACCCTTGTAGACATCCATAATTGTTCTCAGCTTCTTAGCGGAGATTCTTAAATATTTAATATCAACTGATTTTTCCATGTTTTTAAGTCTTTTGAGTAATACGCTTAGTCACCCGTCCATGTCCTTTAAAGGTTCGGGTCAGGGCAAACTCACCCAACCGGTGACCAACCATTGACTCAGTAATATAAACTTCGATATGTTTGCGTCCGTTATGCACTCCTAATTTGTGTCCGACAAATTCTGGAGGAATCTGACAGGCACGGGCCCAAGTTTTAATTAGGTCATTACTTTTGGTTTCTTTTTGCTTTAAAACTTTTTGTAAAAGTTTTTCGTCAATATAAGGACCCTTTTTTAGTGAACGGCTCATTTCTGATTGCGACGCTTAACTATTAACTTATCGGACGATTTTTTCTTTCTTGTCCTTAACCCGTGGGCACTCTTACCCCAAGGAGTTTTCGGATGCATTCCTTCGCCACTACGCCCTTCTCCACCACCGTGGGGATGGCTTCGTGGATTCTGAGCAACACCTCTAACATGCGGACGACGTCCCATTAAGCGGCGACGTCCGGCCTTGCCCAAAACACGAGCTTTACGCTCAATATTATCTAGCTGACCAATTGTCGCATAACACAATAAAGACACCTTCCTAATTTCGCCAGAGGGCAATTTCAGATGCGCGTGTGTTTTATCTTTTCCTATTATAACGCATGCAGTGCCGGCAGACCGACCAATTTGCGCTCCATGGCCAGGAATTAACTCAATGTTATGAATCTCAACCCCAATTGGAACTAAGGCCAAAGGCATTGAGCAGCCCGGTTTAATCGGAGCCTCCTCGCCTGCAAAGATTTTGTCTCCCACTTTGAGCTCGAGAGGATGAAGAATATAGCGGTACTCTCCGTCACTATATTTAACCAAGGCTAGTTTCGAGGAACGATTAGGATCGTATTCGATATTGACAACAGTTGCCTCAATGTTACGTTTGTCTCTCTTCCAATCAATTGTACGATAGTAGCGTTTATGACGCCCTCCTCGACCACCAACTGAGATATGACCCTTGGAGTCGTGCCCAGCTTTGTTATCGAGAATCGTCTTGAGCTTTTTGGTAATCTGTTTAAAGTTTTCCATAATATTTAACTATTTTTGACAAAGTCCTCGATTTTCCCTTTTTTAAGAGTAATATAGGCTTTCTTGGTTGAGATGGCGGTCTTTTTA
>Ga0172368_10007958_pt1 | contig 10911 bp, 7 predicted proteins | sample Lak11m_FD_114540 | JGI IMG/M metagenome (GOLD analysis project Ga0172368, IMG submission 114540) | Freshwater microbial communities from Kabuno Bay, South-Kivu, Congo - kab_022012_11m | ecosystem: Environmental > Aquatic > Freshwater > Lake | place: Democratic Republic of the Congo: South-Kivu...
TCCTAAGATCGAGGCAATTAAATATTTTTCTTTCTCAAAAAAATACAACGATCCAAGAATATATACCATAAATAAACATTCTGGAGCTCCAGTTGAACGAACTACAAGAAAACGTGGCAAAAAAAGAAAAACTGAGCTTAATAATAATGGATTCTTTGTTAACTTAAATCGTTTAATAAAAAAATAAAATAAACACACTAGTACTCCTGAAAATATCAGATCTATTCCCAGCATAGCTTTTAAATAACCAAGTATTGGAGATAAAAACCGAATAAGTAGTGGGTATAGGGGTAAGTGTGCAGCAAAGTATTTTGGATCTTGAGACATCGAACTATCTCTATTTATTAGTTTTATCTCTTTAGGATTATATAATGTTTTTGCAGGAATGATATATAGCGGACCATCATATTGCTTATAGATATATTGAAAATTTGAATTTTCGATTTTTAAGCCGAACCACGAAGGAAAGCGGAACAAAAAAGGAAACCAAAGAAAAAAAGTGCTTGTTAAAACAATACAAATTAAGGTAAAATAAGGAATTATGCGTCTCAACATAATAAAAAATTGGCTGATAAAGAACAAGCTTCTAACAGTTATTATAGCATGCGCCGTATTTCTTCGTTTATATCGATTAGGCGACTTTGCTATGTTTTTAGCCGATCAAGGAAGAGACGCTCGGATAATCAAAGAGATTGTAACTTTGTCACATTTTCCCGCGATAGGTCCGCCTAGCTCAATCGGTCAAGTTTTTCTAGGACCTTTTTTTTATTATCTTCTTGCTCCATTTCTTTGGATTTTTAATTATAATCCGGTCGGCTTAGTGTATGGAGTTTCTTTTCTATCAATTCTGGGTATCATTTTTACCTACTTTGCAGTAAAAAGAAAGGTTAATCCACAAACAGCTTTGGTTTTTCTTACTCTAATTACTTTTTCATCCGAACTTGTCCATCTGTCCCGTTTTTCATGGAATCCAAACCTTCTTCCTGTTTTTTCGTTCTTCACATTTTACTTTTTTTCTCAAATGTTGGAAGAAAGAAGTATTAAGTATGCTCTCTTATTTGGAGTTTTCTTTGGATGCTCATTCCAGTTACATCACCTCGCTGCTTTATTTGTATTGCCTTGCTTTCTTTGTTTTACTGTTTTTTTTATTCACAATAAAAACAAAACAAAATATTTTATAACACTTCTTTTTTCCCTTTTAGCTTTCGGCTTAATTTCTTTTCCGTTGATTTACTTTGATTTAAAACATGATTTTATCAATTACAAAAACCTAATATCCCTTTTTACAAAACAAAATATGATCGCAGGAGGATCTCTCTTTACTCATGTTGTTAATACCAATCAAGCTCTCATAAATACAATTCTTCAAGTGAAATGGAATCCATTAGCTTGTTCTTATATTACTCTTTTTTTTATCGTTTCATTTTTTATAATACAAAGAGGACAAAAACGAACTCTATTTATATGGACTCATTTTGCCAATACAATATCCTTTCTTTTTCTTTTCAGCAAATTAAGTAGTGAACGACATCCTCACTATTATGGAGCTGTTTATATGAGTTTTTTTGTGATAGTCTCATTCGTTTTAACAAAACTTTCTCAAGCAAAAAATAAAATAATAAACATACTTGTCTTCGTAAGTATTACTGCCTACATTGTTTCGAACATATCTACACTATCCTTTCTAAAAGGTCCGCAAAACGATCAAATTACGTATTCAAAAAATGTTGCAGATTCGATAAAAAAAAGGATGAATGGCAAAAACTTCAACTTCGCTACATATCCAACAGATTTCTCAAGCGAAGAAAGTTTCATCTATTTTTTGGAACTTGATGGATTTACATTAGCAGATCGAACCAAAAATCAAATAACCAACCAAATGTTCGTTGTCTGTAATAAAGAACCATGTATCGTACTCGATTCCCCTTCATGGAACATTTCTATGTTCGGAAAAGCAAAAATTGATACAATGTGGAAAGTCGAAGATCTACAAGTTTATAAGCTTACTCATGCAAAATAAATTAACAATTTCACTCATTGTTCCTTGCTATAATGAGGAAACAAATATTCAAAAAGGTGTCCTTGATAAAATTGGAAACTATACGAAAAATGTGAATGAATTCATTGAGGTGCTTATCGTTGATGATGGTTCGACCGATAAATCTACACAAATCGTTTCGCGAGACTATCTGTCTCGATTCCCCAAATTTAAACTTGTAAAAAATCCCCATCAAGGTAAAGCGTATACGGTGATAAAGGGAATACGAGAAGCAAGGGGAGATTATGTGTTGTTTACCGATATTGACCTAGCTACTCCCATTGAAGAGTCAACTAAATTAATAACGGAAATTAAAAACGGGTATACAATAGTCATCGGTTCAAGAAATTCGCACCGTCAAGGAGCCCCTTTACTTCGCAAAATCATGGCAATAGGCTTTATCTATATTCGCAACATATTTATCGGCTTAAGTGACATCAGGGATACTCAATGTGGTTTTAAGGGTTTTCAAAGAAAGACTGCACTCAATATCATAGACCATCTTCACGTATTTAAAAAAAAGAAAGTCATCAAAGGATCTTCTGTATCAGCGGGTTTTGATTTGGAATTTTTGTTCCTTGCCGTAAAATCGAAAGCGAAAATTAAAGAAATCCCTGTTACCTGGAAACACGTAGAAACAAAAAATGTAAATTTTATTAAAGACGCCTTCGAAACAATAAAAGACATACTTCTCATTAAGTATTATGACATCACTCAAAAATACCATCTTTAACAGAAATCTTCTGTTTCCTTTGTTGATTTTAGTAATTTCTTTATGTATTGTTTTTTATCAGTTTCTGATTATTCCGAAAAATACTACTTTTGATGAAATTGAGTTTGCAAAATTGGCTCTTCAATTAAAAAATAAACCATATACACCATATAGTCCATACGCGACTGGTCATGCCACGCTTTATTTTTATATCATATTGGCTTCATTTAAACTTTTTGGGACTAATCTCTTTTCTCTTCGATTACCATCAGCTCTATTTGGCATAATAAACCCTCTTATTTTTTATTTCGTGATTAAAAAAGTTTTCAATCCCCTTTGTCATCCCGAATTTATTTCGGGATCTTTAAATAAGAATAAGATGCTGAAACCAGTTCAGTATGACAATTTTTTCTTAAAACATCTCCCATTTATTTTATCTTTTATTTTTATTACTCTCCGGTGGTATTTCAATTTTGCGCGTTTTGGATTTGAAGTTACGTTTTTGCTTTTTCTTGAGTTGTGTTCTCTTTATTTCATATTGAAATATGCAGATATCATCCTGAATTCATTTCAGGATCTAAAAAAGATGCCGAAACGAGTTCGGCATGACAAAGTTTGGTTAATTCTTTCTGGTCTATTTGCAGGACTCGCATATAATTCATACCAACCAGGAAGAGTGTTTGTCCTTATCCCGATTTTTATACTGCTCTCAACGTTAATAAAAAATAAAGTTAAAGACCTTCCTGTCATTCCCTGTAATGGAATCCCGTCTATAATTACATTGTTATCTTATTTTCTTATTCCCTTTTTTATTCTCATCCTTCCCCTAACTATCTATCTAAATACCCACAAAGACACCCGTTTTTATCAACAGTTTTATCCTGACAACCATGAAATGTCGTTTCAAGAAAAAAAAGAGTTCTTTGAACGCAACCTCATTTCAACTTCAGGAATCTTCTTGATTAAGGGGGACACCAACGGACGCCATAACTATCCCAATAAACCAGCACTCAATCCAATAATAGGAACTTTTTTCATACTTGGATTGCTCATCGCTCTTTTTCATATAAAGAATAAATATCATTTATTATTCCTTTTTTGGTTTTTTCTCTCTCTTGCCCCAACGTTAGTAACCTATCCATGGGAAAACCCCAATATGCTTCGGACATTCACCGTCATTCCTTCTTTAGTTTATTTTGTTGGTCTTACTCTTACTACGATTATTAATTCAAAAGTAATTCAACAATACAAATATAAAAAAATTTTGTATGCAGGAATTATTTTTTTGGTCTTAATATCGTCTATTTACGAATTGCGAACTTATTTTGTTCACCAGTCATATGTTTTTAGGGAGGCTTTTGAAGCGCAACATGATCTGAAATATTATTTATCAGATTATAACCTCTTATGAAAAAAGGCACTATCTTTGCGAGTATAATTCTTTTCATTTCTCTTTTCTATCTTTCTATCATCATTTTCCAGAACCAAGCTATTTATCTTCATATGTTCAATTATAAAACTATTAAAAAATTATACGATCAATCCCAATGGCAGCAATCACAAAATGTTTCTCCATTAAAAGAACTTGATAAATGGGCTCTTGAAAATAAATATACCGGTTGGAATAATTTCGTTGATGAAAATAATAAAAAACTTGATATAAATCAGGTTAAAGCAAATATATTAAAAAATATCCAAAAAAAAGGAATTTCCGACGCAACGCTTTATTCATATGTCGGATACGAATATATCAGAGGGGCAAATCCAACACTTCTTAATCCCGAACACCCACCGTTAGGAAAATATTTAATAGGATTATCGATCAATCTGTTTCATAATGAAAACGTCATACTTATTCTATGCGGTTTGATATCGCTTGTTTTAATCTATGCAATCATTATTTTAATTACACAAAATCAGATTTCCGCATCTATAGGAGTTGGTCTCACATCTACACACTCTCTTTTTATTGATCAACTTATCCATGGACCTCAACTTGAGTTATTTCAACTCATGTTTTTCTTATGCGTGTTGTGGTTTTTAGTACTTTTCGAGAAAAACAATTCAATTAAATATTTGGTTTTATCAGGCATAAGCTATGGCTTATTAATTGCGACAAAAACGTTTTCGACGTATTTTCCCCTGTTTTGTATCTGGTTATTTATTGTTTCACTATTGGTCAAAAACTTTAAAGTAAAACAATATATTGTTTTACAAACTGTGGGAATTGCAGTCTTTACAGCAACCTATTTTAAATTTTTTATGTTAGGAGGAACATTGAGGCAGTTTTTAGGGGTCCAAAAATATATTATATTATTTTACAAACAATCAGGTATTAATTTAGTTGCATTTGCGGGGAACTATATTCGTCTTATTTTTACTGGTAGCTGGAAATTCTGGTCAGTAAACTCACCTTTTTCACACTACAGTGAATGGTCTATTTTATGGCCGATATTATTTACTTCGTTTCTTTTTGTGCTTTATTGTTTATATAGAGACAAGAAAAAACATATTTATCCCTTTGAAAAAATATTAATAACATTTATTATTCTGTATAATGCTTTTTTATTTGTAATCCCCATGTTTCCCCGTTATCTCTTATTATTGTTTATCCCAATTATTCTCGTCATATCAATTCATTCCAATAGCTTACTGAAATATGAAAAAAATAAGAAATAGCACATTATTTACACATGGTTTTTTTGTATTGTTTATTATTTCTTATTTTTGTTTGATCTCATTTGTTGTAATATCAAAACCTACTCCTTTTTTCGATTGGGATGAATCAATATACACGCAAGTTGGTAAAGAAATGATCCAAAAGAAATCATACCTCGTACCCTTGTGGCAAGGTCATGCTTGGCTCGATAAACCTCCGCTTCCTTCACTTGTTTATGGACTTACTCAGCTTATTCCTGTTAACCCAGAAATATCTACCCGTCTCGTAACTTTAATATTAAGTTGCATCACTCTTTCTTTGTTGTATTTCTTTGTTTTTCGCAATACTAAAAGGGTATTACCGTCTCTGTTAACGATAATTCTTACTGCTTTTCTTCCCGTATTTATGCAGCGGACACAAGCTCTTAATGTTGATGTATTTCTCCTCCTTGGATGGTTGGGTTACGTATTATATTATGATCAATTTTGGATAAGCACAGCATTCCTTTTTATCGCGGTATTGAGCAAATCGCTTTTGGGGTTTTATCCTATTGGGATATTTATTTTATTCTACACATATCAACTTTTTGCAAAACAGATACATGTAAAAAAATATATTCTTTTTTTAAAACAACTCGCATTTCAAGTTTTGATTGCATCCCTATGGTTTATTGGAATGTATTTTTGTTATGGAGGTGAATTTGTCAAATATCACTTTATCGAAAGTCATTTTAGACGAGTTACTGCTTCGATTGAGCAGCATTTTGGTCAACGGACTTTTTATATTGACATCCTAATAGATCAACTTAAATGGTTACTTATTCCTGGAATTATTTCGGGTTTATTTTTAGCTTACAAAAGTATTAAAGGAAAAAATGTCAAACAATATGTGTTTGCTTTGTTTTTTATTCCTTGGTTTATTTTTTTGAATTTGACTAAAACAAAAATTGCCTGGTATATTTATCCAGTGCTGCCACAGTTTGCACTCCTCACGTCTTATCCCCTTGTGTCTTTGAGAAACAAGCTTATTAACGCCATGTATTTTATGGGAGTACTTGCTATTTTATTTCTATATATAAATCCCCTTTCGAACTTCATCACAAGCTCCTATTCCAAATTAGAAGACCATCATCGTATTGCTAGTGATGCAAAAAATAATCATTGTAGCATTCTTGATGTGTTTGTAGGCGAAAATACCCGAACCTCTTACTCTACCCTTAAATCAATGAATCTCGTCATTTCAACAACCACATGGTGGGGGAATCATCCATCAATCGCTTACTATTCACAAGCAAAAACCAATTTTATATATGACACAAAACAAGTTATGACTAAGTACTTTAACCTAAAAAATACATCATGCCTGATAATAGAGAAAAGCGATCTTTCACTTTTTCCACCTATAAATAAAGTCAGAACGGTACCAACGAACAATCAAACATATATACTTTTCAAGGGTAAATAAAGGCTATAAATGGTATAATAATATTCATGTTTGATATCCAAAGTGTCTTTCAATGGATAAAAGGTCGTTTTTCAAAAAAAGACTTTTTGTTTATTGGTATTCTCATCTTTCTCTTTCTCCTGAGCCGACTAACAAATCTCGAACAACTACCTATATTTAATGACGAAGGTATTTACATCCATTGGGCAAAAGTGGCATGGCATGACGCATCGTGGAGGTTCGTTTCTTTGACTGATGGAAAACAACCTCTTCAAACTTGGGGAACAATACCTTTTTTAAAACTGTTTCCTACTAATGCTCTATTTGCTGGTCGATTATTCTCTGTTTCAACAGGTTTTTTTGGTTTAGTTGGCCTTTTTTCTTTACTTTTTTACTTATTTAACAAAAAAACAGCACTAATAGGGTCTTTTTTGTATATTATCACTCCCTACTTCCTTTTTTACGATCGAATAGCAATGGTCGACTCAGGAGTAAACGCATTTTTTATCTGGATTCTTTTCTTCTCGATTCTTCTTGTAAAAACGATGAGATTTGACGTCGCACTGCTTTTTGGACTTATTGCAGGTATGGGGCTTTTAGCAAAGTCATCAGTTCGTTTGTTTGTTGGTTTATCGCTTTTGGCGCCTTTACTTATTAAGGATATCCAAACCACTTATAAAAAACAAAAAACAATACTTCCTTCGTTTTATATTTTGTTTGCAATTGTCGGATTGTTATCGGGAATTGTTTATAATGTCCAACGTCTTTCTCCTTTTTTGCATTTTGTTGAAGAAAAAAATAAGACATTTATTATGACGTTTGGCGAATGGCTCCACAACCCATTTTTGGTAATACTTTCTAATTTACAAACTATTCCCTATTATGTCTTTTCAGAGTTAGGATGGATTATTGTGCCCTTTGGAGCATTAGGATTATTTATTTTATATAAACATAATAACAAACTAGCTTTATATATGTCGTTGTGGATACTTATCCCATATATTGGAATTGCTTTCTTAACAAAAGTTCTTTTTCCTAGATATATTATTTTTTTCGGATCGCTTATCATCATTCTTGCTTCTTATTACCTCAGTCAAATCAAAAACAAAAAAATATTTTCTATTTTGATCTGTACGATTATTGTCTGTTCTTTAGTTTTTGATTACTTTATGTGGTTTGATTATAAAAAAATTATTTTTCCTCCTACTGACCGGGGACAATATATTGAAGGAGTAACCGTTGGATACGGAGCAAAAGAAATAATCGACTATGCTCGCATAAAATCAAAAGAAAAAGAGGTAATTATATTAGCCGAAGGGGATTTTGGAATGACAGGAGACATTTTAGATATTTTTTTAAAACCGAATGACAAAATTTTTATTAAAGGATATTGGCCATTAACTGAGGCTCGATTGCTGGAGCATCAGAAAGATTTAAAGAATAATAAAACCGTATTGGTAGTCACAGCACACCAATTACAGTACCCACAAAATTGGCCAGTCAAACTACTTAAAAGTTTTTTTAAGTCGGGTAATAAATCAGTCATTTATTTACTTGAACTTACTCAATAATGAAGAAATATTTTTCATTGAGTTTTGTAATCGTTTTATTTTCATTGATTTATTTTCTGGGAAAAAATCTTAATCCGTTTGATCCTCGGATGTTTGACTACCACGACGACACTCAACCTGCACGTATTGAACAGTTTGCAAAAAACATCACTTCAGGCATTATTCCACCACGAATGGGGCCAGATCTTTCGTTTGGACTCGGATTCCCCATATTTAATTTTTACGCGCCAACCGCTTACTGGATAACAACGAAACTATATTTACTTGGAATACCAATACCTATCGCAATAAAAACATCGTTCCTTTTTGCGATTGTTTTTTCTTTTTTTGCTATGTATTTATTTCTAAAACGATTTTTTTCCCGAGAAGCAAGTATGCTTGGAAGTACAGTATATACATCATCTCTTTGGTTTGCTATTGAAATTTTTGTACGGGGAAATCTGGGAGAAATATGGTTTTTGGCATTGTTTCCGCTTAGTTTATATATTCTTCATCTTCAAAGCGAAAAACAATCTAAAATAATATTTATTCTTACTGTCATAATATTGTCTGCTCTATTTACTGTACATAATGTACTGTCTCTTATATCTTTGTGTATCGTAAGTTTATATATTTTATTTTTACCACATAAAAAACAATTGATCCTGTCCTTGATTTTAGCTCTCGCTTTAAGCTCATACTTTCTTATTCCGGCATTATTTGAGTCTCATTTAACCTATGCTTCTCTCGTTGCTCAAAAAACGAATTACCGTGATCATTTTTTATGCGTTTGGCAAATTTGGACTGCGCCACGATGGGAGTTCGGCGGATCAGGACCAGGATGCAGTACTGACACAATGCCTTTTACTTTAGGTAAAATGCATATTCTTCTAGGATTTATCGGTATAGTTGTTTTTCTTTCCCGTTTTAAACATGAAAAAAAACAAAGAGGATTGTTTACCCTCATAATGCTTATCGGAATCGTTTCACTATTTCTTACTACTTATCAATCTGCTTTTATTTGGAATATGGTATCACCTATTTTTTCGCTTTTTCAATTTCCTTGGCGTTTTCTTGTATTCGGATCATTTCTTTTTGCGTTTTTTTGCGCATATCTGATCCATACAATACTTATTCCATTCAAACGGATCATTACCCTTATACTAATAACTATATTTCTTTTTACATCAAGTAAATTTTTTTCAAAACCATGGCTTTACTCGGTAAATGAATATAACAACAATCTTGCTTCAAATAAATATATTACCCAATCTGGAGCTTTTCACATGGCTGAATACCTACCGAAAACCGCAGACTACGATTATTGGAGATCTGTAGAAAACAAGACGTTGGTAATTGAAAAACCGGGAGGATTTCAGAAAATATATAAAGAAAACAAAACAAGCACCATCACTATTGATATCCATTATTTTCCTTTCTGGCAAATAAAAGTTAATGATAAAATAATCATTCCAAATAAGTTTGATCTTCTCGGTCGACCAATAATAAAAATAGAATATCAAGATAAAGTCACCGCGACATACAAAGAAACTGAGATTGAAAAATTAGGAAACTTAATTTCTTTAGGAACGATTTTGTTTTTAATGAGTATACTTATTTATAAACCCATATGGCGCAAACTGACACCTATTCTCAGATAAAACGAAAATCTCTTATTAGCACTTTAAGTCTATTTATTCAAAGCGGCTACTCTGCTTTTTTAGGGCTAGTGGCAAATCTGGTTGTCACCATTCTTCTTTCTCCTCAAATTTTTGGTATATATATTACAACGCTCTCTATCATCTCTGTATTGAATTATTTTTCAGATATAGGACTTGCTGCCTCTTTAGTTCAAAAAAAAGAGGTTTCGAATGACGACATAAAAACAACATTTACCGTACAGCAGATTTTAATTATTTCAATAATATGTATCGGATTTCTATTAACAAACTTTGTAAAAACATTTTATAAGCTCCCATCTGAAGGTATTAGTCTATACTGGGCTCTACTTATTGCTTTTTTTATTTCTTCACTCAAAACAATTCCCTCAATATTATTAGAGCGGAAAATTCAATTTCAAAAAATAGTTTTTGTACAAATTGTTGAAAATACTGTCTTTTATCTTGCTGTGATAATACTGGCTCTTTTTAAGTTTGGCTTGTTAAGTTTTGCCATCGCGGTTTTATTACGAGCAATCATAGGCCTTATTGTTATATATTCGATCTCATTTTGGTCTCCTCAAATAGGTATTTCAACAGCGAGCTTAAAAAAACTTCTTTCTTTTGGCTTGCCTTTCCAGGCTAGTTCATTTCTTGCACTATTCAAAGACGACCTCATTATATTATTCTTGGGAAAAATCCTTGGATTTGAAGCATTGGGATATATTGGGTGGGCAAAAAAATGGGCTGAAGCACCAATACGGATTATCATGGATAATATCAGCCGAGTACTGTTTCCGGTATTTGCACGAATTCAAAACGATAAAGTGAAAATATCGCATTTAATCGAA
>Ga0172368_10007962_pt1 | contig 10909 bp, 3 predicted proteins | sample Lak11m_FD_114540 | JGI IMG/M metagenome (GOLD analysis project Ga0172368, IMG submission 114540) | Freshwater microbial communities from Kabuno Bay, South-Kivu, Congo - kab_022012_11m | ecosystem: Environmental > Aquatic > Freshwater > Lake | place: Democratic Republic of the Congo: South-Kivu...
GTGGGTGGGCAACTTGCTCATGGGCTTTGTCAGCCTCTTAGCCGCTATCGCCGTAGTATTCGGCGTGCGGCGTCGAATGACCGCCGCAGTGTATCTGCTCGTTGCCTCTTTGCTCATCAGTCATCTTGGCATCAACTTCATCCAACGCGATCTGGGACTCACCTTAGGCGTGTTAGGCGTGATGTTGATCTCGATGATCACCACGCTGACGCTCCCTACCCGCAACGCCACGCGCCTGGTCCTCCTCAGCATCGTCGGCGGCATCCTGGACGTGGTGGCAGACGTCTACCTGCCCACCAGCCGCGCTGCCACGCCGGTGATGCTGCCATCCATTCTAGCGGGCAGCGTCGTGATCCTCTACATCCTCTTCCTCTTCCGCCAGTTCGCCTCATTCTCGCTGCGCGATAAACTGATCATCGTCACCGTCATCCTGACCTCCCTCACCGCGCTTATTATCGGCGGGGCGCTGCTGGGAGTGGTCAACAACGCCCTACGCCAACAAACCGAAGCCCGCCTCATCTCCGAAACGCGAATCAAAGCCGTCAGGGTAGAAGCGTTTCTCGACGACGTGCGGAACGACATCGTTTTTCTGAACAAACTCTCCGAAGTCGAGCGGTACGCTCGCGTCATCGAAAATCGCGGCAGTGCGAGTGACCTGACTTTTGCCCGGCGCGAAGTAGAAATTGAATTCATCAACTTCATCTCGGAGCATCATCAATACGGTCAAGTGCGCTTGATCGATCCCTCCGGGCAAGAAGTCGTGCGCGTCAACCTCACACCTAACGGGCCCGTGACTGTGCCGCTCAACGCGCTCGAATACGAAGGGGACGACGATTACTTCAAAAACGCAATCGAACTGCCGGAAGCCGGCATCTACACCTCAGCCATAGAGCTTAACAAGGAACTTGGACAGATCGAGGTCCCGCACAAACCTGTTATCCATTACGCCGCGCCGATCTATCTTAACGGCAGGGTATACGGCATCGTCGTCCTCGACACCCTTGCCGAAGATTTTCTTTCGCCGCTTGGCGCAGGCACCAGTTCGGCATTCTTGGTAGACGCCGATGGCTACTACATCTATCACCCCGTCACTGCCAAACGCTGGGGACGCGATCTCCAAACGGGGAACAGCTTGCTGCGAGATGACCGGCAGCTGGCGGCAACCGTCACCTCCGGCATCAACGGCACTCAGGAATCAAGCGAAGAACTCTTCGCCTTCACGCCGGTCAAACTTCAGGGCGAAGGCAAACCCCGTTGGTATCTGGTCAGCTTCCTCTCGTCCGCTCTGGCCTTTGCGCCGCTCTACGAGGCGCAGCGCAACGGGCTGCTCCTGCTGGCGATCACCATCGTTGTCACCGGCGCCATCATCGCCATCGTCAGCCAAGCGCTCGTCACCCCCTTAATAGAGCTCACCCGCGCCGCAGAAAAAATCCGCGCGGGCGATCTGGACGCGCGCGCCCGCACCCGCGCCCACGATGTAAACCGCACGGAACGTTTGTATCAAGAAATAGCAGGAGAGAGACCCCTCTCCACATACACCGAAGACGAAATTGATGTCTTGGCGCACACCTTTAACAACATGGCAACCCAGCTCAAACAAACGTTGGGCGGTTTGGAACAGCGCGTAGCCGAGCGCACGCGTGATCTGGCGATTGCCACCGAGGTCGGGCAGCGTGCGTCACTCATCCGCGATCTCGAAACGCTTCTCTCCGAGTCCGTCGAACTGATCCGTGACCGCTTCGATCTGTATTACGTGCAAATCTATCTGATGGATGCCACTGGCAAGACCTTGGTGCTGCGCGCCGGTAGTGGCGAAGTAGGACAGCAATTACTCGGACGGTCACACCGTCTCGCCATTGGCGCCGGCATCAACGGGTCAGCCGCCGCTTCGCGTCAAGCGGTGATCGTCACGGACACTAAGACCAGCCCCGTCTTCCGCCCCAACCCATTGTTACCCGACACGCAATCTGAAATGTCCGTGCCGATCCTGATCGGCGAGCGCGTCTTGGGTGTGCTAGACCTGCAAAGCAATGTTGCCAAAGCGCTTAGCGTGGAAAACGCCTCTGTATTCCTCACCCTCGCCGCGCAGATAGCCATTGCCATCGAAAACATTATTCTGTTTACTCAAACAGAAGAAGCCCGCCAAGAAACAGAAGCGCGCGCCAGACGTTTGACGCAAGAAGGCTGGGAACGATTCCTGAATGCAGTGGATCGGACTGAACGGATCGGGTACACCTTTGAATCTGCCTCCCAATCCCTCACCCCTATCACCGATGCGGCAACCGACTCGCCAGACCAGGCTGCCCTCTCCGTTCCCATCCTGATCACCGGGAATGAAGTCGGCGCGATTCAAGTGGAAGATGAAGAAGAACGACGATGGACGAAGGAAGAGACTGATCTGATTCAAACCGTCGCCGACCAAGTTGCCCGTCAGATCGAAAACCTTCGGTTGTTAACTCAAGCCGAGCAATCGCGGGCTGAAGCAGAACAGGCAACGCGCCGACTCACGCGCGAGGGCTGGCAAGATTTTGTCAGAAGTAAAAGTATCGCGCCGGGGTATGTCTACGACCTCAATCAGGTGACTCCGTTAGAAGATGGGGCGGCGGCATCCGCAGAGGCGCAGGCTACCGCTTACCCGTTGAAGGTTGGTTACGAGACCATCGGCGAGTTGACGATTCAATCTGCGCCGGAAGAGTCTGCCCACGAACTGCTTGCCACCGTTGCCGATCAGCTCAGCCTGCACATTGAAAACTTGCGTTTAGCCGAACAGACTCAAATCGCCCTGTCCGAATCACGGCAGCGTGCCGAAGAGTTGGCGGTGCTTAACGAGATGGGGCGCGCTCTGACAACTCTGCGCGAGGAAGAGGCGATCTATCACTCAATTTACCAATATGCCTCGCGCTTGATGGACGCGACGCATTTCTTCATCACGATTTACGACTCGATAACAGGCACGCTCAACTTCCCGCTCGTCTATAGCGATCAAAAGCGCATCGAGCTCCCCTCGCGTCCATTGGGGTCAGGTCAAACCGATTACGTGATCCGCAATCGCGAGCCGCTTCTGTTGAGTGATAATGTGCAGGCTCAAATGGACGCAAAGGGCATCAAGCCTTTGCCGTTCAAGGGCGGGCAGCAGATTCAATCGTGGCTCGGCGTTCCGTTCTTATACGGCGGGGAAGTGATCGGCGCGGTGGTGGTGCAGAGTGTGGCCACGCCGGGGCTGTATAAAGAATTTGAGCGCGATTTGCTGACGGCAATCGCCAGTCAGGCAGTCATCGCTATGGAGAACGCCCGCAGCTTCCAAGAGACCCGGCAGCGCGCGGAACGTGAGTCCACCATCAATGTCATCGCTCAAAAGATTCAAAGTGCGACCTCAGTGCAAAGCGCTATCCAAACGGCTATTGAAGAGCTGGGACGCGCCTTGAAAGCAAAACGCACTGTAGTGAAGATCGCGCCCAAACAAGACAATGGCAAATAAAAACCTGACTCGAACCACACCTTACGTCATTGCGTTGTGTCATCAAAAAGGCGGTGTTGCCAAAACAACCACCGCGCTCTCGCTTGGCGCCTGCTTTGCCGAGCGAGAGTTGGACACGCTGTTGATCGATCTCGATCCACAGGGCAACTCTACCGGCGCTATGGGGTTGAACCCGACGGCGATGCTTCACTCGGCAGCCGATGTGCTGCTGGGGAACGGCAGCTTGGTCGGCATCAGCCGCGAGACGGCAACCGCGCGGTTGGATATTATTCCGGCAAACGCCGACATGCTCGTGGTGGATCGCTGTCTGCATCTACGATCTAATTTCGAATACGTGCTGCGCGATCAATTAGTGAAACCGGCGATAGCGCCTTACGCCATTGTGCTGCTCGATTGCCCACCGGCGTTGGGTTCCCTCGCCACCGCCGCCATGACCGCATCCGATATGGTGATCATCCCGACGCAATGCGAATACTTTTCTATCCAAGCGATCAAAAACACTTTGAGATTGGTGGAGACCGTGCGTGCCAAAACCAACCCCAACCTTGCACACCGCCTGTTGGTCACTATGTTTGATGCGCGGATCGGCTTGCATCACAGTTCGCTCGAACAGATTCGCAAGCATTTCGCAAAAGCGGTATTGAAAACCATCATTGGCGTGGATGGCAAACTGCGCGAGAGTCAGTTGATGCAGCAGCCGATTACCACCTTTGCCACGCACAGCCGCGCTGCCCAACACTATCGGCAATTAACTCAGGAGTTGCTTAGGTATGTCTAAAGCTAAATCCGCCACGAAGACGCAAAAGAAAAAACTCCAAAAAGCAAACGAGCGGTATCAGAAGCAGTTGGAGTCGGTGTTTTCTGATTCGGACGTGATCGGAGCCGAGTCGGGGAATCATGGCGAGAACGCTCCGGTGCGGATGCGAATTGCCGAAATCGAGTCGGCTCTCGTTAAAGCAAACGCCCAGCCAACCGAGGGAGTATCCGTTACGAGGGATAAAAAGGGGGACACGGGCAAACTGCTCCAAGCGGCACAGTCGAGATACGGGGATGTGATCGACGGCTTACCCATCGGGGTCTACCGCAACACGCCAGGAGCGCAAGGGCACTTCTTGGAAGTCAATATATTTATGGTCAAGATGTTTGAAGCAGATTCGAAAGAAGAGCTGCTGCAGCTCAATGTGAGCGATCTCTACTCCCATCCTGCCGACCGCAAGCCGATCAGCGAAAAAATTGCCGCGCAGGGTTTTATCAAGGATGAGGAACTCCGTCTTAAGACTCTAAAGGGTCGAAGCATTTGGGGCTCGGTCACCGCCGAACTGAAGACTGACGAACACGGGCAACCCTATTTCGATGGCATCATCGAAGATATCACGCAGCGCAAGCAGATTGAAGAGACCATCCGCGAGAGCGAAGAGCGGCGTCGTTTTCTCCTTGAGTCATCGCCGGACCCCATTGTCATTTACGATATCCATGGCAATGTAGAAGATGTCAACCCGGCGTTCGTCGAAACGTTCGGCTGGCAAAAAGAGGAGTTGCTCGGCAAGCGCGTTAATTTTGTGCCGGAAGAAAGCCGCGAAGAAACGCGCGGTTTTATTGAACGCATTTTTCGCGACGAGGTAGTGAAAGCCGCTGAAACAAAGCGATTCACTAAAAATGGGCGCGTGTTGAATATCCAGCTCAGCGCTTCGTTGATCAAAGATCATAGCGGCAAAACGGTGGGCAACATCGTGATCTTGCGCGACATCACATACCAGAAACGCGCTGAAGAAATGCTGCGGCAGAGCCAGCAGCAACATCAATTAGTTGTTGAATCGGCCAATGCCCGATTGTCGGACGCCATCGAGAGTATGGACGCCGGCATCGTGATGTATAGCGCCGACGAAAGGCTGGTGGTGTGTAACACCCGCTATAAAGAGTTGTATTCTCGCTCGGCTCATCTCATGGCGCCCGGCACACCGTATGAGGCTATCCTGCGCGAATCATACCGTCAAGGGAATTACGCTCATACCGGTTTGAGCGAGGACGATTGGGTTGCCAGCCGCCTGGCCCTGCACCGCGCTGCGGGGTCGCAGGGTCCGTACGAACAGCAAGTGGGTCAGCGCTGGATACGCATCAGCGATACACGCGCCAGTGACGGCGGCATCGTCAGCCTGCGCACAGACATCACCGAAACGAAGCGCGCGCAGCAAGCCTTAAGCGAAAGTGAAGAGCGTTTTCACGCCATCGCCGAAGCGCTGCCGACGGCGGTCATGATCAGCCGCTTCAGCGACGGCAAGATTCTGTACACTAATTCGGCTTTCAATAGAATTTTTGGCTACGACAATCAATCCATCGTCGGCAAAGGCACCCCCGACATCTATTACGATGTGAGTGAACGCCCCGCCCTTCTCGCCAAAATCCGCGATCAGGGTGGTCATTTGCACAATGAAGAGCTGCGCGCCAAAAGCTCGACTGGAAAATTGATCTGGTCGGTGCTAAACATCACCCCCATCCGATATGGCGACGAAGATTGTTGGCTCAGCGATCTGGTTGACATTACCAACCGAAAACAGGCAGAGGAGTCTTTCCAACAACTCAGCACCCAAAACCGTTTGATTCTGGAATCGGCGACGGAAGGCGTCTTCGGGTTGGACCCGGAGGGGCGGCATACCTTTGTTAACCCGGCAGCCGCAAAGATGTTGGGGTATTCGGTTGAGGAACTTATCGGGCAGCGCAGCCACGAGTTGTGGCATCACACCCACGCCGACGGAACGCCTTACCCGCACACTGAGTGTCACATCTACGCCACACTTCACGACGGGAAAACGCGACAGATCGATACCGAAGTCTTCTGGCGAAAAGACGGCACAAGTTTCTCGGTGGAGTACACCAGCAACTCTCTGGTCAACGACGCAGGCAAGATCATCGGCGGCGTGGTGGTCTTCCGCGACATCACCGAGCGATTACAAGCGCAAGAATCGTTGCGAAACTCTCTCACCGATCTCGCCGCGTGGCAGGAGGCGATCAACACTGCCGCCATCGTCGCCATCACCGACGTGCAGGGCAAGATCGAATACGCCAACGACAACTTCTGCAAAATTTCTAAATACTCGCCTGAAGAACTGATCGGTCAGGATCACCGCCTCATCAACTCCGGCTATCATTCCAAAGAATATATGCGCGAGGTGTGGGTGACGATTGCTAACGGCAAAACGTGGCGTGGCGAATTCCGCAACCGCGCCAAAGACGGCAGCCTCTATTGGGTAGACACCACGATCACGCCCATCCTTAATGCTCAAGGCAAACCCGTCAAATATATGGCAGTGCGTTTAGACATCACCGCCCGCAAGCAAGCCGAAGCGATCATCGCCAAACGCGCCGCCGAACTGCAAGCCGTCGCAGAAATTTCCACAACGGCGTCCGTTGCGCCCAACGTGCAGCAAATGCTGCAAAGTGTGGTGGACCTGACGAAGGAACGTTTTGATCTCTATCATGCGCACCTCTATATCGTGGATGCGCTTGGAGAGAATCTGGTGTTGAGCGCAGGCGCAGGAGAGGTCGGCAAGCAAATGGTGGCGCGCGGACACAGCATCCCCCTCAACCGTCCGCACTCGTTGGTCGCCCGCGCCGCCCGCACTCGTCACGGCTCGATCTCCAACGATGTGAGGCAAGAACCGGACTTCTTGCCCAACCCATTGTTGCCGAATACCCGATCCGAACTCGCCACGCCGATCATCGTCGGGGATGCCGTCTTAGGCGTGTTCGACGTTCAAGCCGAAGTCACCAATCGCTTCACCGATGAAGACATTGCTATTCAAACAACGATGGCGCAGCAACTAGGTGCGGCGCTGCAAAATGTGCGCTCCCTTGAACGCGCCGAGACGCTGGTTGCCGAACTGAACGACCTGACTCGCGGGCTGGTGCGCGAAGGTTGGGCAGAATACAAAATGCGCGAGCCGAGTCACGAGAGATTTGTTTACGATCTGGCTCAAGTGACCCGATCCACAGACATCACGGCGATGCCCGAAGCCGCAGAGAACCTCATCGCCACCCACCTGGCCGTGCGCGGCGAAGTGATCGGTGAATTGGCAATCATCGAACCGCAGGAGATCGCGGAAGCGCGCCAGATCACCGAAGCCATTGCCCAACGTTTGAGCGCGCACATCGAGAATCTGCGCCTCAGCGAGCAAACGCAAGTGGCATTCACCGAAACGAACAAACGCGCCGTTGAACTGGAAGCCGTCTCCGAAGTGACGACTGCCACCTCGACCATCTTGGAGCGTGATCGATTGCTCGAATCGGCAGTGCATCTGACGCAGAGACGGTTCAAGCTGTATCACTGCCACGTATTTTTGTTCGATCACCTGACCAACAATTTAGGCATCATTGCCTGCGGTTGGCGTGAGGGCGACACCCATGAAGGCACACATGGCAAACGTCTCATTCATCTCACCCAAGAACGATCCTTAGTGGCACGCGCTGCCCGCGACCGCGAACCGGTGTTGATCAACAACGTCAAAACTGATCCGACGTGGCTGCCCAATGAACTGCTGCCCGAAACACAATCGGAGATCGCTATCCCGATGATGGTAGGCAATGAATTGGTGGGCGTGTTTGACGTACAATCAGAAATTGCCGGACGGTTCACGCAAGAGGACGTGCGGGTTTTCAGCACACTCGCCAGCGCGGTAGCCGTTGCCGTGCAGAACGCCAACCTCTACGCCGAGCAAACTGCCGCCGTCGCCCGCCTCAAAGAACTTGATCAGCTCAAGTCGTCGTTCTTGGCGAACATGAGCCACGAACTACGCACACCGCTTAACTCCATCATCGGCTTCACCGAAGTGCTGCTCGAAGGCATTGACGGCGAGTTGACCGACTCGATGGATAACGATCTCAAAGTGATCCACAAGAACGGTCAGCACTTGCTCAACCTGATCAATGACGTGTTGGATATGGCGAAGATCGAAGCCGGACGCATGACCCTCACCATCGAAGAATTCAACTTGCAGGAAGTGTTGGAAGAGGTGACAGACATCACCCGCCCGCTCGCCGACAACAAATCGCTGGAGCTGCGGCTGGAGATTGATCCGACCGAAGACCTGACGCTCGAAGCGGATCGTATCCGCATGCGGCAGGTGATGATCAACGTGGTCAACAACTCGATTAAATTTACCGAGTCGGGGTATGTTGCCATCAGCGCGCGCCGCGCCAACGAGCTGATACAAGTGGTCGTGAGGGATACCGGCATCGGCATCCCACCCGAGCAGATTGATAAAATCTTCCAAGAGTTTACTCAGGTAGACACCTCCACCACGCGCAAGGCGGGCGGCACCGGGCTGGGCTTGCCCATCAGCCGTCACTTGGTGGAACTACACGGCGGTCACTTGTGGGCCGAGAGCAGTGGCATTGCCGGTGAAGGATCGTTCTTCTACATTGAACTGCCGATCATTGCCGCGAGGCAGACGGAATAATTTAATGTCAAGGCCGGAATCACTGGAATGTGTCTCGTGCGGACACCAACAGCCGTATCAGCCATTTGTCGCCGCGACGTGTCAAGCGTGCGGCTCCGATTGGCTGGAGCCGCGGTACAACTACGCCGCCTTCAAACGCGAATTGATGCGCGGCTTGCCGGGGCGTCCCAACAATTTGTGGCGCTACCACGACGTGCTGCCCGTTGACGATCCACTGAGTTTCGATCTCAACAGCGCAGGCGGCACTCCCTTGCAGCACTCGCAGCGCTATGCCAAAGAGTTAAAGCACGATCACATTTACATCAAAGACGAGCGTTACGGGCCCACCAGCTCGTTTAAAGATCGACAAGCCACGGTGGCCGTGGCGGCGATGTTGGAAGCAGACATTCACGAATGTGTGATCGCTTCCACCGGCAACGCGGCGGTGGCCTATGCCGCAGCCTGCGCCCGCGCCGGAATCAAATTGTGGGTCTTCATGACCAGTTTGGTGCCGCAGGATAAATTACGCGAAGCGGCATTGTTCGGCGCGGAAGTGATCAAGGTCAGCGGCAATTACGATCAGGCAAAACAAATTGCCGCCGACTTTGCCGTGCGGCGCGGACTCTTGCTGGATCGCGGCGCGAAAAGTATTCCGGCGCGGGAGAGCATGAAGACGATGGCTTACGAGATCGTCGAGCAGCTCGGCTGGCGCGCGCCCGATTGGTACATTCAAGCGGTGAGCGGCGGGCTGGGTCCGTTGGGTGTGTATCATGGTTTTCGTGAGCTGCAGGCGATGGGGCTGATTGACCGCATCCCCGCGTTAGGCGTCATTCAAGCGGAGGGATGCGCGCCGATGGTGCGCGCCTTCAAAGCCGGAAAGGATGTCGCCGAACCGATCATTCCCGAAACGCGCATCGCCATCTTATCTACCGGCGACCCGGGACGCACGTATACTCACTTGTGGCAACTCACCCAACAATACAGCGGCTCGATGGAAAGTGTGAGTGATCGTGAAGCGTTTGATTCGATGATCAAACTCGCCAAGAGCGAAGGCATGGCGGTGGAACCGGCGACGGCGGTGGCCTTTGCGGGTTTGGAAAAACTGATCGCACAAGGTAAAATCAAAGGGGATGAACTGGTGGTGGTGAACGGCACCGGACACACCTTCCCGGTTGAGAAACATGTGTTGGGCGACCAATGGGCGGTGGATGTTCACCTCAGCGACACGCAGCAAGCGGCGCCGCACGAGGGGTTGATCGCCGCGCTGGAGAATCTCGACGAGAAGACGACCACCGTGTTGATCATTGACGATAATCCGAATGACTCGCTGCTCATCCGGCGTTTGCTCGAGGCCAAGAAAGCCTATCGTGTATTTCTCGCCGACAACGGCAGTGAGGGATTGAAGCAAGCGCGTGAACGTTTGCCCGATTTGATTGTGACTGACTTGACCATGCCGGAGATGGATGGCTTTACCGTGTTAGAGGACCTGAGAAAAGACAAACGCACCCGCAACATCCCGGTGATCGTCGTCAGCGCGAAAGACATCACCCGCGAAGAACGGAAACGACTCAACGGGCACATTGAGGCGCTGTATCAAAAAGGATCCTTGTCGCCACGCGCCTTTGTAGAGCAAGTGGTACAGGTGCTGGGAGACAACAAAACTCCGCGAAATGGAGAAAATTGAGATGGGCGCGACGGTACTTTATATTGAAGACAACCCGGACAACATGCTGCTCGTGCGTCGCGCTTTAGAATCTCGCGGCTATACTTTTTTGTGGGCGGCAAATGGCGCACGCGGCTTGGAAGAGATTCAAGCGAAACGCCCCGACGCCGTTCTGCTCGACATCAACCTGCCCGACCTAGACGGCTACGAAGTGGCGCGGCGACTCCGCGCCGACGAGCGATACAAATCTCTGCCGATCATCGCCATTACTGCCAACGCCCTCAAAGGGGACGCCGACAAAGCGCTGGCGGCAGGATGCAACCAATATATGTCCAA
>Ga0172368_10007968_pt1 | contig 10901 bp, 9 predicted proteins | sample Lak11m_FD_114540 | JGI IMG/M metagenome (GOLD analysis project Ga0172368, IMG submission 114540) | Freshwater microbial communities from Kabuno Bay, South-Kivu, Congo - kab_022012_11m | ecosystem: Environmental > Aquatic > Freshwater > Lake | place: Democratic Republic of the Congo: South-Kivu...
GAACTTCATCAGCTCCTGAGAGGGCTTTTAGCCACCATGTATACTGCTTGTTTGTATCCATGCCACCATATATGATGGCGTACATAATAAACTTTGCTAAGTTATTTTTCGGTAATACCTAAGTGGAAAAATTAATGGTTTAATCCGACAATATCAATATAGAGTTGTTCTATGGGGGTATATTATGTCCGATTATGATATAATTGTTGTTGGTGGAGGAATTTCCGGCCTTTTGTCTGCCCTGACTCTCGGAAAGAAAGGAAATAGCGTTCTTCTTCTGGAAAAAACAGATGCTCTTGGCGGAAACTGCAGGACATACGAACCTTTGGATTTCCCTGGCTGGCGTGTTGATACCGGCGTCCATGCAATAACAGAACTCATTTATGGCCCCCTGAATCAATTAAAACAGTATTTTGACCCTGGAAAATTTCCCATTTTCAGACGGCATAATGATTACTATATTCGCAAAAAATACGGACTGGAAAAATTTCCATCAACGCTCCCAAGTTTCTTGAAAATGCATGCCCTTCCTGCAAAGGACAGGTTAATTCTTGCAGGAGATCTTATGGATACGTTAATATCGCGCGCTATTTTTGGGGTAAAAGAAAAGTCTGTTTACGATGTCATATCAAAGCATGAGTTCAGCAGGAAAACAATGCAGTTTGTGGATGCGCTTTCTTACCTGTTAAGCGGCCTTTCGATGAAAAAGACATCGGTATCCAGGCTACTGGAAGGATCCGGATTCAGCTCCTGTGGTAAAAGAGGAATTTTCAGAAGAAGTGTTGAAATGGCAAAGCTTTTCAATAATTCCGGATACCGCTCGCAGGGCTATCCTCTGGGCGGTATACAATCGATAACAGATGGCGTAATTGCATCGTTCCCGAAAAACGTGGAGTATCATACCAGGACAGAGGTTCTAAAGATTGAAAAAGACGAAAAAGGTTTTTGTGTTTCAAGTCCGGAAGTCAATTATTTTTCTGACAGAGTTGTCTATTCGGGAGAGGTGAAAAAGTTGCCTGCTATTATCGACATGCCTGCAAAATGGAGCCAGCAGGTAAAAGAACTGGAGCAGGCAACAGCAATGACAATCTGGCTCGGACTTAAGGAACCTATGACAGAGTTCAATTATAATGGCTCTGAAGTGTTTTTCGATGTCTGTGATACTGATAAGGAAGTATTCTACTGGCTCATGCCCGTGCCCGAACTTGCGCCCCGCAATAAAAGTCTTGTAGGAGTGAGCACGATAATAGACCCGAAAAATTGTCATGATTCGAAGGAAAAACTACTTAATACAATATACTCTCTTGTGCCTGCAGTAGAGAATAATATTGAGATGATACATACGCAAGTAATGGCTCCTGAGAAGGCCGCTGTTTCTCTCAATTATTTTCCTTCGATCAAAACCCCGGTTGACGGCCTGTATGTTGTCGGAACAGATACCGATATGCGAAGCATGGGCATAACCCGCGCAGGATACTCAGTGCTTGAACTGTTAAAATCATTATGATAAAATTCCAGGTTATGCCTGAGATAAACAAATACCACCCCGATATATTAATAATACTCTTGCTCATTACAGAGGCTGATACTAATGATTCGAACCCATTATTCCACACAGATCACACCTGAAATGAACGGCAACAGCGTCACAATATGCGGTTGGGCGCATGAAATAAGAGACCTTGGAGGGATAACTTTCCTTGTAGTCAGGGATAGGGAAGGACTTGTCCAGGTCACGCTTTTTAAGAAAGCCATCGATAAGAATGTGCTTGAAGTCGTAAAAAGCATAAGCCGGGAATCGGTAGTGGCCGTCACGGGAAATGTAAAGAAAGAAGCTAAAGCTCCTAACGGTTATGAACTTGTACCTACGGCAATTAAGGTTCTAGGGAAAGCCGAAACTCCGCTGCCCATGGATACCACGGGCAAAGTGGATGCAGACCTTGATACAAGGCTTGATGTGCGATTCATGGACATGCGCCGTTCCCAGACGCAGGCTATCTTCCGGATAAGACATCTAATCCTTAAAAGCATCCGCGAGTTCCTGGACAGGGATGGTTTCGTTGAGATAACAACACCAAAAGTGGTAGCTACAGCCACTGAAGGTGGAACCGCGCTCTTCCCGATAACCTATTTTGAGCGTGAGGCTTTCCTTAACCAGAGTCCCCAGTTATTCAAGCAGTTGATGATGTCAGGCGGGCTTGACAGAGTATTTGAGATAGGGCCAATATTCCGTGCTGAAGAGCATGATACACGAAAACACTTGAATGAAGCCACATCTATCGATATTGAAGCAAGCTTCATTGACAATGAAGACGTTATGGTGATACTTGAGAACCTTGTAAATTATGTTTATACTTATGTCGCCGAGAATGGTAAGCCTTATTTGAAAAATCTCGGAGTCGAGATCAATATCCCAAAAACGCCTTTTAAGCGAATAACCTATGATGAAGCAATAAAGATCGCAAAGGATAACGGCCTGCAGATCGAATGGGGTGACGATTTATCTACTGAATCCGAACACTCGATCGGAAGATCGATTGGTGAGCATTATTTCATCACAGACTGGCCATCAAAGATAAAACCATTTTATGCATTGCCCTACGAGGATAAACCAGAAATATGCCGGGGATTCGATATGATGCATCCGCGCATGGAACTTTCATCGGGAGCACAGCGAGTTCATAATTATGATCTATTAAAAGAAAGAATAATTGCCCAGGGATTAAATCCTGAAGGTTTTGATTTCTATCTCAAGGCATTCAAATTCGGTATGCCGCCCCACTCTGGATGGGGACTGGGAGCAGAACGCCTGCTTATGACGATGCTGGGAATTGAAAATATACGCGAGGTCGTCCTATTCCCGCGTGACAGAAGGCGATTATCTCCATAAATTATTTAACTTAAAAGACATGTCTATAATACAGTAGTTAAAACCAAAAACTATTTGTCCATTTGACCATTAAGATAACGAGGGATATAGATGAGCACTGAAAGGGATATCATAATAGAGCAATTAGAGCAAAAATTAGCAGCAAGGGATAAAGAGATAGCGCAGATACAGGAAACCCTGCGTGAATCTATTCTTATTGAAATGGAAAAACGTTTCATTGATAAGATAAAACTTCGGGAATCCACACTTGAAGATCTAAGAACGAAATTTGGCGAGAAGATAAACGAGATAATCCAGATGAATAAGACCCTCAGAGATTCGGTGCTTGGACAAAAGAAGACCGAAACCGATGTGATCCGCCAGTGTGAGACTCGCATGGAAAGGATGGAACGCAGGCTTATTGAACTCAATAGCGCCTATGATGGGGTCATGAAAGAACTTCTTGACCAGAAATCAATAATACAGGAAATAAGACCCTCCAGGCCAAAGGAAGAGCGAAGACCAAAAACAGACGCAAGACCTGAGGCAAAACAGGATGTAAAACCTAAAGAAGAGGCAAAGCCTGTCGAAAGACAAAGACCAAAGACCGAATATATCATAGCTGATAACTATATTCCAAGAGAGAAACGAAAACCTCCGCAAAAAATAATTGAAGCAGAAGATAAGCCCATAGAAGCGGAAGTCAAAGAAGAGGAAAAGCTAAAAGAACAGACCAGGAAACCTGTATCAAAGAAAAGTGAAAAGATAATGGAAGGGGTGGAAATAAGCGAGACCTTGAAAAGAGGTAAATAGTGCATATCAAAGAGATAGAACTTCAAAACTTCAAATCCTTTGGCAAAAAAGTTAAGATACCCTTCTTTGATGATTTCACGACCATTTCCGGACCCAACGGAAGTGGTAAATCCAATATAATCGATAGCATCCTTTTCGGCCTGGGTCTCTCAAACTCAAGGGTTATGAGAGCCGAAAAACTCACTGATCTTATTTATAATGGTGATACTAAAGTAAAAAGAGATTTCGCGCAGGTCACTATTCGTTTTGATAATACTGACAGGGAAATGCCTGTTGATTCTGATGAGATCGTGATAACGCGAAAAGTCAGGCAGACAGAATCCGGATATTACAGTTATTACTATTTTAATGAAAAAGCAGTTAGCCTAAATGATATTCATAATTACCTTTCAAAAGCAAAGATAACGCCTGAAGGGTACAATGTGGTCATGCAGGGAGACGTCACAGCAATAATTGAAATGACCGTAACAGAGAGGCGAAAAATAATAGATGAGATAGCAGGCGTTGCCGAGTTCGACGAGAAAAAAGACCAGGCGTTAAATGAACTTGAAATCGTGCGTGAAAGAATTGAAAGGGTAGATATCATCCTGGCTGAAGTGGATGACCAGATAAATAAGTTGAAACTGGAACGAGACCAGGCTTTAAAATACCAGTCCCTTCGTGAGGAAAAAAGAAAATATGAAGGATACATTCTCTTTGCAAGGCAAAAAGATGCAAAAAATGAACTTCAAAGACTTCTTGGGGAATTGAATGATAAAGAAACCAAAAAAGAAGAACTTGTAAAGCAGGTCGAGCTGCGCAAAAAGGAGCTTCTTGAGACAGAAGAACAACTTAGCGTTTTAATTTCTTTGATAATCCAAAAAGGAGAAGGCGAGCAGATAGCCCTTCGAAAAGAGATCGAATCCATAAGGGGTGAAATCTCCCGCTGTGCAAACATTATTGAACTTACCGAGAATGAGATCAATGATATCGAATCACAGAAAAGGAAGGCTTTCCTTGATGTTAATGATATCCAGGGTAAAATAAAAGAATTTGAACTCAAGCTGAAAGAGGAAAACCAGCGCAATGAAACCCTAAAAGCCGAACTCAATAATAAAAATGCACAGCTGCTAATATTAAAGAGCAAAATATCAGAAGTGGACGCCAGGTTCGTAGAAACACGTGACAAGCTTTCTGCAAGAAAGCTTGAACTTGAGACCAGGAAGAACGAGAAAAACGAGCTTATGCGTGAGGAAGACCGCCTGCTTGATGCTGCGCGGCGAAAGTCATCCGAGAGCAGGGACAGGGAGCTTGAGATAGAGGATGCAGTTTCCAAAATGAAATCAGCAGGTTTTGATGCTACTAATGCAAAAAACGGTATCGAGGAAATAAATACCAAAAAGCGTGAGCTTTCACGGGACCTGATCGACCTTGAGAAAAACAGGGTGCAGATAAAGAGTGTTATTTCAGATATCGAGAATACCCTGCGCACATTCCAGCAGGAGTATGCAAAATCGGAGGCGCGAATAAAAGCAGCCGCTGAACTCAGTTACAGCGGACCTGTCGAGGCAGTTATTTCTGCAAAGAAGAACAAGGAATTGCCAGGAATATATGGTACCATTGCAGAACTTGGCAAAGTCGATAAGAAATACTCAACAGCGCTTGAGATCGCAGCCGGCGCACGTATGCAATCAATAGTTGTGGATTCTGATGAAGATGCGGCAAGAGCTATAAATTACCTGAAAGACCGCAGGCTTGGCAGAGTGACATTCCTCCCCTTGAATAAAATGGAACCGATGCAAAAAATGTTAAAAGCAGAAAAAGAAGGCATCATCGACTATGCCATTAATCTTGTGAATTTTGAAAGTAAATTTGACCCGGCATTTTGGTATGTATTCAGGGATACACTTGTTTCCGATAGCCTTACAAGTGCAAGAAAGCTCATGGGCAACAGGAGATTGGTCACACTTGATGGTGAACTACTGGAAAAAGGGGGGGCGATGACAGGCGGTTCTATCAAATCAAGGCTTTCTTTTGCAAGCGGTGAGGGAGAAAATATTAAAAAGATCGCTGAGCAGATAGCAGAATATGATGGACGAAGAAAATCTGCTGTCAATAAACTGGAAAAACTGGAAGAACATCTTGCAGGGATCAAGACCGAATCAGCAGGTCTTGATAATAATATCGCGCGCCTGCGGATGGAACTGACCGAGATCGAGGGACGCGGCTCACGAATGAGTGAAGTGATCGAAACCCGCAACAGGGAATTGAAGGAAATAGAGGACGCGCGCATCAAAATAAAGAAGGACATGGATAATGTGGAAGGACAAAAACGGGAGAAGGACGCTGCGATCAACAAAATAATGGAAGAGATAGCAAAGATCGAAGAGTTGTTGAAGGGCTCTGAGGTTCCCGAACTTAACAATAAAGCCACGCAGATCGAAGAGGAAATTGCGCGGCTTGGGGGCAGGATCAGGGATATTGAAGCAGGGATCAATGCGATCACACTTGAGCGAAAATACGCACAGGTGAAAATAGATGAAACTAAGCTGAGGCTTTCTGAGCTTGATAAAAAGAAAGATGACCACCGCACAAAGACCAGTGGCTTGAAGGAACAGATAAAAACCCTGGAATCCCAGCTTAATTTTAAGACTGCAAGGGAAAAAGAACTGGGCGGGGAACTTCTAACACTCCAGGATAAAAGAACTCTGGTACAGAAAGAACTCACAGCACGAAAAGACAGGCTCTTTGATATCCAGAGACTTCAGACCGATATTGACCGCAATTTGCAGGGATTATATTCTACAAAAGACGCATTGACAGAGCAGATAATAAAGCTTGATAATGAGATAGCAGGGCTTGGGATCGCCCAGAATGAGGAAATCCCATCATCCGAGGCGATCACACAGAGGATACAGGCGCTTACCAGGGCAATGGATAAACTTGAACCTGTGAACATGAGGGCGATTGATGAGTATAACGAGGTCGAGAATCGGCAAAAAGACCTGAAATCGAGGCGCGACATATTATTTAATGAACGTGAGGAATTACTTCTTCGCATAAAGAAATATGAGGACCTTAAGAAAGAATCATTCATGGAGACTTTCAATGGCGTAAATGAACATTTCAAACAGGTATTCGGGGAATTATCAGAAGGCACAGGCTCGCTTTTCCTTGAAAAACCGGATGAGCCATTCACGGGCGGGATGACCATTAAAGCCCAGCCGTCAGAAAAGACATTGCAGCGCCTTGAAGCCATGTCGGGCGGTGAAAAGAGCCTGACAGCATTATCGCTTCTTTTTGCGATCCAGCAGTACAGGCCAGCGCCCTTCTATGCATTTGATGAGATCGATATGTTCCTTGACGGTGTGAACGCGGACAGGGTGGCAAAACGCATCCAGAAATCAGCCGGAAATGCACAGTTCATTGTGGTTTCGCTGAGAAAGCCCATGATAGAGGTAGCAAAACGCACGATAGGGGTTTCGATGCAGGAAAACAATATTTCAAGTGTGACTGGTATCAAGTTGAATTAGACAGGATTTAGGAGTTACAAAAAGACTAGTCTATACAAAATTCATAATCCTTTGACCTACTGCATTAATGGTTTTAATTCGTATTACTCTATGGAAAGTAAATTTGCTTTTTTACTGTTGCCAGGTGCTGGATAACAATATTATAAATATCTCGTCCAGCCTCTTGTTTTCGATATTGTAAATACCTTGTTTTTCTGGCATATTTTTTTTAAATAATCCATCCCAATGCTGCTTTAGTTACGGGGGTATCAAGAACCCCCCGCCTTTGAAAGGCGGGGGATGAATTGATACCCGTTAACTAAAAATCAATTACGAAGAAAAGGAAAAGTGGTCTGAAGCTGGTGATAAATAGTTATAAAAGAAGCTTGCTGATTAACTATTAACCGGGTTTACGACATTTGCCCGATTTAAGAACAATTTACACATCTTAAACCATTTCTTTCCATATTCCAATAGATACACGTTTCCTTGGAAGAGCAACAAATTTCAAGGGGTTTTTTATCAACTGTTGATAAAATCATAGCATGTTTTTTTGAATAATTTCTGAGAGTATTAATTGCTTCATTCTTTATTGCATACTTTGCTTTTCCTGATTGAACCATACCATCCGCAAGTTCATCCAGAAATATGGATAGAGAATGTTCCGAGTTTCTATGTATTACTCTGCATACACGCTCACCTACGGCACATTTTGCCGAGTTTTGAATCAGATTTGATGCTTTCCCTATATCGATTGTCTGCGGAGCATATTTTTTAGTGCCATTTATCATTTTCCTTCGAATTGAATATCCAATAAATGGGAGATTTACAAACTTGAGAAGAAGAAATCCAAGTTTTGTATCTTTAACAACTTTTCCTGTAACATAGTCATTTACATCTGTCATAAAATTACATTTTCTTAGCTAACCACTTAACAGGAATGAACATGGATACCTGCTGCTTATATTGCCTGAATTCTTCCCCGTAAACTGAAAGTAATCTTTTTTCCTCAATGAAAGCTCCTATAACAGAATATCCTGAAATAAGAAGAACAGCCAAAAGATCAATCTGAGTCATCCTCATCTTTGTAATTAGGATCAGGATCCCTGCCAGATAAAGTGGATGCCGAACTATTGCATAGGAGCCACGTGTTATTAGTGATTTCTTCTTATCGCGCTTTATGCCGATGAATTCAAGGACATCAGTCTGTAAAGCAGCATAACCGAACATGCCAATTGCGCACAAGCGAACCAGGATAACAAAAGGATACAAATTATCAGGAATGGCATAAACTAAAAGACTGGATTTTGTAGATGATGCCCACACTATGAAAGCTGGAATGATCAATGGAAAACTAATTACGGAATAGATGAACCTGTAATACCTGTAGCCATTTCCCATGAGCTTTTCTGCCATATTTTTAGCATGATCCATAGCAAGAATGCTGTGAAATACTGCAAAAAACAGGAAATATAATGTGAATGTAAGCAGGATGTTCATAGTATATTATTTTATTGTAGTTATACTATTTAATTCCTTGTGTATCGCATGTTTCAAAGATCTTTTCCTGCTGCTCTTTGGGATTTCCCCGTTCAGGATTTAATATCGCTTTTCTACCGATTGATATTACTATGAAGGTCATGCTTTTATTTTCAATGGCGACTTGACCTTGTGTTTATTATTTGTTCCTTTGATGCCGGTATTTTCCGCTTTTTTCCAGAGGTCATTGAAATGTTCCAGGTATGACTCAAATATTCCGTCTTTACTGCGCATGAATTCCATAGTCGGACAAGCCCTCCGTCTCTTATTAAATAAATAAGGAGTCACCCTCATCAGATTTTCATCTATTAACGTCATGGCACACGTTGGATAGGTATTGTAAAATCTTATTTCCACATTTGGCTTGAATTCATCTTTTACGTTCGCTATGAATTCTTTTTCAAGATTATACAGGTGATTTATTTGATCCTTGAGTTTTTCATTATTCTCATCCCTTTCCCTATATGCGACCTGTGGTGAATTGGGATCCAGGATCAATATCTGCAAAGTGCATCCGCCCTCGACCAGAGACTTAAGTCGCGTCCATTCATCGCTGTCGGGATAGAAATAATAATTGAGTGTTACGCCCAATAATTTTATATTTTTTTTGGCAAGATCAAGGATATCAGAACTTCCCCCTTTTTTATAAACATTTACAAGTCCGGATCTCAAAACCGATTCACTTATTGATTTTGCCTTTTCACAGTGTTGTGTTATCATGGCCATGAAGTTGGTCCGCACAAACTCCTCTATAAGATCCATCATATTCCTCCGTAAGAAGTATTCATAGAATAATATAGCAAAACCTATGATTATCAATGCGATCCCTATTTCTTTGAACACATCCTCCCGGATTATGGAAATGAAGTCTCTGCCTGGAGATACGAGTATGACGATGGTTGCACCTATGATAAGAATAAATACAGAGAGTAGAATTATTTTATAAAATAATACCAGTTTTAATAATTTCTCTGCTATTTGCGTCATTATCTCACTCAACCCAATTAGTATAATTATATAAGCAACAACGTATTTTAAACTTTGTATGATGGATTTAGATTCGCCTATTTATATTATAATAAAAATTTTTTGGCAAAAAATTCCAGAGATACATTTCATGTCTCGGAAAAGAGTAAAAAAGAATGTGTGTATCTACCCATAAAATCAAAAAAAAAGAAGGATGAAGTGAATTCCTTACATGCCTTCTCCCTCTATCCGTTACCGTCACTCTTTTCTCTCGGATATATTCCAATTCTCACTGGCCTTCGATAAATAGAATCCTTTTGTGTCAGTTTGTTTATAAAATTCACGTGTGACTCTCAATTCGTAATACCCATCGCTCAATTTGTTGGCATCGATAAAGACATTGTATTTTCCATTTCCCAAAGAATTACCCACTAAAATTGAGTTATTCCCAGGCACTGATCTATTTACCTGATCCGGTTCTAATTTTTCAATCAAATCCAGCTGTATTTTATCAGGCCAGGATGTTTCATTGTATAAGTTTATTGATATAGGTATGTTCGGCCCCGTTACTTGAATATTCACAGGAATTGGAGCCCCATTCTTGAAATAAAGGTTCTCCATATCAACAGTAACTTGACCCTGCAACAATGAAGAATTCAAAGTCATAGATAAAACCTGTGACCAAATTAACACACTCAAAATAAGAATCATAAGAGCTATGATATGTCCGAACCACATTTTAAAATCATTGGAACCTCTTATCCTTGTTAATGCTTCAGGAATGGTGTTCCATAAGTCAATAAGACTATCTCGGATATATACTATATTGGGCCAACCGATAATAATACTAAAAATATAACTGAATAAAAACACAACTGAACCATAAGTTGAAAACTTAATTCCTATTATTAATAGAATAATCGCAATTATAATCACCGGAAAAAGCATTAAGAACAATAAAAAAGCCACTGAATATGTAACAGCAGCAAATTTGTCAGTCTTTCCTTTTAACTCCGTGTACTTGGGGTCTTGCATTTCCATCGAAGCCCCTTTAATAAAAATATAAAGAAGTAAAAAAAATATTAACCCAAATATACTAGAACCGTACTTTCAAAGAAGACATAAAAATCAATAACTGTCGTCACACTTACCCTGAGACCTAACAAAATCTAAATACTTTAAATCAGAAACTCATTCAGCTCCAAACGAGAAAACAATTTTGC
>Ga0172368_10007972_pt1 | contig 10894 bp, 6 predicted proteins | sample Lak11m_FD_114540 | JGI IMG/M metagenome (GOLD analysis project Ga0172368, IMG submission 114540) | Freshwater microbial communities from Kabuno Bay, South-Kivu, Congo - kab_022012_11m | ecosystem: Environmental > Aquatic > Freshwater > Lake | place: Democratic Republic of the Congo: South-Kivu...
GCATAGGCAAATCCCTCCTTTCTTTAGTATTATCACTTTCACAATTTAATAAAGCTTTTGAAAAGCTCAAATTAGAATTCTAAAAATAAAATTTAATTTGCGCCTCCCAAAAATTTTTAATGAACTAAATTTTAAAAATATTACATAATATATTAAAATTGTTAATAATTATGCTAATATTCAAGCTTGTATAAAGAAAAATCAATATTTATTTTTTCTATCTCTCTTATTTTTAAGCCTGTCTTTTTTAAAATCGTATCGTTAAGATATGGTAAATCTTTATCTTTATATTTAAAATTATAAAAATACAAAGGTAAATATTTTGCAATCTTGGCATAGATATTAATCATGTTTTCATCATCAAGTTGCCCTACAATTACCTTCCTTTCAGGAAAAAAAATTTTATCATGATATCTGGTAATAATTACCGAATTTTTTTTAGTTAAATTTATTACTTTATTATAATCTTTTTTAGTTCTTTGGTTCTATAATAGCTATTTATTAAACCTTCGCTTGAACCGGCTAAAACATAACTAAGGGAAATAGCAGACAGTCCAGCAATTAAAATTATACTAATTAAACTTGAAAAAATTTTATTTTTTGTGAAATTTGAAATTTTTAAAATTATCATACTAATAAACGGGATGCCTCCTAGATATATAGGCAACCAATATCTTGTATAGGAATTTCCGATTGTATATTCATTACGGTTAGGATTATCATAAAACTCCCAACTTCCATAATAAAATATGAGAATAATAGATACGAAAAAAAGAGAAAACAAGTATAAGTAATGCCTTTTTTTCCATTTATAAATATTTAAAAGATAAAAAATAAAACCTAAAACTGCCGGACCAAAAAGCCAGTAAAAAATATTATTAATATAATTTTCTGCCATTTTTAAAGATTTGTCAGCAGAAAAACCAAAATAAAAAATATTTTTTACAAATTTTAAAAAAATATCTTTATAATATAAAAATTTTTCCTGAACAGAAATCTTTATTAAACCCGTACTATTGTCGGCAAGACTAACTAAAGTCCTATTTAATTCGGGATAGCCAAAATTGAAATAAGATCCATATAAAACATTATTCCAAAATAAACACGGAATAATTCCTAGAAAAAGAAAACTTAAAAAAATTATTAATTTTACAAAACCTATTTTTTTAATATTAAAAATCCATAGAAATAAAAATAATGGAATAAGCCATAACAATTCCGAAGTCCTTACTATTATTGCTAACCCGATTAACAACCCAGCTAAAGCTGGAAAAAAAAATTTATTAAGATAATAAAAATATTTATTTTCATTTTTTTCCTTACTGTCAGCCATCAATAATGAAAAATACAAACCAATTAAAAATAAAACTATAAACAATATATTATGAAACATACTTCTAGAGCTGTAATATATATAAACTGGAAAAGTTGATAGGATAAGAGTGGAAATAAGGCCGATATTTTTTCCAAAAATTTTTTTAATTAATAAATAATAAAAAATAAGTCCAATCGCGGCTAATAAAGGAGTGAAATAAGGCATAGCCTTAACACTAATAATTTTTGCCAACTGGCCGAATATCAATATTATTCCCAAAAAACTTACTGGCTTAAGTTCTCCGTTGTCACTTCTAAAACTTCGCGGATGAATGAGGTCATTAGCAATTAAATTATAATTTTCAAAAATAGATATCTTATTTTCCTGCGCGTAAAGCTTGGCAAATGTATAATTAGCTGTTTCGTCAGGTGATCCCCATTTTATAAAATTATCTTTTTGGGATAAATATATATAGCTACCTGAACCAACAAAAAAAATGATGGCTAAAATTACTAAAATTAGCCAATGCCAATAATTTTTTATTATTTTTTTTATTTTTATCATAAATAAATTATATAACATTTTAATCATTTATAATAACAAAAAAATCTAAAATAAGCAATCTTTTAGTCATTATATAATATTTAAAGCATAAATTATATTTTTATGTTAAAATTAATTTATGAAAGAAGCTAGATTTTATAAAAAATTAAAAAATAATCTTATAAAATGCGAACTTTGCTATCATTTTTGTATTATTGATAATAATAATATGGGTGTTTGTCGTTCAAGAAAAAATATAAACGGTCATCTTTATTCCTTAGTTTACGGTTTGCCGATTGCCTTAAATGTTGATCCGGTTGAAAAAAAACCATTATTCCATTTTTTACCAGGTACTTATACCTTCTCCCTAGGAACATTGGGATGCAATTTTATGTGTTCAAATTGCCAAAATTGGGAAATAAGCCAAAATAAAATAGATGATGAAATCCTTAAAAAAATAAAATTTAAAAAGCCGAAAGAAATTGTTGATATGGCATTAATGAATAATTGCCAATCAATTTCTTACACATATAATGAACCGACAATTTTTACCGAATATGCGATAGATATTATGAAATTGGCGAAAAAAAATAATTTAAAAAATATTTGGGTTTCAAATGGTTATATGAGTAAAAAATGTTTAAAAGAAATTATAACATACCTTGATGCAGTTAATGTTGATTTAAAATATTTTGATAATAATTTTTATCATAAAAATTGCTCTGCTAAACTTGAGCCCGTGCTAGATAATTTAAAAAATTTAAAAAATAATAATATTCATCTGGAAATTACGACCTTGGTAATTCCCGGATTGTCTGATGATTTAAAAATGCATAAATTATTATGTAATTTTATAAAAAATGAGCTCGGCGCTCAGGTACCATGGCATATTTCAAAATTTTTTGGAGATATTTCCTGGAAGCTTAAAGATAAAAAAGAAACAGATGAAAGACTATTAAATAAAATCTATGAACAGGGTAAGCTGGCAGGACTTAAATATATTTATCTTGGTAATGTTTCAGAAACAAAGAGGGAAAATACTTATTGCCCTAAATGCCATCATCTAAATATTGAGAGGCGTGGCTATGAGATTAAAAGATTTGACCATAATGGTTACTGCGCTCATTGTGGTGAAGATTTAAAAATAATATAATGAAAGATATAAAAAAATACATTTATAAAAATTATTCAAAAAAATTTCCTTTGCTTTTTAATAAGGAAAAATACTTTCTTAAAAAAATATTGCCAAAAAATTCAAGAATATTTCATATCGGAAGTACTTCGGTACCAGGCTTAGGAGGTAAAGGTATTATAGATATTTATGTGACTTCTCATAAAAAATTAATTATAAAATTTAAAAAATTATTAGAAAATAATAAATACGAATTTCATGAAGCAGGGGGATCAAAAAATAGATTATTTTTTGAAAAAATTTATAAAAATAAAAACAAATTCAGAACCGTCCATCTTCATTTAGGGGCCCATAATTCAATTGATTTTAAAAAAGCCATGAGCTTTGCAGAATTTATAAAAAATAATGAAAAGTATAAATTAAAATATATTAAATTAAAAAAAGAAGCGGTAAAATTTGCTCGAGGAGAGGGAGCTAAATATAGAAAATATAAAAATAAATTTATTAAAATCGTCACCAAGGAAGCTATGGGGTTCAAAAAATGAAATATATTATATATAATAGCGTCTTAAATAATTAGAGAAATAAAAAGAAAAAAATTAAAATAATTAAAAAATATTTAATAATGGACAAAAAATAAATTTAGTTTTGCACATTAAATATACTTGACACTCTAAAAATAATATATTATATTTAATTTAGCACTCATAACTTGAGAGTGCTAAAAATAAATAATTTATTATATAAATAAATATGTTTGATAAATTTACAAATAAATCACAAGAAGCAATAATTAATGCACAAATCATAGCTCAAGAACATGGCCAGCAATACATTGAAGCTATACATATTCTATCTTCCCTATTAACACAGCAGGATAGTTTAGTAACGCCTATTTTAGAAAAATTAAATATTGATCCGATTATAATGCAAAAACGTGTAACTGATGAAACTGAAAGGTTGCCAAAGACTTCCACTTCCTCAACATTCGGCACTGTTCAAGGCACAGCTGAAGTAGCCTTGGTTCTTGACCGTTCAAAAAAAGAAGCAGAAAAATTCGGTGATGAATTTATTTCAACTGAACATCTTTTATTAGCGCTAATAGGTATTAAATCAAAAGCTCAAATAATACTAATTGATTTTGGCGTAGAATATGATAATGTTTTAAAAATTTTATCGGAGCTTAGAGGTTCCCATATTATTACCGATCCTTCGCCCGAAACAAAATATAAAGTTTTGGAAAAATATGCTGTAAATTTAACTGAAATGGCGAGACAAAAAAAACTTGATCCTGTTATTGGCAGAGATGATGAAATTAGACGCATTATGCAAGTACTTTGCAGGCGTACAAAAAATAACCCAGTCTTAATCGGCGAAGCTGGTACTGGCAAAACCGCTATTGTAGAAGGCTTAGCGCAACGGATTGTTGCTGAAGATGTACCGGAAAATTTAATCGGCAAGGAACTAATAAATTTAGACTTAGGAGCATTAGTCGCGGGAGCTAAATTTCGTGGAGAATTTGAAGATCGTTTAAAAGCGGTAATTAAAGAAATAAAAAATAATTCTGGAAAATTTATTTTATTTATTGACGAATTACATACTATAGTTGGTGCTGGAGCATCTGAAGGAGCTATGGATGCATCAAATATGTTAAAACCTGCTTTAGCCAGAGGCGAATTGAGAGCCATTGGTGCAACAACAACCAAGGAATACCAAAAATACATTGAAAAAGATAGCGCTTTAGAAAGAAGATTCCAACCTATCTATGTTGCCGAACCTTCAATTGAAGATACAATTTCAATCTTACGGGGAATAAAAGAAAGATACGAAGTCCATCATGGTGTTAGAATTACCGATGATGCCATTATTGCGGCGGCTAATTTATCTGCTCGTTATATTAATGACAGATATTTACCAGATAAAGCAGTAGATTTGATAGATGAAGCAACATCTGCATTAAGAATGGAAATTGATTCTTCGCCTGAAGAGCTTGATAAATTAAAAAGAGAAATAAAAAGGCTTGAAATTACCAAAGTTGCGATAACTAACGAAACAAACAAAACATCATCACCTAAATTAAGGGCAATAAATAAACAGCTAGCAGAGTTAAAAGAACGGGCTGGCCATCTTGATTTGCAATGGAATAATGAAAAAGAAATAATTAAAAAAATTAGAAATTCAAAAAAACAAATTGATGAATTAAAAAGCAAAGCGGAAATAATTGAAAGACGTGGAGATAACTTAACCGAAGTTGCAGAAATCAGATATGCAAAAATACCTGAATTAGAAAAAAACATGTTATCAGCTGAAACCGAATTAATTAAAATACAAAAAAGTGGCCATAGAATACTAAAAGAAGAAGTTGGTGAAGAAGATATTGCTCAGGTAGTTGCCAGATGGACGGGTATTCCTGTTTTAAAAATGCTTGAAAGCGAAATGCAAAAATTAACTAAAATTGAAGATAATCTTTCAAGCCGAGTTTTAGGTCAGGAAAATGCAATTAAAAGTATAGCTAACGCTATTAGACGATCTCGCGCTGGCATTAATGAGGAAAAAAAACCAATTGGTTCATTTTTGTTTGTTGGTCCAACTGGAGTTGGAAAAACGGAATTAGCAAAAGCTTTATCAGGATTTATTTTTAACGATGAAAGCGCTCTTATAAGACTTGATATGAGTGAATATATGGAAAAACATTCGGTAGCAAAAATTATTGGTTCCCCCCCAGGCTACATTGGTTACGAAGAGGGCGGACAACTTTCAGAAAAAATAAGACATAGACCATACAGCGTTGTGCTTTTTGACGAAATAGAGAAAGCTCATCCAGAAGTATTTAATATTCTTCTTCAAATTTTAGATGATGGTAGAATGACAGATTCAAAAGGTAGAGTAGTAAACTTTAAAAATACGATTATTATTATGACATCAAATTTAGGTAATCAGGTAATAAAAGAATTTTCAATCGGTTTTACAGACAATGAAAATAGAAAAAATGCCGATGAAATAAGAGATAATGAGATGAAAGATAAAATAGAAAAAATACTAAAAGATCATTTTAAGCTTGAATTTTTAAATCGTATTGATGAGATTGTTATCTTTAAAAACCTTAATAAAGAAACTCTGTCAAAAATAGTTGATCTTGAACTTTTAAAAGTTCAGTCAAGATTAAAAAATAAAAATATTTTTATTAAAATTGCCACAAAAGTTAAAAAAATGTTGGCTGAAAAAGGATATGATATCACTTATGGAGCCAGACCGCTAAAAAGGATTATACAAAACATTATACTTGACGAATTAGCCTTGGAAATAGTTGAAGGAAAAATAAAAGAAGGAGATAATGTAACAATTGATTTAAATTTCAAAGATAAAATAGTTATGTCAGTAAATCATAAATAATATATAAAATATTTAAAAAAATCATCTTTTATTAAAGGTGATTTTTATTTTTAAATTTTTATTTAATTTGTAAAAAATATCTTATTATATTATAATAATTAAAGATAGATAAATTTTTATATTTATAAATTATGATGAAACATAAGATATTTTTTATTTTGGTACTAATATTTGCTTCTTTTATATATATTAACAATGCTTATGCTCAGGAAACTGATGCAAATTTTAACTATAATTACATAATTAGCGATGATGAAATTTTGGATTATCAATCAATGAGCCAACAGGAAATTCAGAATTTTTTAATTAGAAAGGGAAGCTATTTAGCTAATTATTCATGCAATAATGCTGAAGGAGTTTTAAAAAAAGCTTCGGAAATAATATATGAAGCTTCTACTGATAATTACGACTGTGATTATGCTAATTTAAGCGAAAACCCAACTAGAGAAGAAAAAAAATTAAAATGCAAGCCTGTTAAAATAAATCCTCAGTTTATTATTGTACTTTTACAGAAAGAACAAGGATTAATTGAGGATTCAACACCTAAGCAATCACAATTAGACTGGGCTGTTGGATATGGTTGCCCTGATGGACAAGCCTGCAATATGCGCTGGAATGGCTTTGGCAAACAGGTTAATTCTGCTGTTCTACAATTTTATGATTATATAATTAACCCCCAAAGATATAAATATAAAGCCGGACAAACTTATACGGTAACAAATACCGGTCGAGATTCTATAGATATTAATCCCTATAATAGAGCAACAGCCGCTCTTTATAATTATACCCCGCATGTATATAATGGAAATTATAATTTTTATAAATTATGGAAAAAATATTTTATTAGAAGTTATTTGGACGGCTCTTTATTGCAGGCCAAGGGTGATGTGGGTGTTTGGCTAATTCAGAATGGTAAAAAAAGACCATTTACTTCAAGGGGGGCATTATCATCAAGATATGATCCAAATAAAATTATTACTGTTACAAAAACTGATTTAGAAAAATACCCGACTGGTTTGCCGATTAAATTTCCCCAGAATTCTTTAGTGAGATCTCCTAAGGGCACAGTTTTTTTGATTATTGATGATAAAAAAAGAGGCTTTAAAGATCAGCTTGCCTTAAGAAAAGTCGGCATAAATCCTGAAGAAATTATTGACGCAAGTTGGGATGATATAAACGCATATAATGACGGGGAACCGATTACTGCATCTACTACCTACGCTACCGGCGCACTTCTCCAAAATAATAAAACCGGAGGCATATATCTTGTAAGTGATAATAAAAAAGCCCCGATCTTAGATAAAATTATATTAAAAACTAAATTTAAGTATAATATAATTTTTCCTGTTGACCCAAAAAAACTTGATCAGTATCAAACTGTTTCACCAGTAATATTTAATGATGGGGAATTATTAAAAGCTCCTGATTCACCAGGTGTATATGTAATTTCAAACGGCTATAGACACAGTTTTACATCAGGTGCTATTTTTGAAAGTTTAGGTTATAGATGGACTAATATAATAATTGTTCCTAGAAAAATTATTGATTTATATCCTGATGGCGGAGTTATTAAGGATGATAAAAATGGAAATGGTCTTTTACCTATCACAATGCCATCTTCAGCCTCATCAACTTCTGATATAGCATCATCAACAATATAAATAAAAAATATTAAACTTAAAAATCAATATTAATGAGTAAAAAATTTTTAGAAAAATTATAAACAAAATAATTTTACTTAAATAATTAACTTTGATTTTATAAATTTTAATTTTATGTCTATTGTTTTTTCAGCCATTACTCCACATACTCCTATACTTATACCAAAAATTGGAAAAGAAAACATAAATAAAATAAATAAAACTATTGATTCTTTTAAAAAGTTAGAAGAAGACTTGTATGTAAGCCAGCCCGATACAATTATAATAATTTCACCTCATGGAGTAATCCAAACTAATGTTTTTACAATGAATCTAAATCCAGATTTTGAAGGAAAATTTGAAGAATTCGGTGATTTTTCTACAAAAATTAAACTGAATTGCGATATTGGTTTAGCCTACCGAGTAAGAGAAAGAATGGAAACAAGGGCTCCGCTACAATTAATTAGCGAGGCTAATCTTGATTATGGAGCATCTGTGCCGTTATTTATGCTGACTGAGCATATTCCACAAATTAAAATTATACCTATATTTTATTCAGGGCTTGATTTAATGGCACATTTTGAATTTGGAAAATTACTAAATCGCGAAATTCTTTACAATAAAAATCGCATTGCAATTATTGCTTCGGGAGAATTATCTCATAAGCTTACTAAATCAGCGCCTGCAGGTTATTCTCCTAAGGGTAAAAAATTTGACAATAAACTAATTCAGCTTTTAATTGATAATAAAGTAGAAGAAATATTAAATATTGATAAAAAACTAATAGTTGAATCCGGGGAATGTGGATTAAAATCTTTTATAATTCTCTTGGGTATTTTAAATGGTATAAACTATAAGCCGCAAATGCTTTCTTATGAATTTCCTTTTGGGGTCGGATATCTGGCGATGAAATTTAATTTAAACTAGCAAATATAAAATAATATATGTAGGGGCTAAATAAGGTTTAGCCCCTACGTTTTTTATGCTAAAATTAAAATATGTCTTATCTGTCAATAATTCCCTTAAATAAAATACCCTTAAATAAACCTCAAGTATATACTTATACTGGAGATGAAAATTTGGGTAATTTTATCATTGGTCAAGTTGTAGAAATTCCCTTAGGTAAGGGAAATTCTATCGGTGTAATTAATAATATTGGCTTAAAAAAAATAAATAAAAATATAAAATTAAAATCTGTTAAAAAAATATTTCTCCCCTATCCGCTGTTAACAGAAAATCAGCTTAGAATAGCTTTCTGGGCGAGTAATTATTATTTAAATTCTTTAGGTGTTATTTTAAAAATGATTATTCCAAAAATTCCAAAAAAATTTATACCTTTAAAAAACTTAGAAAAATACCAATATAAATATAATTTAAAAAAATTTAATGATGAAGTAAAACCAATAATAATACAGGCCGGACAACAAGAAAGAATAAAATATTATATAAAAATAATAAGAGCAACAATAAAAAAAGAAAAGCAAATTCTATTTCTTACACCTGAGCTCGCCATGATGCCGCAAATAAAAGATATATTAATAGAAAAGTTTAAAAATGAAAAAATTATAGAAATTAGCAGTGAATTAAGCTATGGAAAATATTTTAAAAATTATTTAGAAATTATGTCTGGCAAAGCCAAAGTTATTATTGGCACTAGGCAGTCGATATTTTTACCTTTTTATAATTTAGGCTTGATAATATTAGAGGATGAGCATAATCTCAGCTATAAGCAATGGGATATGAACCCTAGATATAATGCAAAAAAAATAGCTATAAAATTAGCAAAAAACTTCGGTTCAGAATTAATTTTTGGTTCTAACTCCCCTTCCATAGATACTTTTCATAATTATATTAATAAAAAATTCAATATAATAAAAATGACATTTAATTACGATAAGCCTACGGTTGTTGATATGAGAGATGAATTCAAGGGCGGTAATTTTTCAATTTTATCAAATAATTTAATTAATAAATTAGAAACATGCTTAAAATATAATAAACAAGCTATTATTTTTGTTAACCGGCGCGCATCTTCTTTGTTTATTATGTGCCGTGATTGCGGTCATGTTTTAAAATGCCCGAAATGCTCTTCATCATTAGTTGAATATGCAAATAATAAAACTACTTGCCTGCATTGCGGATATAATGAAATTAAACCTTTACTGTGTCCAAAATGTCACTCAGTTAAAATAAAAAGTTTCGGGACAGGTACAGAAAAAGTTTATATAGAAATAAAAAAAATATTTACAAATGCAAATATTTCTATCATTGATCAGGATAATATAAAAAGAAAAAATGATTTATATAAAATTTACCAATCATTTGATACTGGAAAAATAGATTTTTTAATTGGCACACAGATAGTATTATCATGGAATTCTTTTAATTTAGATACTATAGGCATAATAAATATTGATTCCATGATTAATTTTCCAGATTGGCAAGCGAATGAAAAAAGTTATAACATTATTAATCAGATTATTGGTAATTTTCATGATAAAAATATTATTTTTCAGACATATAACCCGGAAAGTGAATTATTTAATTTTGATTCTAAATATGATTATAAAAATTTTTATGATAAAGAAATTAAATTTAGAAAATCGCATGAATACCCACCATTTTCAAATTTTATTAAATTAATATATAAGCATTATAACTTCAATAAAGCTAAATTAGATTCATACAATCTAGCTAATAAAATAAAGGGAGTTAAAAAAATTGAAAAATTATATTCAATTACCGGCCCTAATGAGGCGTTAGTTAATAAAGTTAGAAATAAATATATATTTAATATAATATTAAAATTTAAAGAAATAAATAGAAATACAATTTATAATGAATTAATTAATATAATTCCGAATGACTGGA
>Ga0172368_10007973_pt1 | contig 10893 bp, 9 predicted proteins | sample Lak11m_FD_114540 | JGI IMG/M metagenome (GOLD analysis project Ga0172368, IMG submission 114540) | Freshwater microbial communities from Kabuno Bay, South-Kivu, Congo - kab_022012_11m | ecosystem: Environmental > Aquatic > Freshwater > Lake | place: Democratic Republic of the Congo: South-Kivu...
CCGCCGATGCCGAGCACCAGGTCTGCCTCCTGGTCCGGCAGTTGCTCCACCTCGCGCAGCCGGCGCTCCATGGCGCGCGTGCGGACGCCGGTCTCGTCGATGGTCCGCCCGGCCGTGTCCAGCTGCCGCTTGACCTTGTCGAGCACGTCGCCGAACTTGCCGAACTCCGTCTTGACGGCGCCGAGCACGCGCCACACCTCGACCGCCTGCTGCTCGATGGCCAGCGTCTGGAACCCCATGCGCAGACTGCTGAGCAGCGCCGCGAGCGTGGTGGGCCCCGCCACGACCACCCGGTACTGCTGCTGCAGGTCCTCGACCAGGGCCGGACGCCGCACGACCTCCGCGTAGAGGCCCTCGGTGGCGAGGAACATGATGGCGAAGTCGGTGGTGTGCGGCGGCTTGACGTACTTGTCGCGGATGGACTGCGCCTCGATCTTGACCGCGCGGGCCAGGGCGTCGCAGGCGGCGCGCGAGGCATCGGCGTCGCCGCAGTCCGCGGCGTCCTGCACGCGGGCGTAGTCCTCCTGCGGGAACTTGGAGTCGATGGGCAACCACACGCAGGCGGCCGGGTCGTCCTTGGGGCCCGGCAGCTTGACCGCGTACTCGACCATCTCGCGAGAGCCGGGCTCGACGTGCACGTTGCGCTCGAACTGCGCCGGCGTGAGGACCTCCTCGAGGAGCGCGCCCAACTGGACCTCGGCCCAGGTGCCGCGCGCCTTGACGTTGGTGAGCACCCGCTTGAGGTCGCCGACGCCGGTGGCCAGGCTCTGCATCTCCCCCAGCCCCTTCTGGACCGACTCGAGCTGCTCGCCGACGAGCTTGAACGACTCGCCGAGCCGCTTCTCGAGCGTCGTCTGCAGCTTCTCGTCGACCGTCCTGCGCATCTCCTCGAGCTTCTTCTCGTTGCCTTCCTGCAGCTCGCGGACACGCCCGTCCACGGTGCTGCGGATGCGATCAAGCGAAGCCTGGTTGGACTCGCTCAGCTCCTTGAGGCTCTTCGCGAGGCCGTCCAGCTGGGTGCGCTGGACCTCGCCCATGCTCGCGAGCGTGAGGGCGAGGGTCTCATTGGCCGAGCTGAGGCCCTTGGTGAGCTCGGCCCGCGAGGCGCTCGCCGCGCGGCCCGCCTCTTCGCGCGCGGAGCGGAGCTCGTCGCGCAGGGGATCGGCGCGGCCGGGGGACCTGCGGCCCGACCGCGCGAGCAGCACGACGAGCAGCACGGCGTCCGCCGCCGCGAGAGCGAGGAGCAGCCAGAGGATGGTGTCACTCATGCGTCACGCTCCCGGGGTCGTCGGTCTGCATGCCTGGTCGGCGCGTGGAGGCGCGCCCCATCATGCTATCGGACCGCGGGGACGACGCACGCGGTCCCGTCATCGTGGTCCACGGGGCCGGCCGTCGTCCGCACCGTCTCCGTACAACTTCGGCCGGGCGCGCCGCCGGCTGAGAGCCCGGGCCGAAGACGGGGGCAGAGGGCCCGGCCCCCGAGCGGGCGGCGCGAACGCCCGGCATGAGCTACAGTCGTGGGCGGCAGCGGCCGGCACGGGCCCACGCACCGGCGGCGCTGCGGTCCTTCGCGAAAGGTGGCCGGTGTGTCCACAGTCCTGATCTGGGTACTCATAGCGTTCGCCGAGACCGCCTGCTCCGGCGCGATCGTGCTCATCAACAAGCGCCTCCTCAGGTGCCTCGACCCGGTCGCCACGAACATGCTCGTGCGCACGGTCTCCGTGACCACCATCCTCATCGTGACGGCGCCGCTCACGCTGCTGGGTGTGTGGAGCCTCACCTACGACATGACCTGGGAGGCGACGGGCTACATCGTCATCCTGGCGGTGGTCGGGTGGCTCGTGGCGCAGAGCGCCTACTACTACGCGCTGCGCTCGGGCCGCGTGAGCGTGGTCGTCCCCATCACCAGCACCAACCTGCTGTTCACAGCCCTGTTCGCGACGGTGTTGATCGGCGGCGTCCTCGGCAAGCTGACGCTGGCCGGCCTGCTCGTCGCCGCGATCGGCGTGATCGCCATCGCGCGGGCCGACCGCGGCGACGCGGTCGTGGCCGAGGGCCTCGACGACCAGCCGGTCCTTCTGCCGAGAGACGCGGCGAAGCCGGCGGAAGCGACCGGCTGGTCGAAGTCCGTGCCCGTCGCCGTCGTCCTGGCGCTGACCAGCGCCGCCGGCTGGGGGCTCGGACCGGTGCTCATCCAGCTGGCCCAGAAGTCGCTCGGCGGCACGACCGTCACCATGATCGTCATGGCACAGGGGCTGGGTGCTCTGCTGATCGCCGGGTTCGTCCTGATCCGCCGCGTCCCGCTGGCGACGCGCACGCTCACCCGTGTCGAGAAACGGCGGGCGCTGCGCTTCGTCGTCATCACCGGCATGCTCGAAGGCGCGTGCGCGGTCGTCTTCTACCTGATCATCCAGAACCTCGGCTCCGTGCTGACGGCGATGATCGCGGCCACATCACCCATCTTCGCGATCCTCTGGAGCGCGCTGTTCCTCCACGAACGGCTCAGCCGCCGCCTGGCGTTCGCCGTCGCGCTCACGCTCCTCGGCGTCTTCCTCGCGACCGCGGACCGGCTGCGATGACCGCCGCCGCCAGGCCCGTCGCCACCGGGTTCCGGCGCCGCTACTATTCGCGCCCCGGCCAGTTCCTGCGGGACTCCCGCGCGATCGTGTCCCGGCGCGCGCTCGTCCGCCGCGCCATGCGCGAGCTCATCTCCTTCGACTTCCGCGAGCGCCTCATGATGGTCGTCACCGAGGTCAACGGCTGCCGCTACTGCAGCTGCTACCACGCCCGCGAGTCGCTCGCGGCCGGCATCCCGGAGACGGAGCTGCGCGAACTGCTCGCGGGCTCGATCCCGCGGGACGCGCCGGCGGAGGAGCTGCCGGCCCTGCTGTACGCGCAGCACTGGGCCGAGACGGACGCCCGGCCGGACCCGGGGGCGGACCGGCGTCTCACCGAGGTCTACGGCGATGAGAGAGCTCAGGCGGTCCGCATCGTGCTGCGCATGATCCGGATGGGCAATCTGCTCGGCAACACCGCCGACTACCTCCTCTACCGGCTGTCGTTCGGCCGCTTCGGCCTGCGCGACGACGAGGCGAGGTTCGTCGTCGCACCCGGGCCGGGAGGCCCCCCGTGAGCGCCCACGACACCCTCGTGGATGTCTGGAGGCACCGGCTCACCGAGGGCATTACCGACGACTTCACCGCGGTCTCCGCGCTGCGACCGGAGAGCTTCTGCGTGGTCCTGGAGACACCCCGTACCGCCCTCGACGGGACGCCATCCGTCAGGCTCACGCCACAGTGTTTCGCGGGCCCCGCCGACTTCGTCGCCCACCTGCGCATCGTCGAGCTGCCGCGCTCGCTGCGGCGCCGGTTCGGGGTGGCCGAGAGCTGCTCGGCCCACCCTCCGGCCGAGGTCTACGAGCCACTGGCGGGCGCCGACTCGGAGCCGCTCGTCGCCGCGGCGATCGCCGCGGCGGACGCCGCGCTGGCGAAACCCGAGGTGGCGGCGGCCGACGCCGAACGCGTCATCGGCGCCTTCAACGCCCTCTTCGGGACCCGCGGCACGCGCTTCGTCGCCTCCGGCGGGCGCGCCCGGGAGATGCTCGACGAGCTCTCCGGGAGCTGAAGCGGCCGGCCGCGGCCGTCGACCGGCCCGGCGGCGGCCGCAGTCAAGCCTCCCGGCTGATCCGCCTGCGAAGCACCGCGATACGCTCGCGCACCGGCGTCGGCGACAGACCGCTCACGTTGAGCGGCGGGTCGAGACGATCGAGGATCGCGTGCTCGAGCCCTGCGAGGGTGTCGCGATCGTCGTGCGGGTGGACGGCGACGGCGAGATGCTCGCGCATCCATGCGGTGAGCGCCTGCTCCGACCCCGGCGTGACGAGCATCGCCGCCTGCCCCTGCAGCTCGAGCCGGTCGAAGAGGATCGCGGCGAGCGTCCAGCGCAGGGTGGACATGCGGACCTTGCCGCCGAGGTGCACCCGGCCGATGCGCTCGCCGAGGGTGTCGGCGCCGGGCCTGCCGGAGGGCCACTTCGTGGCTCCGGCCTGCCCGGCATGGATGCGCCCGGGCGCGACGGTGAGGCCGGCGCCGAGGCCGCGGGAGAGATCCGCGGCGCCGGCTTCGTCCACCGACCAGGCGTAGAGACCCGGCCGGTCCAGACACGTGACGCCGGCCGGCCACTCGCCCGCCGGTACGAGCGCCGGGGTGACGTCGAGGTCGTCGAGGGCCGTCCAGGCGTCGCGCTCCCGCCACTGCGGAGGAGCGCTCGGCGCGACGTCGCCGGCCGCACCTGCCGGCCGGGTCGGTTCGTCGGTCGATCCCGTCATGGGTCCTCCACCTTCATCTCGCATCGGGGCGCACGGTCCTTGCCCGCCCACGCTACCGTTCCGCCGCCGCCCCCGCAACGCGTCGTCCCGGCTCCGACGGCTCTCCACGAAGAAGCTGACCCTGGCCACGAAGGCCGCGAGCGTCGACCTCGCCTTCCCGTACAAGTGCACGCTGTCCAAGGGCGAGTACACCTGGAAGGTCTGCGCAACGGACCTCGCCGGCAACGCGCGGGTCAAGCCGGCCGTGAAGACCCTCACCGTGAAGCAGGCGGGGCGGCACCCGCACCGACGGCGGAGGCGTCGGCGGTCAGAGGCCGCCCCGCGAGGCGCCGGGGCCGCCGTCCGCTGCCTGCAGCGTGTCGCGAACGAAGCCGAACAGGAGCTCGAACACCGCGTTCACGTCGACGGCGTCCGGGTCGAGGGCGACCTGGAAGGCGAGCCCGTCGAGGGTCGCGAGGATCACGGCCGCCAGCGCGTCCCGCTTTTCCTCGGTCAGCGGAACGGCGTCCAGGCCGCACGTCGAGGTCGTGAGGTCACGATGCCAGACGTACAACCGGGCGAACCGCGCGCGGAGATCCGGGTCACGCAGCGCGTGCGGGGCGATCTCGAAGAAGCCGCGGGTGGCTTCGATGTCGCCGACGATGCCGTACAGCCCGCGGAAGAACGTGTGGATGCGGTCTTCGCCGGGCGGGAGACTCTCCACCGTGGCCTTCAGGGCCGAGTACGTATCATGGACCAGCGAGTCGAACAGGACCTCGATGAGCCCGGACTTGCTCCCGAAGTAGCGCTGGATGGAGGCCTTGCTCTCCTGTGACTCGAGCGCCACGTTCTCCAGCGTCAGGGCGGGAAACCCCTTCTCGACCAGGATGCGCCGGGCGCACTGCAGCACCCAACGCGCGCTGGGAGGCAGGCTCTGCAGCGGGTCTTCGATGGGTAGGCCCGGGTGTGTCGCGGCGGTGACGCCGACGGTCGGCGGCCGGGAGAGCCGCCGCCCCGCCCCCTGCGCGTCAGGAGTCCGTGCCGGCGCCGGGCTCCAGCTGCGCCGGCGGCGACCACCACATCATCGCGAGATCGAGGGCCGGCCAGAGCGCCGGCAGCCCGCCGCGCAGGCCGCGTGCGTCCAGCCAGGCCTCGGCCTTCTCGGCGGCCATCCGCCACTGCTCCGCCTCGTCGGCGAATAGCCTACGGAGCACGTACAGCGCCACCGCGGTGGCCGCCTCCTCCTCGCCGGCGCCGACCGCGGCGGCCAGATCGGCGCAGGAGGCGGCTGCCACGATCGTGGCAGCCGTCACGTCGAGGCTGCCGTCCTCCGACTATCCGTTCCTGGTGCGTCTGCCGGGCGGCCTCCTTCCCAGGCCGTCGGTGGTGAAGTGCGACCAGCTCATGACGGTCGCCAAGCCGCGCCTCGGCCGGCTTCTGGCGACCGTGCCGCCGGACGTCATGGCGCGCGTCGACGACGCGCTGCGGGTCTCCCTGGGCGTGCGGCGCTGAGGCGCGCCCAGTACGAGCGCTCCCCGATGTGCGGCCTCATGGGCCAGCGGCGCCCGCGGACCCTGGCCCGGGCACCCACACCTCTCGTATACTCGCGTCGACACGAGCGACTGCGCGCTCGCGCGCAAACCGGGGGGAGGCCGCGCCGTTGTCTGCAGCACCAGCCGCCTTCTGTAAACGCTGTGGCCTTCGCCTTGCGGAGGATGCGGCGTTCTGCAAACGCTGTGGGGCGCCGCGCGGCGGGCTCGATGCCGCGGCGCCGACCGCCCCGCCCTCTTCCGCCGGCTTCACCGATACCGCAGCCCGCGTCAGCCGGGTCGCCGGCAGCGTAGGCACGGTCACGGCCCTGGGGGGCGGCCTCATGGTGCTCCCTTGGCGCACCGTCGCCACCGGCGGTCAGGCCGACGTGGCCGGCATCGTCGCGGCCGGAGCGCCGATCGCCAGGCAGGCGCTCACCGCCTCTCTCCGTGTGCCCGCCATCGCGCTGCTCGTCACCACGGCGCTCGACCTTGCGGTGGCGCTCATCTCCGGCGAGCCGGCGGCGCTCAAGATGGCCGTGGTGCGCGCCGCCCTCGGGGCCGGCACCGGGGCGCTCGGCATCATCGCCGGAGGCAAGGCCGGCAAGTTGCGCCAGGCCACCGGCATCCTCTCGGCGCTGACCGGCCTCGTCATGACGGGCTCGATGCTATACACCGCCGGCTCCGGCCTCACCACGCCGGGCACACTCGTGCCTCTGATTCCCAGCGTGATCGCGCAGGTCTCGTCGCTGGTGGTCACGGTGAAGATGACCTTCACGGCCCTGCGGGGATCACCCAAGCCGCCGGCCGCGCCTTCTTGGGGACCGCCGGCATGAGCGCGCCGCGCCATCGCGGAGCCTGGCTCCAGGCACGGAGTTCGGCGCGGCGCTCGGCGCGGCTCACCGCCACGCTCGTCATCCTGGCGGTCGTCCTGCCGCTCACGCTCATCGCGGCCTGCTGCGTCGCGGCTCCCGCGGTCGCCGCCCCGACCTACGAGGAACTGCTCTGGGCGCCATGGCCCAGGCGGCCCACCGAGGCCGAGATCGCCCAGGCACGGCAGGACACCCTGGACGGCGGGCGCACCGAGAGCATGGGTGAGACGGCGCCCGGCGTCGACCAGGAGGGGTCGCTCGACTGGAGCCAGTTCGACATCGTGAGCGTAGAGGCGATCAAGGTGCACGAGGTCAACGGCGAGCCGCGCCTCGGCGGAGAGCCCGGAACCGGCAACCACGTCGTGGCCGTGGTCAAGGTCAGGCACGGCGGCTCGCGACTGGACTTCCTCTTCTGGAACAGCGTCACCAAGAGGTGGGAGTTCGGCGGCGCCACGAACCCCGAGGCGAGCGGGCTCGACGCGCTGTACTCCGCCGGCTACGCCCCCGGGTGGGTGGAGGAGGGCGACCCCATCAGCGGCGGAGCCGGGCCGTGGAAGACGGTCGTGACGGGCGGCCTGGCCGCGGCCGCGATCGCGATCGCGGCGAACGCCGCCCGCAGCCGCGGGAGAAAGGGCAAGCTCGACCCACGCGCCACGGTCGGCTACGTGCTCCAGGTGTCGGCGATGGAGCTTCGGCTCTCCTCGACACACTCGTCCCGGTTCACGGCCGACGCCTGGCGCGTGCTCGCCGACGGGTCGTTCGAGCCGGCGGACGACGTCTCGATCACGCTCTCGCCACCGGCCGGCGTCGGCGCCCAGCCGGCCACCGCCCCCACCAGCATCAGTTCCTCCGTGTGGCAGATGGAGGAGATCACGGAGGAGGCGGTACTCGACGTCGCCGCCGCCGGCGCCAAGGGCGGCACGCGCCAGCCGGTCCGCCTCATCCCGGAGGTGGCAAGCCGGCTGGAGGTGAAGCTCGAGCCGCCCGGCCGCTCCACCCTGCGGCCCAACGGCCGCGACTCGGTCACGATCACCGCGAAGGTCATCCTCTCCCCCACGCTGGCCCTCGACCCCACCGTCGACCCGGAGACTGTGCGCCGGTCGATCACCTTCATGCGGCCGTCCGCCACGGAGTGGCTGAACGTGGGTGAGGACCGCGACCTGCCGGACGGCAAGGCCGTCCACGTCTCGGCCTCACCGCCCGACCCCGACCATCCGGGGACCCCGCCGGAGAGCGTCACCGTGGTCGTCACTGCGACCGTCAAGACGCAGGTGCTGCGGGAAGAAGTGACGATCAAGCTGGCGCGCCCGCCCCGGCTCGACGCGCGCCCCGACCACGTGGAGCTCTCCGCCGGCACCAAGGCCACCGCCGAGGTACTCGTGTGGGTCGACGACGCCGGCGACGGCGACTGGGAATTCCGCGCCGAGCTGGCCGAGCAAGACCGCCGCGTCGTCGAGTCGGACGTCAAACGCACGAGCAGCGCCTCGGCCACGGTGACGGTCACCGAGGCGTCCGGCGCGCTGCCGCCCACGGACCGTCCGACCGAGACGGCCACCCTCAGGATCCTCGCCGACCACCCGGACCACGACCGGCTCGAGCGCCACATCGCGATCGTCATCGCGCGCGAGGGCGTCTACCTCGACACCATCACGCGCGACCGCGACGGCACCTACCACGTGGCCGCCGACGGCAGCCGCCGGCCGACCGACATCGACGTACGTGTATACACGCGTGACGACACCTCCGGCGAGATCACCCTTGATGCGACCCTCTCGCAGTCGCTCACGGTGGAGCCGGCCGACGACACCTCCGAGCGCACCTCCAGGGCGGCGCGCCTCGTCCACTCGGCGTCCGGCATGCGCCCCTCGAGCTCACCGGCCGCCATCCATCGCTTCCACACCGAGCGACCGCTGCCGACCGAAGGCACTCCGCTCCGGGTGCGCTACGCGTTCCGCGTGGAGGGCCGCGAGGAGCCGCACTTCAACGTGATCGCGCCGCTGGCGCTGGTCGGCGTGGACATGTCGCCCAACTCCAGGGCCTGGGACCTCGAGATGGAGCGCTGCCGCCGGATCGTCGACGAGTACATACCGGCCGAGGACCGCGCCCGCTTCCACACCCTGCTGAACGAGCGCGGCAGACTGATGGGCGCAGAGGGCCTCTACCATCTGCGCGCCCAGATCTGGTCGTACGCCGAGACCAGGCTGCAGCAGGAGATCCACGAGCACCTCGACCGCGCCTGGGAGCACGAGCAGATCGAGGGCTTCCTCGACTGGGTCTCGTGGTGCGGCGACATCGCCTTCGGCGTCGCCTCCGGCAGCCTCATGGGCACCGGCGCAGCGCTCGCACTGGGCATGCTCAAGCCCATGCTCGTGTCCGCCATGACCGCCTACGTCAATGGTGACGACCTCGGCACCTGGGCTTGGGATCAGGTCGGCATCCTCGGCTCGGTCGTGGAGGGATGCGCCACCGACGTCGACCTCATCGCCAAACTCACCGGCAAGAACAAGATGCTCGCCTGGGCGGCGTTCATCGCCTACACCTTCGCGCGCGAGATCCAGCGCGATCCGAATCACTCCGTCACCGAAGCGATGAAGGCCGTCCTCCGCCAGTTGCGCGACGAGGGCCTCACCCAGTTCCTTCGCCACTTCGCGATGAAGGGCGGCTCGACGCCCAGGTCACGGCCGGCCGGCGACGGTCCCGATGCCGCGAGAGCGCCCAAGTCTGGCGCCGACGGCCCGCCCGGCACCGGGAAGGCGGCGCACGAGGCGGCCGCGATGCCCGGCGCCGCCAAGGGCGCGCATCCCGGCGCCGACGGCGCGCCCAAGCCGGCGCATGAACCCGGGGTGGCCACAGGCAAGACGACGACGGCCGCCGGGTCCGACGCCGGCGCGCCCAAGCCTCACGGCAAGCCCGACGCGACAGCGCCCGACGCCGCCGCCAAGAAGACGCCGGACAAACCGGACGCGCCGGAGTCCGAGACGCGGAAGCCGCCGGCCGAGTCGGACGCGGCCACCGAAAAGGCCCCTGCCGACAAGCCTGAGTCCGCGGAGTCTCCCGATCCCACCAAGAAGCCTCCCGCGTCACCCAAGACCGACGCCGCCGACCGTATCGCCAGGGGCATCACGTACGGCGCCGACGGCGCGCCCCGGGCCAGGAAGGCCGACGTCATCGAGATCATGGCCGACCCGACCAAGGTTCGCGATCTGAAGACCGCGCCGCCGGAGATACAGGCCGCCTTCGAGAACACGCGCAAGCACATCTACGAGGGCCACGACATCGCGGTGGAGAACCACGTGCGCACCAACGTGCCCGGCATGGCCGGCAAGGAGATCAAGGTCATCGAGATCCGCACCCCCGGCAAGCCCGGTGAGGTGACCATCAACACCGACCACGACTACACCGTCTGCTACAAGGACGTGGATCCCAAGACCGGCCACGAGGTCTGGATAGAGGTCGACCGTCGAGCCTGGGAGATGGAGTCGTACCGCTCCTTTGCCGAGGCGACCGGCGGCCCGACGGCGCCGCCCGAGGCCGCCAGACGGTGGGCCCAGCAGCATCAGCAGGTGGCGACCGACGTCACCCACCCCGAGGCGAGCCGCGATTACTCCGACCAGGGTCTGATCTTCAACGAGGCGACGGGAAGCTGGCAGCAGACCGCCTTCGAGCCGAACATCGAGTGGGTCAAGCGTGGTGAGTCCACGCTCGTCGACCCCGAAGGCATGGGCGACATGTTCACGACCAAGGTCGCCGACGCGATGACGGGCGGCGAGCCGACGACAGAGTCGTTCGTGCAGGCCGGCAAGTGCGTGAGAGAGCTCGAGGCCGTCCGCGCCGGCTACGACCGCCAGCACTACAAGCTAGGCGAGATGGACGCGCAGATGCGGGCCGGCATGGACATCGTCCGCGAGGCCGGCGCTCAAGGCAACGACCCGAGCGTCGGGGCCAGTGCCGACGCGCAGCTCCGGGCCGCCGGCTTCAAAGGCGGCCTCAGCGAGTTCATGGGACGGATGCACGGCGAGTGGTCCGCATTCGGCTCGGCGAGCAAGTAGCGGGCCGAGCGAGAGCAGCAGCAAGAACCGCCACCCCGTCGCAAACAGCGCAACGTCGCCGACGGTCGCCGGACCGGGCGTCTGTCGCGTCAGCTCGCCAGCAGCTCCGCGATGCGGCCCGGGTCGGCCGGCTCGAA
>Ga0172368_10007974_pt1 | contig 10893 bp, 8 predicted proteins | sample Lak11m_FD_114540 | JGI IMG/M metagenome (GOLD analysis project Ga0172368, IMG submission 114540) | Freshwater microbial communities from Kabuno Bay, South-Kivu, Congo - kab_022012_11m | ecosystem: Environmental > Aquatic > Freshwater > Lake | place: Democratic Republic of the Congo: South-Kivu...
TAAGCGGAGAGACGAGGGTTTGGTTTGAGTCAGGGCTTTCTGCCCATTTTAGAAATCCAAAAGACAAATATAAAATATTTACGCCTTGTTCTTCAGACGCAATTTTGGTCTTATTCCTTAAGCTTGCAAGAGTTTTCTGTTGTTCCTTGATAGAGCGGTTAGTCTCAACATCCCCACTATGAATTGTCTTGATTTTTATTTCTTCCTTTTCATCATCATCAAAATTATCTTCATTTTGAGCTGAATAAGAAAACGTTAATGCTTCCTCATTCAAGACAAGTCTGGTGTAGAGATCTGATAATTTAGGTGCAGTAATCGTAATATTCGAACGCTTGGTCTCGCGGTAATTAATTAACCTATTTCTTTTCCCTAGATCAAGTAGGCGTTTCTTCCATTTTTCTATACGTCCATCAACGTCGGCCATAAGTAATCACCCTTTGGATCATGCTAGTTGTATTTTGAACTGACACAGCAAGAATTTACAAACCAGAAGTGTATTATATATGATTTTCTTCTGACAGGTATTATTATGCTAGACCACTACTACGGCTTTCTCAAAATCGAAAATCTTTAACGCGAATTTCACGAAAAATACAAATGACGCGAATTTTTAATTGTTTTCGCGAAAATTCGCCCAGTTTGCGCCTTTCGCGTTAAGCCTTGTCATAAAATTGAAAATAGGTCAACCTACTTTGAGAAAGCCGTAAAACCACTACCCTTTGGTAAAATAGAATCATTCTGACTAAGAAGGACTCCCATGACCACCGACTTACAAACCCGCGCGATCAATACTCTTCGATTTTTATCAGCCGACGGTGTGCAGAAAGCCAACTCGGGTCATCCCGGACTGCCAATGGGTACCGCTGCAATGGCATATACCATCTGGATGCGCCACCTGCGCCACAATCCCCGCAACCCAAAATGGGCGGGACGCGACCGCTTTGTCCTCTCCGGCGGGCACGGCTCGATGCTGCTATATTCCCTGCTGCACCTGACGGGCTATGACGTTTCGCTCGATGACCTGATGAACTTCCGCCAGTGGGGCAGTATCACACCCGGCCATCCCGAATATGGACTGACCCCCGGCGTTGAAATGACCACCGGTCCGCTTGGCCAGGGATTTGCCACCGGCGTGGGCATGGCAATCGCCGCCTCGCACCTTGCCGCAACTTTCAACCAGCGCGGACATGAAATCATCGACCCGTTCATCTACGCCATTGTCACCGACGGCGACTTGATGGAAGGCGTCACTTCAGAAGCTGCGTCACTGGCTGGGCATTTGTCACTGGGTCGGCTGATCTATCTTTACGATGATAATCACATTTCCATTGACGGTTCAACCGACCTTGCTTTCACCGAAGACCGCGCCGCGCGATTCCGCTCTTATGGCTGGCAGGTTCTGCTTGTGGAAGACGGCAACGATGTTGAGGTGATTGACAAATTAATTCAGGAAGCCAAAACTGACCCGCGTCCGTCCATCATCATGTGCCGCACCACCATTGGATTCGGCGCGCCGAACAGGCAGGGCACATCCAAGGCGCACGGCGAGCCGTTGGGCGATGAAGAACTCAACGCAGCGAAGGACAACCTCGGTTGGCCGAAGGAGCCGCGCTTTTATATCCCGGAAGATGTGCTGGCCTTTTACCGTAAGGCAGTGGATCATGGCCATGAACTTGAATTTGAATGGGAAACCCGCCTCGATGGTTTCAAACACTTGTACCCGACGTTGGGTATGGAATTGGTTCGCCGCTTGAACGGTGAATTGCCGGCCGATTGGACATCTGCCCTGCCAAATTTTGCCGCAGACGCAAAAGGCATGGCGACCCGCGCTGCATCGGGCAAGGTGATTAACGCGCTTGCGCCCAAACTCCCCGAGTTGATTGGCGGCTCTGCCGACCTCGCCCCTTCGAACAACACGAAAATTGACGGAAGTCCCGCCTTCCAAAAAGATTCCTATGCCGGGCGCAACTTCCACTTTGGCGTGCGCGAACATGCAATGGGCGCAGCCCTCAACGGCATGGCTGTCTTTGGCGGCGTGATTCCCTACGGCGGCACATTCCTCGTCTTTGCAGATTATGTCCGCCCGGCCATTCGCCTAGCGGCGCTCTCGCACATCCCGTCCATTTTCGTTTTCACACATGACAGTGTCGGACTCGGCGAAGACGGACCCACACATCAGCCGGTCGAGCAATTGACCTCGCTGCGGATCATTCCAAACCTGGTGGTGATTCGCCCTGCTGACGCAAACGAGACCGCCCAGGCATGGAAGGTCGCCATTGAACGCCGCAATGGTCCAACCGTGCTTGCGCTGACCCGCCAGAACGTCCCCACTTTTGAGCCTTCCAACCTTCCAACTGTCGAAAAAGGCGCGTACATCTTGAAAGATTTTGGCACGCCTGAAATCATCTTGATGGCTTCCGGCTCGGAGGTTGGTTTGATCCTCGAAGCCGCGCAAAAACTCGCGGACGAAGGCAAAGGGGTGCGGGTGGTGTCCTTCCCAAGCTGGCAATTGTTCGAGAAACAAAGCCCTGCCTATCGCGAGTCGGTGCTGCCGAAAAACATCCAGAAGAGACTCGCTGTCGAAGCAGGAGCAGGCATCGGCTGGGAGAGATACGCAAAGTCTGTCATCAGCATCGAACGCTTCGGCGCATCTGCCCCGGCAAAAGTCATCTTTGAAAAACTCGGCTTTACGGTTGAGAATATTGTGGCGAAGGCGAAAACGTTGTAACGTTCGAACGTTACAATGTTAAACAAAGGATGAGCATGAAAATTGCAGTTGGCTGTGACCACGGCGGATTCCCGCTGAAAGAAGTTGTGATCGAATCTGTGAAAGCCGCAGGGCACGAAGTAATTGACGTGGGCACGTTTAGCGCGGATGCAGTGGACTTCCCCGACTTCACAAAGAAGGTCGGCGAGAAGATTCAAAGCGGCGAAGCCGAGCGCGGAATTTTAATTTGCGGCTCGGGCATTGGCGCGGCAATTGCGGCGAATAAAATGAAAGGCATTTATGCGTCGATCTGCCACGACACATATTCTGCGGCGCAAGGCGTGATGCACGACGCGATGAATGTGCTCTGCCTCGGCGGGCGCGTGATCGGACCTGAGTTGGTGAAGGCGCTTGTGCCCGCGTTTTTGAACGCGCGTTACCTCGGCGATGATGCGGGCGGTGAAAGACTTGCGCGGCGTGTGGCGAAAATCAAAATGCTGGAAGGTTAGAAAGTTTGAAGGTTAAAACGTTAAAACCTGTTAACTTGCTAACCTTTAAACCCACAGGAGAACATCATGCCGGCCATCAAAAGATTTGAAGAAATTGAAGCATGGCAGACCGCGCGGGAATTGACGAAACTCGTTTACTCCACTACCGAAGAAGGGAAGTTTTCCAAAGACTTTGGGTTGAAAGACCAAATCCGACGGGCGTGTGTTTCGATCATGAGCAATATTGCCGAAGGGTTCGAAAGCAAAACCCAGCCCATGTTCATCCGCTATTTGGGAATTGCCAAAGCCTCCGCAGGCGAAGTCCGCGCTCAGTTGTATGTGGCAAAAGATGTGAATTATTTGAGTGAGGAACAGTTTTCCCGGCTTTTCCAAATGGCAGAAAAATCCTCCCGCCAGTTATCTCGTTTTATCTCTTACCTTGAATCTCAACCCACCGCCTACCGCGTCAAAGACGACACCCCCGAATATGAAGCCTAACCTGCCAACTTTCAACTTTCCAACTTTCTAACTTTTAATCCTTCAAACATGGAAACCTAAAATGACCCCCATACAAAAACTTACTTCACTAAAACAATCCCTCTGGTACGACAACATTCAAAGAAAACTTCTCGAAAACGGCGAACTCAAAGCCATGATCGAGCGCGGAGATATTCGCGGCGTGACGTCCAACCCGACCATCTTCCAGAATGCCATCGCCAAGACCAACGATTACGATGCCGCGCTGATTCCGCTGGCATGGTCAGGCTGGGACGCGGAAAAAATCTTCTGGCAGTTGGCTGTTGAAGATATTCAGGAAGCCTGCGATTTGTTCCGCCCGCTCTATGACGAAACCAGAGGCGGCGATGGCTATGTCAGTCTTGAGGTCAGCCCGTATCTGGCCAACGAAACCGAAGCAACTGCAAAGCAGGCTAAAGAACTTTGGGATCGGGTCAATCGCCCGAACCTGATGGTGAAAATTCCTGCGACCAAGGCGGGCATCCCTGCCATCCGCCAGGCAATCGCCGCGGGGATCAATGTCAACGTCACGTTGATTTTTTCACTTGAGCGTTACGCCGAAGTGATGGACGCCTATCTCTCAGGACTTGAAGACCGCGCCGCGGCATTTCCCTCTCCCACTGGGGGAGGGCAGGGTGGGGGCATCAATATGATTGCCTCGGTCGCTTCTTTCTTTGTCTCGCGTGTGGATACCAAGATCGACCCGAAACTTCCAAAAGATTCGAGTCTGCCTGGCAAGGCGGCGATTGCGAATGCAAAACTGGCCTATGCCGCCTTTGAAGAAATTTTCACTTCAGCGCGCTTTGCCACGCTCAAGGCTCGTTTCGGCGCGCGCGTCCAGCGTCCGCTTTGGGCTTCGACCGGCACGAAAAATCCTGCATACTCCGACACCGTCTATGTTGATAACCTCATCGGCCCCGATACGGTCAACACCGTTCCGCCCGCCACGCTCAACGCCTTCCGCGATCACGGCAACGCGTCCATCACCATCACGCGCGGATTGGATGAAGCGAAGGCGCAGATCGCCGAACTTGAATCGCTTGGCATTTCCATGCAGCAAGTCACCGGCGAATTGGAAGACGAAGGCGTCAAATCTTTTGCGGATGCGTTCAAGGTATTGCTGGATGTGGTTGATGAGCGGAGGAAGAACGCCGTGTCATCCATTAACCCTCTGGCTGATTCTGTTGCCAGGCGTTTAGCCACGCTGGAAGCGAATTCTGTCGCCGCCCGTATGTGGGCGCACGACCCCACGCTTTGGGCAAACGATGAGGCAGGGCAAGCCGAAGTGAAGATCCGCCTCGGCTGGCTGCATTCCATCGAAGATGCGCGCGCGCGGCTGGATGGATATTACTCCTTCGCAAAACAAGTTCACGCAGAAGGCATTGACCGTGTCCTCGTCATCGGCATGGGCGGCTCATCGTTGACGGCTGAAGTCTTGAGTTCGCTCCTCGCCGCCGCAAATATCGAAGCGAAATTAAGTCTTGCAATCCTTGACTCGACCGACCCCGAGCAGGTGGCATTGACGGCCAAAAATTATCCGCCCGAAAAATCTTTGTACATCCTTGCCAGCAAATCCGGCGGCACGGCTGAGTTGCTGGCGGCTTTTGATTATTTCTGGAAACTCAGCAACGGGAACGGCTCACGCTTCATCGTCACAACCGACGCGGGCACATCGCTGGAAAAACTTGCCAAAGAGCGCGGCTTCAGACAAGTTTTCAACGCCGACCCGATGGTGGGCGGACGTTTCTCCGCGTTGACCGATTTTGGGCTTGTCCCTGCGGCGCTGCTCGGCATGGATATTGAAAGGCTGTTGAAATCTGCTGAGAAGATTCAAAAAGTTTCAAACTCAGAGCGCAGCGCTGGCTTTGCGCTGGGCGCTCTACTGGCTGAGTCTGCTCTCGCAGGCAGAGACAAGCTCACAGTTTTGGCTGATCCGCCTGTGTCTGCTTTTGCAGGTTGGATCGAGCAAGTCATCGCTGAGTCCAGCGGCAAACATCAAAAGGGAATGCTTCCCGTTCCGCTTGAACCGCTCGCCGCGCCTGAAATGTACGGAGATGACCGCCTGTTTGTGTATCTCCGTCAGACTGGCGAATTTGACTCTGGGGTGACCGCGCTCAAAGCCGCAGGTTTCCCCGTCATCCAATTACCAATTACTAATCCCTATGATGTTGGCGCGGAATTTTTCCGCTGGGAGGTTGCGGTTTCGGTGCTGTGCCATGTGTTGGGAATCAATGCCTTCGACCAGCCCGATGTGCAAGACAGCAAACTTCGCACCATCGCGAAGATCAAGGATTTTCAGGCGACGGGTAAACTCGCCGAAGTGGATTTGGTGAACGTCAGCGATGCGAAGTCTGCGCTGAATAAGTACTTGACGGAAGTAAAGGCTGGAAGTTTTGTGACCATCAATGCGTACTTCCCGCGTAACAAAGAAACCGTGGATGCGCTGCAGGCTTTGCGGGTTGCAATTCGTGAAAAAACAAAGTGTGCTGTGTCTGCCGGGTTTGGTCCGCGCTTCCAGCATTCGACGGGGCAGTTCCACAAGGGCGGCCCCAACAAGGGATTGTTCATTCAAGTCGTGTACGATGCGCAGAACGATATGGACATCCCGAATCAAGGCATGACCTTCGGCACGCTCATCCGCGCGCAGGCATTGGGTGACTACGAAGCATTGGTCGCTGCGGGCAGGCGTACCTTGCGGATTTTGCTCTCGTCGCCTGTTGACCTGTCCAAGTTGATCGATGCGTTGAAATGATTAACCTTGCGGCTGGACAATGCGTCTCATGTCGCGGCAGCGAGCCGACCTTGACCGAGGCTGAAGTCGAAGACCTGCTGTTCCATGTCATTGGCTGGCAGGTGAAGGAAGTGGACAGGGTAAAACGCATTGAGAAAGTTTTCAAGTTCAATGACTTTGCCGAGGCGATGGAGTTCACGAACAAGGTCGCGGGCATCGCCGAAGAGCAAGGACATCATCCGCTCGTCATTACCGAGTGGGGCAGGGTCACCGTCCAGTGGTGGACTCATGTGACCGGGGGCTTACACCGCAACGATTTCATCATGGCGGCGAAGACGGATGACGTGTTTGGGTAAAATAAAACGGCTCTGAAATTTCAGAGCCGTTTTTGAGTGATGTTGAAATTATCATTCCCATGAAACGCCTTGCGCCGGATATTGCCCAGACCTGACCGGAGCGAAACGGGCATACATTGTGAAAGTTACTTCGGTTTGGTCGATCCCAAAGGCATCAAGGTCAACCTCATGCATGGGCCGCTCGTCCAGGTCGCCGCTGCTGCCCATGATAAAAATGCCTTTCGGAACAGGCGGTGAAATTTTTTATTCATATGAGCATTCCTTTTTAGTAATTCTTGGACAGTCATTAACATTCTACAGATTTCCCCCGGCGAATCACCTGTCATCTGTCACGAAAAGCAAAAATGACGGGTGATTACAAACTTTTCTTCCTCTTGCCCAAAGTCCTTTTATTTTATCCAGCAGTATGAACAAAACATGCTCCCCCTGCGTTCATTCTAAATTCTTGAAGCCCGCCTTTTCTTTGCGACATTATCCAACGACAAAAAGAATTTTATAAAGAACTTAATATTTCCTGCCCAGCCCATAATTATCCCCAATAACGCGTCAAAGCCTTTCGGCGGCTTGGTCAATTCAATGGCTGACGAAAAGTCAACCATTCGGTCATCGAGCGCATATTTGTAACGGCTGATTTTCGATATTTTTGGGCTTGCAATTAAAAAGGAACGGAGTTTCTCGCGTTCCTCTGCGGTCAACCAGCGGGGGAGGTCGGAGGTAGCTTTGAAATCACACACGAGCGCCAGGTCTCGTAGTTGCTCCTTGTGTTCTTCCTCCAAAGTGTTTTCTTTTGCCGCAAAATATTCCACGTCCGGATCCACGTGAATCAAAGGCTTAAGCCAGAGTCGATTTACAACTGTTCGAATGGCATTTTTTGTACTCGGAGATGAAAAATTCTGGAGCAGGTATTCATAGAGTCGATTTTCCCATTCATAAGAGACATCCGGCCCGATGCGGATGGCGTCACAGATGCCAAGTGCCGGCAGGATCGGAGTGCCGCATGTAAGGAGGAAAGCGCCTTCTCCCATCGCTTCGCGCATAAATGCCAGGCATTGACGATAGGCGGCCTCACGCGGCACATCCCTGTATTTTTTACCCTGCATTGCCCCCGCGTAAAGGAAGTCCAACTTATAGTAGTCAAAGCCCCAGCTGCGCACCCGCTTCATGAGCGCTGCCAGCCATGAGATTACGTCAGGATGCGTAACGTCGAGAGCGAAAAGATCCTGTCCCCAGTAGTTAATGCCCGGCGTTACCAAATTCCCTTTTTCATCCCGTAAAAGCCAGTCTTGATGTTCGTGGAAGAGTTGCGAGGATTTTGCCACAAGTAAAGGGGCAAGCCATAACCCGGCCCGCCGCCCCGTGGATTTGATCTTCTCTGCCAGCGCAGCCATGCCTGAAGGAAATTTTTCATTTGCCTCCCAATCGCCGATATTTTTTTGCCAGCCATCATCCACTTGCAACACGTCAAATGGCAGGTCTCCGAGCCCGTCGAAAACTTGATGAAGTATCTTTTCACTGATCTCCATATACAGGCTATACCACGAACACCATACGCGCGGCGCATGATTTTTAACCGCCACACCAAAGCGGATGCCGAGCTGGTGGACGTATTCATCAAAGATTTTGCTTTCACTCCCATATGCAATGAACCACTCAACCTCATCCGCTTCACTCCGCCCTGTGAGCTGGCTCTGCAAAAGGAACACATGCGTATCTGTGGCAAGCGCGCCAAGCAGCAGGATATTTCCATCCTCAAATTCAACTGCGCCCAGCCACGATCCATGTGGATTGGGTTCGCGCGCATAAACGGCATCCGTTTGATAGGGATGAAACGAAGTGGGTTTCTGCATGGGAAAAGGTGTGACATCCGTCCACGCCGCCAGCGACCAGGACTGCCAGCCGTGGCGATAATATTTCACTGGAGTTGAAGGCAGTTCGATTTGGATCTCTGCTGCGCGGATGATTTTGGATGTTTCTTGAATATCGGTAAATTGAAGTTGGGTCATGGGTCTCTGGATAGGTTAATGTTTTTTATTAACTTGATCTTCTCTTGAGTAACTTTCCAAGATTAAGAATCTTATACAAACGCAGGATGAAGTACCGGTCTCCCAGCCAGCCCACACATTTGCCCCATAAAGCGGTCAACCCTTTGGGGACACTGGGTAGGGAAATCGCAGAAGTGAAATCCACGATGCGGTCGTCAATGTGGAAGGTATAGCGCCCTGTCCGTTCGATCTTCGGCTTCACGCCCAGAAAGGAACGTAATTCATCCATCTCGCTGTGGGACAGCCATTGCGGCAGGTCTGAAGTTGCCTTGAACTCGCAGATGACCGCCAGGTCTTGCAGGAGCGTCCTCTGCCCCTGAGTCAATTGATTTTCCTTTGACTCAAAATAGCTCACATCGGGGTCAATGTGGAGCAGTGGTTTCAACCAAAAGCGATGCAATACTGTGCGGATGGCATTCTTTGTGCCCGGGATGGTGGGATTGTAAAGCAGGTACGCGTCACGATATTTTTCCCAAAAGTAGGAAACATCCGGCCCAATGCGGATCGCGTCACATAACCCGATGGCTGGGAGAATGGGCGTGCCGCAGGTCAGGAAGAATGCATCCGTGCCCATGGCTTCGCGTAAGAGTCGCAGGCACTCACGATACGCGGCTTCGCGCGGTAGATCTTTGTGTCGTCTGCCTTTCAATGCGCCCGCGTAGAGGAAGTCAAGTTTGAGGTAGTCAAAGCCCCAGCCGCGGACCTGCTTCATGAGCTCGATCAACCATGCGGCTACGTCAGGACGCGTTGTGTCCAGAGCATAAAGTCTTTCGCCCCAATTAAATCCAGCCGAGACGAATCGCCCACCTTCATCGCGCAGGAACCAATCAGCATGGCGCCGAAAAAGTTTTGATGACTGGGTGGCAATGAGCGGCGCGAGCCACAAACCTGCCTGCCGCCCGCCGGCCCTGATCTTGTCTGCCAGCGCCTTCATGCCCGCAGGAAATTTTCGGTTGGGCTCCCAATCGCCAACATCCATTTGCCAGCCGTCATCCACTTGCAAAACATCAAAAGGCAAATCACCGAGTTCGTTGAAAACTTTGTGCAGGTTCTGCTCTTCAATTGAATAATACAGGCTGTACCACGAACACCAAACTCGCGGCGCGACTTTTTTTATCGGGCTATCAGGCGCAAGGCGGATTTTCAACTGCGCTGCATATTCTTCGAACAGATCAGATTCCTGGCCGAAGGCAATGAACCATTCGATTTCATCCGCATCACTCCGCCCTGACAATTGATCCTGGACAAGGGAGACATTCGTGTCTGTGGCAAGCGCCCCGAGCAGAAGCACATTCCCGTCTGCGAACTCCACTGCGCCCAGCCATGAACCGTTTAGATATTTTTTGTAAACATGCTGAGCGTCCACCTGCAGCGGATGAAAGATGGCGGGCATCTGCACTGGCAGCGGACTTGGGTCGGTCCATGCCGCCAGCGACCACGACTGCCAGCCGTGACGGTAATATTTGATTGGTATTGAAGGTAATTGAATTGAAAGTTCTTTAGCTTTAATTATTTTTGATTTTTCTTGAACATCAGTGAATTGAATGAATGGCATGAAGATGCCTCGTTTTGAAAATGTGTCAGTTGAAAAAAAAGAAATCCTAAAGATGGCATAATACTCGAATTAAGCACGATTGGATAGGTGACAGCAAAATTATATTAATCAAGTAGGTGAGCGGCATTTTTAACGCTCCCTTGACGGCGAATTATTCGTCGGTTATATTTACACGTAGTTTTCGGAAGGTAAATGCATAACATATGTATGAATTCGACAGAATAGATATAAAAATCGTCAATTTGCTACTTGAGGACGGTCGAATGTCCGCTTCTGAGATGTCTCGCCGCATGGGTGATATTTCAGAGCGCTCCATTCGTTACCGCATTGACCGCATGATTGATGAAGGGGTGATCCAGATCAGCGCGGTGGTCAGCCCGGAAGCGCTTGGGCTCACCGTCAAAGCGGATGTCTGGGTTGAAGTCGAGTCTGATCTGATTCTTGAAGTTGCAAAAAAAATGGCCGCGTTTGAGAATGTCACTTATGTGGCTTGTGGTA
>Ga0172368_10007975_pt1 | contig 10893 bp, 7 predicted proteins | sample Lak11m_FD_114540 | JGI IMG/M metagenome (GOLD analysis project Ga0172368, IMG submission 114540) | Freshwater microbial communities from Kabuno Bay, South-Kivu, Congo - kab_022012_11m | ecosystem: Environmental > Aquatic > Freshwater > Lake | place: Democratic Republic of the Congo: South-Kivu...
AAAGATAATTGGCAGCAAGATTTGAAGAACATCTATGATGAAGAAAAAATAAGAGTGTTTTTTACAAGTTCGTCATCTATAAATATATTGAAAGGGGCTGATTTGTCTAGAAGGGTATTATTGTTTGAATTGAAGCCAGCTTCATTAAGGGAATATATTAATATTAAATATGATAAAGATATTAAAAAAATAGAACTTAATGATTTGCTTGATGCAAATAAAAGAAAATTATTGTTGTCAAAGTATGCTTTATATTATGATCTATTTGAAGAGTATTGTAAGTTCGGTGGATTTTTATATTACAAAGGCAAGGAACTATCCGAGTTTTATCAATCAATTGATAGCGTTTTTAAAAAAATAATATATTCTGATATTAGTAATCTTAGATCAATCAATCCAAAAATAGAAAATGATATTTACAACATATTATTCCTTCTATCAACATCATCTCCATTTGAAGTAAGTTATTCAAATCTCTCAAAATCTATTGGAAATATAAGTAAAAATACTTTGATTTCTTTGTTGAATGATCTTGAAAAAATCAATTTAATTAAAATATTATTGTCTTGCTCTTCAAGTTATAATTTAATAAGAACAGAACCAAAAATATTTTTGAATTTACCATTCAGGCATTTTTTTAATTATACTTTGAATAAAGTGCCTAATGTAGGATCTATGAGAGAGGACTTCTTTGTATTTTCAGCACATCCAGATTGCTATATAAAGACCGGAAAGGAAAAATTAGCTGATTTCAAGATAAATGGGGTTGTTTTTGAAGTAGGTGGTAAATCCAAAAAGAATAATCAGAAAGCCGATTATTTAGTTGTTGATGATATGACTTGTGATGGTAATAAAATTCCATTGTTTTTATGTGGGTTTTTATATTAATATTTTGCATTTATGGTTTAATTACTTTCCTCTAAAAAGTGGTTATTTTCGCAATTTTTAGGAAACTTTATAAATACAATCTATCAAAAATATAATAATCTATTTAAAAGATTTAAGGCGGTGTTAAAGGAATGAATAAGGTTTTGTCAGAATTATTTGTAAGTCTATTTTTGTTTATGTTAATAGGGGTGACATTTGCTTCCCCAAGTATTGCAGTTACTTCAAGATAACTAGCGATACAAGGCCTGAATTAACAGGCACATTTGATTTGAATGGAGATGTATTTAATTCAATTGCAATTAATGTCAATGGATCAACATATTACACTCCATATCCAGTTACGCGTAGTGGTTCTAACTGGATATTAACAGATAATGCAATTCAAACTGCATTGTCGGATGGTGTTTATCAAGTGGTTGCTGTATTGGACATCATCAAATACTAATGGTACTTTTGTAATTAGATTGACTGCAACAGATTATGCTGGCAATGCTGGTTATGATAATTTTACATTAGTAAAAGACACAACCTTGCCTGTCTTGGAAGATATCAATGTTGCAGACAGATTTGCAGTAACATTGACATTTAGTGAAGATGTCAATTGGGATACAAATGAATCAGCAACATTGGAATTGATGTCTGTAAATGGAATAACTCCAAGTGATGCAGAGCTAGATGGTGACACAATCACATTAAACTTTGAAGATAACAACATAACCTACATTGACACATTCACAATAGATGCAGATGCGATAGTTGATTTGTTTGGCAATGCATTACCTGAAGTTGATGCAAACTATCTTGATGCAAACACAACTATCTATGATGATGCAACTCCATATTCCTTTGTTGATGAAACAACAAATGATGAAAATAGTTTGATTATTCACTTGACTGAACCATTATATTGGTCACCAAGCGATGACATAGAAACAGATTTGAATATAATGGTTGATGATACAGCACTTGATGATAGTGACTATAATTCATATAACTTAAGTCCAGAGATAACTGATGCAAACATAACCTACAATACAGATGATGGATACTATATAGAGTTTTCATTAGAGGGGGTTATAGATGGATCTACAATCATCTTGTATAGCGACACTAATACAAGCAAATTCTATGATGCAAATGGAAATAGCTATGAGCCAATCACTCTATACTTTGAGGATGGAAATTGGAGTTTTAAAAGAATAATCTATGACGACGATCCTACAATAGTATATAATCTTGACGATTCAACAAATACAGCTATTTTGGATCCAAGCTTTGTAAGTGCGACAACGGAAGTCACAATTGACTTTTCAAGCCTTTTGAATGATGATAATGAAGTTGCATTGCCAGCAGGTGATGACTTTTACTTTGAAAGGCAAACATCTACAACCAAGTATTCAGCAACAATCCCTGCAGAAACAACAATTACAGGAGAAGCTGGTTGGGATGGTGTTGTGACACTTCCAATGGTTACTGATAATTTCAGTATAACAAACGGCGTGCCTACAGTGACAATCACATTAGGAAGTGCATACAGCTTGACATTTGATAATGCAGTAGAAGTTCTGATAGGTGATATGGCAGGAAAGCACGCTGCTTGGAACGATGGAACTACAACACACATTATAAGTGCATGTACTGCTGGAGAAATTGCAGATCCTGATACATTGTCAGCAGATTCTGAATGCTATACAGATAACGGAACTGACTTAATTATTTGGACAAAGCACTTTACTGACTTTGCAGCATACACAACATCAGGTGGTGGTGGATCTCCAGTTGGTGGGTCAGATGATGATACTTCTGACAATAGCAACAGTTCTAGTGGAACATACACTCCTCCACTAAATAACAACACACCAACAGCATCAACTCAAGATAATAATTTATCAGTTACATATCTACCAAATGATTATTACAAAGATAATCAGCAACAGACAAGCGGAGAAGAGGTAAGTAATGTGGACAACACAACAGGAGTTGAAGATACAACCTATTCAAATTCAGAATATAAGTCAAATAATTCTTGGATTTGGATTGTTATTGTTGTTGTAGTTATTGTTGTGGTTGTTGTAATTGTTGCGACATCCAAGAAGCCAAAGAGGAAATAAGTTTATTTCTTCTTTTCTTTTTCTTTTATTTTTAGATCATTCCTACCATAGTTATATATTACATTTGTGATTTTATTATTTGTGTGAGGCACTATGAATTATATCATAAATTTATCTAGATTTGTATCAATTAATGAGAAAAAAAACATAATGATTGAGCTTGAAAAGCAAGGCATTTCTGCAAGACAAGACCCTTGGTCATCATTGCGGTTAATTACTGACAAACCGATTTTTAATAAGCCATATATTTCAAATATTATTGAACTTAAAGAAACTTTTTTTCCAAAAACCATTTCTGAGATAATTGAGCATTTGAATAAATGTGAAGTTAAGAACATAACTGCAAAAATCTGGGATAATGTGCCATTTCATAAAAAAGCAATTGTTGACAGGTACTTGAAGAAATATAAATTTAATGAAACTGGGGTGCATATTTATCTAGAAGCAAAGCCAAGAGCAAATAGCCTTGCGCCAGAAGTCAGGTTAGGTGTGTTTTTAGAAAGCAAAACTTCTTCGATCTCAGAACACCAGAAGTCAACATATCCTGATTTGTTAATTGAATCTCCAAAAACAATTGGTGAGATATCTGATTTTGTTCGCCTTTCTAAAACATTCAAGATAAAAGTTTACATATCAACCCTTAATGATCCTGATTGTATAAAAGCGATATCAGAATTTAAATCTTTTAATTCATTTAATAAAGCAAATATAGAGATAATTAACTTTTCTGATGCTCTGAGACAAAATTATGTTTTTATAGGGTTTTCAATGTGGGGTGTTGACAACATTTCATCAGTCTCAAGCTTAGCTAAAGGCGATAAAAAGCTTCTTTTATTATTTGGAAATGAGAAAAGAGGATTAAAGAAAAACACAATGGACATGTGTGAGAAAGTAATTAAGATTGGCAATAATTCCTCAGAGCCATTGAGAGCAACTCAAGCAGCTGCTTTTGCGTTAGGCTATTTGCAATCAGTGTGCTGACAATTATTCTTCAGTATCAACTTTTTCTTCATTTATTCTTTTTGCTATTCTTGGTGCAAATGATTCAGCATACCATTTTTTCCAATCCTCAAGCAGTTCTGTATAATTGACATTGCCACGCTCTGTAATGTATTCTTCCTTAAGTATAAGCAGTTTATTATGTGCAGCAACTGTGTTTTCTGCTTCCAACAGTTCAAGCACATCCAGTTCTGTGGCTACATCTACTTGATATGCTTTTTCATTTGCAAACAGCTTTATTTGGTCCCACGCTTCCTCAATTGTAAGCCCAGACAACTTACATATCTTTCCAAACAGATCAGAATCTTTAAGTGCATCTTCATTAAGCACTAATGTGTCCTTGGCTGCATCATAGCTCATAAGTGTAAGAAGCCCACCTTCAGCATCAGGATCTTTGTTCCAATGTTTCTTAACTTCTGTAATTTCAACAATCCTTCTATAACTTTTTAATGATCCTTTGAATCTGATTGGCCTTGCAACAACCACAAGATCTGTAGCCTTGAAAGAGGTTGTTGGCACACCTAAGTCATTTACAACTCTGTCCCAGACAGCGTATGCAGAATCAGCGTGGATTGTCCCCATAACAACATTTCCTGCAGCACCAATCCTCATGGCCTCATAAAGCACTTTTGCTTCTACACTTCTCACTTCTCCAACAACAATTGCAGAGTCGCCCAATCTTAAAGCTGTTCTTAGCGCATCTTCTGGAGGCACTTCTGCAGAAGATTCATCTGCGCCAACTGCAGACCTTGTTTTCATTCTTTGTATGTTAAATCCAATATCTTTCATATAAAGTATTGGCAATTCCTGTGTGTCTTCTTGAACAATTATTCTCTTATTTTGAAGTATTTCAAGCATCATTGCATTCATCAAAGATGTCTTTCCTGAACCTCTTGATCCTGCCACAAGTATTGTTGAACTGTTATCTATGAAAAAAGCAAGCATTCCTGCAGCCAATGGGCTTAATGACTTTAATCTAATTAGTTGTGGAAGTGTCCATGGCGTATCTTTGTGTAATCTGAATGCAAATGCTGTACCATCAAGCGCTAATGGCTTGCCAATTACAGCAATTCTTGAATTTACATCAGTAATGTCATAATCAAGTATTGGATGTGCATCATCAAATGGCCTTCCAGACATTGCTCTGATCTTTCCTGCGAATCCCTCCGCATCTCTTTCAGTATATTGTATGTTTGTTTGGCACTGTCCATATTTTGAATGAACAACATATATTGGCTTAGAACCCAATGGTGAATCAATATATACATCAGTTATGCTTTTGTCAGAAAGAAGTATTTCTAAAACACCATAACCAACTGTGTATCTTGTGACAATTTCTGCAAGAGAATATATGTCTTCTGCAGACAGCTCAATTGCATATCTTCTTGCAATATCAGCAATCGTGCTTTGATATATCCTTTGAAAATATTTCCTTGTCGAACTACCTGTTGTCAATGTAACCTTCCCTGGCTGATAGTTGGCAACTGTGTCTTTTGTTTTTGTAAGCACAAAATACAAGTTTGGTGTTAATGTATATTCAGGTGGGTTTATAATATACAAATACTCTATCTTTTCAGGATGCTTGAATATCTGCACAGTTGTGTTAAGAACAGGATATTCATCAATTATCTCTAATTTATCCATGTCTTTGAAGCTGAGTTGAGAGCTTATGAATGCTGGTTTTATCTGCACTTCAAAGATCATTTTATATAATTCAGTGAAGTCATTAAGATCCTTTACTCTTGAAAGCAATGGCACTAAAATCTTTATGAACTTGGTTCTGTCAAACTGTTCTTTCAATGAAAGCAGATGCTTGAGATTTGCTTTAAAACATTTTTCTACAGGTTGTCCCTTCAGCTCATCTGCCCTTGCTTTGCAATTTTCAATTTCTTTTATAAGTGTGAAATATGATGCGATTGGATCATAGCTTAGAAGATCTCTTGCAAACTTGATTATGTTATTGTGCCTTTGTGGATATGCTTCATCGCAATCAATGTCGCTTATGCCTAAATAAGATCCGACCCAGACAGCCCTATTTTCAAAATCAAGAAGAAGATTAACCATTTCTTTCAAGTATGTTGTCTGCTCTTCATTGTATGTTCTTTCATAAACTTCTGCAAGTATTATTTCATCAGCATCTATTGTTTCAAGTATTTTCATTGCATGATACCTACATCTTGGATCGTCTGCAATCGATGTACCATAAACACAGTTTCTACAGTCAAGCACAAGCTTTTTCTTATTGCCTTCTGTTTGAACAATATAGTTTCCAACAGTGTATTTTCCAATCTTCATTGTTTCACATCTGTTTCTGATTAATATTACAATATATTTTAGTTAATTGTGTTTTTATATATTTTGTTTTATTTGTATTTAAAACAGCATCCGCGCAAAATGACACTGATAAATTCTTTTTTGTTGATTTACTAATAAAATCAATGATCGTCACACGCGCAAATTGATTTCTAAATGAATTCTTTTATAACCTTTTGTATGCTTAATATCTACAGATGGTGGTTGATATGGAGCTTAGCAATGCAGATGATATTTATAAGAGAATCAAAGACCAAACAGGACTGACTGATGCAGAATTAACTCAGAAGATTGAAGCCATTAGGGCAAAATACCAAGGATTACTTTCTGATGTTGGCGCAAATATAATGATTGCTAAGCAGCTTAATGTTGATCTTGATCTTAAATCCGTATCTTCTATTCTTAAGATCTCAGAAATAACGCCATCACAAAATAATGTTTCTGTTTATGCAAGAGTGAAATCAATACCGCCTGTTAAGAAATACAAAGCAAAAGATGGCGGTGAAGGAAGAATACAAGCCATTTATTTGTTTGATGACAGCGGACTAATCAAGCTTAACCTTTGGCAGGAAAAATCGTCTATTGTTTATGATTTAGGACTTGACAAAAACACATTGATATTTGTCAAGGATGCTTATGTTACTCAATATAATGACCGAATTGAGCTTTCTTTAAGGCACGGTGGACAAATAATCAAAGATCCTGAAAATGCGCCAAGTATAATCAAGCATGATGAAAATTATATTGATGTTTCAGATATTACTGCAGTTCCTGAAAAGCCAATTGACACAATTGGAAGAATTATTGCAATATATCCTGCAAGAACATTTACAAATGATCAGCAGAAGGAAAGAAAGGTTGTCAACTTTGAGATTAGTGATGGCATAAGAAGCATAAGGTGCGCAGCATGGGATCCTTGGAGCTCTGAGATTGAAAATGATTTCTCAAAAGGTGATATTGTAAAGCTTTGTGATGTTTCTGTTAGAGAAGGGTTGAATGATCTTGAGCTTTATGTAAATTGGAGTTCTACTATTGTTAAGAATCCGAAGACAAAGAAGAAGATACCTGAGCTTAAGGATATTGCTTCTGCAGATGTTGTTGAAGCAAAGATATCTGATATTAATGAAAATCAGAACTGTAAGCTTGAAGGCGTAATTGTTTCTGTAAATAGAAATAATTTGAGATTTTTCAAATGTCCAACCTGCAATGAGAGGGTGCATATGATAAATGATGAGTTTATCTGTGAAAAATGCAATTCTGTAGTAAATCCAGTTGTTAACATGTTTGGAAGCGTTGATATTGATGATGCAACTGGCATTTTAAAGATTGTTTTCTTTGGCAATCTTGTAGAAAAGATTTTTGGACTAAAGAAAGAAGATGTGAAGAAAGATATTTCAGAAGATGAAAAAATCGGTATATTTGACAAGTTAGAAGATTCTCTTCTTGGTAAGAAAGTTGTTGTTACAGGAAAGACAAGATTGAATAGTTTTTCATCGCAGGTAGAAATGATCTGTGATTCAATAGATTTTTCTTAAGATTGTTTCTTTTGTAATGGTGGTTCTTTTGAAAGGGAAATTGATTGTTATTGAAGGAACTGACGGATCTGGAAAGACAACTCAGCTGAATCTTCTTAAAGAGAAACTTGTAAATGAAGGCTATCCTGTTGAAACAATTGATTTTCCTCAATATGGTCAGAAAAGTGCTGCATTGATTGAAGAATATCTCTCTGGGAAGTTCGGTTCTACAAATGAAGTTGGACCATATCGCGCATCTATTTTTTATGCGTGTGATAGATACGCAGTTTCTGCTAAAATTAAGAGTTGGCTTGACTCAGGAAAGATTATTCTTAGCAACAGGTATGCAACATCAAATATGGGTCACCAGGCAGGAAAGATCAAAGATAAAAAAGACAGAGATAAGTTTCTCAGATGGCTTTATGATCTGGAATTTAAGATATTTGGAATACCTGAGCCAGATGTTGTTGTATTCCTTTATATTGATCCAGGTATTGCTCAGAAGCTTGCTTTGGCAAGAGATGCAAAGTCAGGAAAGGTTATTGAGCAGAGGAAAGACATTCATCAGATGGATATTAATCATCTTAAGTCAGCATCAGAGGCCTACAAATATGTTGCAAAGAAATATAAATGGATAAAGGTTGACTGTAACTATGGAAAGAAAGGTATTAAAGAAATTAAGGATATACATGAGCAAGTTTATAAAATAGTCAAAAAACAATTGTGATAACTATGGGTGGAAATCTTGGGCGAAGGATCAAGCAAATTGGTAATGATGCTATAGATAAAGTTGATAGAAGGACGCGTAAAATAACCAAAAAAGAAGTTAATGCGTCTGTCAAGAAACATCTTGAAACTGTTGAAAAGAAATTGGCAGATCTTCATGTGTTATATTCAGAAAAGTTAAAACAGATTGATACACTCACAAGCAAAGAACAAAGAGAAAGCATGAAGAAGTATTTGGACAAATGGTTGAATAAAGAAATTTCTAAATTAACTGTTGAATTACAAAAATCAATCTCCTTGGCAAATAAAGTTGTCAAAAAGAGGTATTGACTTTTCAAACAAAAAACTAATTGCAAAGCAGTTATTCTAACCAAATTCTAATTTATAATCAACCATCTATATATATATATAATTTTTATTTTTTAAAATATCTGCCTTTAGTATTGTGGAATTCTTGGTAAATTAGATTGCTGATTTTATATTGCATGCTGATGACCGGCGGACTACCTTGCAAACATTTATTTGCTTATCTGCCATAGTTAGTTAAAAGATTGTTTAAGTTATAAAGTGTGATGTAAATGGTAGTTGATATTACTCTTGAAGATGTAAAGGATTTTGATAAAAACGAAATTAGCGATATTGCAGTTGATGAATATATAGAAACACTGCAGGATTTCTTTGAAACTGCCTACAAAAGAGATTTGGAATATCTTGCATCTAATTATCCTGCTGAAAGATCAATTGATGTTGATTATAAAAAGCTCGAAGCATTTGATCTTAATCTTGCAGAAATGCTTTTAGATAATCCTCAAATAATATTTGAAGCGGCAAAGGCGGCTATTAAGAAGATAGATGTTGGCATACTTGATCTTGAAGGCGATATGAAGTTTGAACCAACTGTAAGATTTTATAATCTCCCTGAGGAATACAGAATTGATATTAGGAATGTCGGTTCTGACAATCTTCAAAAGCTTATTTCTGTAGAAGGTGTTGTAAGGCAAATAACAGAAAGATTAGAAAGATTGACTACTGCTCATTTTATCTGTAGAAAATGCGGGACTGGTGTTGATGTTCCTCAGAAAACTCCGCAAATTGTAAGGCCGATGTTATGTCCTGAATGCAAAGGCAGAGAGTTTGATATTGCACTTGATCAAAGCGCATTTATTGATTATCAGAAGATAGAAATACAAGAACCGTTGGAGAATCTTAAGGGAAATGATCAGCCAAATAGTATGGATATTCATCTTTCTGAAGATCTTGTGAATAGGTGTTCAGCTGGCGACAAGATAATTGTAACAGGAATTGTAAAGCTTAAGCAGTCAAAGAATGAATCAAATATTTATGATAAATATGTTATTGCAAACCATTTGGATAAATTAGAGCAGGAGTTTGAAGAGCTGAAGATATTGCCTGAAGAGGAACAGGAAATAAAGGAGCTTTCAAAGAAAGATAATATTTATGAACTTCTTGCACAGTCAGTAGCACCTAACATCTATGGTCATCAGATTGTTAAAGAAGCAATTACCTTGCAGATGTTTGGTGGTGTAAGGAAGGACTTTGCAAAGCAGAGTCTTAGAGGTAACATACATGTTCTTTTAGTTGGTGACCCATCTACAGGTAAAAGCCAACTTTTAAAATATGCAGACAATTTAGCCCCAAAGAGTATTTATGTTGCAGGAAAGACAGCATCTGGTGCAGGATTAACAGTAAGTGCTGTAAAAGATGAATTTGGGGAAGGTGGATGGACATTAAAAGCAGGTGCTTTGGTATTAGCAAATGGTGGATTTGCAATGATCGATGAATTCGATAAAATGGATGCTGAAGATAGAAGTGCAATGCACGAAGCATTAGAACAAGAAACTGTTTCAATTGCAAAAGCAGGTATTGTAACTGCATTCAAAACTGAAACATCTGTATTAGCTGCAGCAAATCCAAAATATGGTCGATTTGATGCATACAAAACTATTCCAGAACAAATTGATATTCCTCCAACATTAATGTCTAGATTTGATTTGTTTTTTGTAATACAAGATATAGTTGATGAAAAGAAAGATACTGAAACTGTAAATGCTATTTTAAGAACACAAAAATCAGGTGAATTAATTCATAAAGGTACAGCAGAAAATTTAAGTGAAAGAGAAAGTTCAACATTAGAAAAAATTACAACTACAGCTGCAATTGATTCTGAATTTTTAAAAAAATATATTGCATATGGAAGAACAAGAGTATTTCCTGTATTAACAGAAAATGCAATTAAAATAATTCAAAAGTTCTTTATTGGTTTAAGACAAAAAAGTCAAGGCGGCCGAGTTACTGTTACATTTAGACAATTAGAAGCTTTG
>Ga0172368_10007978_pt1 | contig 10889 bp, 5 predicted proteins | sample Lak11m_FD_114540 | JGI IMG/M metagenome (GOLD analysis project Ga0172368, IMG submission 114540) | Freshwater microbial communities from Kabuno Bay, South-Kivu, Congo - kab_022012_11m | ecosystem: Environmental > Aquatic > Freshwater > Lake | place: Democratic Republic of the Congo: South-Kivu...
AGTAACCGTCGGAAAGCCCGAGCGTCTGCGTCTCGTTCCAGAGCCGGCTGCCGCCCGTCGCCGAGTCCCACACCGAGAACGACACGCCCGCCGTGCCCGTGGCGGCGGTGCCGTCGGCGCGCAGCAGACGCCCCTGGTAGCCCATGAGGTGCGGCACCTGCGCGGCCGCGGGGGCGGAAAAGCAGAGGGCGAGAAGCACGGGTGCGACGTGGAATCGGCTCGGCATGGCGTCTCCGCGGGGCGTTCGGGAAATCGGCTGCGCACCATGATACATCGAGTCGGCTGCCGACCGGTCGCGTTCGCCAGCGCGAGCTCGTCGGCATCCCGATGCAGACGATGGGATGATCGCGGCCTCCGACAGGCAGTCCGCTGCCAACGAGCCGCAGATTTTGCAGCCGGGAGGCAAGTTGCTGCCACCCGGTGGCATCGGTCTGCCTCCGAGAGGCAAGACGATGCCACTCGGTGGCATCGAGCTGCCTCCGAGAGGCAAGGCGATGCCACGGGGTGGCACCGGGCCGCCTCCGGGCGGCAACAGCCTGCCTTCTCGTTGCACACTTGACCGGGCGAACGGCTTCGGTCAGAATGCGAACTGCCGGCCGGTGCCGGGAGGAGGCAAGACGATGGCTGAGACCAAGACCTATTTCCCCGCCAAGACGTTCGACGACGACCTCGATGGCCTCGTGGGGCTGTACATGGGCAAGAAGTGGCAGTTCTCGGGCGTCGATCTGGTGCAGTTGGAGAAGGACGCCGGGGAGCAACGCGCTGCGCGCAAGGAGTTCGACTCGTTGGAGGCGCAGTACCTCGGCGCGAGGGAGAAGTTCGGCATCGGGCAGGAGGCGCGCCACGAGCGTTTCTCCGCCGCCCTGAACGCCGCCCGCGGCGCCTTCAAGAACGACCGCGCCGTGCTCGCGGAGCTGGAGCCGTTCAAGCGGTCGTCCAAGCGCGCCAAGAAGCAACCCTAGAGCGCGGGCGGGTCTCCGGACGCCGACGCAGGTGCGATGATGACTCCCGCCGGCGGCGGCCGTCCCCGTTTGCGCGGACGGGGCGCTTCCCGCAGGGGAGAACGTCATGCACTTGCGTGTCTCCACGGCCTGCGCCGTGCTCCTCGCGGGCCTGCTCGCGGCAGGCTGCCGCTTCGACCTGAAGCGCGACCTGGCCCCCGGCGAGCTGCGCGGGACGCTCGTCCTGCGCGGCGCCGACGGCTCGCAAGCGCCTGCGAGGGCCGCCCGCGCCGCCCTCGAAGGCACGCGGCTCGTCGTGCGCGCCGACCGCGACGGACGCTTCGTGTTCCGCGGCCTGCCCGGGGGGACCTACGCGCTTCGCGCCACGCTGGAGCGTCCCGGCGCGGACCTCGCCGGCGTGGTCGTGCGCGGAATCCGGCTCGACGAGGCGGGTGCCGCCGGAAAAGGTCGCGATCTGGGCCGTCTGGCCGTCGGCGCCACCGGCACTCTGCGCGGCACCGCGACGCGCGACGGACGCCCCGTCGGCGGCGTGCGCGTCGTGATTCCGGGCGAGGGCGAGCGCGTCACCGACGGGGGCGCCTTCGAGTTCCGCGACCTGTTGCCGGGAAGCTACGTGCTCTCGGCGGCCGACGTGCAGACCGGGGCGGTGCTCGTCGGCATTGCGGCACAGGTCGAGCCGCGCACGGCGACGCAGGTGGCTCTGCCGATGGAGCGCGCCACCGGCGCGAGCGGCTCGGTCCAAGGCGTCGTGCGGCTTGCCGGACGCACGGACCACGAAGGCACGGTCGTGCGCTTCGCGGACGCGCTCGAGACCCGCACGGGCACGGCCGGCGACTTCCTCGAGACCGATCTGCCCGCGGGCGTGTACGAGGTCGTCGCGCGCCACGGCAGCTTCCTGTCCGCGTCGCTGGGCCGCACCGTGGTCGGCGGCGACACGGTGCAGCTCCCGGATGCACTGCTGAGCCCTCGCAGCGCCGACTGCGGCATCGCCGGCGAGCGCGACTCGGACGGCGACGGCATCGGCGACGCGTGCGACGACTGCCCGCGCGTCGCCGACCCCGACCAGGCCGACTCGGACGGCGACGGCACGGGCGACGCCTGCCCGGCGGACCGGCTCGCATGCGCCGCCGACGCCGACTGCGGCGCGGAGCTGCGCTGCGAGGAGGGTGCGTGCGTGCCCGTCCGGCCCGCGTGCTCGGGCGGCTCGTGCCCGTGCGTCTCCGACGTGAGCTGCGGGGCGGGGAAATACTGCGACGCCGGCGCGTGCCTCGCGTGCGGGATGGCGGACCCGCTGCACTGCGGCCTGTCGGACGCCCCGGCCGGGTGCCTGCGGTGCTCGGGGACGACCCCGGCGTGCCGGAGCGGCGCCTGCGTGTGCGCATCGAACGCCGACTGCGGGGCCGGAGGATTCTGCGGTCCGAACGGCGCATGCGGCTCGTGCGGTCCGACCGATCCGGCGCACTGCGGCACGGCCTCGTCCGAGCCCGGATGCGCGAGGTGCTCGGGCTCGACACCGGCGTGCGCGGCCGGAGCGTGCGTGTGTACCTCCGAGGCGGACTGCGGCGCGGGGCGCTGGTGCGGCGCGGACGGCGCCTGCCGCGACTGCGGCGCCGCGGATCCGGCGCGGTGCGGAGGCGCCGCGGCGGCGGCCGGGTGCGCCGTCTGCTCCGGCGCGACGCCGAGCTGCTCGGGCGGTGCGTGCGTGTGCCTCTCCGACGAGACGTGCGGCGACGGAGCGTACTGCTCGGGCGGCGCGTGCGTGTCGTGCTCGCCGACCGACGCGGCGCACTGCGGCGACGCGACCACGGCGCCCGGATGCCGCGTCTGCTCGGGCTCGACGCCGGCGTGCCGCGCGGGTGCATGCGCGTGTACCGCCGACGCCGACTGCGGCACGGGCCGCTACTGCGACGCCTCGGGCGCGTGCCTCGCCTGCGACGGCTGGAGCGCGCAGCGGTGCGGCGATGCCTACTCGCCCGCGGGATGCGTCGCGTGCTCGGGCTCGACGCCCGAGTGCCGCGCCGGAGTCTGCGTCTGCCGCGGCGACGACGACTGCGGCGCCGGCCGCTACTGCGCGAACGGGGCATGCGTCGGCTGCTCGCAGACCGACGCGCGGCACTGCGGAAGCTCCGCGTCGGCTGCGGGCTGCACGCGATGCTGGGGAGCGACGCCCGTGTGCCGCGCCGGCTCGTGCGGCGGGTGCGCCGTCGACTCCGACTGTCCGGCCGGGACGTACTGCGGCGCCGGCGGAGGATGCCTGTCGTGTTCGGACTCCGACGCCGCGCACTGCGGGACATCCGCATCGGCGGCGGGATGTTCCGTCTGCGCGGGCGCGACGCCGCTGTGCTCGGCCGGAGCGTGCGTCGCCGACTGCGGGCTCGCGACGCACCCTCCGCCCGACTGCCGCGACGGCACGTGCCGCGTGCCTGCCGGTCCGTTCTGGCGCGGGTGCAAGGAGGGGTGCGACCCCGGGTGCCAGGACGACGAGCGGCCGGGACGGGAGATCGCGCTGAGCACGTTCGACATCGACGAGACCGAGGTGACGGAGGCCGCCTTCGGCGGAGCGGGCACGAGCAGTCTGCCGCAGGGGAACGTGAGGTGGGATCAGGCGAAGGCGTTCTGCGAGAGTCGGGGCATGCGCCTGCCGACCGAGGCGGAATGGGAGAAGGCGGCGCGCGGGACCGACGGACGCACCTATCCGTGGGGCAACGAGCCGCCGACATGCGCGCTTGCCACGTTCGACAACTGCGGGAGCGGGGCGAGGCCAGTCGGAAGCACACCCGCGGGAAACAGTCCGTGGGGCATCGCGGACATGGCGGGGAACGTCTGGGAGTGGGTGAACGATTGGTACGCGCCCGACTACTACGCGAACGCGCCGGACTCGGATCCGCCCGGACCCGCGGACGGCTGGCTGCGAATCGGTCGCGGAGGTGGCTTCTCGGCCTCGCCGGCATCGGCGCAGCGCACCTCCTGTCGGAGCACCGGACTTCCGGGCAGCGCGCAGAGCATCTTGGGCTTCCGCTGCGCCCGGTCCGTCTCCTCGGGCGTGGCCGTTGCGACGCCTTCCTCGCTCGACTTCGCGACCCAGCCGGTGGGCACGACCAGCGCGGAGCAGAAGCCCGTCGGCGTGATGAACTCCGGCACGGGCCCTCTGACCGTGCTGCGCGCGGATGCGACCGCTCCGTTCGCTCTCGCCGGCACGCCCGCGCTGCCCGCGAGCCTTGAGCCCGGGACCACGCTGACGCTCTACGTGACGTTCGCGCCCACGGCGCCGGGCCCGGCGTCGGGGACCCTGACGATTCTCACCGACGCCTCCGAGCCGCGCACGACCGTCGGCCTGACTGGCGTCGGCGAAGCCACCTCGTGCGACCCGGCGGTGCCGTGCGCGTTCGGCTTCGCGACCGGCGACGACCTGGTCGTGGACGGACCGCAGTTTCCCGGGCTGGTGGCAATCGCCGTCGACGCGGACGGGACCGCGTTCGTCGGCTACACGAAGAGGCACGAGGGCGGCAACGGCTACGACAACGACTTCTTCGTGCGCCGCCTCCAGGAGGGTCGGTTCGGGGATGCGTCGCTCGTGAGCGCCCAGAGCAGCCTCTACAGCCGGCTCAATCTGCTGACACCCGCCCCCGGCGCCCTGCTGGTCCAATGGGAGAGGCAGATGTCCGCCAGCGGCCCGGCGCGTCTGGCGCTCGCCCGGTCGCAGGACGGGGGCGCGAGTTGGGCCGACTCGGGCTTCCTCGACGTTGCCGGCGTCACGAACAACGGCGTGAAGGCCTCGATGGCGGCGGCGGGAGGCGTCGTCTACGCCGCCTATTCCGGCTACGTCGCGGAAGGCGTGCCGGCCGGCTCGCCCTACGAGGTCTTCTTCGCGAAAGGCACCGACGCCGGCGCGACCTGGAGCCCGCCCGTGCGCATCACGAACAACGAGGCCCAGGACGACAACACGGCCGTGGCGGTCGACGGGAGCCTGGTGGTCGTGGGCTCCTCCACCTTCGACGGCGACATCCTCGTGGCGCGCTCGCTGGACGGCGGGCAGACTTTCGACACCCCGGTTCGCGTCAACGACGTGGCCGGCACCGCCTTCTCCCATTCCGGCGCCTTCCTGGCCGCACGCGGCGGCCGCGTCCACGTCGTCTGGAACACCGACCCCAACGAAGACGTGTTCATGGCGACCTCGGACGACTCGGCGGCGACGTGGGGCGCGCCGTTCCCGGTCCACGCGCCGGCGCCCAGCGCGCAGGCGCGACCCGTCGTCGCCGTCGCCCCGGACGGCCGCGCGTGGGTCCTGTGGCAGGACGGCCGCGCCGGCAGCGACGACTCGCTCTACGCCGCTGCGACCGCGGACGGCCAGTGCTTCTGCGACGCGCGCCCCGCGAGCCGGGCCTCGACGGGCAGCGAGAACGCCGCGTACCTCGCCGCGGGCGCCGACGGTCTGCTGCACCTTGCCTGGCGGCACATCGAGGACCAGGGCGGCAGCATCCGCTACTCGGCCATCGTCCCCGGCAATCCTCTGCACGGGATCGAGGTGGTCCCGCCGGCCGAGTTCCCGCCCGTCCCGATCGGCTCGACGAGCGGGGCGCAGACCGTGACGGTGCGAAACATCGGCGCGGCCGGCGCCGAGCTGACGATCTTCGACCTCCGGGTCGACGGGCCGTTCTCCGTCGTCGTGCCCCCGGGGCGGTTCCTCGTCGGACCCGGCGAGACGCTGGAGGTCGCGACGGTGTTCGCGCCGACGGCCCCGGGCCCGGCCTCCGGGACTCTGACCGTCGTCTCCGACGCCGCCGAGCCGACCACCGTCGTGTCGCTGTCGGGGACCGGCGAGGGCTGCACGGACGCGGCGTGCGGCACGGGGAAGTACTGCTCCGCGCAGGGAGCCTGCCTCGCGTGCTCGTCCACCGACGCGGCGCACTGCGGCACGGCCTCGTCCCCGGCCGGGTGCTCCGCGTGCTCCGCGGGGAGGACCTGTTCCGCCGGGGCCTGCACGACCGGGTGCGTCGACGACGGCTTCGAGCCCAACGACACGCGTCAGACGGCGATTCCTCTGCAGGCGGGTGGCTCCCGAGCCGAGCTTGCGATGTGCGAAGGCGACGAGGACTGGTTCGCCGTGGCGGTGCAGGCGGGAAGGACGCTGACCGTGCGAATCGACTTCTTCCATTCCAGCGGCGACCTCGACCTGGAGCTGTGGGACGCGGGCGGGGTGCTGGACGCCTCGCGCACGACGAACGACTGGGAGCAGGTGCAGTACGTCGCCCCCGCGGATGCCGTGCTGTACGTCAGAGTCAGCGGCGCGCCCCAGACCGGCGTGCAGAGCTACTCGCTGACCGTCTCGACCAACCTATGAGCCACCGACGCGGACTGCGGCTCCGGCAGGTACTGTTCCCCCGGCGGCGCGTGCCTGGCGTGCTCGGCGCCCGACCCGGCGCGCTGCTCGCCCCAGTATGTCGAGACCCGGGTGGGCGAGATTCTCGCGGAGCAGGCGGTTCTGGCCGTACTCGGAGATCCATTCCCGTCGGAAGCGGGCCGATTCCGGGGTGTCGGACACGCCTCAAGTCGCCGGCGGACCGGGGGCCGCAGGAAGACGGAGTCCCTTGACAGGGTCCCGCACGAGGGCCCACCCTGTGGACCATGATCGCCGTGAGCATCAAGGAAGCAAAGGCCCGTCTGAACCGACTGATCGACGAGGCGACCGCAGGAGAGCAGGTCGTGCTCATGCGCGGCTCGAAACACGTGGCCGCGCTCGTCCCCGTGACCGCCGAGGACGTCGAGTTGTCGCCGCGCCTGACCGACGACCAGGCGGCCCGGCTCTGGAAGGCTCTCGCGCACCAGCAGGCGCGGGGCACCACGCAGGTGTTCGAGAGCGCCCGGGACGCGGTGGAACACCTGCGGACCGGCACCGGGAACCGCAGTCGCTCCCGGACCCGCCGCTGAGGCGCGTTGCCCTCGCCGAGCGGTTTCAGCGCGAGGTCCGTGCGCTCGACGCGGCCCGCCGCGCGGCCGTCCTGGACGTCGTGCTCGCAATCCCGGCGGCCATGGGCGACCCGCACCGCCACGCGGGCCTCGGCCTGCGCAAGCTCCACCATTCCGGCGTCTGGGAAGCGCAGGTCGGTCTGGGCCTGCGCGCCGTCTTCACGCTTGCCGACGGCGTCGCCACGCTCGTGAGCGTGGGCACACACGAGGACGTCCGGCGTTACCTCGACACCCTCTGACGCCCGGACCTCCGGGTGCGTCGCGAATGTCCTGCCCGCGGGCGGGCTGCGCTGCGCATCCTGCTGCGCCATGCTCTGCGGGTGGGAGACGTCGGCGACCGGCACGAGTTCGCGCGGGCGCTGGCCGCGATGGCGGATCGGGAAACGGCGGAGGCTGCGATGTCGACGGGCGACAGGCTGATCGAACAGGGGATGCAGCAGGGGATGCAGAAGGGCGTGCAGGACATGCTCCTGCGTCAGCTCGGCCTGAGATTCGGCGAAATTCCGCCGTCGTTCGTGAGCCGCCTCCGCGCCGGCGGCATCGAGCAACTCCGGACTTGGACCGAGCGGGTCCTGACGGCCAACTCGCTGGCCCAGGTTTTCGGCGACTGAGCCGCGCCGAAAGGCGGGCCGGTCGCCGCGTCGCGGGTCGGTTGCCGCAGCCCACGTCGTTGCAGTACGCAACGCTGCCGCAGAAGCAGACGTCCCTGCAGGGGACGAGTCCTCGCATCCGCCGTTGGCGCAGATCGCCGCGCGGAGCGCGACCGCCGCCCCGCACGCACTACTGCAGCAGGTAGCCGACCCAGAATCCGTAGTCCGCGTACAGTCCGCCGGAGTCCGACAGCCAGACGTCCGCGGTGTCCCCCGCGTCCATGGGCACGATGGTCGTGACGGAGGCATGGTCGTACTCGGTTCCCGTCGTCGCGTCCCCGCTCATGCGCGCCTGGAAGAGCGTGCAACTGCCCCCGATGCACGCGCCGTTGACCCGAAGGGACAGCCGGCCCTCGGCGCCCGCGGTGTTCGACTTCCGGATGCCGCCGTACGAGAAGAAGTAGAGCCCGCCGACCGGCGCGGTGAACTTCCCCGTCGACGTGCTGTAGGCGCCTGCGACGTTCGCGGTGACGCGGTCCCACTTGACGACGACGCCGTTGCTCGTCCAGTGGGCGCTGTTCGTCACGCTGAAGGCGACGCGGCCGGGCATGGTCACGTTGCCGCTCGGGTCGATGCGCATCCGCTCGGTGCTCCCCGCGGAGAGGAAGCGGATCGAGCCCGCGTTGTCGTCGATCTGGTAGCCCGCGGTCCCGTCGCGCGCGAACTGGATCGAGGCTCCCGTCGGCTTGTCGAGCTGCAGCGTCACGCCCGACGTGTTGCGCACGTCGAGTCTCGCGGCCGGGGTCGTCGTGCCGACGCCCGCGTTCGTGCCTCCCGAGTAGACCGCCGTCGGCCACGGCGAGCCGCGGTTGCTGGAGCCCGGCACGTCCAGCTCCTCGGTCAGGACGTTCACGCTGTACAGGGACGAGTGGGTGTACAGACCGATCATGGGCACGTTTCCTTCCAGGAAGACGCGCACATGGTTCGAGGTCGTCCCCATCTCGTGCGTGCGCACAAGCGCGAAGGTCGTGCCGTCGGACCGGATGACCGCCTCGGCCCCCGTCGCCGTGCTCGTGCCCGACACCCAGGCGTTGAGCCGGTACTGGCGGTTGAGCGAAAGCGCCGCGCCGGCGCAGTCCACGAGGACCGCCGGGGTCGTCGCGTTCACTTCGTACGTCCGGACGCAGCGCACGCTGCCGGCCCCGAAGCCGTTGGACACTTCCGACGAGCCCTGCACCGTCAGGGTCGAGCCCGGCGCCGCCGTCCCGATGCCGACGCCGCCGCTGACGATCATCCCGTCCGCGGGCGGCGAGTTGCCCTCGCGCGCATAGGCTCCCACGGCCGCGCCGCCGGGGTAGAGCCGGAACGACTCTGTTCCGCCGACGTTGAATTGCACCCGGCCCGAGTATCCGTAGAGATGGCTGTTCGAGCCGCCCTGGGGGCCGAAGTACAGGTAGCCGTCGGAGCCCGCGCCGTTGATCGACAGCCGGCCGGTGCCCGTTCCCCCGTTGACCTCGAGGTGGCTGCCGGGGGACGCGGTGCCGATGCCGACATTGCCCGCCTCGAACAGCGCCGCGTACCCGCCCGCGTTGCGCACCGAGAGCGCGGGCCCGGCCCGATTCACCGCGATGCCGACTCCCGACGACGGACCCGACGCGAGCAGCGCGTTGTCGGAAACCACGTTGAGCCCGCGGGCGTTGAGGATGACGCCGTTGGCGGACCCGAGCGTTGCCGGCATGGCGGAGTAGCCCGCCGTGTCCACCCGGATGCCGGAGTACGCGCTGTCGGCGCCGTACACGTCCAGCGTGTAGCCCGCGTAGGGCCGGCCGATGCCGACGTTCTCGCCGGTGTCGTAGGCGGCCCCCGTTGCGAGCGCCCCCTCGGCCGTCCACCGGGCCAGGTAGCCCGTCGTGCCCGATCCCGTCGGACGGGCCCCGAGATCCGTCGGCAGGTTCGTCACGGCCGACTGGCCGATCTCGGAAGTCCACGTCGGAGAGTCCGCCCCGCCCGAGACGAGTATCTGCCCGCTCGTGCCGGCCGCCGACGCTCCGACCGCGTTCGTGCCGTTGCCGAACAGAACGCCGCCCGCGGCGAAGGCCGCCGCCCCCGTGCCGCCGTGCGCCACGCCCAGTGTGCCCGTCGCGATCTTCGCCGCGTCCAGCGACGGAATATCCGTCGCGTCCAGGCCGCGGAAGTCCGGCGCGCCCGTGCCGCTCAGCGGCCCGGCGAACACCGTGTGCTCGCCCGCCGTCGCCCTTCCCGTCCCGCCGCTCGCCACCCCCAGCGGCGTCGTGAACGTCTTCGCCCCGGAGATCGTCTGGTCGCCCGTCAGCGCCAGATAGCCCGACGAGAGCCCCGTCACGTCCGAAATCGCAAGCGTCTCCGGCCTCCACGCCGTGCCGTCCCAGTACAGCACTTGGCCCGGCTGCGGCTCGTCGTCCGCCACCGCGCGCGACTGGAGCGCCACCACCGTCGGCGACGGCAGGCTCCCCGACAGATCGCCGCTGCAGATCTTTTCGGCCTTCGCGTCGAACGCGGCCCAGTCGATGCTCGAAAGGTAGCCGTCCTGATCGCGGCCGGCCTGCAGAACCGAGAGCTGCACGGAGGTCGATCCGCTGCCCTGCGCGGTCAGCGGCGCGCTGGCCGTCACGTTCGTGAACACGTCGGCACCCGGCTCCCACTGCGTCGTGCCCGCGCTCCACCGGAGCACCTGTCCCGCAGCGGGCGCCGCCGCGGAAACCGCGCGCGACTGGAGCCGCACGACGGAGGGCGCCGACATCGGGCCGGACAAATCGCCGCCGCTCTGCATCCCGGTGCCGTACTTCGCGCTGAAAGTGTTCCAGTCGGCGGACGACAGAAAGCCGCTCGACGATGCCCCCGCTTGGGCGATGGAGAGCTGGGGCGCCGAGGTCGTAGCCGTGACCGTCAGCGGGGCGGCCGCGCCGACGCTCGTCACGGTGCCGGCATTGTGCGGTGCACAAAACCAGGAGGTCGCGTCGTGCGCGAGCGTCTGGCCGGCGGTGCACGGCGAAAGAGAAACCGTCTGCGACGCGTCGATCGCGATGCCCGCACCGGCCGTGTAGCGCGCGGGACCGGCGAGCCGTCCGTCCGCGCCGACGACCGTCTGGCCGCCGACGCGCAGCGCGGAGACGCTGGCGCTGCCGACGATGCTCTGGGCCGTGAGCGAATACGGGACCGCGCCCGTCTGCTGGCGCGGCGCGAGCGTCTCGCCGCCGACCTGGATTTCGACCCATCGCGCGGGCCCGTCGAAGAGCCCGTCGGGCGTCGCCGTCGCGAGGCCCAGAAACGTGGCGTAGTAGCCGTCGGAGAGCCCGAGCGTCTGCGTCTCGTTCCAGAGCCGGCTGCCGCC
>Ga0172368_10007980_pt1 | contig 10888 bp, 6 predicted proteins | sample Lak11m_FD_114540 | JGI IMG/M metagenome (GOLD analysis project Ga0172368, IMG submission 114540) | Freshwater microbial communities from Kabuno Bay, South-Kivu, Congo - kab_022012_11m | ecosystem: Environmental > Aquatic > Freshwater > Lake | place: Democratic Republic of the Congo: South-Kivu...
CAAGCTAATGCTTCGATGCCAGTAGAGTTTATGGTCGAGAACATGCAGATGCAGTTGAATCTGTTTCAAGCCGCTCATAAACATCAAGTCCGCAAAAATCTTTTCATGGGCAGTTCGTGTATTTACCCGCGCGAATGTCCGCAGCCGATGAAAGAGGAATATCTGTTAACCGGACCGGTTGAACCGACCAACGAAGGTTACGCGTTGGCGAAAATTGCAGGTTTGAAGCTGGCACAGTATTACTTTACCGAATATGGAATGAAGACGGTCTGTGCAATGCCATGCAGCATTTATGGCACTAATGATCATTTTGATTTCAATCAATCACATGTGTTGTCGGCATTGGTGCGCCGCTTTGTGGACGCGGTGGATGAGAAAGCGGACGCGGTCACTCTGTGGGGTACGGGCGTGGCGAAGCGCGAATTTATTCATGTAGATGATGCGGCGCGCGCGCTGCTCTTTTTGTTTGAAAATTACGATCAGCCCGATCACGTCAACGTCGGCACCGGGCAAGATATTCCTATTTTCGATCTGGCGCATCTCATTGCCCAACTTGTCGGTTTTAGCGGCGAGATTCGTTGGGATGCCAACATGCCGGATGGCATGCCGCGCAAGTATTTAGATTCCGCGCGGTTGACCGCTATGGGCTTCACTCCCCAGATCAATTTCAGGGAGGGCATTAAGCAGACGGTGGAGGAGTATCGGCGGTTGAAGAGAGAAGGAAAGGTCGCATAGAACCTCACCCTCGAAATTCAGTATGCGTATCCTGCTCATTCACAATTTTTATCGTTGGCGTGGTGGCGAGGATGAATTCGTTGAGCGACTGCATGGAATGTTGCAAGAGCGTGGTCATGTTGTCCAACTTTTTTCCGCGCGCAGCGGCGAGATCGAACACTACGCCTTTCCTCAACGTTTGAAGATAGCGGCAGAATCATTTTATTCTTTCTCTACCGCGCAGCGATTGCGCCAACTCGTTCAAGAATTTCACCCTGACGTTCTTCATGTTCACAACGTTTTCCCCGTTCTCTCGCCTTCCGTTTATTGGATCGCAAGCGAACTGCATCTGCCCCTTGTCCAATCCGTTCACAACTTTCGTTTTATCTGCCCGAACGGTTTTGCTTTCACGCATGGCGAAGTATGTTTTCGCTGCCGGGCGAGTCATACGCTGCACGCGATCCGTCTCAAATGCTCGCATGGAAGTTTAAGTCAAAGTGCCTTGTATGCCTCTGTCATTGGGATCCATAAGTATTTGAAAACTTTTGGCGAGCGCACCGGGCGTCTTCTGCCGGTGAATCGAATGTTGGCGGAGATGCTTCATCGTGAATTTCCGTCCGCACGGGTTACACTGTTGCCCAACTACATTGAGACCTCGCGATACCAACCCCGAGACAACTTCAAACCCTCCTTTGTGTATTTAGGGCGGCTTTCAGAAGAGAAAGGCGTACGCACGTTGATCCAAGCAATGCGTTATACAGATGATCTCAGTCTGGAAGTGGTTGGCTCGGGGGTTTTGCTTGACGAATTGAAACGTGACGCCGACTCAATCGCGCCGGGGCGTGTGACCTTTCACGGGTTCATCAGCGGCGAAGGTCGTTTCAGCCTTTTGAAAAGTGCAACCGCTTTGATTATGCCGTCCCAGAGTCACGACTCGTGGCCTATGGCGGTTTTAGAGTCGCTTGCGTTGGGCGTGCCGGTGATCGCTTCGCGTCAAGGTGGATTGCCTGATCTGGTGCGGGATGGCGAAACGGGTTTGTTATTTGAAGCAGGACATGCTGAACAGCTTGCCCTCGCGATGCAGAAACTGGCAGAATCGCCCGACTTGGCAAAGCAAATGGGGCTTGCGGCTCGTCACAGCGCCGAAACGGAATTTGATGTTGACGTCTATTATCAAAAACTAATCGGCATCTATCAGCAAGAAATTGAATGGCAATGCTGATCGTCCTTGCCTACTTTATACTCTGGGTGCCTGCGTTGCTGGGTTGGGGAGCGTGGATCGTTTTGCTTCGCCGACAGTGTAAAGTGGCTATGCCAGTTTGGGATGTGCTTGATGTAGTGTTGGGCATGGCAACACTCACTGCCGTCGCGATAATTTTGAATTTCGTTATGCCGGTTACGCTGGCAGTAGTGACTGTAGCGATGGTGTTCGGTTGGGGATTGTGTGTGTGCCGTTGCCGCCGTGACGGCGTCCCCGTTGGGAAGGTGAGTCAGTTTGTTGTTTTGTTCATCATTCTTGCAATAGCGTTCATCGCTAGCCGAATGGACTATGGATATGACGCCGGGTTCTATCATCTGCCGACCATTAAATGGATTATCGAAAGCGCTCTGCCTATCGGTCTTGTCAACTTGCATGGGCGTTTTGGTTTTAATTCGTCGTGGCTGTCGCTGGCGGCGTTGACGCGCTTTGAGTTTGAGGGTCACTATTTTTTTGGAATGTCGGCGTTGTTGCTGTGTGTGTGCGCCATGAAGATCGCGCAGGCAATTTCTGCTTTGCGTTCCAACGACGGTTGGCGAGTATCAAATATATTTGTGGCGCTGACGCCAATGGCGGTTACGGCGTGGCCCGCGCGAGTCAATATGAGTTCCCCTGGCGCCGATTTGCCGGTGTTCGTCTTAACCTTGCTCGTCACGTATCTCATGCTCTGCGCGTTTGAACAACCGCCGCAAATGATCTACTATAGTTGCGTGGCAATGGTTTTCGCGTTATTCGCCTTTACAATTAAATATTCTGCGGTGCCGTTAGTTCTAGTGCCACTCAGCATGGTGTTCGCGTTTCGACAGCAGTTGTCATTCTATTGGAAGCGATTAATTTTCTTTGCATTTATTGTGAGTATGATCCTTGTTCTTCCTTGGCTTACGCGTGGCGTCCTCATTTCAGGGTGTGTGGTGTATCCGGTGTGGGCGACGTGCTTGCCGTTGCAGTGGACAGCGCCGGGAGGACTTGCCGAAACGGAGATCACTATCATTCGCTCGTGGGCGCGCGTTCCGGATTTTCCTACTGATCTCACCTTGATGGGTTGGGGATGGCTTCTCCCTTGGTCGAAAAAATTTCTTGCTTCACCAGACATTGTGATCCTTATGCCGCTGTTTGCATCGGGTTTGGCGGCATCGTTTTTTAATCGAGACCGTTCTCAGTTGTTTAAGACGCTATGGGTCGTCGCGCCACTCCTGTTGGGGATTCTTTTCTGGTTTTTTAGCGCGCCTGACCTTCGCTTTGGCGCCGGATACTTTTGGGCGATCACTTTGTGCGTGTTGAGTGTTGGCATCCAGCGCGTGCAGGAAGCGAATGTGACGAACACTCTGTATGGCGCTTTACAAACTGTTTGGTTAAGCGGGATTACCTTGTGGGTGAGCGTATTTGCTATTTTAATTTTTGCGTTGACGGGCGGCGCGAATCTTTTCAAGATTCAAAGCATGTCTGATGTGATGTGGACGTTGCCGCACCTGCCCACACCTGAGCTTTCAACGCGAACTACTCAATCTGGCGTTAACCTGAACGTGGTTTCGCAAGATTGTTGGTTGACACCTGTGCCTTGCACTCCCTACTTCAACAACAACCTTCGCCTTCAAACCCTCGCCGATGGGCGATGGATGTTCTGGTTCGATTCATACATCCTTGAATCGCCGGAACGCCTAACACGTCAACCATGATCTTCCTGAATCGTCTTGTCGCTGCCTCCCGTGTTGTTGCGCTTTATTTGCTTGTTGCCTATTTGCTGCTCATCGGCGGACAGTATTATGGTCTGGTCGTTTTTCAGATCAACGTTTTGTCAACAATCCTCTTGATTGTGATAGCCATCTGTTGGATAGGGTGGAAACTTAAACATAAAAGTGGATTCGCCCAAACCCCACTCGACATTCCCATCTTCATCGGCCTCGGCGCGGCTGCCGTCAGCGTCATCTTCTCGCTTGATCCGAGCCGGAGCGCAGGGGCCTTGTTCTTGGGGATGGTATGGGCATGCGTTTATTGGCTCGTCGCCGATGGATTGTCTGAGGGATGGAGTCGGCGCACGCTGGCGAGAGCGGTCTATGTCAGTGGCGCGGTCATCGCCGCGATAGCGTTTATCCAAGTCATCTCTTTCTGGCGCGATTGGGCGTCGCTCGGACTCTTGCCTCAAGTTTCGTTTCGAGTCGCCGCGCCAAATCCCACGGCGGCGTTTCTCAATTTTGTTTGGACTCTGTGGCTGGCAGAATTGATCGAAGCTAAAAATCGGTGGATGCGTGCGGCGATGATCCTTGCGTTGAGTATCTCCGGCGTGGTGATGTTCTACACCTCATCGCGTGGCGGTTGGATCGGAACGGGTGTGGCGACAGCGGTCTGGGTGATTGCCTATCGTCGCACACTCTGGCAAGTTGCGCGGCAACTCTATGCACACAAAGTCGTACGCGTTTTGATTGTGGCGGGCGCAGCCATCCTCATTCCTGTCGCCGTGTGGTTAATGATCAAGCAGGTACAACATCCCACGCATGGATCTTTCTTTGAATCGCGTTCCGAATTTTGGCCCGTTGCGTGGGAAGCGTTCTTACATTCACCGCTCACCGGCTCAGGGCTATTTACTTATGGCTCATGGTATTTGCCAACGCGCCCTATTCCGCCGAGCGGCATTTTCAATCAGGCGCATGGTCTTGTTTTTAATTTGCTCGCCGAAGCCGGCTTGCTTGGACTCGGCGCAGCGATCTTTGTTTTGATTGCGTTCATAAAAAACTCATGGCGCAGTGTGAATCCGCCTCACGATCACTGGCGCATGGCGGCGCTGGCGAGTTTAGGCGCAGCCTTAGCGCATAGCATGTTCGAGACAACTTACGTTAATCCATCGGCGATGGCTCTCGTTGCGATTGCAACGGCAATGGTGATGCCTGCCTCATCACGCGGTTGGCGAAACGGGGCAGCGTTAATCGCCGTTGCCATTTGTGCTGTGTGGGGTGTCTGGGCTTACGAACCGTTGCATCGCGGTATTGAATTGGGGGACGATGGTAAGTGGAAAGAATCCTCTTTGGTTTTGGACGAAGCGCTGAAGCGCGATCCATTTTCAACGTGGGTGAAATTACAGGCGGGATATGCGACGCAGCGAACCAACAACTACGGGCGTGCAATCCAACTTTATCAAGAGGCGTTGAAACGCGAACCGGGCTACTCGATCAATTGGGCGAATCTTTCAGCAGCGCAGTGGGCAAATGGTGATCATGATGGCGCGAAGGTGACTCTGGCTCGCGCCCGAACCCTTGCGCCGGACGCGGCTCCCTTTCAACTTGCCGAGTCAAAGTGGGCGGGGACGCCGCCGCCGTTAATAAAACAGGATGCGCTTGATGAGCGTATTGCTCTCGCCACCACCGGAAAACTTTCGGCGGATGAATTGACCAAAGATCGGGAGCGGTTGGCGGCGCAATTTCAGAACGGCGAAGCCCAATCGTTTGAAGTGATTCAACTTGCCGAGATCGAGATCGCCCGGAAAAACTTTTCGCGCGCGGATTATCTTTTGCGCTACGCTATTGCTATGCGCGGCAGCGATTCGATTTCCTTAGAGTTCGCTGTTGGCGATCTGGATGCGGCGCAGGGTAATAGAAGTGAAGCAATTAAACATTATGCGAAAGCGTGGGAGATTTATTATCAACCATTGATATATGGTGAAAGCACAGGATACGGTTGGCTGTTCTTTGTACGCGAGAGTTTTAGAGAGAACATTGCGCCCGAATTAGATGTTGCGCCGTTGCCTGCCTCCATCATGCTCCGCGCGCAAACTTTGGCGGCGTGGTATCGCGCTGTGGGCGATGAAGACCGCGCGAAAAAGATCGAAGCGGAGATTGCCCGCTAGCTTTACTGACATAACTTTAAATACAACTTTGCGCTCTCCGATTTCTTTGCCTCACGTCTTACCCGATCTAAAATTAAACAGGCAAGCCCTTTTTCGTCATCTTCAAAATACCATTGAGCCAGTTGGGCGAAGCGCGCGTCGGTTTCAGCCGTGATGTCGGCGCGAACAAATTGTGGAATGAGATCGCTGGGCAAACTTTCGCGGCGATACGTGATCCATATCTGCCAAGGGAAACCATAACTGCCGGGACCAGCGCTGGTGTAATCGTTGTAAGCGTTGAAGACAGCAGTGTAAGTTTCTTTTGCTTTAGCGCGATCTCCTTCTAACTTGGCAATGTCGCCTTGCACGATATAAAGATCAAGCTGGTCTTCGGTGCCAGCGTAAAGGTTAAACCCCAAACGCAAATACTGTTTAGCCCGCGCCAGATCCTCTAGCGCGATGTAAGCCCGTGACAAACCGATGTAGGGATTATTGGAAACAGGATTTTCGATTCGCGCCTGTTCGAAAAGTGCGATGGCGCGTGATGGATCATTTGCGGCAAGTGCCGACCAGGCGCGGTCAAGAGTCGATTCGCCTGTCGGCTGTTTTGTTTGCCACGCGGCAAATGTTGAAGAGCGTAAAGAGGCCTCACTCCAGAATAATGCTTTAGGCGCTGCGCCGTTGGTGAGGGCGCGGGTGTAAGCCTCTTGCGCCGTGGCGGCATCCCCTTGTTCTTCGGCGAGCCATCCTAAATTTAATTGGATCAATTTGCTGTCAGGCGCGAGTCGTGCCGCTTCTCGCAGTTGATTCAGTTCGCGCGTTAATAATCCCAACGTGGCGCGATCAATTGACGAGTGGGGGTTTTCTTTGACCGCGCCTTGAGCAAACGTGATCACTGATGTATCGCCTGTTCGAGCGTAGGCGTGCGCCGCATGTTCCCAATAGAGCGGCACGCCCGAATCGATCTCGGTGGCGCGACGAAAAAGTTGCGCCGCCTCTTGCCATTTGCCTTGCGTTGCCAGTTCAACGCCCTGAGCGTTCAACGACGCGCCGATGGATGAGAAAACAGTGAAGGCAATCGTGAGGAGTGTCGGGACAGCGATCCACGCGATTGAGATGCGGCGTGCTTGAGGCGTAAATGTGAGAGCGCAGATGACGATGAAGAGAAAAGTAAATATCGGCGCGTTGAAAAAATAATCGAAAAGATGATGGGTGACGACTCCGCTGACGCCGCCGATGAGCGCGGCGACCCTCACCTTATTCTCCGTGACGCGCCAGCGTTGCCACAGTTGTTGACCGCCAACGATGATCAAAATGGTTCCGCTGATGATGCCGAGAATTCCGCCGCCTGCCAGCAGTTGAAAGATTGCGCTGTGTGCGTGGGGCAGGGCGCCGTTGGGAGGGATGGAAATGGTGAGGGGATAGAACCATGAAAAAGTTTCGGGACCTAAACCGCTAGAGGGTTGGATTAAAAATAATTTCCACGCCGCTTCCCAATAGGCCTGCCGTGAGGCGATGATGTCGGGGCTGTGGGTGCCATGTTGTGTTTGGCGAATCAGTAATTGAATCACGGCGGCGGCGGCCCCGATGACAACGGTGACGACGATGAGTCGGTGGAGAAGGGGAGTTCGTTTCCAAATTTGAATCAATGCGAGAAGACGACCACGATAAGTCCACGCGAGTAACATGCCCATCACACTTAATGCAACCGCCCCGGCGATCCATCCGGCGCGTGACGAAGCGAAGAATTCGACGACGAGCGCGCCCAAGGCTAACACGCCGAAAGCAATGCGCGCAAGAAGGCGAGGACGTTGAATGATTTGCGCAATGATCAAAGGCAGCAACAAGTTTATCGTCACGGTAGTTAAGTTGGCATGACCCAAGAATCCATCAAGCCGAAATGTGGTGGACGGCACTTGCCGGATTTGAATCCATTGAAGATGCCAGTTCGCGGTTTGCCACAATCCATCCAAGATAATGATTGCTATGACGAGCAGTAAACTGTTAATTACATACTCTTTTGGCCAACCGTTTGCCAACAGATCGCAAAAAATGATGAACAGCATCACCCAAGAGATCGTGGTGAAGAGTCCATCGGCGCTTAACCGCATTTGTGGCGAAGCAAGGGTGGAGATGATTTGGGCGACGACAAAGATCGCTAATGGAATCTCTAAACCTATCGCTTCGATCTTTTTACCCGCTCGCCATCGTAAGATTAACCATAGAATCGCTATTGCGCTTGCCCCGACAGCGTTAAGCAGTTGTGTGCGAAAGCGCACGGTGGCGTCGAACGACCCGCCGATGAAGAGCATGTAAAGAATGATGAGTAGGGTGAGAGCTAACTGAGAGAGATTGGTAAAATGAGGTGAAGTGCGACTATTCATAATGCTGGATCATATACTGGATTCTGTTAAAGAGTTTGCTAGTGATAGATAAAATCACGCGGGCTAACTTGCTTGGTGTGCGGATCAGCACGTTGAGCTTTAAGGCGACCATCGATCTCATCGGCGATGTAATTGCCCGTGATGATCGCCTAGCGCTCAGCCCCTCGCCAGTGTATACGGTGATGCAAGGCTATGAATGCAGTAATGTGAAGGCTGCCTTGAACGCAAACCTTGCTACACCCGATGGAATGCCAATCGTGTGGGCATTACGACTGATGGGGCATCCGGCTGAACGTGTCTATGGGCCCGATGTAATGCAGGCAGCCTGCGCTCGTTCGGTCCATGAAGGCTGGCGGCATTTTTTTTATGGCGGCAGCCCCGACGTGGTAAAGACGTTAGTCGAAGTATTGAAGAATCAATATCCGAATCTGCAAGTAGCCGGGTTTGAGAGCCCGCCGTTTCGAGAATTGACTCAAGAGGAAGACGATGGCATCGTGGATCGAATCAATGCCAGCAAAGCGCACATCGTTTGGATCGGTCTAGGTTCGCCCAAGCAAGATGTATGGATGGCGGATCATCGCGCGCGACTTAATGCGCCGGTGTTGATCGGCGTGGGCGCCGCGTTTGATTTTTTTGCGGGACGCATTAAGCAAGCTCCACCTTGGATGCAGAAGAGTGGCACAGAGTGGCTGTTTCGTTTGGTGAGTGAGCCTTCACGTTTGTGGCGGCGTTATCTGATCTATAACCCAAAGTTTGTTTTCCTCTTCTTGCAACAGTGGTGCGGGGTGAGGCGGTTTGACGGATGATGTGGCAATTTGATTTTCATATTTATTATCAGGGCGGGAAGGCAGTGTTATTGGGAGTGTCGCCTTACACTGTGGACGGTTTTTTTCATCCTTACCCAATGGCGGTGCTGTTCGCTCCCTTTGCTCTCTTGCCCGAAGCGGCATCCTACGGGTTGTATATTATTTTATGTATCGCTCTGTTGTGGCGCGTGGCGGGAAAACGAACGCTCTGGGTGTGGCTTGCCTTCCCGATTTTCTATACTCTTTTTGTAGGGCAGGTGGATTTGCCATTCGCATTATTGATGTGCGTTGGTGGAGCATGGGCTTTGCCGCTTGCGTTGGCACGACCCCAACTTGGGTTTGTCGTTGCCCCTTGGATGTTGCGAACTCATGGTTGGAAAGGAGTTGGGCGCACTTTGGTTGTAAGCCTGATATTGCTCGCTTTGTGCTTTCTCTTGCGCCCGAATTGGGTCACTGAGTGGTTAACCGCCACGCCCTTGCTGAGTGCCTATTCACGCCACGACTCAAATTTTTACTGGTTTGTTTCTAGAGAGTGGAAGACGATTCTAACCTTCGTCATTTCGCCGTTGGCATGGCTCGCCGCTTTTTTTATACGCGAGCGCCGCGACTCGTGGACAGTGTTGCATCTCTTCGCCCCCGTCACCAATGTCTACTCGGCGGCGGCATTAGTCGAGTGGATCACACCGCTTGAAATTATTTTGTCGTGGGGCGCGGTGTTTTGGGTCAACGGCTTGCTGCACGATGGTGCTCCGATGTTCGTGATTGGCATTTCTATTTTACTTAAGCGCGCAGTGGAAGTCTGGAAAGATCGTCGCCGATTATACAAATGAGGCTGCTTCACGTCATCCGTCAATATCCCCCCGCGATTGGCGGCGCAGAACGTTTTGTTGCCGATCTTTCATCGCGGCTCGCAGCGCGCGGACATCAAGTGGAAGTGGTCACGCTCAACAGGCGTTGGCGCGATGGGCTGCGCCTGCCCGATCACGAAGTCATTAACGGCCTCCCTGTTCATCGCATCCCTTACATTGGCACGCGGCTCTTTTTTGTTGCGCCCAAAGTTTTGTCACTCGTCAAAGGATTCGATCTCGTTCACGTTCATCACACCGATTTCTTTTTGGATTATCTTGCTGCGACTCGTTTCATTCATCGCCGCCCTCTGGTCGTCTCCACGCACGGCGGATTCTTTCACACCGATGACCACTCGGCCATTAAGCAGTTATACTTTGCAGTCATCACTCAACACTCACTGCGCGCCGCCGATGTGATCGTGCCAAATAGTTCAAGTGATGAAAAAAGATTCGCGCGATACGGGCGTAAAGCGATTCGGATTGATAACGCGATTGACAGTCATTTTTTTTCACGGGGGCGCGGTCAACGGGTGCGGGGGCGGATGATCACCGTAGGGCGCTTGGTGACGAACAAGAACGTGAAAGCGTTGCTCAAAGTTTTTGCGTTCGCGCGTGTGCAGCGATCTGATCTAATATTAACTGTTATCGGCGATGGTGAGTTGCGCGGCGCACTTGAAAACTACGCGGAGGGGTTGGGGATCAGGGATTATGTAAGGTGGTTGGGCGAAGTGAGCGACGAGCAACTCCGCGATGAATTGTGCGCGGCAGAAATTTTTTTGAGTGCGGCGACGCATGAGGCATTTGGGTTGTCGTTGCTCGAGGCGATGGCGGCGGGCTGTGCGCCGTTTGTAAATGATATTGAGGCGTTTCGGGATGTGATCGAAGATGGGCGCGACGGTTTTTTGGCGAACTATGCTAACGCGGCAGAGGCGGCGTCCACTTTGATTCGGGTGTGTGAGTCGCCGCTTGATTCATTAAGTTCAAATGCGAAAATAAAAGCATCGTTGTTTGATTGGGACAAGGCAATTATAAAGTTTGAAAAAATCTATCTGGAAGTTGGA
>Ga0172368_10007982_pt1 | contig 10886 bp, 12 predicted proteins | sample Lak11m_FD_114540 | JGI IMG/M metagenome (GOLD analysis project Ga0172368, IMG submission 114540) | Freshwater microbial communities from Kabuno Bay, South-Kivu, Congo - kab_022012_11m | ecosystem: Environmental > Aquatic > Freshwater > Lake | place: Democratic Republic of the Congo: South-Kivu...
CGGGTAATAGCGTCCGGCATATACATTTCGCGGGTCATCGGGGAAGTTTTCGTAATCATAAATTCCACCATCAGCAAACCAGGTGTCTTCGTTTGCCCGTGCATTGCTGCTGATACCGACAACACAGGCATACAAACAAAAGATGCATCCTGAGTTCCAGTTGAGGCTTGAATCTTCAGTGCCGCCAATGTGGGACTCGATACCCACCTGCGTAAAAGCTGCGGGATCGGGCTGATATTCAGAAGCCTTTTCTTCAAAGATTTCATCAAAAGCGTAAAATTTATCTGCGCCTTCCCAACTCACACTGTAAACCAGTTTCTGCCCGTTAGGAAATTTGCTCCTCCAGTCATCCATAGTACCGAAATTAATACCATCTGACATATTACCGTCCGGGCTTGCACCAAGATAGGTTAATAACTCCTGAAAGCAAAAAGGAGCCATATTTACCCACAGGAGCCCGTTATTATGCAGGCCGCCATGTTTGTATATGATTCCATGATGGGTGCCTCGGGTTGAAACATTCTGAAAATTGGAATTATTGGTATACCCGCTCATTATAAAAGATCCTTCAGACACATCAACCGACTCCACGCCGTCATAGTACGGTCTGGTGAGGTCGTTGTATTTTCCGCTCCATGAGGAATAATCTCCGTTGAGATACAAAACATTTTTGTATCCCACACTTTGCGCAAGCCGCGCCGCCTCCTTGCCGTCGGCTGCTGCAGCCCCGTAAAATACGATCCGGGAGTTCTCATAGGTGCTTGAAAAATCATTCACCAGCTGGTTGATCAGCAGGTGCGCCAGCCAGGAGTTTGCTATGCCGGTAGCAGCAGTCGGGCTCACCTCATCATAACCATTGGTATAGAGCGGCTGATCATTCTGAGAAATCATTGATAACGGCACGGTGAGCGCATCCTGTATGTGCCCCGCAATAAAATCACTGCTGTCCCGCACATCCACCACCAGCAGCCGCTCTTCATTATCAGGTGCCGTGTCTCCGGCCAAGATGGCCTGCTGCAGTTCTTCCATGCTCATGGATTGCGTGCAGGCAGTGAGCGCGCACGCGAGCAGCACGAGTAAAATAAAACTACCGATTCTTTGTGCCTGGGTCCCTGTTCCGTTTCTGTAATGCATAGTAGCCTCCTGTAAATAGATTTTCATTTCCCCTATTTTATGAGTGAAGACAGCTAAAGATGCAAATTGGTAATTTCTATATCCCGGCTGCAGAACATAGGGATTATCAATTTGACTGTACTTATGAAGCGGGGAGTATAATAGCCTGCGTCACAAAAAAACACTCTGCCGGTTTCGGGAGCCGGGCTCCCCGCGGACTGCAAACCCGTTGAGTGCACTGAGCAAGCGTGCGGTTCGGTTCGACTCCGAACCCGGTTTTTCCTCAAATACATAAAAAACATTAGATTAATGAAAGCTCTGGAGAGTGACATCAAACTATTCATATAGAAAAGGCGGTGATACTGAATGAGGCATACTAAAAGTCTTTTACCTCTGGCCCTTATACTGGCGGCTGCCTGGCTTATGCCGTGGCGCGCTGAAGCGCAGCAGCCGCCGCCGGCAGTTCCGATGATGCCGCCGCCCGCTGCAAAATAGCAATAAACACTGCGAGTACATTGTGGTCAAAGTAAAAAAGCCGTGCGGCCGGTATAGGGAGCCGGGCTCCCCGCGGACTGCAAACCCGTTGCGTGCACTGAGCAAGTGTGCTGTTCGGTTCGACTCCGAACCCGGCCTTCTCCCGAATATGCATAAGGGACATTCATGAAAGCTCTGGAGCGTACCATCAAACTGGTTTTATACGGGTGCATCGTTTGTGCACTCTTCCTGTCCTCACCATTGGCCGCGCATGCGCAGACAACTGACAGCCTGTTTAATGTCAGCGTCATTCTGCCCGGCATGACGCAGAGTATTGATATACGCCAGGCAGCGCTCTTTCCCCTCGGGTGTCCGCAGTTTTTTATTGCGGTCCTGGGAAAGGGAACGCTCGGCATCTCCCTGAAAAAAGATGATGTGGCCGGGGACCTGATATTCATGACCGGCGTTGCCACTTCAAGCGCAGGTACGGTTCCCATTTACCGGCTTGGCGTATCAAAGGGCATGATAGATCAGATTATTGAAATCGGCGACAGCGACCAGCCGTACGGATTTGTCTGGATTTACTGCGGGGTTGCCTACTCCGGCAGTATCCCGGTCTTTGCCTCCCAGCTGCGGCTGTCCCTGGCTCCGTAACAATATTTTTTTGCCGACAGAGTAAAACTAAAACAACGCGGTGACAAAGAAAGGAGAATGGAAGTATGAAGAAAATCACGAATGGATTATGGTGTCTGCTGCTTGTGACGATGGTCGCGCTGCTGGCAACAGGCTGCGTGCAGGACAGCACGAGCTATCCGAATGCCAGCCTGCTTATTACAGGGGACCAGCTGGAGGAGCTCATAAGCTCACAGACCACAAACATGGTAATCATTGACGCCCGCGATTACGGCAATGCCTCGCAAAAGGTTCCCGGCTCCATCAATCTGCGCTGGAAAGAGTTTGTAAACAGCTCGGTAAACCTAAAATCCGTGGCGGAACTGGAGAAGCTGCTTGGCGCGGCAGGGCTCTCACGGGATAAAAAAATCATCATCTATGACAATGCCATGCACTCCTGGGGCTCGGCAGGCCGCATGTTCTGGATGCTGGAGTATCTGGGCTGCGATGATGTGCATATCCTGGACGGCGGCTGGGACTAGTGGATGGAAGAGGGACGACCCACCGAGGACATGTATGCCATGGAGCTTGAGGCTGCGACCTTTACCGCCAGCGTGCAAAGCGACCGGCTGGCAACAAAGGAGCATATATCCTCCCGGCTGCACGATGCGGACTTTGCGGTGATTGATTCTCGCACATTCCAGGAATATAACGGCTGGACGCTCTATGGCGAGCCCCGCAACGGCCATATTCCGGGGGCGGTTAATATCAGCTATGAGAGCTTTTTCAATCCTGACTCAACAATCCTTGGCTATGAGGAGCTTAAAAGCCTCCTGGAAGGAAATGGCATTACCACGGACAAGGAAGTGACCTCAAACTGCACGGTCGGCATCCGCAGCGGGTTTGTCTATTTTGCTCTGCGCTTGATGGGTTACAGCCGCTGCTCAAATTATGACGGCTCCATCATCGACTGGGGCGCTGATGCAGCTCTTTCCATGGACAAGATGGAAAACTACCAGTCCCTGGTATATCCGGCCTGGGTTGCCGCCCTTATCAGCGGAGACAATCCGCCGACCTATCAGGACAAAGGTTATGTCATCGTCGAGACCTCCTGGACGCCGGAATATACAACAGATCCCACTGACTATTCGATTGGCCATATACCGGGCGCCATCTTCATGGATACCTACGATATTGAAAACGGCCCGAGCCGCGAGCCCATGTATGACAGCGCCCATGACTCAAATGTGAAGCCCATTCCTGATCTGCAGAATCTGCTCGGCGGAATTGGCATCTCGGCGGACAAAACCGTGGTGGTCTACGGAAACGATATCATGAGCTGCGGTCGGGTCGCCTGGGCGCTGCTGTATGCGGGAGTAAACGACGTGCGCGTGCTGAATGGCGGCTATGACGCCTGGATTAAATACGGCGGAGGAACAGAAGGTACGGTAAACACCCTGCCAGCGGTCGAGTTTGGCGAAACTGAGGGCAGGCCTGATCTTTTTGCCACCATGGAGCAGGTGAAGTCTGTGGTTGAGGGCAGCAGCACGGGCATCACGATTACTGATGACCGCTCGTGGGATGAATATATCGGTGCCTCCAACTCCTATTATGGCTATTTTGATGAGAAAGGCAGAATCCCTCAGGCCAAGTGGATCGGCGACTGGACTGAACTCGTCGGCAGCGATATTAATACGGTGCAGAGCATGGGTATTGTGAAGAAAAACTGGGCAGCCGCCGGGTTTTCGCCGGATAAGAAGATGTATTTCTACTGCGGCACGGGCTGGCGTTCAGGCCTCTATACATACTATGCATATCTTCTCGGCTGGCCTGCGGCAAATTATGGCGGCGGCTGGTATGAGTGGAGCACAAACCCGGATAACCCGCGGGAGACCGGCGAGCCAAAGTAATACTGCTGATATAACCCTGCAGACATTTAAAACGTGGGGGCGGGTATCAAAGAAAAAAGGGAGGCTTAGCGCCTCCCTTTTTCTTTGCAGCATTTCAAGGGTTGTCATTACATGCCTGCCTGATAATAATATTGATCTTCACGCAATACCTGCCCTGTATGTTTTCATAAGAAAATATTCTTTACTTCAATACATTATTAACGGTATCCTGCTGTAGAAGCATTGTCTCGGATTCCAAAAGCATTCGGCAGTTCTGGATAAGCGGGAATGAAATAGCAGGATACCGGAAAATCCATGAAACTGGTAAAAATCATCTCCGGAGGTCAGACCGGCGCTGACCGGGCAGCCCTTGATGCGGCGATTGCTTCAGGAATGGACCATGGCGGAGCAGTCCCGCAGGGAAGAAAAACTGAAAACGGACCGCTTGCCGCGAAGTACCGGAAGATGACGGAACTGCAATCGCCCCAGTATGCAGTGAGGACAAAGCAGAATGTTCTCACTGCTGATGGAACGCTTATCTTTACCTATGGCAACCCATCCGGCGGCACCGGATTAACCGTCAGGCTGGCACAGCAGCATGACAAGCCGTTTTTAGTGATTGATTTAGAAATGGAAACCGCAGTTTCAGCTGCAGCGCTCATAACAGCATGGCTTAAGAATATGCGCCCGGCGGTTCTTAATGTTGCCGGACCACGGGAATCAGAGCATCCCGGCACCTGTCAAACAGTATTTATTATATTACAGAAGGTGTTGTCGCGAAAACGCGGCAGGTAAAATCCGGGGCTGTGTGCCGGCGGTTAAAATCTGATTGTTATTGGCTGCGGTTTTTGCTACTAACTGGTTGTTGAAAAAGTGCTAATCCCTCAGGTCCGCAGGTAAATGTTCAAAAGGGGGCAGGCAGTGCTTTCCAAGACCTTCAGCAGTTCAATTCTCGGCATTGATGCCTATCTGGTAGAAGTGGAGGTTGACATCAGTCCGGGTCTGCCCTACTTTTCAACGGTGGGGCTGCCGGACGGCGCGGTCAAAGAAAGCAAGGACCGGGTCAAGTCAGCCATTAAGAACATGGGGTATGACTTCCCTGCAACCAGGATCACGGTCAACCTCGCGCCCGCTGATATTAAGAAAGAGGGCTCTGCCTTTGACCTGCCCATTGCCGTCGGCATCCTGTCCGCGCAGGATCATCTCAATAAGGAAGTGCTCGGCACGTATGTGCTCATCGGGGAGCTGTCTCTTGACGGCCGGGTGAAGCCGGTGCGGGGCGTGCTGCCGGTTGCAGTTGCCTGCAGGGAAAAGGGGCTGAGCGGCATCATCCTGCCGCGGGATAACGAGCGGGAGGCCGCCATAGTCGAGGGGATTGATGCCATCGGCATTGAGACGCTCTCGCAGGTGGTGGAGTTTGTAAACGGCAGGCTGGAGATCAAGCCGGCGCGGGTGAACCTTGACGAGCTGTTCAGCGCGCATCAGGACTACGGCATTGATTTTTCAGACGTGAAAGGACAAGCGCATGCCAAGCGCGCCATTGAGGTCGCGGCTGCCGGCGGCCACAACCTGCTCATGGTCGGCCCGCCGGGCGCAGGAAAAACCATGCTCGCCAAACGCATCCCGACGATCCTGCCGCGGCTCACTTTTGACGAGGCCATTGAGACGACCAAGATTCACAGCGTGGCAGGACTTCTTGGCCACGGCTCGCCGCTCATTGTCCACCGGCCGTTCCGCTCCCCTCACCACACCATTTCCGATGCCGGACTTATCGGCGGCGGCACTATTCCGCGGCCCGGCGAGGTGAGCATTTCCCACAACGGGGTGCTGTTTCTGGATGAGCTGCCGGAGTTCAAGAAGAATGCGCTGGAAGTGATGCGGCAGCCGCTCGAGGACGGCAGGGTGACCATCTCCCGCGCGGCAACTTCCATCACCTATCCCTCCCGGTTCATGCTGGTCGCGGCCATGAACCCCTGCCCCTGCGGCTATTTCTCCGACCCCCAGCATGAATGCACCTGTACCGCGCCCCTGATTCAGCGCTATCGCGCAAAAATCTCCGGTCCCCTTCTTGACCGCATCGACATCCACGTGGAAGTGCCCGCGCTGAAATTCCAGGAACTCTCTCGGGACAGCGCGGCAGAGCCTTCCGCTGCGATACAGAAGCGGGTAAGCCATGCCCGCGCCATCCAGCAGAAGCGCTTCAGCCGCATGAAAATTCACTGCAACGCGCAGATGAGCTCACGCCACCTGAAAAGTTTCTGCCAGGTGGATGAGGCGTCAAAGCGCCTCCTTGAAACCGCGCTTGACCGGCTGGGCCTGTCAGCGCGCGCTTACACCCGCATCCTGAAAGTCAGCCGCACCATCGCCGACCTCGAGGGCGTAGAGAATATCCAGTCTTCCCATATTTCAGAAGCCATCCAGTACCGCAGCCTCGATAGGCAGTTCAGGTTTTAAAAGTGCCACCTGCTTGATTTACAAAATTGGCACGATAGATTATAATGATCTAAAGAAAGTATGCTTAGATTGGCAAATAGGGAGAATTTAACATGACCAAACTGCAAATTCAAACTGACGCAAAAGACGGTGTAATAGGAATTATTCAGTCTGCAATTGCGGCAGAAATAAAACGGCTCGAAATTGGCTTACATAAGACAAACAAAAATATTGAGAAGCTTGAAAAAAAATACAAGGTATCCTCTGCCAAATTTCAAAAGCAGCTTACTGCAGAAGATATGGAACATGGTGATCAGGAATATATTGAATGGGCCGGTGAACTGAAAATCAGAAAAAAAATAATGACGGACCTGAAAAAAATAAAAAATATAAAATATGTTACTCACTGAGTATCTATCTGAGCTGGTAAAAATTATTGATGAATACTCTAAAACAAACTTGATTATCAGCTCAGAAATAAAAAATGATTTTAGAACAGACCGGATTGGCATTATAAGAGGCAATCTTGTATTTGCCGATCAATCAATCCTCTATTTCACCGAATATCTTGACCTCAGATACCGGATCGAGAAACTTTCCTTCTCCTACCATTATCAGAAAAAAGCCGGGTCGCTGATCTTTAGATATGACAATGCGCGGCACAAACCAAAGCTTGCCTTTGAAAACCACAAGCATACAGCCGATGGGAAAATAACTGAAGCCGGCATTCCTTCATTAACTGATGTTCTTGAAGAAGTGATGGATTATCTTTTATGAGTCAGCCGCACCATCGCCGACCTCGAGGGCGTAGAGAATATCCAGTCTTCCCATATATCAAAAACAGAAGTTGATAATGCCGGATTTAATATATGGAGAGCAGAGGGTTTCCAAAAAGTAAATAAAAGCATGATTCCCGCTGAAGGTTCACCTATCATGGGTGCAGATTATGATTTTTTTGATAAATGGGTAATGAATGGGAAACTGTATTATTATCTGGTTGAAGATATAGACACCAATGGTATAAGCACTTTCCATGGTCCAGTGAAAGCGACACCGAGATGGATTTATGGGTTGGGAGATAAAAAATGAATGACGAATTACCCTCTGAAATTGTAGAAGCATTAAATTTGCTACAAGAATACGAGGGGTCTCTGAGCGGGCCGTTGAAATCCAAAAATGTTAAAGAAGCATTTGTAATATTAAATGATTATTTACAGGAAAACCCTGAGTCGCAATATAAACCCCGTATAATTAATATTAAAAAATCTTATGCGAAGGTTATTTTAAGGGAAACAAACAATATTAAACATCTTGCAAAAGACGTTTTTGTTGATTATTTCTTATTTGCCATCACACCTCTTGTAGAAGATGATGACACTGTAGATATTTTTAAGAGTTCACTGCCTATCATTTTCCCTTGAAAGGAGCGGCAGATTTTGGGAAGCAGAAATATAAATTGCGAGATACCTGTTGCGCTGGTTTGTTAGTGTTAGCTCTTTAGTGCAGTATCCGGATGGTTTTATGGGGCAGGGAAATAGGCAGGATATCAAGGGAACACGCTATACGAGGCAGGGGGGAGCAATGCCACCGCTTTTTTCTTAATATGAATACAAAAGTTTCGGTAAAATAAACAGGCTCCGTATGAAAGACATATCCCTTACATATTTTCACCCTAACTGCCTGGTTAGAGCCTCCGGGCTTTTTTATTGTCACGCATTTAAAAAGGGATTTGCTGTTTAACCTAAACCCCCGCGTTCCTATTGTAAGCTTTTGTTGTAAACGCCCCATACCTGCTCTATAATGAAAATAGAATATGCCGTATATTTTTTCAGGAGAAAGTAATTATGAAAGAATTAGACCGCATAACTATAAATCCCGAAGTCTGCCTTGGTCAGCCAACCAAAGCGGGGAATGAGGATAACGGTTTCAGTTATACTCAAACAAATCGCCAGCGGCATGACCACAAAAGAGCTTTTAAGCGATTACCCGGAGCTTGAGGAGGAAGACATAATTCAGGCCCTGCATTATGCAGCCTGGCTTTCTTCTGAAAAGATGAGAGTCTTGCCTGCAAAAGGAGTTGCGAGTGCCTGACATTGCATTTCTCGCAGATATGCCCCCCCTATGCGCCCCTTATTCCTTTTATTGACTTGCCGCTTGATTTGGTATAGCCTACAGGTAAATCGATAATTAATTATTCCCTATGCCCGAGCTATCTCACAATTTCAAGGCACCAGCGCCCTGCCTGGAAGATTTTCCCGCTGATATCAGACCCTGGCTTATTCCCGACTATACTGGAGACGTGGTTTATGAATGCATTGCCTGCGGCTCAAGCTTTGGCATCGACCAGTTCCTTTATACCTGTCCCGAGTGCCGGAGCCTGCTCGGGCTGCGCAACCGGGATTTTGACAGCCTGAAAAAGATACCGGGAGCGCTGTGGCGGAAGATCTTTGATTACCGGAAGCTGCTTCGCACGGAAAGCCTGCAGGGAATTTTTCTGTTCAAGGAGATTCTCTTTCCCACTATTCCGCTGCAGGACATCATTTACCTGGGAGAGGGGCACACTGCCCTGGTGCGGGCAAATAATCAGTTGAGCGAGCTGGCCGGCCTTGATTTCTTTGTAAAAAATGACGGATTTAATCCGTCGGCGAGCTTTAAAGACCGCGGTATGGCAAGCGCCGTAAGCTTTATAAATTACTCCATCAGGACCCGGGGACTGAAAGAGGTGCTCGGCATCTGCGCCTCAACCGGCGACACTTCGGCGGCTGCAGCGCTTTACCTGAGCTACCTTGACAAGCAGGTGGTGAAGTCAGTGGTGCTCCTGCCCCAGGGCAGGGTTACGCCCCAGCAGCTCTCGCAGCCGCTGGGCAGCGGCGCGCTGGTGATCGAGATTCCCGGCGTGTTTGACGACTGCATGAAAATAGTGGAGGAGCTTGCGGAAAACTACCAGGTCTGCCTGCTCAATTCCAAGAACCCGGCCCGCATCATGGGCCAGAAATCTTATGCCTATGAAATTGCCCAGCAGCTGTGCTATAATACCAAAAACCTCATGGTGGTGGTGCCCATAGGCAATGCCGGCAATGTCACCGCCATCATGGAGGGTTTTCTTGACCTGTATAATTTAAATATTATCCCGGAGCTGCCCTGCATCCTCGGTGTCCAGAGCACGCATGCCAATCCGGTAGCGCAGTGGAGGAAAAGCGGCAGCTACCAGCCGATGAAGGTGCAGCCGAGCGTTGCCCAGGCCGCCATGATCGGCGACCCGGTTTCATTCCCCAAGGTGCGCAAACTGGTTCAGGACCATTTTCGGGAACAGTTCATGGCTGTCGCGGTGGAGGAACAGCAGATTATCGAGGGCATGCTGCAAGCAAATCGCTATGGCCACGTGGTCTGTACCCAGGGCGGGGAATCCATAGCCGGGCTGAAGCAGGCAGTATCTCTCGGGCTGGTGAAAAAGGGCCAGACCGTGGTGGTTGACTCAACGTCCCACCAGCTCAAATTTTCCGATTTCCAGCAGCTCTATTTTGACAATGCCTTTCCTCCGGCCTATGAAATAACGCCGCGCGAGCAGTATATAAACAAGCCCGTCGTGCTTGATGCCTGTGCAGAAGGGATTGCACAGTTTTTAAAACTGAAGAAGAAGTAGCAGGACTAACAGGCCCAACAAACAACACACACAAAGGAAAGGGGACCATGAACATTTTCGTAGGTAATTTAGCAACAGGGGTAACTGAAGACGATCTGCGTCAGGAATTTGAAGGTTTTGGCAAAGTTGCTTCAGCACGAATCATCAAGGACAAGTTCAGCGGCCAGTCGCGCGGTTTTGGTTTTGTGGAAATGCCTGAACTCGCTGAAGCCAAGGCAGCCCTTGAGGGGCTGAACGGAAAAGACTTCAAGGGCCGCAACCTGACCGTCAATGAAGCGCGTCCCCAGGCAGACCGGCCCCGCGGCGGCGGTGGCGGCGGCGGCAGGCGCAGCTTTGGCGGCGGCGGAGACCGGGGCGATCGTGGTGGAGACCGCGGCGGCAGAGGCGGCGGCGGGCGCCGCAGCTGGTAAGCTGTCCGGGGTCATAGTAAACATAACGGTAACAATATATTCTCCGCCGGCTGGTGCCGGCACTATGCGGAGCGGCCGGCGGAGAATTATTATTAATGCCATTGTTTGAAACATGCGCTGTTTTAACAATGGCGTTTTTATTAAATCAGCTTACAGCGTTCAGCAAACAGCTATCAGAAAAAACTAGCAAAAGATATTTGAAATTTTATTGTCAGGCTTCTGGTTCATTTGTTCGGGCTAAGTGCTCGCTGGAACAATTTGTGTTTTTGCCGGAATCTGTGCTCGCACCGCCCGTAACTGCTTTCACCAGAA
>Ga0172368_10007983_pt1 | contig 10883 bp, 11 predicted proteins | sample Lak11m_FD_114540 | JGI IMG/M metagenome (GOLD analysis project Ga0172368, IMG submission 114540) | Freshwater microbial communities from Kabuno Bay, South-Kivu, Congo - kab_022012_11m | ecosystem: Environmental > Aquatic > Freshwater > Lake | place: Democratic Republic of the Congo: South-Kivu...
ACGACATGCGTGAGCGTTTCCTTGGGGTGGTGCGCGAAGAGTTGGGTAGCATGAGCCACCGGATCACCGACATGGCCCACAAGGCAACTGAGGGCCTGAAGGCGCGTTGGCCCCTTGAGGAAATGTTGGGTTCCGACGTATTGCTGGCGGCGCAGCGTCGTATCGAAATGCGGAGTAAGCGCAACGTCACCCTGGAGAATCTGGACGCGTCGATCTGGCTGCGCGTGGATAGCTTCAGCCTGACGCAAGCGCTGGATTACCTGGCAATGCGTCTGGTGGAAGAGTTTGATGTCAAGTTTTTCCGATTGCGCTTGCAACCCACGGGTACTCGTGCCCAGCTTGACCTGATTTGGACTGGCCAGGCCATGAGCACCGAAACCGTGATGAGCTGGGAAATGGACGCCATGCGTTTTGGCGACGACAGCACGCCGCTGACGGTGCGCGATGTGGTCGAACGCCATGGCGGCGAAATGTGGTTCGAGCGCGAGCGCGTGCGGCACGAGGCGTTTTTTCGCTTTCTGTTGCCGTTGGTCAGCGCACAGGAGCAATTTGAAGCCACCCAAAACGAGCAAGACACAGCGCGACCAGAGTTCTACGACTTTGACCTGTTCCAGACCACCGATCAAAGCCAGGCATTGGAAGACCGCCTGCTCAGCGACTTGATCTACACCGTCTTTGATACGGAAACCACCGGACTGAATCCGTCCGAGGGTGATCAGATCATCCAGATTGGTGCAACCCGTTGTGTGAACGGCAAGCTGCTCAAACAGGAGTGTTTTGAGCAACTGGTCGATCCTGACCGACTGATTCCTGCGGCTACCATCCCGATCCACGGCATCACCCAGGACATGGTGCAGGGCAAGCCCCGCATTGCTCAGGTGTTGCCGGCGTTTCATGCCTTTGCGCAGGACACCGTGTTAGTGGCGCACAACGCGGCGTTTGACATGCGATTCTTGCAGTTGCAGGAGAAGAGCACCGGTCTGGTGTTCAACCATCCGGTACTTGACACGCTGCTGCTCTCGGCGGTAGTTCATCCCAACCAGGAATCACATCGGTTGGAGGCGATCGCAGAACGCTTCAATATCACGGTGCTGGGTCGTCACACGGCGCTGGGTGATGCACTGGTGACTGCTGAAGTCTGGTTGCGCCTGCTGCCGCTTCTGCAGGCTATGGGCATCACCACTTTGCGACAGGCGCGCGAGGCGGCGCAAAAGACGTATTACGCACGCTTGAAGTACTGACGTCTGTTGGTGTTGGGTCGGAGCGTTGCAGTTGGCAATCAGCTGTCGTGCAGGTTCAAACCGCAGCGCGCCGTCATCAACTTGGCCACAGGTTGTTGTGTTGCGTCATCCGAGTGGCATCAATTTTGCGGTTCCTCGGACGACTTGTTGTAGGTATTACGTTGAAAAAAGCCCGCCAGGTAGGTCACCTTGGCGGGCTTTGAATCATTGACTGGTCGGAATGAGAGGATTCGAACCTCCGACCCCTTCGTCCCGAACGAAGTGCGCTACCAGGCTGCGCTACATTCCGAAAATCCGTCGGCAAGACAATCAAGATTGACGGTCCAGCAACTGAGCCGCCAATTGTAGCAAAGCACTGGTGTATTCGTTTTCCGGAAGTTGATGGGCCGCTGTGATGGCGCGCGCTGCCTCTGCGCTGGCCGCTTGACGGGCTACATCCAGAGCCCCCGTAGATTTGACGATCTCGACTACTTGGTCAATCGTGCCGACGTCACCTTGCTCAATGGCGGTGCAGATCAGGTTGCGTTGTTGCTCGTTGCCGCGCTGCATGGCCGCAATCAGCGGCAGCGTGGTTTTGCCTTCGCGCAGGTCGTCGCCGAGGTTTTTGCCCATCACGGTGGCGTCGCCGGTGTAGTCCAGGACATCGTCGATGATCTGAAATGCGGTCCCCAGAGCTTGGCCGTAATTGGCGCAGGCAGTCTGTACTTCTCTGGTCGCCCCGGACAATATGGCCGCGACGTGTGCACTGGCCTCGAACAGCTTGGCGGTCTTGGAGCGGATGACCTGCACATACCCTGCTTCGTCCAGCGCCGGGTTGTGCATGTTCATCAACTGCATGACTTCGCCTTCGGCGATGACGTTGGTGGCGTCGGCCAGCACGCTCATCACTGCCATGCTTTGCGCGTCAACCATCATCTGGAAGGCGCGCGAATACAAAAAGTCACCCACCAGCACGCTGGCCGGATTGCCAAAGGTTTCGTTGGCCGTGGCGTTGCCGCGGCGCAAGGACGAATCGTCGACCACGTCGTCGTGCAACAGCGTGGCGGTATGAATGAACTCCACAACGGCGGCCAGATTAAATCGCTGTGCGCCCTTGAAGCCCAGTGCACCACAGATCAGCAACAGCAGCGCCGGACGCAGACGCTTGCCCCCTGCGGAGATGATGTAGCGCGACACCTGCCCCACCAGTGGCACACCGGAATCAAGCCGTTGGGCGATGACGGCGTCCACCTCGCGCATGTCTGGTGCGATGATGGCCAACGGGGAGGAAGTCGGGGAAGGGGGGGCTTGCAAGGCGTTCAGTCTCAAATTTGCGGCGATTATAGAAAGCCCAATCGCTTGCCCGCGGGCTTCAAAGGCGCTTGCGACACAGACTGGCGTGGTGTTGTTCGGGTCAATCCTTGGCGGCGGCGGTCGATCGCGTTTCGAAGCATGGCAGAGCCGATAACCTGTTGATTTGTGTGATAATGTGCGGCTCTGCGGAAATCCGTTCGCAGATATTTTTTCAAGAGGTTCCTATGTACGCGGTCATAAAAACCGGTGGCAAACAATACAGAGTTGCTACCGGCGAAAAAATTAAAGTAGAACAGATTGCTGCGGACGTTGGCCAGGAGATCGTGTTGGACCAGGTTCTGGCTGTCGGTAGCGGCGCAGAGTTGAAGGTCGGCACGCCCTTGGTGTCCGGCGCATCGGTCAAAGCCACGGTGGTGGCGCACGGCAAGCACGACAAAGTCACCATCTTCAAGATGCGTCGGCGCAAGCACTATCAAAAACGGCAAGGACATCGTCAGCAATTCACCGAATTGCTGGTGGGCAGTATCTCGGCTTAAGGAGCAAGGATCATGGCACATAAAAAAGGCGGCGGCTCAACGCGTAACGGGCGTGATTCCAAGCCCAAGATGCTTGGTGTGAAGATGTTTGGTGGGCAATTGGTGAGCCCCGGCGCCATCATCGTGCGTCAGCGCGGTACCCAGTTTCACCCGGGTGCCAACGTCGGGATCGGCAGAGACCACACCTTGTTTGCTCTGGCAGAAGGGCACGTGTCGTTTGACACCAAGGGCGCTTTGAACCGGCACACGGTGAGTGTCACGCCCGCCTGATCGGCGACGCGTGTTCCCCCCACGCAAGACCCTGCGCCTGGCGCGGGGTTTTTCATTTGGAAATCTTGCGGGATAGACCAAAAATTACTCGCAGTGAATTTTTGCTCTGTCCCCAACTGTTCAAGACTTGCGGCACAAACCAAAAGTTACACACAGTGAATGCTTGCTCTGCCCATAACCGTTCAATTCCATGAAATTTGTTGATGAAGCCTGGATTGACGTCTCTGCAGGGGACGGGGGGGCAGGCTGCGTGTCGTTTCGCCACGAGAAGTACAAAGAGTTTGGCGGACCCAACGGCGGCGACGGCGGTCGCGGTGGCCATGTGTACGCCGTGGCGGACCCCAACCTCAACACCTTGGTGGATTACCGCTTTTCGCGCCGCTACGACGCACTACGTGGGCAACACGGCATGGGCTCGGACATGTTTGGCGCGGCGGGCGAAGACATCACGCTCAAGATGCCGGTGGGCACCATCATCAGTGACGCTGAAACCGGGAAGGTGCTTTTTGAGCTGCTCAAGCCGGGTGAGGTCATCACCATCGCCAAAGGCGGCGATGGGGGTTTTGGCAACTTGCGCTACAAGAGCGCCATCAACCGCGCACCGCGTCAACGTACGCCCGGCTGGCCAGGTGAAAAGCGTAGTCTGAAGCTTGAATTGAAAGTTCTGGCCGACGTGGGTCTGCTGGGTATGCCCAATGCGGGCAAGTCGACATTGATCACGGCGGTATCCAACGCGCGCCCGCGCATTGCCGACTACCCCTTCACCACCCTGCATCCGAACCTGGGCGTGGTCCGTGTCGGGCCGGAGCAGAGCTTTGTGGTGGCTGACCTGCCTGGGTTAATCGAAGGTGCAGCCGAAGGTGCCGGCTTGGGTCATCAGTTTTTGCGCCACTTGCAGCGCACGCGTTTGTTGCTGCACGTGGTCGACATGGCGCCGTTTGACGATACCGTGGACACCGTCGCGCAGGCCAAAGCGATCGTCAACGAGCTCAAGAAGTACGACAAGGCGCTGTATGACAAACCGCGCTGGCTGGTTCTGAACAAGCTGGACATGGTTCCTGCTGAAGAACGAGCCAAGCGTGTGAAAGACTTTGTCAAGCGCCTGCGCTTCAAAGGCCCGGTGTTCGAGATTTCGGCGCTCACGCGCGAGGGCTGTGAGGCTTTGATCAAGTCGGTGTACCAGCATATCAGCGCGCAGCAGCATCTGGAGCAACCGCCAGAGGTGGTGGACCCACGGTTTGCAGTCGCTTCTGACGTCTCCTGATAGTTGTTGAAAAGATAGCTGCTCATGCTTATTCCGCTTGGGCTAGAGTTAAATAATGTCTCAAGAATTTGACGCTTGTGTGCTAACCGATGCGCGTCGCGTGGTGGTCAAGGTGGGCTCCAGCCTGGTGACCAACGAGGGCAGGGGCTTGGACGAGAGCGCCATTGGCGAGTGGTCCAGACAACTGTCGGTGCTGGTGCGTCAGGGGCGTGAGGTCATCATGGTTTCCAGCGGCGCCATTGCTGAAGGCATGAAGCGTCTGGGTTGGCGGCAGCGCCCGCAAGAGGTCAATGAACTCCAGGCGGCTGCTGCTGTGGGCCAGATGGGCCTGGCGCAGATGTACGAAACCAAGCTGCGTGAAAACGGCCTGGGCAGCGCGCAGGTGTTGCTGACCCATGCAGACCTGGCCGACCGCGAGCGCTACCTCAATGCGCGCTCCACTTTGTTGACACTGCTCAAACTTGGCGTGGTGCCGGTCATCAATGAAAACGACACGGTGGTCAACGACGAAATCAAGTTCGGCGACAACGACACGCTGGGCGCGCTGGTGGCCAACCTGGTGGAAGCCGACGCACTGGTCATCCTGACCGACCAGCGTGGCCTGTACCGGGCCGATCCGCGCAAGGATCCGGCGGCAGAATTTGTCCAGGTGGCGCAGGCGGGGGATTCAGCATTGGAGGCGATGGCCGGCGGCGTGGGTTCCAGTCTGGGGCGCGGTGGCATGATCACCAAGATTTTGGCGGCCAAGCGCGCCGCAGGGTCGGGCGCATCCACCGTGATTGCCTGGGGGCGTGAGCCTGATGCACTGATACGGCTGTGTCAAGGCGAGTCGATCGGTACGTTGCTGGTGGCGCCCACGCAAAAGACCCAGGCGCGAAAACAATGGATTGCCGACCATTTGCAACTCAAGGGCTCGGTGGTGGTCGATGCGGGCGCGGTCGCCCGACTGCGCGACGGCGGCTCCAGCCTGCTGCCGATTGGCATGACCGCCGTAGAAGGTGAATTTTCGCGTGGCGATGTGATCGCCATTCGGGCGACGGATGGCGTAGAAATTGCGCGTGGGTTGGCCAACTACGCCAGCGCCGAGGCGCGTCTGATTTGCCGCAAGCCGTCAAGTCAGTTTGAGGCGTTGCTGGGCTACGCTGCCGAACCAGAGATGGTCCATCGAGACAACCTGGTGCTGGGGCGCTAGTCAGCACCAGGAGCTGGACCTTGAGCGCGTCACTTCATTTTGCGCACAACATCGGCCACTGAACTGGCGGTTGTGGCACCATCACATGCACCTTGGCGCGCAAAGACCAGCGCGTGTCGCGACGGCTGGTTGTCGTTCAAGGGGCGCCAAGCGGGTTGAAGTTCCGCACGCCAACTGCCGTCGCTCTGAAGACGTGCGTAACGTTTGACTTCAGACCTGGCGCACAAGATGCCCTCATAGAACGCCGATATCGCGCCGCTCTGGCTGCGCGCGACGACCACATAGCGCACGATACCGTCGGGGGTGATCAAAATCGTGGCGGGATCAATCCCGAAGGTCAGACTCACAAACGGCGGCATATCCAGCCGCAACAACCGATCCGTGTGGAAAGTTGGTGGGGTAGGGGCCTGGGACTCCTCCCAATCAGGGTTATCCAGCGGACCTTGTGCATGGCTCAGGGTGGCACCTCCCAGCGCCAACACGAGCACGCAAATATTCAGAAAATACTGGGACCAATACCGAAAGTTGTTACTCATGGGGCGGGTGGCTGTTGGGCTGAGGTTCGTAGGATGAACCGGGCGGCAATTCAAAACTCGCATCGGGCATATCGGTTGTGACTGGTGTCTTCAACACCGGTCGAAGCCCTTGACGCAAATAGCGATTGCGCTGGTCGTTGCGCGGCAGAAAGCGCGCCAGTTCATTGAGCGCAGCGACATACACCTCGCGCTTGAACTCGACCACGGCGTCCAGCGGAACCCAATAGTCGTTCCAGCGCCAGGCGTCAAATTCGGGGTGGTTGGTAGCGCGCAGGTTCAGGTCCCAGTCGTGCCCGACGAGCTGCAACAAAAACCAGATCTGCTTCTGGCCCTTGTAAAAACCCCGTGAGTCACGGCGGATAAAACGGTCTGGCACCTCGTAGCGCAACCAGTCGCGGGTGCGGGCCACAATGCGAATGTGTTCGCGCAGCAGCCCGATTTCTTCGTGCAGCTCCCGGATCATGGCCTGTTCCGGAGTTTCGCCCCGATCAATGCCACCCTGCGGAAACTGCCAGGAGTGCGTACGGATACGCTTGCCCCAAAACACCTGATTTTTCTGGTTGAGCAGGACGATGCCGACGTTGGGCCTATAGCCGTCCCGGTCAAGCATAATCAAACCCCAATTTTTAAATTGGTTCCATTATGCACAGCGTTTGCTTTGCATCAAGAGAAACAACCCTGATACTGCCTTGGATTCCGACCCATGAAAGCCTCCCAGTTTTTTATTTCAACCCTCAAGGAAGCGCCTGCAGACGCCGAGGTGGTCAGCCACAAGCTGATGATGCGTGCCGGCCTGATCAAGAAGCTGGGCGCCGGTATCTACACCCTGATGCCGATGGGCTTAAGGGTCGTGAAAAAGGTGGAAGCGATCGTGCGCGAAGAAATGAACCGTGCCGGTGCCGTGGAACTGACTATGCCGGTGATTCAGCCCGGTGAGCTGTGGCAGGAAACCGGTCGCTTTGACAAGATGGGCCCCGAGTTGCTGCGCATTCGCGACCGTCATGGCAATGACTTTGTGGTGCAGCCCACCAGTGAAGAGGTCGTGACCGACATTGCCCGCCAGGAAATTCGCAGCTACAAGCAATTGCCGAAAAATTTCTACCAGATTCAGACCAAATTCCGCGACGAGCGCCGCCCGCGTTTTGGCTTGATGCGCGGGCGCGAATTCATCATGAAAGACGCTTACAGTTTTGACCGTGACCAGGCTTCCGCCAAAGCCAGTTACCAGGTGATGGCCGGGGCGTATCGGCGCATCTTCGACCGCTTTGGTTTGCGGTACCGCGCGGTAGCGGCCGACAGCGGTGCTATTGGTGGTGATCTGAGCGAAGAGTTTCAGGTGATCGCAGCCACCGGCGAAGACGCCATCGTGTATTGCCCAGGTAGCGACTACGCGGCCAACATGGAAAAGGCCGAGGCGCTGGCGCCTGCGGGCCCGCGCCCGTCGGCAACGCAACCGTTGACCAGGACGCCCACCCCCGGCAAGAGCATCTGCGCCGACGTGGCCGAGTTGCTGGGCTTGCTGCTGGCGCAAACGGTCAAGTCACTGGTGCTGGCCACCGATACGCTGGATGAGCGTGGTGCAGTGGTCAAGACGCAAGTCTGGCTCTTGTTGCTGCGCGGCGACCACGACATGAACGAGGTCAAGGTCAGCAAGTTGCCAGGCCTGGGTGCGTTCCGCTTTGCCACCGTGGCCGAAATCGTCGACCACTTTGGCTGTGAACCCGGTTACCTGGGGCCATTGAACCTCAAAAAGCCCGTCAAGCTGGTGATCGACCGCGAGGTGGCCGTCATGGCCGACTGGGTGTGCGGCGCCAATGAAAAGGATTACCACCTGACCGGTGTGAACTGGGGCCGCGACCTGCCCGAGCCCGAGCTGGTGGCCGACTTGCGCAACGTGGTGGCAGGCGATGTGTCGCCCGACGGCAAGGGCGTGCTGGCGATCGAGCGCGGCATTGAAGTGGGCCATGTGTTTTACCTGGGCACCAAGTACAGCGCCGCCATGAACGCGACTTTTCTGGACACCGACGGCAAGCCCAAGTTGATGGAAATGGGCTGTTACGGCATCGGCATCACACGCTTGCCGGCGGCGGCCATCGAGCAAAACCACGACGAGCGCGGCATCATCTGGCCCGACGCCATTGCGCCGTTTACCGTGGTGATCTGCCCGATCAATGCCGAACGTTCGCCCGAGGTCAAGGCTGCGTCTGAAAAGCTGTACGCGGATTTGCTGGCTGCGGGTGTGGACGTGATTCTGGACGACCGGGGTGAACGGCCGGGTGCCATGTTTGCCGACTGGGAACTGCTTGGCGTGCCGCACCGGGTGAACATCGGTGACCGTGCACTCAAGGCGGGGCAGGTGGAATACCAGCACCGGCGCGACAGCGCAGCCACCGCGGTGGCGCTGGATGCCGCGCTGCCCATGTTGCTGGAGCGACTACGGGCGTGACGGGGTTCACAGGGCAAGGCACCGTGCGCGACAGACGCTCGGTACTTCTGGGTGTTTTAAGGCTCTCGCCAAGATTATTGCTGGGGTCTTCACTCTTTTTTTTAGAGCATTCCTGGGCCGGTGCGCAAATCGAAGAGCCGCTGATGGACTCGGTGCGCACAGCACTGGGCTCGGCCATTGCCAACGCGGCACCACCGGTGCCCGAGTTTGTAGACACCGATTCGCGCCTGGACTATCTGCGTTGGTTGGGCAAGATGAGCGAGCGCCTGAAACAGCGCAAACCCGACTTCGACACGCGCCGCGAGTTTTTGCAAACCGTCTGGTATGAAAGCAAACGCGCCGGGCTGGAGGTGTCGCTGGTACTGGGGCTGATCCAGGTGGAGAGCAACTTTCGCAAATTTGCCGTCAGCCCGGTGGGCGCGCGCGGCTACATGCAGGTGATGCCGTTCTGGAGCCGTTTGATTGGCGACGGCGACGCGGGCAAACTGTTTCACATGCAAACCAATCTGCGCTTTGGCTGCGTCATCCTGCGCCATTACCTGGATCGCGAAAAAGGCAACCTGTTTCTGGCACTGGGGCGATACAACGGCTCGCGCGGCAAGGCGGCCTACCCCAACGCGGTGGCCGCTGCGCAACGGCGCTGGAAATGATTTGAGCGCGCGGGTCAGGACAAAAAACCGATGCGCCCGCGCTCTGGTGGCGCGTCGGGCAAATCGCACGGACGCAGCGTGTCACGGCCGTCCAGCCGGGCATTGCCAAACGCTGTCATGAGTGCGCGGCGCATGTCACGCGGACTCATCTCGGCCAGCGCACTGAGCACGTCGTCACCCAAGGCTGGCTCAAAATGCCGGCCCCAGTCATGCGAACCACGGATCCTGCGATAAAGCGATTCGGCAATCACCCGCGCCTGCTCCAGCGTGGGAGCCTCGATGTCGAACACGTTCATGCGGTTCAGAATCGGCTCAGGAATGCTGCGGGCGTCGTTGGCTGTCAGCACCCAGATCACCTGGCTTGCGTCGATGCCCACCTCGGCGAACTCGTCGACAAAGTGACTTGCCGTGTCATGCTCCAGCAGACTGTAGAGTGATCCCAGGGGATCGTACTGTGCGTCGCTGGCCGCCTTGTCCACCTCGTCGACCACGATCACCGGGTTGGCGTATTCACCGTCCACGATGGCCTCAAACACCTTGCCGGGTTTGGCGCCTTTCCACTGCGACGACGACCCCGACAGCAACCAGCCGGCGGTCATGGAGCTCATGGGCACCAGGTTCATGCCTGTTCCCAGCAGTTGCGCCAGTTCGCGCGCAAAGTGGGTCTTGCCCACGCCAGGCGGGCCCAGCAACAGCATGGGGGTGACTTCCAGCCCCTCGCGGCTGTCCTGGCTGAGCGCTACATGTCGGCGCACGTCGTCCAGCGGAGCACCAAAATTGGGCAATTGCTCGTACAAATCGCGCATGTCGGGGACGCCGCTGGGCTTGACCGCAAAGCGGTGTGGGCCCCGTTCAAGCATGCGCTCATAAGTTGACCTGAGCGGCTCGTGCTCCTTGTCGTTGATCTTGGCCAACCGTGCCTGCACGTCCGCGGGACGAAACACTTCACGCACGTTGGCCACTGCGATGCGGCCGGTGGGAACCAAGGAATGCGAGGGCATGGTCAGCTCCAGTCAGTCAGTCTCAGGTGCCAAATTTTTAGCACATGGCGTGCCAACCTTCAAGCGGGCTTGCCATAAGTTGCGCGCTGCCGCGCATGACTCAAGCGTCAGGACTTGCCCAACATCGCTTGCAATTCACCGCTTTCGTACATCTCCATCATGATGTCGGAGCCGCCGATGAACTCGCCCTTGAAATAAAACTGCGGGATGGTGGGCCAGTTGCTGTAGTCCTTGATACCTGCGCGGATGGCGTCGTCTTCCAGCACGTTCACCGTTTTGATCGCCTTGGGATCGACGCCACAGGCTTTCAGAATCTGCACGGCGCGTCCGGAAAAGCCGCACTGCGGAAAGCTGGCCGTACCTTTCATGAACAGCAGGATATCGTTGTTTTTGACCAGATCGTCGATGCGTTGCTGAGTCTCGCTCATGGGAAAAAGTCCTTTGGAAAAGAATG
>Ga0172368_10007986_pt1 | contig 10881 bp, 8 predicted proteins | sample Lak11m_FD_114540 | JGI IMG/M metagenome (GOLD analysis project Ga0172368, IMG submission 114540) | Freshwater microbial communities from Kabuno Bay, South-Kivu, Congo - kab_022012_11m | ecosystem: Environmental > Aquatic > Freshwater > Lake | place: Democratic Republic of the Congo: South-Kivu...
ATTTCAGGTTCGTCAGCTTTTTTTTAAAGGTAACTTTAGCATATGTGCCTCCTTTCTTTTGTGATAAAAAAGTACTGAACACACAAATAATTTTCTTTATATAGCAAACATAATACAGTATTTTCAAATATCCAAATTAAATCTTCATAAGTGTTTTTTTTTTGAAGTTAACGCGGTTTTATATTCGATTTAATTTTATTTACTCACAATCACTTTCATTGTCCTTGTTTTTGTGCCGTGAACAACTCGGATTAAATATATACCATCGGGTACATTCGAACAATCCCAAGTCAGAAGTCCGCTGTATGTATTTTGCTTATCAATTGTGATATTCTCTTTCCCAGCTACTTTGTTTCCGAAAATATCGTAAACAGCAATATCGTCATTTTCAATATCAATGCTTGTGTCCCAGTAAATCAGAGAACGGACAATGTTTGTTGTAGGATTTGGATATGGAGGGTAGCAGTAGAGGTAGTTTTTAGCTTCCGTTTGTTCTTCGACATTAACAATACCGAAATCACTTAGTTTTGCTTTGAAAACACCATTACCAGTTGCAGCATAAATTAAGTCATCAGAAATTATTAATTTATTGATATGATAATTTATTAAACCGAGACTTATATTAGACCATGATTCTCCACTATTAGTTGATAAATAGACACCTTCTTCGTCTGATCCTGCTATTAAATTGTTATTAATTGAAATTAGGCAGTTGATACCATTTTCGGGCAAGCCTGTATTTACCTGAAACCATGTCAATCCTCCATCAGTAGATTTGAATATTCCTTTCCATGGAATAGGATTCATATCAACTGGTGAATTATAAGTAGCTGCAAAGATTTCATTTTCATTTGCAACAAAGTCTCTAACTGAAATTTCTGTAAAACTTGTACTATTATTAATCCAAGTCTGCCCATCATCTGATGAAATAAATATTCCAGACTTATAGGTTCCTAAAAACATTTGATTAAATAAAATTTTAAAACTTGTTATGTTATAATAAACCAGTTCCTGATTTAATGAATTCCATGATTTTCCATAATCTAAAGAAAAATATAAACCTTGCTGTGTGCCGGCATATATCGTATCTCCGTATATTACTAAGCAGTTTATTCTTGTATTGAATAAACCAACAGGGTTCTTAATAGCATTCCAAGTTGCACCATAGTCATTTGATTGTAATATTCCCCCGGGTGGATATAATGAAGCAACAATTATACTGTCTTTAACAACGATTTTAAAAATTGCATTATTTTTATTCTTTTCTGAAATTAAGTCCCAATTTTGTCCCATATCTGAAGATATATAAACGCCTTGGTCGTGCAATCCGGCATATACCATATTTTTATCTTTAACTATATCCCATGTAAAACTCCCAGATAATCCCGAACTTTTTGAAATCCAATGTTCTCCATAATCTGTTGATTTAAACAACCCCTTTTCTGTTCCTACAAAGATATCTTTTTCTTTAGAATTTATGGTTAGAATATAAGTCCCTGATAACCCGTTCATTTTTAATTTCCATGAATCTCCATTGTCAACAGAGCAAAACAGTGCAGCCATTGAAGTTCCTGCAAAAATATTATCGTCTATTACATGAAGAGAGGTAATATTATTAACAAATAATCCGTTACTTTTTTTTGACCAATGATATCCATTGTCTGATGAAACGTAAATACCATTATTTGTACCTGCAATTAATATACTATCCTTGAAAGCAAAACAATTAATATTATTATCTGGAAATCCACTAATTGTATCAACAACACCAATCCAGGTGCTCCCTTCATCATTAGAGATATAAATATTTGGTTCCCGTGGATTAGATTTCTCATATATTTTCATACCAAGAAAAAGATTACCATTATAATTTATTATTGTAGAATAATCTTTTTTTAATGCAATTGGTAAGGAATCACTAACAATTTCCCATTCTTCATTTTCATAATTAAATTTGTATAAACTTCTATGGTTTAACGCCCAAATATTGTCATTAAAATTAAATAATTTAATTATATAATATGTATTTTTTTCGAAGCCATTGTTTATTTGCTGCCAATTATTACCAAAATCGTCAGTTTTAAAAACCCCTTTATTGGTTCCGATAAAGATTGTTTTATCTTTTTTGATTATATCATTTATCTCTTGATAAAAATTAATTGTTTTGTTATTAATTAATTCCCAATCATCTCCGTCATTAGCCGAATAATAAATACCTTGACCACATACTACGTAAGTGTCTGCGCTGTCAAAAAAAATTCTTGGAACATAATAAGAACTTGGACCATTTGTTGAAATCCATTGTGCATAAGTTATATTACAAATGAAGAATATTAAAATTATTATTTTTTTCATATTAATAACCTTTCGTATTTTTAAATAATTATTAAAGTAAAAAAACAGTCGAAGTTTTACTTCGTGAAAAGCAGTGCTTTAATAAGCAAAGATTGGCTGGCGAATTTCAGGTTCGTCAGCTTTTTTTTAAAGGTAACTTTAGCATATGTGCCTCCTTTCTTTTGTGATAAAAAAGTACTGAACACACAAATAATTTTCTTTATATAGCAAACATAATACAATATTTTCAAATATCCAAACAAAATCTTCATAAGTGTTTTTTTTATTTTATAGTTAGCTCATCCATTCATTATTCGTTTTTCTGACATCTTTCGATTATTAATGTTACCAATCAGTACTAATTCAGGAAATATTTTTATCTTGCAGTATTGTATTTTGTAATTAATGAATAATTTGATTAGGTGATTATGTCAGAAGAGAAAAATAAATCGGTTTTAAAAAATTTTCCATTTACTTACTGGATTTCCATAATATTTGAATTCTTCGAAAGAGGGTCTTACTATGGAATGATGAGTGTACTATCGGTCTATCTTACCAGCGAACTTGATTTTACAAAAGAATCTGTTGGAATTATAAAAAGTACAATTCAGCCACTGCTTTATTTCCTTCCGATAATTACAGGTGCCATAGCCGACAGAATGGGTTACCGGAAAACATTGCTGGTTGCTTTCGGACTTCTCGGGACCGGATATTTTCTTACAAGCCAGATGACAAGCTATGCCGCTGTCTTTGGTTCACTGGTAATCATGGGATTTGGTGCTGGTACTTTTAAACCTGTTATTTCCGGGACTATAGCAAAAGTTACTGATGAGAAGACATCAACTCTCGGATTCGGTGTTTTCTACTGGTCAATCAATTTGGGTGCATTTATTTTCCCGATGTTCATTGTTCCTGCTTTGAAATCAATTGACTGGTCTTATGTAATGATTGCATCAGCTATTGGTACGGGTATAATGATACTCCCGACCCTTTTCATTTACAAGGAACCACCACGCGAAGAAGTCAAAAAAGAGCCATTCGGCAAAGTAATTTCGGGAATATTCACAAAAGTTTGGATGGTTGTTCTCGACTGGAGATTTATTCTGTTTATCTTTATTTATTCCTGGTTTTGGATTCTCTACTTCCAGATGTTCGACAGCGTTCTTTGGTATGTAGATGCCTTTGTTGACAAAACACCAATCAACTATTTTGTGTATAATCTAACAGGAATTAAGTGGCAGTTCGATGTCGAGCATGTAACAGTCATCAATGCATTCACAATTATTTTACTTCAATTGCTGGTATCATTTATTGTGAAAAGGACAAAAGCACTACCAACCATGCTTTTTGGTGTTGGCTTGGCTACAATCGGAATGGCTGTGCTATCACTCAGCACAAGCATTTGGGTATTCATCACAGGAATATTTATTTTCTCTCTCGGAGAGATGACTGCTCACCCAAAGTATATTTCATACCTCGGACTGATAGCTCCAAAGGACAAGAAAGCAACATACATGGGATTCGGATTTCTATATGGTGTGTTCGGTTCATTCATTGGTGGTTATTTAGGTGCATTTCTTTATGTTCGATTGATTGACAGACCTATGATTGATTTTATCCGGCAACAACTTGTCTTGAAAGGTTCCGATATTGTGCTTTCGGGAGATGTTAAAATTGACAAGGCACTGGAAGCTGCAAAAACAATTAATCTCGATACTCAGGTCATTACTCAGTATGCAAATACATCTGAGCTATGGCTTCTATTCAGCGGAATAGGTGTTATGTGTATTTTAGGATTATTAGCTTACCAAAAATTTATTGGCACAAGGGAAGCATCGGATTTGAAGTGAAAATAATTATTTCCAATAAAAATTATTTTTAATACTTAACGTTTATAATTAAAAATAAATAATTAGAGGTTAAAAATGGAAACTACATTCGATGATGTGATGGAAAATATTGATAGATTATCAATTTCCGAGCAGGAATTAGTTATAGATATTGTCAATAAAAGAATTCGGGATTTCAAACGCTCTGAAATAATAAGAGATGTTCTTGAAGGAAGGGCTGATTACATTGCCGGTAAAGTCAAAAGAGGCACTCTCGAAGATTTGATGAAAGACCTCGAAAGTGATTAATATAGTTTGGACTACAAGGTTTGTTCGGGCTTATAAAAAAATTACCAAAAATAATCCCGACATTAAGATAATGTTATATGAAGTAATCAAGCGAATGAAGGATGATATTTTTCATCCAAAATTATATACTCATAAACTTAAGGGTCATTTAACTGGTTCATGGGCTTGTTCTGCAGGTTATGATTTAAGGATTGTATTTGAAATGAGAGAAAACACAGAAACTAATGAGCAGGAAATAATACTATTGTCATTAGGGACACATGATGAAGTATATTAATCATCAAAATAATTTATTTGCACAAGGAAAGCATCGGATTTGAAGTGAGGTGTCATTTTATTATCAGGAATTTATTTGTTAAACAGCCAAGATTTATAAAATAGACACCATTGGATAAATCCGAAACATCTAATCTAATTATTCCCTCTCCATTGGGGATAACTGGTTTAGGATTTTTTATACATTCACCATAAATATTAAAAATTTTGAAATCATCAATCCTAAAATGTGAATTGTAATTTGCTGTAATATTAATATTAATATAATCTTGGGTAGGATTTGGGAAAATTTCTATTGAATATTCTTTTTTTTGATATTCCTTAACTGAAACTATGCCATCTTCATAAAATATTCTACCTCCAAAATCAACAATAATCGGTTTATCAATATTTCTATAGCTTGTATACAACATTGGTGGATATGTGCTCTGTATAATATCAACACTATCATTACTCCAGTTAAGACCGCCATCATTTGTTAAAAGAACACTACCAAATCTACCGACAGCAATACCATTATTAACATCATGAAAAGAAACATCCCATAAAGTAAAACGTGGAATTGCTATGCTGTCATATTGTAAAATCCATGATTTACCGCCATCACTAGTATGAGCTATCTTTTTGGTATCTGTATCTCCAAGACCAGTTGGTACGCCACCAATAGCCCAACCATTAAGACTATCAATAAAACAAAACTTTATTATCCCTCCTGCAGAATCTTGCTTACCATCAATATTTTCAAAATTGTACGCTGTCCATGAATTCCCAGTATCATTTGATATAAAAATTGTTCTATTATAAGGACAATTTTCATTTGGGTTTTTGCATGTTCCGTATATGACAAAATTGTTTGGAGATAAAATCGCTGAACATCTGATACCACAACTACTATCCGGCTTTTTTATTAATTCCCAATTTTCTCCACCATCCTTGGTATAAATCATAAAAAAATTTGTTGTGGCTAATCCAAATGTTGTGTCATACATATTTATATGGCTGATATTTATGAAATTTGGATGTTTTATTGGATTTGAATTAATTGGGGTATTATATCGAGTAAAATTTCCATTATTATCATATAAAAATATTACACCCGAGTCAGCACCAATAATGCATCTATTATTTGTCAGACAACTCAAAGAACGAAAAAGTGGATAATCTTTCTTCTTTCCGTAGTCTTTATTATATGACAAATGCCAATTTTTACCAGCATCTGTACTTTTGTAAATTACCCGATAATAACTTGCATCATTAGCTATAGCAATACAATTCAGAGAGTCAATACAATCGATTCCAGTAAAATTCATACTAAAATTCGTCGGGTCAACTGGTGATTTATCTAAATTTGCTTTTTGCCATTCTGAATAACCTTTCGAGATCAATGATAGAATGAAGACAAAAAAAATAATAAAATTTTTCATTTATTCTCACTAATGTTAAAAAATGATAAGGGAGATATTAAATATCTCCCTTTTGAAAAAACTATTTATCCAAAATAAACTTACCCGATTTTAATAAATTTCCATCAATATCAATTGTATAAATATAATTACCCTTATTAAAATCTCTCAAATCAATTTTAATGTTATTTAAATTATTGTTAATCTTTCCAGATAGTTCTTTATGAACGATGCCATAGACATCGGAAATTCTAATAATATAATTACCTGATTTTGGTGCTTTTATTGATATATTTAGATTTCCATCAATTATTTTTGAAATAATTTCCTTACTTGTTGGAATTATCATAGAATGTTTGTTATCGGGATTACCTTGTATTCTATTTTCTAAATATAAAAACCAGTTACAGACAAGTTCACATTCCGAACCTTCAGGTGCAGGTGGAATTGGTGGCTCTGATTCAGAACAATGGTCGTATGACCATGGATCCCCTAATGGATAAAGAGATAAATATCCTTCAGGACAATCCCTGCAAACCCTCATTTTTTGTAAACAACAATCTCCGCTGTCACATGGGATACTTACATAATTAGTGTCATTAACTACAACAACCTCATAAACAGTCCAGCATTCAGCCTGACTTATTCGATATTCATCATAACAAAATTGTCCACTATCATTAGGTGGCAAACACAGAGGAGGCCAATTCATGGGATTTTCAAGTAGAAGCAAATAATAAGCTCTTTTAAAAAGAAGATTAAGCGGTAACATTGTATTGCAACCACTGCCACTAGTTGTTATCATTAATATTTGAAGGTCTAAATAAGTATTACAGGCAACCCTTCTTTTATACCATATATTTAGAGTGCAATCTCCATAATCTACTATTAATAACGTAGGACCAATCCAATCATCTTCTTCACAATCGGGAGTACATCCACCAGGAACCTGAGAGAAAATGTTATTAGCTAGAAATAAAAAACTAAAAACAAAAATAATTTTTATTAAAACCTTTTTCATAAAAACCTCCAAAAAATAATTAAACAAAATTAAATTTGCCTGAATCCCGAAGGTTCATTAAATTTGTAATTGGGTAAAATTACCTGTATGTTTTAGCTCTGTAACCTTCGGGAAGCAGGGCTTTTTATATATTAATTTACAAAAAAATTTCAAATTTCCAAAAAAAATCTTTGTAGTTGTTTTTTTTTTTTTGATAGTTAGCGGCTTTTATTGTCGAATAAAAGATGACTTACCGCTCTTTTTGAAGAAGACTGAAGACCAAAGCTAACACAAAAATCAATGCCTGAACAAGTATTATTGTTGCTCCGCTTGGGATGTCCATGAGCAAGGAAAGATAAAGTCCTGACAAAGCACTGAAGATGCCGATTATAACAGATAAAATTGTCATTTGGAAAAAAGTCCTGCTTAAAAGTTTTGCGGCGGCAGGTGGCACTACGAGGAATGCGGCTATCAGGACAATACCGACAAGTTTTATTGAAATTACTATTGAAACAGCTACCAAAATTGATAACAGATAATTGTCTCTTTGCACTTTGTGTCTGTCTGCGGAAGCAAGCTCAACGTCAAAACTCGCATAAGCCCATTTGTGCCATAGCTTGAAGAATGTAAGAACCGTTATAAGTGCTATGATAGAGCTGAACCACAAATCCGATGGATTCACCGATAAGATTGAACCAAACAGATATGTGAATGCATCAACAGAATAACCTTCCTTCATTGATATAAAAATTATTCCCAAAGCTACTGAGACAGAGAATAAAATACCGATGGAAGTATCCACAGATATTTTTGCTTTCTGTTTTATCCATGTTATCATCACAGAAACAATTACTGTGAAAGGTACGGCAATCCAAAGCGGTTCAGATTCCAGAAGCAATCCTAAGGCAATGCCTCCGAATGCAGTATGAGCAAGACCGCTACCCATAAAGCTCATTCGCCTTTGTACAACAAACGCACCGTAATAGCTTGCGATAAATCCCACAAGAATACCGGCAATGATTGCCCTTTGCATAAACGGATATGAAAATATTTCAAGCATGATGTTCCACTCCAAAAATCATTTCGTGTTTATGTCCGATGTGGCTGAATGTCCTTCTGAGGTTTTCCTCCGAGAATGCCTTTTCAGGACTGTCAAAGCAAACAAGATTTCTGTTTATAAGTATCACCTTGTCAGCATGATGATAAGCCGCTTCCCAATCATGAGTAACCATTAAAATCGTTGTGGTTGATTCCTTCCTGTACTCTTCAATTAAATTGTGAATATCGCTCTCGCCAACAAGGTCAATGCCTGTTACCGGTTCATCCAACAGCAAAATTTCCGGATTGCGTACGAAACTTCTCGCAAGAAAAACTCTTTGTAGTTCACCACCTGAGAGTTTGCTGATTGACCTGTTCGCAAGATGCTTTGCACCGACTTTTTCCAATGATTCCAAGGATTTCTTTTTCTCATCCTTTGTCAATCTTGCAACCCAGTTATTCTTAATTCCCGAAGCAACAAGTTCAATGGCTAATGCTGGGAATGACATATCGAGAGTTTTAATTTGCGGAACATAGCCGATAATTTTTGCCGGTAAACTACACGTATCAATTCCATTTATCAGCAATTCTCCGGCAGTAGGTTTGACAAGTCCCAGGATTACCTTAAGCAAAGTAGTCTTGCCGCCGCCGTTAGGTCCGACAATCGTAATAACGGAATTTGAATTTATTTCAATATTAATGTTTTCGATAGCGGTATGTTTGCCATAAACCACCGAAACATTATTAAACTGAATATTTGCGTTAATCATAATTTACATTCGTTAAACATTAAGACAAATTAACGGATGTATGTTTTTGGTATTTTAACTGCTAACTGCAAAAAGCCGAAAGCTTAAAGCAGAAGGCAGGAGTCAGAAGACAAGAAATATTTTACCACAGAGTTCCCCGAGAATTTACACAGAGTTCACAGAGTTTTCACGCTAAGTCGCAAAGGGTCAGAGACGCTATGAGAATTTTCAATTTTCAATTTTACTATTTTCAATCAATTTTCAAAAAGCTAAAAGCACAAAGCCGAAAGCAAAAAGAATTTTCAATTTTTAAAAAAGTGTCATGTTTGTCATTTATCTGACTTGTCTTTATGACATATTTAAATTGATTTAATTTTCAATTATACAAAGCGTTAGTGCTAACCGTATAAACTAATGGCACTGTTGTCATCGGATTTTTAAATTTTTGATTTTAATGACATTAATTTTTCTGTTAAAGTCTCAACCGAATATTCAAAGAGCGAACATCACAAATTTAATATTGTTGATATGAAACGTAATTTATTTTATTTTAAAAGGATTTTAAAAGCGTTTTAAATTGTCAGTGATGTTTCCACCTAAAATTTGCAAAACGTCTCAAAAAAATGAAAATAATATGAAATTTTCAAAGTATTACATAGATATAATCCCTTCGGGATATTTACCTTCGGTCATTCGGTCATTCGGTTTTCGGTTCACTGTTCACGTTTCACAAAAAATTCTGACTTCAGACTTCTGTCTTCTTAATTCTTAATTAACACCATCTTTCCTGATTCCTGCATATCCCCGATTTGCAGATTGTAGATATATACTCCTGCATTTACTTTTTTGCCGGACATATCAGTGGCGTCCCATTTGTGGGAATAATTTGATGAAGGAAGATTTTTATTTATTAACTGAGAAATCAAATTCCCCTCCAAATCGAATATATTCAATGTAACAAGTTCATTTGTATAGTTAGGTGGTACTGTGAAATTAATAAATGTGTAATTATTAAATGGATTAGGATTATTGTTTAGATATAATTTCGAAATATTAATTTCATCTTTAATATCAGTAGTTAAAGTATAAAGTGATACTTTATTACTCCTACTCCATCCGTTTTCATTAGCTAAATATAAATTAACCAGTGCAGGACGATGAGAATCGTCGGATGAATGATATGTAGCCCAGTCCTGGTCAGTCAATCTCCGATAATTTGTCGTAACTGTTTCGTAGTAGCTCATTACAGGACCTATGTATGTGCAATTCTTTCCATCCGGTCTTTCATTTACTATTACAGCCATATTAATTTGTCCCGTTCCTCCATGTAGGACCCAACCTCTTTCATTACCATCAGCATCGGTAGGTATCGTATGAACATCTGCAACTGTATAGTTACAAGGAATATCTGGTAATGAATTATCACCATGTTGTTCATTTTGTCTTTTTATACCATAGAATATGTCAAAGTACCAACCACCCCAGGTAGGGACACAATTATCCGAACCAGGAGGTCGAATTAAAGAATTTGCAAATTTTATATCATTAGAATTTAAAGGTATGCCCTGAATCTCCTTATTTGATATATCAATAAGTTTATTGCATATATTTTTGAAAGCATCAACAACTTGATCAAATTGGTAATCAACAAAGCCCTCTTCAGTTAATGAATGCACACTGTTATCAAGCTTATTAAAAAAAGTAAGAATTGAACTAAAAAGTTCAGGTACTGGCTCAACAAAGCAATCCGGGTAAGAACAAATATTGAAACTAGTATATGGCTGTTTTGCATATAGAAGAAAATCATGTCTTAACTGCGACCAGCTTGCAAGTTGAGTATTCATTGTTTTTTGCCACCAAGCAGCAGTTTGCATAAATTTGGGAAGGTTTACCCTGTCCAGAGGCGGATTCAAAGATTTTATGGCACTTAGCCAGTTGCTGTA
>Ga0172368_10007988_pt1 | contig 10881 bp, 11 predicted proteins | sample Lak11m_FD_114540 | JGI IMG/M metagenome (GOLD analysis project Ga0172368, IMG submission 114540) | Freshwater microbial communities from Kabuno Bay, South-Kivu, Congo - kab_022012_11m | ecosystem: Environmental > Aquatic > Freshwater > Lake | place: Democratic Republic of the Congo: South-Kivu...
TTGTGGCTTGGGATGCAGCGATTGGACGATCTGGCTGCCATGTGGAAAATCACCATGCCCGGCATAGCCCGAAACAATGATGTGTCCCTTGTGTCCAGACATAAATATGGGTAAAGATCAGCCCCTTATAGGGGGGATGTAAGAGGGGTTTCCTGAAACAAGTTTCTTAGGAGCGAAGTGCGGCAATCCTTTTCTTGAATACTTTTGCAATTACCTCAATAAATTTCACTTAATTGATGGAGGAAAAACACATGAAACATTCTTTGAGGAGCAGATTAGCAGTCATGGCAGTAGTGATGGTATGTTGCATGGGAATATACGCAAGCGCTCAAGCCGAATACATAGCAGTTGGATGTTTTAGCGGTGTGTTTAAAAGTGATAGCGTAACACCGCTTAAGGATGGCGATATAGTGCAGTGCCTGTATGCCGGGGAAAATGGCACAATTGACCCGCCCAACGCAGATGGGACTGCTGGCGGCGATGATGTGCTGCTTCAACTGGCATTTGAACCAGGGAAATATTCAACGGTGATAGGAGCGTCGTTTCCTTCTGATCCTGATGAGGGGAAGTTTTTTGATGTGTTCAAATACAAACTCAAAAAAAATGCTATTATTTACTGCCGGGCATGGGATGGAACAACCTTTGATGAAGCAACCTGCTATGGCGATTCAGCACCCTATAAAATAGAGCACGGTATGGCTGATTTTAACATTTTTGACTCATGGGACACCAGCCAATGCTCATGCTCTATAACGCTTGAACCAAAAGCCAAAGCAGTTAAACCGGGCGAAAGCATACAGTTTGAGGCAGTGCGGGGGCTCACAGGGTTTTCATCCAGTGGAACGTATGCAGGGTTTCAAATCTGTGGAACATGTTATTTATGGGAGGTATCTCCGACAACAGGGGCGACCCTGACCCAGGATCCGACAAACGCGGCTAAAGCGGTGTTTACGGCTGATAAACCGGGTGAATATACCGTCAAAGTATCCGATTGCGATGATACAAGCTTATCAGCTTCTGCCGAGGTAACCGTAATCGATCAAGATTTAGATACAGATGGTGATGGTATTCCTGATGCAGTAGATAACTGTCCTGTAGTTTCCAATCCAGGGCAGGAAGACACAGATGGCGATGGAGTTGGTGATGTGTGTGATAGTTGTCCGGACTCGATCCTTGACAAAAGCGTAATTATTGGCAGTTGTGATAGCGGAGTAATAAACCAGCTGTTTGATGATGGCTGTACTATGAGTGACCTCATAGCTGACTGCAGCACTGGAGCAAAGAATCATGGGAAATTTGTCAGCTGTGTCTCCCACCTCACTAATGAGTGGAAAAAGGCAGGGCTTATCAGCGGAGAGGAAAAGGGGGCAATTCAGAGTTGCGCGGCAAAATCAAAAAAGCCCAAAAATGATGACAAGGGAAACGGCAAGGGAAAGGACCATGATGACGACGATGGCGAAGATGGCGACTAAGAAATATAATTCTTAAAATGCTTAATCTTAAGGCAGAGTCTGATGGCTCTGCCTTTTTTGTATCTGTTGCCACTTCTGCTATTTTTATTTTCCCTGCCGATGATGCTTTGCAAAAGAAGTGAAGCTCCCCGCCTATAAGGCGGGGCTTGCGAGGCATGAAACCGGTCATTAAGATGACGCTGAGTGATGCAGTTCAATATCGTATCACCGGTGCAAAGTGCGCCAGAGACAGGGCCTCCAGCGGCACACCAAGCTTCTGTGCCACCTTGACCGAGAGATCCTGCAGCAGATAATATTCCATTATCCGCGCCCTGACAGCATGCATCAGGGCTTTTTGCTTTTCCGTGAACTGCTCTTTTTTTCTCTTCTCAACCAGTTCAAAATAAGACTCAAGCCAGTTTAAACCTGCTTCCTTGACCAGTGCGGCCTGATCGCTCCCAAGCTCAAGCCTGATGCCGATCTCCGCGTTCAGGGCTTTGTACCAGGGCTCCATCCAGTACATATCTTTCAGCTTTGCCCGCAGGGCTTCATAATCCTGCCCGTATTTTTCTGCAACCTTTCTGATCTTTGTCTGCAGAAATTTTAAATCATCTTTTCGCGCTGCCGCAGGCGCTACATCGAGAAACCCGGCAAAGATGTCGTCCCCGGCAACGCGGTTCTCCAGGTTGAAAAGCATTACGGGTATTTTAGGCGAGGCTGGATAGATTTTGACCTGAAATACATTAAACCGCGTATCTTCCCCCGTGAGAGGATTTTTTGTGTTGAGAATGATGCGAGAAGTTGCTGCCTTTTCCAGTACCTTTCCCCGCACCACGGTTACTTCCCAGCTTCCGGCAGGCATTTTCCAGTGTTTGCGTTCAACCCTGTCTGTTTTATTTAAACGCTTGAAACCTTTCATCGCGGTATTGTTGAGCTGGCTGAAATAATTTTTCATTTCCATAAAATTTTTATACTGTCCCAGGCAGAGATTGCCGCGGCTTCGCCTCGCAATGACGCCCGGGCAATCAGATTGCTATGGGCTTATCTAACAGGTTATTTAAAAGTAGTCTTTTTCAGGCTGGTCAAAAACATCCCAGATGCAAGGCGCGCGAAATCCTGATGAATGAGGCGTACTTTTTCGTACGTCGCAATGGTCCCGAAAGCTTTAGGGAATGAGCGTAACGCAGCAGATTGGTGTTTTTTAACAGCCTGCTAAATGATGTTTCTAACACGCCCGGAATTCATAGGCAGGCAGGTATCTGGGAGGCCGCTTAGAACTTTGAATAATGGCCCCGGTAAAGCCACGTTATTTTCCCAGCCTAATAAAAAAGGCCCGTTGTTTAAAACGAGCCTTTAATATTTTTAAAGCAGGGGCGGGTTACGCAACCTTGATGGCCGCGCGAACGCAGTAGATGGTGCAGGTCTGGCATCCGCAGCAGTGGGTGGGCAGGATGTGGGAGCGCACTTCTTTTTTCTCCCGCGCTTCAAGCTGAATGGCCCCGACCGGGCACTCGTCTACGCACGCCCCGCAGCCGATGCACAGCTCTTCATCAACTTCCGGATACTCGCGGTAGCTCGGCGATACATCAAAAAACTGCGGCGGCAGGTTCATCTTGTCCTTGAACTGGTTGAGCATGAATTCGGGCGCATAGGGATTGCCGGATTTCTTGCAGAGCTTAAACTTCAGTTCCCGGTTCCAGTTTTCTATAATCCGCTCCGCGCCGATAGCGGTGGTTCCTTCCGGCGTAACGTCGGCGGCGCTGTCAACATCCCGCACCTTGATTATTCCCGTGGGGCAGACAAAAGCGCATGACCCGCAGCCGATGCAGTCCTCGGCAGTGCCATGGAACGGGCTGTCAACTTTTTTATCCTTGCCGCTGCCGGAAAAGCTTATGGCCCTGGCCTGGACCACTTCATCGCAAGCCCGCACGCACAGCCCGCACAGGATGCAGTATTCATTTTCAAGGCGCAGGCAGGCATCAACTTTTTCAATGCCGTATTCCTTAGCCAGCTCTTTCACAATCTTGACATTCGGGCACCGGGCCAGAAGAAGCTGGAGCACCAGTTTCCGCGCTTCAATCACCTTGGCGGAATTGGTGCTGATCTGGAGCCCCTCGGCAACCGGATAGGTGCAGGAGGTCTCAATCGTCGCGGTGTTTCCCGCCTTTACCTCCACCACGCACAGCCTGCAGGCGCCATAGGGCTTGATTGCGTCGTTTGCGCACAGGGTCGGAATTTCAATCTTGTGCTCCCGGGCCACTTCAAGAATGGTCTGCTTTTCATTTGCCTTGATTTTCTTGCCGTCAATAACAACATTCACCATGGTCAATTACCTCTTTTGCCTTTGAGTATTTAGGTCAATTAATTAAGAAGTTTTTTCTTATCATAAATAACCATGCAGTTCAAATAAAAAATATACTAAAAAATAGTGCCCTGTGCGAAGGGGCCATTTAACTTTCCATTTTCAGGCTGTTATGATAATCAAAATACTATCAGGGTATTTACCGCAGAGCACGCCGAGAACGCAGAGAAAAAAGTTGCATGAAAAAATTTTTCAGCTCATCTTTAAAAAAAGACCTCGCTGTTTACCTTTTTTTACTCCTGTTGCTGGGTTTTTATACCAGCATTACTGCAGCAAAAGAGCAATTTCCCCGGCCCGTTGGTGCAATAAATGATTTTGCATCTGTCATCCCCGCAGAAACCAGGGCGGTAATGGAAAACCTGGCAGAGGAGCTGCTGCAAAAGACCGGCACTGCCGTGGTGGTTGCCACAGTAAAGACGGTTGAAGACAATGACCCGGACACCTATGCCAATGAGCTCTATGCCAGCTGGGGCATTGGCAAAAAGGGGGAGGACAAGGGGGTGCTCATTTTCCTTGCCGTACAGGAGCGGAAGATACGCATTGAGACCGGCTACGGCGTGGAGGGTATCCTGCCGGACGGGCTCGTGGGGAGCATCCTTGACCAGTATGTGGTGCCCTATCTTCGGCAGAAGGACTACGGCAAGGGCCTGTTAAACGGCATGCTCGCCGTGGGGCAGGTTATAGCAAAAGACGCCGGGGTCACGCTCGGTGAGGGATACCAGCCAATACCGGCCAGACAGCAGAAAAGACCGGGCAGCATTGGTCTGCTGCCGTTTCTTTTCTTTATCATCATGTTTATTATTATTGCCCGGCGTCAGCCGGGACTCCTTGCCTTTTTACTTCTGTCTGGTATGTCCGGCAGAGGCGGCGGCGGGTTCGGCGGAGGATTCGGCGGTTTTGGCGGCGGCATGAGCGGCGGCGGCGGGGCAAGCAGGGGGTTTTAAAAAAGCTATCAGCTCTCAGCGAACAGCTGTCAGCTAATGTTTCAACTGAAGGCGGGACGCAGATGAACGCAGATTTTCAGGATCAAACTGCGTATTTCTGCGAAAATCAGCGTCCTAATTATTCGGAGGCGTTATGGCCAAGATACCACAAAAGCCGGAAGAGATTTTCCAGGAGATCGCAGCGGACTACCAGGGGGTATTCGGCCCTGATCTCATATCCATTATCCTCTACGGAAGCGGGGCCCGCGGTGAATACATCCCTAAAAAATCTGATATCAATTTTCTTGTGCTGCTCACGGAAAACGGCCTGGAGCATCTTGGTAAGGCATTTAAAACTGTTTTAAAGTGGCATAAAAGCAGGGTAAACACGCCGCTGTTTCTGTCCAGGGAATATGTTACATCATCGCTTGATGTTTTTCCCATCGAGTTTCTCAACCTGAAAAGCCACTATCAGGTTGTCTATGGGGAAGATGTTCTGCGCGATATTTCAGTTGAAAAGAAGTTCCTGCGGCTTCAGTGTGAGCGGGAGCTCAAGGGCAAGCTGCTGCAGCTGCGCGAACAGTTTCTGGAAACCGGCGGCAGCCGGGCTGAGATCGAAAAACTGATTGCCCGGTCTGTTGCGACATTCTATTCTATCTTCCGGGCGCTGCTCTTTTTGCAGGACCAGCCGGTTCCCCCGCAAAGCCACGCTCTGCTGTCGCTTATTTCCCATGATATCGGATTTGACAGCACGCGGTTTTTAGATATCCTCAAGATAAAAGAGGGCGCTAAAAAGCTTTCTGCTGGAGAAGCGGTCTCTTTTATGGAAGAATATATTGAGCAGATAAAAAAACTTTCAGCATTTGTTGATGCAATGAAACTATAGGGAGGGAGCACGCTATGAAAAAGTCACAAAAATTATTTACTGTACTACTGCTGATACTGGCGCCGATTGTCCTGCCTGGGTGCGGGATGTATAATTCGCTGGTGAGCCTTGACGAAGGCGTCAAGGAGTCGTGGGCGCAGGTCGAGACCCAGCTGCAGCGGCGCTATGACCTCATTCCGAACTATGTGGAAACGGTCAAGGGCTATGCTGCCCAGGAAAAAGACGTCTTTATAAAGGTCACCGAGGCCCGGTCCAAAGTGGGGCAGGCGCAAAGCATTCCGGATAAAATCGAGGCCAACAATGAGCTCACCTCGGCGCTCAGCCGCCTGCTGGTAGTGGTTGAGCAGTATCCGCAGTTAAAATCAAACGAAAACTTCATCCGCCTGCAGGATGAGCTTGCCGGCACCGAAAACCGCATTGCCGTTGCCCGCAGGCGCTACAATGAAGCGGTGAAGACCTATAATGTTACGGTGCGCAGCTTCCCGCAGAACCTGGTGGCTAAAATGTTCTCCTTCCAGAAGGCGACCTTTTTTGAAGCGCCGGAAGCGGCAAAGGAAGCGCCGAAGGTGAAGTTTTAAAAGCTGTCAGCCATTCGGCCCTGAGCCTTTCGGCAACGAACTCCCTTCGGGGCTAAGCCTCAGGGTCGAAGACAAGGTCGAGTTGCTCACGGTCGAGGGGCTATCAGCGGTCAGCTTTAAAAAGGGCGAATAGTTAAATAATAATAGGGGAAGTGCCCCCACATTTCTACGTAAACAATTTTCTCCTTGGAATAAAACTTAAGAACATCATGAAAACATTGCACAAAGTTATTAATGGTGATTGCAGGCAGATGAACCTAATTCAGGATAAATCGGTTCATTTGATAATAACTTCGCCACCATATTGGCAATTAAAGGACTATGGGACTAATAATCAAACAGGTTATCATGAAACTTATGAAAGCTATATAAACAATCTCAACTTAGTGTGGGGGGAATGTTATAGAATTTTACAGCCGGGATGCAGGCTTTGCATAAATATTGGAGATCAGTTTGCTCGTTCCGTTTATTATGGACGGTACAAAGTAATTCCAATCAGAACTGAAATAATCAAATTCTGCGAAATAATTGGGTTCGATTATATGGGAGCAATAATTTGGCAGAAGGTTACAACAATGAATACAACAGGGGGCGCAACTATAATGGGGAGCTTTCCGTATCCCCGGAATGGCATTTTAAAACTTGATTATGAGTTTATACTGTTATTTAAAAAACAGGGGAGCCCACCACTGCCTTCACCTGAAAAAAAGGAAAGGTCTATCATACCAAAAGAAGATTGGAATACATATTTTACGGGACATTGGTACTTTTCTGGGGCAAAACAGGAAGATCATATTGCAATGTTTCCTGAGGAATTACCTGCCCGTTTAATAAAAATGTTTTCTTTTGTTGAAGAAACTGTATTTGATCCGTTCCTTGGTAGTGGTACCACATCAATAGCTGCTCGTAATCTTGAACGAAATTCAATTGGCTATGAAATCAATAAAGATTTTATTCCAATGATTAAAAGAAGGTTTCATATAGAACAAGCAGACATTTCAGGCACCGAATATGAGTTTTTAGATGATCATATAACGGCAGACTTAGAGCAAAAAATCCATCAGCTGCCTTATATTTTTAAAGATCCACACAAACTTGACAAAAAAATCGATCCCAAAAAGCTTCAATTTGGCTCCAGAATTGATGATACACACAGCGAAAGAGAAGAATATTATACAGTAAAAGACGTAATCAGTCCTACGTTGATTGAACTCAATAATGGGCTGGTTGTTCGTCTTATTGGAATAAAAGAAAAAAAGGCAGTAACTGATTTAGCTGTGAATTTCATTTTTGATAAAACAAGAGGACAAAAAGTTTTCATGAAGTTTGATAGTCAAAAATACGACAGCGACAGCCGTCTTCTCTGTTATCTATATTTAAAAAATAAAACATTCTTAAATGCACATCTTATCAAAGAAGGACTGGCTGAAGTTGATTCCTCAATTGATTTTAAATACAAAAACAAATTCATGAAAGATGGCATTCAACATGGCTAAAGAATGGATTTTAAACAGCACAATGAACCGCTTTCAGTTGAACTTTAAAAGAAATGTTGGCCCAACCTCCGAATCAATCAGAGAGTGTACACCAAAGAAGTTAGAAGAATGGCGAGATTATTACTTTAAAAATGTGCGTTCAAAAGACCAGATCGAGGATCTTGGTAAAAAACTCTATGTTAAAATAACGGAAGTTATTCAAGCCGAAGTTGAAGACATTACGGAAAAAGATTGCATTGACTATATGATTCAATTAGTAATTGACCGCACATTTGATGGATATATGACTGAAATTAAAACAGTCTATGGACAGCTTCAGCAAGAAATCGAAATGAAAATTGAGCCTGCACCAGATGAATGGGATCGGCTTTATAATGTTGATTTTTTTATACAAATTAAAAACAAGTATATTGGCCTACAGATCAAGCCTATCAATCAAGGTATCCAGATAGCTCAAATATTTAAAGAAAAGAGTCTGCAACATACAACCCATCAACATTTTACAGAAAAATTTGGAGGCAAAGTCTTCTATATATTTTCCTCTAAAGTTGGTGAAAGAAAAGAAATTAGAAATAGGGAGGTCATCGCTGAAATAAAAAAAGAAATTGAAAGATTAACGAAATTATAAAAACAGTAACCCAAAGAAAAAACGAACTAAAATAGAAACAGCGACTATTAAAATTTCATTTCAGGATTCGGGAAAAATCTAAAATCTGAATTATTGCTCCTTTTGAGTTTGAATACACTTATCTCTTTTCAAGATGGTGTTTTTCAATATTCCCGAGCCTCTCGCCCTCAAGCTCCACCACATCGCCCGGCTAAAAGAGACGACAGACTGAGAGATGACAGAACACAGAGAACAAAAGAAAGATGACAGAAAATAGAAGACAGACTCTTTCATGTCTGATCGTCTGTCTTCTGTCCGTCTGTCCCCTGACTTCTGTCTTCTGATTGTCTGTTCTCTGCCCTATCCTTTCATCACCCCTAACGGCCGAAGTTTTACCACTTTTTCCCCGATGCCGGCATTTTGCACGACTTCCACCACCTGGCTAACATCCTTGTAGGCATCAGGAATTTCTTCAACAAGAGTTTCTCTTCCTGCGGCCCGCACATAGATGCCCCGGTCTTCCATCTCCCGGGTAATAGAGCGGCCCTTTGCTGCTTTTATTGCCTGGTGCCTGCTCATGACCCTGCCTGCCCCATGGCAGGAGCTGCCAAAGGTTTCAGCGAGCGCCCGGTCAGTGCCGACCAGCACATAGGAATAGCGGCCCATGTCTCCCGGGATCAGAACCGGCTGGCCTGTTTCCTTATAGTCATCCGGCACCTGGGGATGGTGCGCGGGGAAAGCGCGCGTGGCGCCCTTGCGGTGCACGCAGAGCTGCTGCGGCCTGCCGTTGACGAGATGGGTCTCAATCTTTGCAATATTGTGACAGACATCATAGACCAGCTTCATCTGCAGCGCTTTGGGGCTTGCGCCTAAAACCCTTTCAAAGCTTTCCCGCGTCCAGTGCATCATCATCTGCCGGTTGGCAAAGGCATAGTTGGCGGCGCAGGCCATGGCGGCAAGGTAGCTTTGTCCCTCGTCGGACTTTATCGGGGCACAGCACAGCTGCTTGTCCGGCAGCTCTATGCCGTATTTCTGGGAAGCTTTGAGCATTATTTTAATGAAGTCATCACAGACCTGGTAACCCAGCCCCCGGGAGCCGGAGTGGATGGTCACGGTTAAGCCGTCTTTGTACAGGCCCAGGGTTTCGGCAATGCCCGCGTCATAGATCTCTTCCACAAAGTCGATTTCCACAAAATGGTTGCCTGACCCGAGCGTGCCGAGCTGCGGCCGGCCCCGCTCCATGGCGTTGTCTGAAATTATATCCGGGTCAGCGCCGGGAATCGCACCCTGCTCTTCAATGTGCGCCGCGTCTTCTGGATAGCCGAAGCCCTGCTCTATTGCCCAGCGTGCGCCTTTTATAAATACGTTTTTCTGATCGCGGCTGCTGAGCTTCATGTCTTTTCGTTTGGAGCCCACGCCGGAAGGGATATTGTAGAACAGGGCATCCACCAGCTCATGCAGTTTGTTTTCAATGTCCGGCCTGAAAAGCGCGGTCTTTATCAGTCGCACCCCGCAGTTGATATCATAGCCGACCCCGCCCGGCGACACCACGCCGCTGTCCATGTCAAAGGCCGCGACACCGCCGATGGGAAAGCCGTAGCCCCAGTGGATGTCGGGCATGGCAAGGGAATTGCCGACAATGCCGGGCAGGCACGCAACGTTTGCCACCTGCTGGAGCGACTGCTCCTCCTGAATATGGGGCAGCATGGCCTCATCCGTGTACACGATGCCGTCGGTCTGCATCATGCCCTGCCGGGGTATGCGCAGCCGGTACGCGTCAATTCGTTCTGTTTTTAGAGAAAACTTTTCGCTCACTGCAAGCTCCGATAAAACAGGTCATGAGCTGTCAGCGCTCAGCTTTCAGCTATATTTTAAAAAATTCAAGCTGACTGCTGACCGCTGAAAGCTTTTTAAATATCCAGCACCACGGTCGCATGCCAGAGGCCCTCTTCCTGATACACCTTTAATTTATGATAGGTAACCGCCTTGATTTCTGCCTTTATGGTGTGGAGAGCGTCCTGCAAGGGTTCGCCCCAGGCCTCGGCCTGCAGGTTCTCCCCGTCAATTTGCACGACGTGAAAGCGCCGGAACAAAAAAAGCTCCGTGGTACTTATAAACAGAAGCCTGCCGAGCCACTCAACCAGCAGCTCATCGAGACTGTCCCGCTGCAGGGCGAACCAACGCATTTCCTGTTCACGCACTGCGGCGATATCGGTGATGATATCAAACAGGGCAAAGCCGGCATTTTCAAAAAGCTCCGGCAGGCTCCGGCCGAAAACGTGAATGCCGATGTCCGCGGTGTGGTCAAAAAACATGTAGCGTTGCATGGCAGTGCTGCGCGGGTTTCACTGTTTGGGCTGGCAGGTTGTTATATTCATACAAGTATAAATCTGAGAATTCTGCTCTCAGATCACACTGGCTTTACCTCGGCCCGCCCCTAACCCCTCCTTATTAAGGCTGATCTTTACCCATATTTATGTCTGGACACAAGGGACACATCATTGTTTCGGGCTATGCCGGGCATGGTGATTTTCCACATGGCAGCCAGATCGTCCAATCGCTGCATCCCAAGCCACAA
>Ga0172368_10007992_pt1 | contig 10877 bp, 8 predicted proteins | sample Lak11m_FD_114540 | JGI IMG/M metagenome (GOLD analysis project Ga0172368, IMG submission 114540) | Freshwater microbial communities from Kabuno Bay, South-Kivu, Congo - kab_022012_11m | ecosystem: Environmental > Aquatic > Freshwater > Lake | place: Democratic Republic of the Congo: South-Kivu...
CCAGCCGATCCTGGCTCCTCCGGCGTCACACGTCTCACCCGCACAGCAATAATGCCATATTATTACCCATCTGATAAGTATATCAGCTATATGAACGTTTGACAATGAGAAAAATCATGCGATGGGATGCAAATTTAATATGCCGTCGCCCTCTCGTCACGCTCGTGAGTGATCGTCTTCACGAGCACAAGGGACATCGGTGGCTGATGATACATTATAATATAGTATATTTGTCAAGAGATCGACAGTGTAAACAACATGTGGTCGGTTCTAAGATGCGAGACATCGAACGGAAGCATGGTGAGGAACGAGATTCACGGTCTGGTGCCGCTCAGGAACTGTCCCGACTCAGCGAAACCGAAGCGTGTTGCCGGAGATCCTGCCCATCACAGGATCGGCAGGACGGTGGGGCTGTTGAAAAAGTGTGTCTACCTGAGGCCGGTTTGGGTGAGAATCGGGTCGGCAGACTGGTAGGTTAGCGAGAGTAATGGGAAAAATGTGTTGGTGCGTAACAGGATTCGGACCATTCAGCCCCCATCCTCACATTTTTCCCATCCCATTTTTCTTATTCACTCCCATTTTTCCCATCACCCCCGCCCATTGACCAGCCTACCGTGCCGATCCTCTCATAGGCAATCTTTGTGGGTTGGCATTTTTTCAACAGCCCCACTGTCCCCTTGTATAGGTAAGCGCTTCTATCAAAGGGGACAATTCCGCTGATCATGTAAGCAATAATCGAGGAAGGCGACCATCTCTGGTCCCGCTGAGTCGGGACAGTCCCTGAGCAGGCTCACGCTTTCACGATGATAGCGGCGTCATCGCCCCGCGGCGGCTGGTACCCGCGCAGGCGCAGCGAGTTGCTGACCACGAAGACCGAGCTGAAGGCCATCGCCAATGCGGCCAGCATGGGCGAGAGCACGATGCCGAGCGGGGCCAGCACGCCGGCGGCGATGGGGATGCCCAGCACGTTGTAAACGAAGGCCCAGAACAGGTTCTGCCGGATGGTGCGCAGCGTGCGCCGGCTCAGGTCGATGCCCACCACCACCCCGGTCAGGTCGTCGCCGATGAGCGTGATGTCGGACGCCTCCAGCGCCACGTCGGCGCCGCTGCCCACCGCGATGCCGATGTCCGCCTGTGCCAGCGCCGGCGCGTCGTTGATGCCGTCGCCCACCATGGCGACTACCGCGCCGGCGTCCTGCAGCCGTTTCACCTCTTCCGCCTTGTGTTGCGGCAGCACTTCGGCAATCACGCGATCCACCCCCACCTGCGCGGCGATGGCTTCCGCCACCTGCCGGTGGTCGCCGGTCAGCATCACCGTGGTCAGCCCCAACGCCTTCAATCGGCGGATGGCGACGATGGAATTCGGCCGCACGGTGTCCGCCACCGCGATGACGCCGGCCAGCTTGCCGTCGATGGCCACGTAGAGGGGCGTGTTGCCGGTCGCCAGCAGCCGCTCGTCCGCGCCTGCCAATCCCTTCAGGCCGATGCCGTGCGCCTCCAGCAGCCGCGCGTTGCCCAGCAGCAAGCGGCGGCCGTCCACCACCGCCTGCACACCCTGCCCGGGGATGGCCTCAAAATCAAGCGCCGGCGGCAATTTCAGCCCGCGCTTTTGCGCCTGGCGCACCACCGCCTCGCCCAGTGGGTGCTCCGAGCCCACCTCCGCCGCCGCCGCCAACCGCAGCAGCTCCGCCTCATCGGTCAGCGCGACGATCTCCGTCACCTCCGGCGTGCCGTGGGTAATGGTGCCCGTTTTGTCCAGCACCACCGTGGTCAGCGCGTGGGCGCGCTCCAGCACCTCGCCGCCCTTGATGAGGATGCCCATCTCCGCCGCGCGGCCGGTGCCCACCATAATGGCCGTGGGCGTGGCCAGTCCCAGCGCGCACGGGCAGGCGATGATCAGCACCGCCACGAAATGCAGCAGCGCGGCGACCAGCGTCGGCCCCGGCGCCAGCAGCCACACGACCAGCGTGACGAAGGCGATGCCCAGCACGATGGGCACGAAGATGCCCGCCACCACGTCCGCCAGCCGCTGGATGGGCGCCTTGCTGCCCTGCGCCTGCTCCACCAGCCGGATAATCTGCGCCAGCACCGTCTCCCCGCCCACCCGCTCCGCGCGGAAGGTGAACGCCCCGGTGCGGTTGAGGGTGGCGCCGATGACGGCGTCGCCGGGGTGCTTCTCCACCGGCAGCGACTCGCCCGTCAGCATCGACTCGTCCACCGCCGAACGGCCGTCGGTCACCGTGCCGTCCACCGGCACCTTCTCGCCCGGGCGCACCAGCACCAGGTCGCCCGGCCGCACCTGCGCGATGGGGATCTCCACCGGCTGGCCGTCGCGCAGCACGCGCGCGGTCTTCGCCTGCAGGCCCATCAGCTTGCGGATGGCGTCGGAAGTGTGGCCCCGCGCTCGCGCCTCGAAGAAGCGGCCCAGCAGGATGAGGGCGATGATCACCACCGAGGTGTCGAAGTACAGCAGGTGGATGATGTTCGGCATCTCCCCCGCCCCGCCGGCCATCGCCGCGCGCATGAAGTAATCGGGAAAGAGAATCGCGATACCGCTGTAGGCCCACGCCGCGGTGGTGCCCAGCGCGATGAGCGTATTCATGTCGGCGCTGGCGTGCTTGAGCCCCTTCCACGTGCCGACATAGAATCGCCAGCCGGGGCCGAATTGCACAATGGAGGCCAGCAGGAAGAGCAGCCAGGCAACCGGCATCACCAGCGGATCGGGCAGCACGCGGATGAACAGCTCCAGGTGGCTGACGATCAGCACCACCGCGCCCAGCACGCCGGCTATCCACAGGTCGCGTCGCAGCACCGCCACCTCGCGCTCGGTCCGCTGCCGCTGGTAATCCACCTGCTCGGACGAATCGCCCACCGTCTCCGGCTGCGGCTCCACCGGCACCTCGAAACCGGCATCAATCACCGCCCGGTGCAGCGTGTCCGGCGTCACCACGCCGGCCAGGTAGCTGACGGTGGCCTGGTTGGTCGCCAGGTTCACCGCCGCTGTCACCACCCCCGGCACGCGTTTGAGTGCCTTCTCCACCCGCGCCACGCAGGAGGCGCAGGTCATGCCGCCGACCGGAAACATCGTGGTCAGCGCGGACACTTCGTAGCCGGCATCCTGGATCGCCGCCACCAGCGCGGCCACATCCTTTTGCCCTTCGTCATACTCGATGGTGGCGACCTGGTTGGCGTAGTTGACGTTCGCCGACACGACACCGGGCTCGCGGTTCAACCGCCGCTCGATGTTCATCGCGCAGCTCGCGCAGTGCATGCCTTCCACCGGGATGTCGATGCGTTTCACGTAAAGCAACTCCACCTAAATATTACTACATAATTATACACTAAACAAGGCGACATTATTCCTCAACCGATATTACACCCTCAGAACTGTAGTTGCGGTCCTGCGAGTTCCAATGGTCGGACATGTCCGACGGGTCGGATTCGTCGGAAGCCGGTCATTCCGTCGGGAAGGAAAAGCGGCCGTTCGCGAGGAATACTCTTCCCAGCACACCAACAGGAGGTGGAGTCTCATGCAACGACTCATCATGATCTGCGCCGGCCTCATGCTGCTCCTCGCCGGGTGCAAAACCACTACATCCCAACCGGCGCCCCCCATCGCGCCGAAGCCGCAAGTGATCAAAGAATCTCCCGGCACGCCGAAGATGCGGACGACAACGGCGTCTCCCGCGCCGGCCGCCGCGAAATCATATGCGCACTACGTTAACGCCCGGTATGGTTTTTCCGTGCAGTATCCGCGCTCATTCAGAGCGGAGCCACCGCCGGTGAACGGTGATGGACAGGCATTCGACGATGGGCAGGGATTCAAAATGATTGCCAGCGCGAGCAACAACATAGACGACACGAACCTGGCGGCTGCCATGCAGAAGCAGATGGAGGGCTTCGGCGAAGTGACTTACAAGGCACGGGGGAAAAACTGGTTCGTGCTGTCCGGGTATAACGGCTCGAAAATTCTTTACGAGAAAACATACATCGGCAAAGGCTCGATACATGGCCTGTATCTTGAGTATCCCGCGACCGCCAAGACGAAATATGATGATATCGTCACCCGCATCGCCCGCTCATTCAAGCCGGGAAATGTTGAAGAGTTTCATTGATGCCGGCAACTTGGCAGACGCCACTGGCGGAGTACAATGCCGGGAGCTGACTATTCAGTCGAATTAAAGAAATAGAACAAGTTGTGCCATCTGGTCTTCGGGATCGATCTTTAACAGTTCGAAGCCGTTTTCTGCGTAATATTTCAATAATTTTTGTTCTGTGGTGCATTCGACGATAACAAATCGGCCGCCGACAGAACGCTTAGCTATCTCAATCAAATCGAGAGCATAACGTAATAACTGCCTGCCGGTAACATTATCTTTGAAGAGATCATTCTTCGCAATCTGCCCGATCAAGTAACCGACAACAACGTTATTCTCCGGGATGAATAGACCATTCAGTTTCTTCCGTCTCGTTTTGGAAATATCGTCTCCCAGAATAAGATGCTTCAAGGCAAGTGCGAAATATCCGACAATATCAATGCTGGCGGAATGCTGTTGAAGGGACTCTTCCGTGACAACGAGGAAACTGCGACTCTTTCCTGCCTGTTCAAAGGCAATGGAGCGAGTGTGAAGGAATTTTTCGACATCGGTATTTCTGGAGCAATGGAATTTAGCGATCTCGTTAGACAACGTAGTTTGGTCGAAGGTCTCTATGAGATCGCTTAAAGGAACGATCACCAACCGCTCGTCAGGTAAGGGGGTATGCTTGCGCTCCCCTCGGCCTGCATCAAATATCATGCCTAACGAATATTCCTTCAGTGCTTTCCACTTTTTCTGGCAAGCACTTCCCTTGAGACGATTTTCACTGATGAAGTTTGGCTGGCACGCGGCCGCTGAGGCTTCTCGGCTCCTTTGATCAGGACGTCGGCAGCCTTATCGTCATTGATAATAATAGTCTTTTCAAATGATTCCGTCGACATGACGATACCTCTTCAATAATATTACCCGTCCATGTTGAATCACGCAATGATTATTTTCATATTTCCGCCAATCTTAACGTAGATCATTCAGTGTCGCCTGCGGCATCAGCGCGTCAACCTGCCGGCGCTGTGTCTCCGTCAACATCCCCTGCGCCCGCTTCCAATACGCCTGCCGCGTGGCAGCCATGACGCTGGACAGGTGCTGCACGTCGCCGCCCTGCGCCTGCAGCGTTTGTGTATCGGGACGCGGGCCCTTTTGCGCGCGGTCCATGTATTGCTGATAATCCTTCATCGCCGCATCCGCCTGCCGCTGCAGCGGGGCGATATCCTTGCGGTAAGCGGCCGCCAGCCTGGTGATCTCCCCCTCCTGCGCCGCGGTCAGCGCCAGCCCTTTTTTATGTCGGAGCAGAAATTCCGGCGCCGGCGCAATGCCGTGCGACGTCGTTACCTCCACCTTCCGCTCGATCACCGGAGGGTGGGCGTCGCCCTTCATGCGCTGGGCGACCGACATCCCGCCGATGGCCAGCACGATGAGGAAGGTAATGATGGTGCCCATTCCTAATTTCAGTTTCATACCTGTTCCATTTCCTTTTCGTCTTCCTGAACACTGTGGATGCCGAAGATCCTGTTGCGCCCGCGCACGATAAGCGTGATGAAGTCATCCGCGTATGTGTGCAGGATCGGGATGTCCAGCAGCGAGAGGAAGGTGCCCACGATCAACCCGCCGATCACCGCCGTCGCCAGCGGGCTATAGGCATCCATACCCGTTTTCGGGAAGAACGCCACCGGAGACATCGCGATGATGGTGATCGCCGCCGTCATCAGGATGGGCCGCAGTCGCTGCGGGCACGCGGTGGCCACCGCTTCGTCGCGCGGCACGCCTTCTTCACGGTACTTCACAATCAGGTCGATCAACAGAATGGCGGTGGTGATGTCCATGCCGGTCAGCACGATCACCCCCAGGATCGACACCGTGCTGAACGCCTGGTGCATCATAAACAGGAAGAGGAACACCCCGGACAGCTCCAGCGGCAGCGAGAAGATCATCTGCAGCGGCTGCAGGAATCCGCGGAACTGCGCGACAAGGATCAGGTAGATGAAAATGACGGCCAGCAGCAGCCCGATCAGCAGCCGCTTGAAGGAGTCCATCATCTGCGTCATGTCGCCGCGCGTCTCGATACCGTAGCCCGGCGGGAAGTTCAACTGCTGCTGGGCCTGCATGGTCACGTCCATCGACAGGTCCATCGACGGCCGGCTGCCGATGCGGTAGTAGCCCATGATATTCACCGCGCGCCGCATCCCGTCGTGCTCGATGAGGGACGGCGCCTGGCGGTAGACAATGCTCGCCACCGCGTTCAACGGGATCTGCCGGCCATCCGGCGTGGTGACGAAGGTGTGCGCCAGGTCGGCGGCGCCGGTGCGATCCTGCCCGGCATAACGCACCAGAATGGTGTTCTGCCGCAGGTTGGGCAGCCGCCAGAACTCGCTGGTCAGTCCACCCTTCAGCGCATAATAGGCCTGGTCGGCGATCTCGGAGACGCTCATGCCCACCTGCGCCGCGCGCACCGGGTCGACCTTCACTTCATAGTCGGGCTGGCTCATGTCCCAGCTCGTCGCCACCTGGTACATGCCCGGCGTCTTGCGGGCAATGTCCGCCACCTGGTTGCCCAGGTCGGCGATCTTCTCCGGGTCCTTGCCGTAGACCAGCAGCTGGATCGGCGCCGCGGAGGAGGCCATCACGTCGGAGCCCATCTCCTTGATCTGGAAGCGGCGGATGCCCGGAATCGTCGCGATGGCTTGTTGCTGCACGCTGTCGATCACCTGCCAGATGGTCTGCTTGCGGTCGGTTTTATCCGACAGCGTGATCATGAAGGTGGCGGCATTGACCGACGGCATGGCATACCCGGTATAATACGCGCCGGTCGCCTCGAAAGCCGACTCCGCGCCCACCTCGGTGGACACCTTCTCGATCTCCGGGTGCTGCAGCATCATCTTTTCAATCTGATCTACCGCCTTTTCGGTCGCCGTGAAGGAGGTGCCCGGCTGCATCTCCAATGCGCCATACGCCTGCCCGACGTCGGCCAGCGGCATCATCTCCGAACCGATGAAGTAGTAGAAGCCGAAGCCGATGATGATGGTCGCCAGCACGCGCGCCATATTCACAAAGCGGTGCTTGAGCATCCAGCGGATCAGCCGCTCGTACCCCTTTTCCAGGCCTTCCAACCAGCCCTGCACGGGGAGTAATGCATGCCGGTAGAACCAACTGCTGCGTTCCCGTACCAGCTCTTCGTGCGGCTTCAGCAGCGCGGCGGCCATGATGGAGGTGAGCGTGAAGGACACCACCATCGACGCCAGCAACCCGAGGATGATCGGCCACACCAGCCCGACGAACATCTGCTGCACGATGCCGCCGCTGAAGAGCAGCGGGATCAGCGCCAGGCAGAGCATGAGCGTGGCGGCGATCACCGCCAGCCGCACTTCGGTAATGCCGTCGATGGTAGCGTCGCGCGCGTTTTTCCCCATGCGCAGGTGGCGTTCCACCGCGTGAATATCGATGATCGAGTCGTCCACCAGGCGCCCGATCACCAGCAGCAGTCCAATCAGCGTGCTGGAGTTCAGCGTCATGCCCAGCGGGATCAGCGCCAGCAGCGCCATGCACAGCGACACCGGAATGGTGGTCAGGCTGATCAGCGTGCCGCGCCACTCGCCCAGGAAGAAGAGCACGGCGATGCCGGTGAGCAGGATGGCCAGCCCCAGCTCTTCGAACATATTCTTGAAGAGGATGTTGACGAAGTGCGCGTTGTCGTAGGCCACCTCGAAGTGGATGCCGGGATACGCCTGCTCGAGCTGCTGCAACCCCTTCGTCACGCCGGCGATCACCTTGGGTGACGAGGCATCGGGGTCCTGCAGCACGGCGACTTCGATGGATTTGTCGATTTTGCCGTCATGGACGTAATGATAGGCGCTGCGGCGTTCCCAGTGGGTGTCCTCCACCGTCGCCACGTCGCGCAGCAGCACGGTGCGCGGCGCGGTGGCCGACGACACTTCGCCGGGTTCCGCCGTTTTGTCCGTCGCCGACATGATCGGCAGGTTCAGCAAGTCATCCGGGGTGGCCACCTTGCTGTCCAGCCGCACGATCGCCTCGTGGTCGCCGCTGGTCAGGATGCCGCCCGGCTTCGCGATATTATATTGATCGATGGCGTCGCGCACCATGGTGATGCTCAACCCGTAGGCCGCCAGCTTGTTGCGGTCCACGATCACCTGCAGTTGCCGCCGGTAGCCGCCGAAGGGCACCACCGAGTAGACGTTCGGCACCACTTTCAGCTTGTTGACAATCTGGTTGTCCGCCAATTCGCGCAACTGGTCCGGCGTCCAGCGCTCGTCTCCGGTCAACGACAGCGACAGCACCGGCAGGTTCAGCGGGTCGATGGCCAGCACCCATGACGGCTTCAGGTTGGCGCCGGTCATCGGCAGGTTCGCCTGCGCGACGTTCATCAGCGACTGCACGTCGAACAGCGCCTTCTTCATGTCCGTGCCGTAGGCGAACTCCAGCGACACGATGGAGAAGCCGTCCTGCGAGGAGGAGCGCAGGTAGCGCACCCCCTTCACGTTGACCATCTGCTCCTCGATCGGCTTGGAGATGTAGGTCTCCATCTCCTCCGCCGACAGCCCGGGCATCATGGAGACGACGCCCACCATCGGGCTTTCCACGTACGGCATCATGCGGCGCGGCATGTAGCCGCCGATGGCGATGATCGCCAGGATGATGACGCCGGCGTAGAACGCGAGCACCGGATACGGGTGGTCGATGCTCCACTTCGAGATATTGAACGTCGCCTCTTGCACGGCCTGGACGACTTTTTGCTGCGGTGTGGTTGCCATGTCAGTCCTTCTTCACCAGGTCCATTTCGCATTTCGGGCACTTGCCCGGCTTGATGCTGGTCACCTCCGGATGCATCGGGCAGACGTAGACCGCCGGGTGCGCCGCGGGAGTCGCCTTCTTCACCAATGCCATTTTGCAGATCGGGCAGGCGCCCGGTTTTGCGCTGGTAATTTCCGGATGCATGGGACAGGTGTATACCGCTGCCGCTGTTGGCTTCGCCTCTCCAGGGGCCGGTTTTGCCTTCATGGGAACTGACTTCATCGGCGCGGTTGCCGGCTTCGCCACCTCCTTGATCGGCGGCATCGGCGCCGGGGATGCGCCGAGCGCCGTGGGCGGCGTTTGCGCCTCATGCTGCACCGTGGTGACCGCGTCGCCGTCATGCAGGTTGGCCAGCCCGGAGGTGATCACGTCCGCGCCCGGCTGCAGCCCGCTGACGATCTCCGTCTGGTCGTTGTTCACACGGCCGGTCGTCACGCTGATGCTCTTCGCCGTTTTGCGCAGCCCGTCATCGCTGACGATGAACAGGCTGTTCTGCCCGTCGCGCACTATGAGGGCGGCGGTGGGCGCCGCCAGCACGCGCTGGGCGCTTCCCAGCCCGATCTCCACCGTCAGGTACTGGCCGGGTTTCAGCCGGTACCCCGGGTTGGGCACGCGCGCCTCGACGATGGCGGTGCGCGCCGTGGTGTCGCTGGCCGGGAAAACCGACGTCACGCGGCCGATGACAGGCGCGTTCGGCGTCTCGATGCTGTGCGCGGTCAAGGTTTGTCCCACGCTGATGTTGGCGAGATCGGCCTCCGAGACGTTCGCCTGAATGCGGACGTAATCGATTTTGGCGATCTTCAGGATGGACATCCCCGGCTGCACCAGCACGCCCGGCGCGATATTGCGGGCGGTGACCACCCCGCCGCTGGAGGCGCGGATAGTGGTGTAGCCGCGCACCGTGCGGGCTTCAGTCAGCATGGCGCGGGCCTGCGCCGACATCGATCGCGCTTGCCCCACCTTGACCGACGCGCCGTTGACACCGGCATCCGCCGCGCTCACGTCGGCCTGCGCCGTTTCGATGCCCGCCTGTGCCTCCAGAATCTTCCCGTTGGCGCTGTCGCGGTCGGCCTGTGCCTGCTCGACGCGCGCCTCCGCGGAATTGATGGCCGCTCGCGCCGCCGCGGCGCGCGCCTGGGCCTGCGCCAGCTCCTGTTTGGCCCGCGTCACTCCGGCCTGCGCGGAGCGCACCCCGGCCTTCGCCTGGTTCAGCTTGGCATTTGACGCCGCCGCCTGCGCGGTCTCGCGGTCGAGCTCTTCTTTGGAGATGGCGCCCTGCTCATACAGCTTCTTCTCACGCGCGATCTCCGTCTCCCAGTAGGTCACGTCCGCCTGCATGCTTTCGACGTCGCCCTGCGCCTGGATGACCATTTCGTTCGCCTGGTCAATGCCGGCTTGCGCGGAGGCCACGGCGCCATCGGCCTCTTCCGCCATCCGTTGCGTGCCGGCCAGCTCGCTCTGCGACGCCTTCACCGCACCGTCCGCGCTGCGGGCTTCCGACTGCATCTGGATGAGCTGCGCCCTGGCCTGGTCCACGCCGCGCTGTGCTTTCGTGCGCTCGGCCTGCGCGGTGCGCACATCGGCATCCGCCGCGCCGATGCCCTGGGCGGCGCTGATGCTCCCGAACGCCGCCTGTGCTTCCTTCGCCGCCAGCTCGCTGGTGTCGAGCTGCGCCACTACCTGGCTGGGCGCCACGCGGTCGCCGGGGTAAAATGGCATGGAGACCAGTCGGCCCATCACGCGCGGGTAGACATCCTCTTCAATATCCGGCACCACCGTGCCCGTGTAGGTCGCCGCCGCCTGGAACGGCATCGGCGCCACCGTGATGGTAGACACCGCCGTCGTGCCGGGCGCCGCCTGCGCGCTCATGTCCATATTGGCCGAAGCGAGCACCGTGGATTGCTTTTTGTCGCGGAACTTATTGACGACGAGGATGGTGCCGACCAGCACGATCACCAGCGTCAGCACCCCGACGAC
>Ga0172368_10007995_pt1 | contig 10875 bp, 9 predicted proteins | sample Lak11m_FD_114540 | JGI IMG/M metagenome (GOLD analysis project Ga0172368, IMG submission 114540) | Freshwater microbial communities from Kabuno Bay, South-Kivu, Congo - kab_022012_11m | ecosystem: Environmental > Aquatic > Freshwater > Lake | place: Democratic Republic of the Congo: South-Kivu...
GGGAAGTCTTAACCATGATTTATAGGATTATAGGATGTCCATGATTAGAGCGATTCAATCAGGGTAATCATGAAATCAGGAAAATCATGGTTTAAGACAATGGCGGCGGCAAAACGCGCGGACGCGGTGGCGGATACCAGCGGGCTGGAGTCCGAGTGGGTTGTCCGAGGATGATGCCAGGATTGTGGAGGGGAGATGCCCCCCTTCCCGTCCTTCGCGAAGCATCCCGCGTGGGGGGCTTCCGAAAGTCTTTGCCGCTGATCCTTGAATCTTTCAGGTACAATTGAAGCACAGGTGTCTTATGGCAACCCCAACCAAACTCTCCCCGCAGGTGGCAAAGATCGCTGATGAAGTCACGCGCCGTATTTTGCAAACCGTCCAACCGCAGCGCGTACTGCTGTTCGGTTCCAGCGTCACTGGCAAATTTACAAAAGATAGCGATTTGGATGTGCTGGTGATCGTACGCGGTCCCGTCCACCGCCGCCAATTGGCGCAAAAGATCAACCGAAACCTGCACGGTGTCGGCGCGCCTGTGGATATCGTCGTCGCTACGGAAGATGATATTGCCCAATATGGGGATAAATTCGGCACAATCCTGCGCCCCGCGTTGATGGAAGGGCAGGTGCTATATGCCCGTTGATCACACTGCTCCACGCTCATGGCTCACCCGCGCATATAGTAACCTGCGCCTCGCCGAAAAAGGACAGGGTAAGGATATCATGCTCGAAGACCTGTGCTTCAACGCGCAACAGGCGGCAGAAAAGGCATTGAAGGCGGTTTGCCTTTATAAGGAACAGGATTTTCCAAAGACACATTCCATTACCCGACTGGTTGACATCCTTGAAGCGGCGGGCGTGGAAGTTCCAGAGCAGGTCAAATTTGCGGATGTTCTCACGCAATATGCAGTCCAAACACGCTACCCTGGTCCAATTGAGGAAATCACATCCGAAGAGTATCAGGAAGCGCTCACGATTGCGGCGCGTGTTGTATTCTGGGCAGAATCCCTAATCTCGGGGTAAAAGCCGCGCTGAAGGAGAAGAAGATTCGGCTAAACGGAGAGTATCGGGCGAGGCGTCTCGCAGGAGGCGTGGGATGGGCTGGCCGGGTAGAAAGACGATCAATCCCCGCGGCCCTTTGCAGGGCGCTTCGCGAAGGGGACTGGTAAAAATATGAAGGATAAATGGGAGAGAGCGTGCTACAATTACAGCACACCATCAAATAAAAAAGAAAAAAGATGAAACTAATCTACAATCCAGTGTTTTTAAAACACGACACCGGCATGCACCCGGAAAACAAAAAAAGACTGTCTTCCCTCGGCAACCTGCCCATCACTGAAATTGAAAACGGCGAGGAATACCTGGAACTTGTTCATACTCCCGGATACATAAAACGCATCAAGGATATGGCAACCGCCAAAGGCGGATATGCTGATTCTGACACAATTGTTTCGGAAGGAAGTTACGAAGCCGCGATCCATGCTGTTGGTGCCACGATCATGGCCTCGAAAAGCGGGGATTTTGCCCTGACCCGGCCTCCCGGTCACCATGCCCATCGGGATTACTCCAGCGGATTCTGCCTGTTCAACAATATCGGGATAGCGGCCCAGTATCACGCAAACCAGGGAAAACGCGTTCTAATCATTGATTTCGATGGCCATCTTGGCTGTAGTACTGAAAAAATATTCTATGATTCAAACGAGATCATGTATTGGTCGCTGCACCAGTTTCCCGCGTTTCCCGGCGGCGGCGATGCGCACGAAATTGGCGAAGGTGCGGGCCAGGGATATACCATCAATGTGCCGCTTCCACCAGGCTCCGGGGATGAAATTTTCATGGATGCTTTCGAGTCTTTTTTGCCGGCAGCAATAGAATTCAATCCTGATATCGTGGGAATTTCCGCCGGTTTCGATGCCCATCAATACGATCTCCTGCTGGATCTTCGCGTAACAGTGAACTCATACTATAAAATGGGACAACTTATTTCCCGGAATTTCAAGGATGTGTTTGCCACCCTGGAAGGTGGTTACAACATCGAGTTATTTCCACGCTGCCTGTATAATTTCCTGGACGGCATCAACAACCAGGAAATGAAATACGAAGAGAGACCCACCGATTCGCTTATCCAGACCTACTATGAATATGAGGGTCGAAAAGCAATCGTTGTACAGCATTTAAAGAAATACTGGAAATCGATTTAATCAAAACCGGGATTCGAAAATTCTTCTACAAAAAGCAGGCATTTAACTTTCCAGTACCTTACTCGGACAAGCCGAAAGAGTTTTAACGCCAAGTACGCTAAGGTCGCCAAGAAAAACCTTTAAAAACTTCGCGCTCTTTGCGGTCTTCGCGGTGCAAAAGTTCTTGTTTTTTGTACAAGCATTTAACTTTTTAGGTACTAACTCGGACAAGCCGACCTGCGGCAAATAGGCTTAAACACGAAGGACACACACCTGCCACCAGCCCCGCACGAACGCTGTGCGGAGTGCGCGGGCGGTGCCAGGGAAGGTCACGAAGGAAGACCTTTAAAAACTTTGTGTGCTTCGTGTCCTTTGTGTTTGAAAATTCTTGTACCTAAAAGGAATCAGAAAATGAGCATGGAAAAATTAACCAGGTTGTTTAATCCAAAAGTCATAGCGATTGTCGGCGCTTCCGCCAAAAAGGGAAGTGTCGGTTATTCGGTAATGAAGAATATCATCGCTTCCGGATTCGATGGAATTGTCTACCCTATCAACCCCACAAGAACCAATGTTTTGGGCGTGAAAGCGTATTCAAGTTTGGAGGATGTGCCGGATAAAATCGACCTGGCAATCATTGTCACCCCGGCTCGAACAGTGCCGGAAATTGTGGAGAGTTGCGGAATAGTCGGCGTTGCAAGTATTTTATTGATCTCTGCCGGCTTTGCTGAAATAGGTGAGGAAGGCAAAAAATTAATGAAGCAGATAGATGAAACCATCAGACGATATAAAATAAGGCTGATCGGGCCAAACTGCCTTGGCTTCATTAAACCTTCCATCAAATTGAATGCCAGTTTTGCCAGTAAAATGGCTTTACCGGGCAAGATCGCCTTCATCTCTCAAAGCGGCGCGCTTTGCACTGCAGTTTTGGATTGGTCCATTAAACAGAATGTGGGATTCAGCCATTTTGTTTCCATTGGTTCGATGATGGATGTCGGCTTTCATGACCTGATCGACTATTTTGGCAGTGATCCGCTTACAAACAGTATTGTCATTTACATGGAATCCCTTTCCAATGCCAGAAGCTTCATGAGCGCCGCCAAAGCGTTTGCCAGGGCCAAACCGATCATTGTCTTGAAGGCAGGAAGAAGTTCGGAAGGTGCGCAGGCGGCGATATCCCATACTGGAAGTCTGGCCGGGAATGATTTTGTTTTCGATGCCGCTTTCAAACGTGCCGGGGTTATCAGGGTCGATACGATCGAAGAACTTTTCAATATGGCAAAAGCCCTGGCCATGCAGCCAAAACCATCCAATAACAGGCTGGCCATCGTAACCAATGCCGGGGGACCTGGGGTGATCGCAACGGATACGCTTATTGCCAAAGGCGGAAACCTGGCAGAGTTATCGGAAGAAACGATCAGCGAATTGAATAATCATCTTTCTCCCAATTGGAGCAAGCGGAATCCGGTTGATGTGCTCGGAGATGCCGGTACCGCGCAATATTCAAAGGCTGTGGAACTGTGCGCAAAAGATAAGAATGTGGATGGAATTTTGGTGGTTCTTACACCCCAGGCAATGACCAATCCGACAGAAGTTGCCAGGGAGGTTGCCGCGGTTGCCAGGAATTGTCAAAAAACCATCCTGGCCTCCTGGATGGGCGCAGACGATATCGAAGGCGGACAGAAGCTTTTGGAAGTTAATAATATCCCGGTCTATCAAGCGCCGGAGAATGCAATCAAATGCTTTATACAAATGTACGATTATTCCCGTAATCTTTCCATCCTGCATGAAACACCCACGCAAATACCACGGCAATTCACACCGGATAAGGCGGCCAACGAAAAACTCATCAAGCAGGTTTTTGACGATAACAGAACCGTGATGACAGAATTTGAAGCAAAACAATTCCTGGCTAATTATCAGATTCCGGTCATCAAAAATGGGCTGGCAACAACAGAAGACGAAGCGATGACTTTGGCGGACACGGTCGGTTATCCCCTGGTGATGAAAATCGCTTCGCCCGATATTCTTCATAAAACTGATGTCGGCGGTGTAATCCTGAATATTCTCAATAAGGATGAAGCAAAAACTGCCTACAAGAAAATCATGGATTCTGCCAGGGAAAAAGTTCCCAATGCAGACATCAAAGGTGTTTTCGTGGAGCAGATGATGCATCGAAAATACGAACTGATCATCGGCTGTAAAAAGGATTCGATTTTTGGTCCAACCATCGTTTTTGGGATGGGCGGGGTTTCCGTCGAAGTTTTCAAAGATACAACTGTAGGGTTACCCCCACTGAATATGGCCCTGGCATTGAGGATCATCGAAGACACAAAAATCTATAAATTGCTCAAAGGCTATCGCGGGATGCCGGGAGCGGATATTACTTCCATCCAGTTCCTGCTCTACAAATTTGCTTACCTGTTGATGGATTTTCCGCAAATCCTCGAAATTGATATTAATCCCTTCGGCGTTGATGAACACGACGGGGTGGTTCTCGATGCGAAAGTAGTACTGGATAATACTGTGATAGTGGACAAGGCTAATTCCAATAAACATTTGGTGATCTCACCCTACCCGTCCGAATATACTACCGAATTCATCATGAAAAACGGAAGGAAAGCAATCCTGCGGGCGATAAAACCGGAAGATGAAATGATGGAAAAAGAGATGTTTTCATATTTCTCCGAACGTACCCAGAGATTCCGCTTCTTTCAACTGATTAAAAACATCACTCACGAACAACTCATTCGATACACCCAAATTGATTATGATCGTGAAATCGCCATTATTGCTGAAATCGAAGATGAAGGCAGGAAAAAGATGGCTGGAGTTGTCAGGCTGATCGCAGATCACTACCTTGAAACTGCCGAGTTTGCCATCGTGGTGGCAGATCCCTGGCAGAACCTGGGACTGGGTAGTAAATTTACCGATTTTATTTATGACATTGCCAAAAAGCATGGAATCCAGAAGATCTATGCAAATGTATTGGCTCAAAATCGCGTGATGCAGCATATGTTCAGAACTCGTGGATTTAAAATAGAAAAAGTGGATGACGGTTATTATGCTGAACTGGTCATTAATAAACCTGAATAGTTCATGACTACTGCAAAAAGTTCTGGTTCCACCGTTTTTAACGGGAAAACCTTTTCAAACACGAAGGACACGAAGGAAAAACACCCGTAAAATTAACCGCCTTTTCCCCTTTGTGTACTTCGTGGCTTTTGTGTTTAAAGGTATCCATGAACCACCTCGCCGCATCCACATCCCCCTGCCTGCTCCAGCATGCCCACAACCCCGTGGACTGGCATCCCTGGTCCGAAGAAGCGCTCGCCAAAGCGCGCGCTGAAGAAGAAGGAAGTCAGGCAGTTTGGGGACGCTCCGCGTGAATTCCCAGTCTGATGTATAATACACATAAAGCGTGATATTTATACACACAGAAAAGGGAACAAAATGAGAACCAATATTGTGCTGGACGATAAACTTATCGAGCGTGCCCAAAAATTGACGGGAATCAAAACCAAACGCGAAGTGGTGCATGAGGCGTTGCGCTTGTTGATTCTCTTGAATGAGCAGGGGGAAGTCCGCGTTTTGCGCGGAAAAATGCCGTGGGATGGCGACCTAAGCGATCAACGCCAGTCACGCGTCAAGGTGCAATAGCCATGCTCGTGGTGGACACCAGCGTCTGGATCGATTACTTCAACGGCGTGAAAAATCCGCAGACGAATTTTCTCGACACTGTTCTCGATAACACCCCCATCATCATAGGCGACTTGATTCTGGCGGAAGTGTTACAGGGCTTTCGTTACGACCCCGACTTTGAAAAAGTCCGCCGCGCCTTGGGGAAATTCATGCAGGAGAGCATGGTCGACCCTGCGCTGGCGGTACAAAGCGCAAGAAATTATCGCTTCCTGCGGCAAAAAGGAATCACTGTCCGAAAAACGATGGGCAGCCTGATCGCCACGTATTGCATTGAAAACGATCACCAACTTCTACATAACGACAGCGACTTCGACGGATATGAAGAGCATTTGGGACTGCAGGTGATTCATCCGTAAGGATTCCGCATCAAAGTGGACATGGGGCTGATCTCCGCATTCAAGGGCTTGGATGAAAACACGCGGAAAACGCCCTGAAAGAGTTCAGCGCGCCGTTCGGTCTCGACGCCTCAGCCTGGGAGAGCAATCGCGCCCAATATCTCAAAGACGCTTATCCCGTCTTCGCCTTCCTGGCGGTTTGGATGGACGAGGCGGGGTTGAATAATCTCATCTAACAATCAGGCGGAAGATCCCACCGCCGATGGTGGTCACATATAGGTATTTACCGTCCGAGGAAATGGCCAAGGCATTAACAGTGCGGTTGGTCAGTCCTTCGTTGATCACGGTCCAGGTGCCGCCGCCATCCTCCGAGCGGTAGACGCCGCTGAGGTGATCACTGGCATAAACGATCTGTGGGTTGGTGGGATCAAAGACAATCGAATGGATGGATGCATTCGGCTCCAACCCCGCATAGGAGGGCGCCCAGGTGGTGCCGCCGTCCGTGCTGGAAAAAATTCCCCCTCTCGCGGAACCCACCAGGATGTGGGCAGGATCCGATGGGTCAAGTTCCACTACGCGCACCTGTCCATCCGGAAGTCCTCCGATCCTGCTGAAGGAAAGGGCGCCATCGCTGGAATGATACAATCCATCGGCTGCTGCGGCAAAGAGCGCTCTTGCATCCCCGGGATCCACGCTGATATCAGTCACCCCCTGAGCCCACAAAAGCGGGTCAGTCGTCCCCTGCCAGGTGGACCCTCCATCGGTTGAAAAGAATATGCCATTACCCTCCTGGCAGGGTTCATGGCTCAGATAGCATTCCCTGGTGGACGTCCCCGCATAGACGATCTTTGGGTTGGATGGGGCAAACGTAATGGCAGTGAATCCCGTGCTGGTCATCTGCGCCCCAACCGGCAGGTATTTCTCGAAGTTCAAACCGGCGCGAAATTGCCAGGTAAGCCCTCCATCAAAGGATTCCTCCATGAATCCCGATCCGAACAGCAGATGTCCCGGATTGGATGGGTCAATGGCGATCGCCCAGCCTTCCACTTTGGTCAACAAGTTCTCGACCGTAGGGTATAAAATTCCCTGCCAGATTTTCCCAAAATCATTGGAGGTCCAGGGGCCATTGCGCCCGATGGTAAATATCCGGCCGGGTTGGTTTGGATCGACCGTGATAAAGATGGAATGTGACCCGCTATATCCATCAGAGGCGCTGACGAAGTTCCTGCCCCCATCCTCGCTCAGGAAATTGCCGCCGTTATAGTTGTTGATGAAGAGGCGGTTTGGATCCTGCGGATCGCATTGGGCGTCGATCGGGATTCCTGCAATCATGCCGGGCGCGCCCCAGCCCGCACTGCTTCCCGTGGTCAACTCCCAGGTGATCCCACCGTCCTCACTGCGGTATACACCCAGGTCGCTGGCTGCATATGCGATATCCGGTTCATTGTCACACATCTCGACCACGGTAAAGTTTTGTGTGAGCATGTCACCGCTGGAAGAGAGCACCTTGTCCCAATGCTCCCCCCCATCCGTTGTCCGGAAAATTCCTCCCGGCACTTCCGTCAAGGTGGGCAGCACAAACTCAATGGTATTAATGGCGTATTGGTGCCCGGCAGCTGCCAGCAGGATGTTTGGGTTCTGCGGGTGCATATACAGGCTGCCAATATAAAGTAAATCGAAACCATTCGCCCGTCCAAGGGTACGCCAGGTTCGGCCGCCATCGGTTGACTTCAGCACTCCCAGCCCACCTATAAGGTCGGTATTCCCATATGGATCGGTTTCACCCACCGCTGACCGGTCAAAGATTCCGGTGGATACGTAGAGCGTATCCGGGTTGGACGGATCGATCCACAGATAGCGCACCAAGCTGGAGGGCATTCCGCCGTTCCAGATCACTTCCCAGTGCAGGCCGGCATCGGTCGTCTTGTAGACCATGCCGCCGATACAGTCGTGGCTGGTTCCACACCTGACTTCCGGCGTGGTATGAGTGGTTTCGGCCATTGCATAAACAATATCCGATGAGCGGGGATCAATGGTGAAACCGCGGAAGGACAGCAAGGTGTAATCGATCGTGATGCCCTGGTCGCGCTCCTCCCAGGTTTGACCGCCATCCTGCGAGCGGTAGATCCGCCCGGTATCGAAGGTACCGATCCATATGATCTGGGGGTTGTGTGGATCGAGTGTCAGGCAAAAGATCGGTACGTAGTCGTTCGTGGCTCCCGTTTCCCGGATGATCCCCTGGTTGCTGGGAAACCAGGTCAGGCCGCGGTCGGTGCTCTTGAACACCCCTGCAAAAGAATCGGTCACATACCAGGTATCCGGGTCACTGAAATCTACGCGGATATCATATCCAAGTCCACCGGGAGGACCACCAAGTTGAACCCATCCGGTTCCTGTGTCCTCTGGAGGGGTGACAGAGGTTGTTCCGGGCATGGGTTCCTCTCCGCCTGGCATGTTGACTCTCACCTCGACCTGGCGGGTTTCCATGTGTGTTCCGACATCCACTGCCAGTGAGTACATGCTTGTGACCTCGGGACAGATCTCCCGTTCTCCTGTCTTTTCCACCGGCTGTTCGTTGAGCGTCACCTGGAAACCACCGTCCACCTGCCAGTGGAGAATGGTACATTCCCCTGCCCGCAGTTCAGGTCGGTCAACGGTGAATGTAATCTTGACTTCCATCGGAGTGGGACTGGTTCTTGTTCCCCCGCAGGAACTCGTCAGAACGACGAGGACCACGATCGAAAACACAGAAAAAAACCTCGTGCGCATGTTTCCTACTTTCGGGTCAATTCGTGACCAAAAGGGGCTGATATGGATACATTCCGTTAAGTTCTAAATAAAATTATTACAGTTTTCAAATAAGCAGTCAATGGGTCATTCGCTAAGGGGTGGACATCAGAATTTTGGGGAAATTTTTTAAACACAAAGTATCCATGAAAGGATTTCGCCCCAAAGGATGAAAATGGAACACAACGAATCTTCGCAAACCTGAACCACGGAGATGCAGAGCCACTGAGTTTTTTTCTCTGTGTCTCGATGGTTTGCTCTTTGGGCTTTATTTTCATATCAGGTCGCAAAGGGGAATAGGGCGCAAAATCGTCAAGAATCGCATCCCTGGTGTACTTTGTGACCTTTGTGTTTGATATTTTTCAAAAAGTGACACACACCCTTCGCCAAGTGTTCGTAACATGGACGGAATATCGCTAACTCAGCGCTTTGCGAACAAGTCCAGCCTGAATATGGATGGGCAGGCAACGGTGGCGGGGATGCTGATCGTGACCCAGTACTAAACCATACTCCAGCGCAACCTGTTGTATACCGCCATCACCCGCGCCCGAAAACTGTGCGTGCCGGCAGGCAATCCCTGTGCGATCAGCATGGCGGTGCGGAACAACCAGGTGTCACAGCGTTGCGCCGCGCCTGTGGATATTGTCCGTTCATTTTGCGGGAAAAATGGACGCGAAAAAACCAGGCAGGATTCAGGCGATCAATGAGGGGGGCAGTCTCGAGCGTCTTCTGAAACTTTCAGGTTATTTTGCCTGGATTTCAAGATTCTTTATCAAGGCTTCTATAGTGGCGCTTCCCTTCCCCGTCTCCAACTTGGCGCGGTAACCGATAAACAGCCAGCGTTGTTGGGACGAAAAGGCATACTGCTCGCGCGGGGTGTTTTCGATCACTGCATTGATGGAACCCAGGGAAAGGTCGAAGCCGAGGGTGTAAATACCCGCAGGGTTGGAATAGATTTTGGTGAGGTCCATCCGTTCTTGACTGGGCATGTCGCGAATCGCAAAAGCATGATCCTTTACGCCCCCGGGCGGAGCCACGATCAACCAGCCCTCCGATTTCAAATCCGGCCGGGAAAAGACGCCGAACCAGACTTCGCCGTTATCGATCTCGTCCAGGTCCACAGTCAATTCTATGTTGGCGCTTTGCGGCAATTGCACAAAGAGTCCATATTCCTTTGCCGTAATCATGTTTCTGTGCTGTGCCAGGATGTGCAGCCCGCCTTCATAGGTGGAGATGTAGTCCCAAATTGGCTGTTGGTAGCATCCATTCGAATCGACCGGGATATCTTGAAACGGGTATATTTGCCATTGCTGGTGAATACACCCCTGCTTCCAATCCTCCCCCGGCAAATATGTTACTGACGAGGTCGGTGATACGGGTATATCAGTTACAATGGGTGGGGTTTCACTCTGCGCAGGAGAAGCAGTGGCAACCACCTCAGTTGGAGTGCTGGTAGCCTTCCCAATGAATTTCTCAACAAAGTCCGGATTCAATATCGCAAGAATCACTGCCTGGATGCAGGCAAGTATTGCGACAATAATGGGAACTATAATGGCTGGACGCTTCCACCAACTACTTTTGCCGGTGTTTCGATGTCTTGGTGTATTTTCCATCTTTACCCAACCTCCTGTTTCCAGTCTGACTGGTACTTAAGTCCTAGTATAACGAAAAATCTGACTTTCGCAAGCGGCATTTTGGTAAACACTCCGACAGCCAAAGATCACCACCCCTCCTCCCCCCGCAACAAGACAAACACCACACCGACCTCCCTTCGGCAGTCAAAATCATCCCCGCGCCGCGTCCACACTTCCAAGTCCTGGTAACCGCGCTCGCCGACGGGAACAATCATCCGCCCGGCATCCTTCAATTGACCGAGCA
>Ga0172368_10007996_pt1 | contig 10875 bp, 3 predicted proteins | sample Lak11m_FD_114540 | JGI IMG/M metagenome (GOLD analysis project Ga0172368, IMG submission 114540) | Freshwater microbial communities from Kabuno Bay, South-Kivu, Congo - kab_022012_11m | ecosystem: Environmental > Aquatic > Freshwater > Lake | place: Democratic Republic of the Congo: South-Kivu...
AATTGAATTTTCCGGAGCTTCAACCGCAATCGTTTCAGTCTCTCAGGGATGGAATATTCTTTCGGTTCCCCTTATTGCGGAGGACATGGCTGTTTCATCCTTATTCCCGGGGGCGTTGTCGAATGCCTTCGGTTTCGATAATGGATATTACCAGGCGGAAAATCTTGCCAACGGCGAAGGTTACTGGCTGAAATTTGAACAGGCAGAAGAAATATCCATTTCAGGAACGGCTGTTTCGGGCGACATAAATGTCAATGCCGGATGGAATCTTATCGGTCCGTATGATTTTCCGGCGCCGGTTTCCGGCATTATTACCGATCCCCCAGGTATTATACAAAGCCAATTTTTCGGATATGAAAACGGATATGTGCAGGCAGATGTGCTCTCCCCCGGAAAAGGCTACTGGTTAAAAGTATCACAGAATGGCGGGCTGATTCTAAGCGCTTCAGCAAAGGCTCAATCGGCTAAGGATGCATATTCAGGCGGCGCATCAATTATTATCAGAGACGCATCAGGCGCAGAATTCAGGCTCTTTGCCCTTTCGGAGCAAAAAGGATTTAATGAATTGCCGCCGCTCCCACCGGCAGAAGTTAAGGACGTTCGTTTTGCGGATGGAACTTTTGCAACTGTAATCTCTGAAGAAGGTGAATATATCAATTTTCAGGGGCTTTCTTACCCAATATCAATTCTTGTGCAAAACTCTGAATTTTTAATCCAATATTCTGCAAAAGGCAATGATCTCAGGTCGGCTGTTAAACATGGAGAAGAACTTGTTATCAGCGAAGCTTCAGCGAACAGGATTCATATTAGCGGGACAATCATTCCATCGGAATATTCGTTATCCCAGAATTATCCGAATCCCTTCAACCCGGAGACCATTATCAATTACCAGCTAAAGGTGGACGGAGAAGTGAGTCTGAGGATATATGATGTTTTGGGCAGGGAAGTAGCGCGATTGGTAAGCGCAAAAAAGGATGCCGGCTGGCATAAGACCACCTTTAATGCTGCAAATATGACAAGCGGAGTTTATTTTTATTCAATTGAAATAAAGGGCGCGGACGGTTCTGTTTTCAGCGATGTGAAAAAGATGCTGATGGTGAAGTGATTTTCAACTAATTGGAAAAGCTATTAACTCCTTTTTTGAGGGGCGGCAACGAACATTATGCCGCCCTTTTTTATACCGATTTGAGCAAAGATTAATTCTTAGTATTGTTCTACAGTTCCGGATTTGCAAAGAATTTGAAAAATGAATAATGTTTACACTAGCAGAATATTTAGAGAATCTTAGTCAGCACATAAAGAAGCCAAATATATTTTCTGTTTAACATCTCATTCATATCAGTGTATAACTTAATTTACTGAAGCGGCAGGATTGAATAATACTGATAATAATCATAAGTTAGTGAATGAATCCATGAAATAGTGGTTAACTCTCAATAATGATCAAAACACGCAAAAAAATCAGAATACGGACAAACAGAGACGTAAATATTCTTCTTGTTACAGTATCGGTCATTCTTAGTGTTGTTATCACTATCTATTTTTTTAATCTATTCAGTTCATTTGAAGTTTCCGCGAAAAGTTATTTTTTTCCTGGTCAGAATGAAACGAAATTTCAGAATTTTGGAGTCGCAGACGAGGACACCAAACTGATAAATTCATACAGAGACCTGAATTTTGAAGATAAATTTATTTTTAAGATTGAAAATCCGGAGGGGTTTTTTGAAAAACAATACATTATCTCCGCGGACAATTTCTGGTTGAGGCAAGCCGAATTTTATGATCTGGACAGGGACGGAACAAAAGAAATTATTCTTCTCTATCACAGGGATGACTCTCTTTTCATTTCAATAATTGATCATACAAAAAGAGATTACTACCGGCAGGAATCTCTTGTTTTTGTAAGGGAAGGAGAAAAATTTTACAAAATCTGGGATATGCTGATCACAATTCCTGGAATTATTCAAAATAACAAAAGTGAACCGGTTTTATATTTTTCAATAAAAACCAGTTTTGCCGTTCTTCCCCGCGGCGTCTATTCTTATAATCTCGAAACAAAAAAGCTGAACCAGTTTCAGTTTGGTGCATCAATCGAAAACATCTTTTTTGTCGATTTTAATAAAGACGGCGAAGAAGAAATTGTTCTTGGAACTTTCGCAGCAGGCAACACCTGGCGGCTTGATCCGAGACCGCAATTTGATGATTTCAGCGCATGGTTCTTTATATTGGATCAGGATCTGAAAATATTAAAACACACAGGCATTCCCGGTGAATTTTCATCCATGATTCCAGGTAAACTGAAAAACGGAAATATTGTTGTTTTATCAAGGAAAGAAGATGGTCAAAGGGTAAGAAAGTACGATTCAAATGGTGATCTGATCCTCGAAAAGCAATTCCCGGAACATAATTTTATAAATTTAGCAACTAATCCTATGCCTGATGAAACAGATATCGTTCTGTTGGCGCAGGACACATTATTCTTTTTTAATGAATTTTTTGAGCAGACTAATGTTTTAATCCCTGAGATAAGAGACGGAACAATTTACTTTACGAACCTGGATGACGATGAATTCAGCGAAATTTTATTGAGTAACACTGAAAAACTCATTATTTATGACCACGACCTGAATTTGATATCTTCACAGCAAAGGGGTTTGCCAAGGTACCTGAATGGACATTTGCCAAGCTATCGGATATTAAATGACGGAACAAGAGAGATTCTCGAGAACGGTCATCACTCGTTATCAGAGGTTTTGGTTAAATATGAACCAAGGTACTACTTTTTGCCCATATTCTTTATTTTCGTGCTTTTATCAAATGTTTTCATTTTGCTCACCACTAAATTTTTAATTGTCAAGATTTATACTATTATTTCATACTTTATTATTTCTACAAACAGAGTGACAGATCAAATATATATTTTTGACCTTAAGTTTAATCTGCTTTTCGCTAACAGAACTGCAAAAAACATGTTCGGACTGGAACCTGGATTCTTGATGGGAAAGAAGAATATCTTTCCCCTTAGTGAAAACCAGGATTTCAGCAAAATGCTCAGCTATAGTCTGAAAAGAAGAAGACCGGCTGAAACCATAGTTACTATTAATAAAAATGGAGTTATTCAAAAATTCAAATGCCGCGTTGTTCCATTTTCAGCGCCATGGAAAATACCAATAGCTCTATTTGTCAGGGCGGGCGACATCTCAAGACTAATATTCGAAGAAAGACAGAAAGTGCTTACACATTCGATTCAGAAGGTTGCCCATGAAATAAAAACACCTCTTTCATCAATTCTTCTTAATCTGGATTCTATTGAACAAAACGCCGAATCGAAAGGTCTCAAAAATTATGAAAGAGATATTTTTACTGCCCGTCAGGAAATTAACAGAATTAAAAGTTTTATTAATAAATTCCTGAAAATGACCAATTTACAGGAACCGAATCTTCAGGCGGTTTCCCCGTCCCTTCTTGTCAATTCAGCTCTTCTGAGGTTCTCAGCGTATCTTGAGAAAAATATTAATGTGATAATTGAAGGTGAAGAAGGACATTTTGTCTGGTGCGATCCTTTCCAGTTAGAAGATGTATTTCAGGTATTTATCGAAAACAGTATCGATGCGATGAGCGGAGCAGGGGAAATAAAAATTCGCTGGTTCCGTGAAGATTCAAGCCCCAGGGATCTTATCTTTTTTCAGATAGTTGATAACGGAGCGGGCATTGATGAAAAACTTCGTGACCAGGTATTTGATCCATATATGACTACAAAACCGCAGGGTACGGGAATGGGGCTGGCAATTGCGAAGAAAATACTTGAAGATCACGGCTCCGATATTAAAATCGTATCCCCTGATGGCGGGGGCACAATTATTGAGTTTTGTCTCACAGAAATATTAAAACCAGAAAAAAATGAAAAAGACTAAAATATTAGCGATTGACGATGACCGCACTTTTCTGGAATCTCTGCAAAGAGTTCTTGAGAACGATGAATACTCTTTTGAAGGATTAAGCGTATCTAATGATACTCTGAGTATAATCAGCAAAAAGGAATTCGATATTATTCTTCTGGATATGAAGATGCCGGGTATAGACGGAATTGAAGTACTTAAAAATATTATTCAGTATTCTCCATATTTACCGGTCATAGTTATCTCCGGACAAAGCAACATTAAAACAGCAGTTGAGGCAATGAAATTCGGAGCATATGATTTTATTGAAAAACCACCCGATATTCAGCGGCTTAAAACAATAATCAAAAATGCAATACTTAAACGTGATCTGGTTGAAACAAAAGAACGGCTGATTGGTGAAATTGAAGAAGCTTACCGGATGGTTGGTGAAAGCCAGGCTCTTGCGGGCGTTTGCCAGGACATAAGCAAATTTTCGAAGGGAAATTCTAAAGTGCTTATAACCGGAGAAAGCGGGACAGGAAAAGAACTTGTAGCAAGAGCATTACATTCCGTTGGTACAAGGAGAGGAAAACCATTCATAAAAATCAACTGTGCCGCAATTCCAAATGAACTTCTTGAAAGCGAACTTTTCGGATATGTTAAAGGCGCATTTACGGGTGCAGTAAAAAACAAACCCGGAAAATTTGAGGCTGCTGAAGAAGGCACAATTTTTTTAGATGAAATTGCCGAGCTTGATAAGAGGCTTCAGGCAAAACTTTTAAGAGTACTTGAAGAGAATGAGATTGAGGTTTTGGGAGAGACCAAACTAAGAAAAATTAATGTTAAGGTTATTTCGGCAACCAATAAGGAATTGGGATTAAGGGTGGAACAGGGGCTGTTCAGAGAGGATTTGTTCCATAGGTTAAATGTTTTCAGAATTCACATACCGCCACTCCGCGACAGGGAGGAGGATATTATTCCGCTTGCCAATCATTTTATAGCCAGGTTTAACAATGAGTACAATAAACAGATAAAAAGTATTTCGAACAGAGCGGCATCCGTTCTTATTGGCTATCACTGGCCCGGGAACGTCAGAGAATTGCGAAATGTTGTGGAAAATATCGTTGTGTTTAATAACAGTGCACGGGTTGAACTTGAGGACGTTTTGTTTTCCCTGAGCAAAGTTAATCAGGATAACCACGATTTCAGCAAAAGATTTGAAAGTCTTTCGATTGCAAGGGATACTTTTGAAAAAGAGTATATTTTAAAAATTCTTATCGCGAATTCGTGGCACATGAACGATAGCGCAAAAGAGCTTGGAATTGACCGCATAAATCTATACAGGAGAATGCAGCGCCTGGGCATCAAAAAAGATTCCTCTGAATAGGGTGTTCATTTTTGTAACATTGGCGCTGAAAAGTCCATTTTCAGAAGATTGATCAGATGAAATTGACAACCAAATCGTGCGAATTTTCGGGAAAACATTTTTCAGTTTATCGTATAACCTGTTTTAAGAAAATGCTTTAACAAGATTTATTAAATAATGACAAAGGATTCTTTTTTACCTCCCCGTTTCAGATTTTGCAATCAAATCACAGAAAATATAAACCTCGCCATTAATAATGTTGCAAAAATGTAACGCCATGTTGTGTTTTTTGCAACGACACAAATTTCTATTTTCAATAAATACAACAACTTAATCCCGGCATAAAAATTGAATGTATAATTATAGAGCAAGGATGTGAATTCCTGAAATTGCAGGAAGATTCTATCGGACAGATAGAATATGCGTAGAGTTGTTGCATTTGCTTTTTATTGATCCGGAGGCGCAAGACGGTTCACCTGCGTTATCCGAGGGCGGATCACAAAAGAATGGTATTACGGTAAGTTGTGATTGATAATATAAAATTGCGATCCACACCATTTCCACATAGGGCGGCGAGAGCCGCCCTATGTGTTTTAAAACGCGGCGTTAATATAACCAATAGTGTATTTCAAATTCTAATTCATAGTTTAAGGGTAAACGCCCATAGATAAAACTACTTCAGGCTTGACTACACAGCATTTTTTCTAACCCTTCGCTTCTTTTTTTCTAATTTGTGAACGAATCAATTTAAGAAGCTCATCTTTATTAACAGGTTTTGATATATGAGCATCTGCACCCGCACGCAGAGATTTATCTCTGTATTCTGCTAATGCGTGAGCAGTCTGAACAATGATCAATATTTCCTTGTTGAAAAGACGAATCTGACGTGTTGCTTCGTATCCATCCATTTCGGGCATTCTGATATCCATTAGAACCAAATCTAAATCAGGATTATTGCGGCAGAGTTCAATAGCCTTGGTTCCACTTTCAGCCAAAAGAGTTTCTTTACTGACAGTTTTAATTATTTGAGAAAGATATAATGCAGAGGGTGCATGATCTTCAACAACCAGTATCTTTAGACTTAATTTATCAGTGTTTTTCGGATCGGTGCCGTAGTTTTCCTTGCTGATTTGATCAGAAATCCCACTATATTCCTGGTGGGGTCCGCTGGGGATTGTAAAATAAAAAGTTGTTCCGGTCCCCACTACACTTTTAAGCCAGATTCTGCCTCCCAGCATTTCAACGTATGCCTTGGAAATTGATAATCCAAGACCAGAACCCTGATAAGCATTTTTATCAATAACATCAGCCTGAATGAATCGCTCAAAAACGGCTTTCTGCCTGTCAGCCGGAATACCGATGCCCGTATCTTTTACGAAAAACTCCACTTCATTTTTATCCACAAGGCCATTCTCATTCTTATGTGGTTTTATGGAACACCCGAATAGAATAACCCCTTTTTTCGTATATTTAATAGCATTTTTTACAAGGTTGAAGAGAATAGCATTCAGTTTTTCTTTATCAGTTTTAATTATTGCCTGCTCAGCCGTCAAGTTATTTCTTAATATCAGCACTATCCCTTTGGAGTCCGCCTCGGACTGAAAAAAATTAAAAACGAAATTCATAATTTCATTAATATTAACTTCTACTGTAACCACCTCCATCAGCCCGGCTTCAATTTTCGATATATCAACTATCGCATTGATAGTGTTGAGCATTCTTGCCCCGCTCTTCTCAATTATCTGGATATACTTTTTATGCTCATCACCAGATAAATTGGGTTCTTTAAGTAATTCTGCAAAGCCCAGAATGCCATTCATCGGAGTTCTGATCTCATGGCTCATATTGGCAAGGAATGCTGATTTAAGCCTGTCGCTTTCTTCAGCTTTTTCTTTCGCCGCCAGTATTTCATTCTCATAATTTTTTTGTCTTGTGATGTCCATAAACGCTGTGGCAAATTCCCCTCTTTTGGGTGAAAAAACAGAAACAAAAAAATACTTATTCATTGGTTCAAAATACTGCTCAAATAAAACTGGTTCGCCTGTCTCGGCAACCCTGGCATAAATATCAAGATTTGGCGCAGTTTGTACTCCAAAAAGTTCAGTGGCTAATTTCCCGATAGCGTTTTCTCTCTCTATGTTCAGATATTTTTCAGAAACGGGATTTGCTTCGATAATTCTGTAATTATTAGGTTTTCCATTATCATCGTAAATAATCTCATGCAGATAAACTCCTTCCTGCATAGTATTGAACATACTTTGATATTTTTTTTCGTTTTCCTCGGCCCTGTTTTTAGCCTCAATTAAATCCCGCTCAACCTGTTTCTGACGAGTAATGTCGTTATAAATAATTGCAACCCCATATCCCTCAAGAGGAATAGGTTCGGCTGATACATTGAGCCACGTAATCGCATTTTTGTCCTTCACAATACCCATCTCGATATTGTGTACAGGACAACCCTCTTTAATTGCACGAACGCTGGCATATTCTGAAACCGGCATTGATGAGCCGTCTGGTCTTATAATACGCCATTCGACGCCGCTTATTGTCCGCCGTACGTGCTCTTCGCGGGAGATGCCAAGCAGCTTTTCTGCAATTTTATTTGTCTCAGTGATCTGGCCTATCGAATCGGTGAGAGTGATACCAACCGGGAATAGATCGAAAAGAACCTGATATTTGGTCAGGCTGACCCTTAAATCTGCTTCATTTTTCACTCGCTCAGTAATATCAGTTGCGATACTTAATATTGCCGGCAGACCTTTCCATTCTACACATTTTGCGAAAACCTCCATGGGGATAATATGTCCGTCTTTATGAAAATGGGCAACTTCGAAAGATGCATATCCGGTTTCGGCAATCTTCCGAAACCGCTCATTAAGCAAGGCGGCGCTTTCAGGAACATCAAGGTCGTGCAGATTAAGGGACATAAATTCGGACTTGGAATAACCATGCAATTCGAAGGTTTTTTTATTTGCAAACAAAAAACGACCATTTGTATCATGCACAGTGATAGAACCCGGGGCAATATCGAGCATTTCAGCCATTATCTGCTGCTGTTGCTCTGCCTGTTTACGTTCGGTAATATCGCGGAAATTTAAAACAATTGATTCAACGCTGGGATTAGCCAAAAGGTTACTGAATGTTGTTTCAACCCAATGCCAGTTCCCTTTTTTGTCAATAAACCGATATACCAGAGTTGGAATATAATCCGGATCTGCAAAAACTTTTTCAAGTTCAGAAAGAACCATCATTAAATCGTCCGGGTGTGTATATTCTGAAGGATCATCTGGTATAATTTCGGTTTGACTATATCCAAACCTTTTCCTTGCTGAGGGACTGACATATTTGAATTTGCCTTCTGCATTTAACAGCACAATGCCATCCGGTGCCTTTTCGATAAGAGCCTGATAATGCTTACCGATTTTACGTATTTCTTCCTCTGCCTTTCGGCGTTCGGAAATATCGGTGTGCGTACCAACAATTCTTATTGCTTTTCCTTTTTCGTCAAAAATTGCTTTTGCCCTTGAAAGAATATCTACCCAATGACCGTCTTTGTGTTTCATTTTAAATTCAATCATGAAGCGGTCTATTTGCTTTAAAATGAGTTTCTGCTGCAGTTCCCATGATTTTTTTACATCTTCCAGGGCAGTTGTTGTTTCCCAAACCGAGAAATCATTTGGAATTTCATGATCTTCGTAACCGATCATTTTTTTCCAGGCGGGTGAGTAATATATTTTATTGGTAAGAAGATTCCAATCAAACAGGCCATCATTGGAAGCATTCATGGCAAGATTAAAACGTTCTTCGCTCTCTATTAAAGCTAATTCTGCTCTTTCACGTTCAGTTACGTCATCATATACAGCAACGATTTCTCCACTGGGAAGTTTGAATACCCTGTTTTCATAATAGTTAGAATACTTTTCATCTATGTAAACTTTAGCGGGAAAATAAGTTGATTCTCCAGTTTCCCACACCTTCCTAAAAATATCAATCAAGCCATATTCATCAATATTGGGTCGAATATCTTTCAGACTCTTACCTATAACCTCCTCTTTATTCAGCATCTCATGTTTCAAGGCAAACTGATTAAAATCCTGAATGATATAATCACTGCCAGACAAACCTTCATTCATTACTTTGTAGATTGCAACACCACTATTTACAGTATTAACCAAACTTCTATATCTTTCTTCGCTTTCTTTAAGTTTTACTTCCGCCTGTTTGCGTTCGGTGATGTCCAAATGTGAACCGAGCATGCGAATTGGTTTTCCATGTTCATCATAAATTATTGATGCTTTGGCGAGTATCCAGCGATAACTTCCGTTTTTATGCCTGAAACGAAATTCATTTTCAAAATTCGGATATGGTTTTTCCAGAAAAGCATTTACCCGGCTCAGCGCTTTTTTCAGATCATCGGGATGAGCATGGTTTTGCCATTCGCTGAAATCGCTACTGATTTCATGATCTTCATATCCAATCTGCTTTTTCCATTCAGAAGAAAAATACACTTTATTATTTGTCAGATCCCAATCCCATAACCCGGTATTTGATGCTTTAATCGCAGATTCGAGTTGTAGTTTACTTTCCCGCAGTTCTTCCTCTGCCTGCTTGCGGGCTTCCAGCTCCTGAACAAGTTCTTTGTTCCTTTCTTCTACCAATTTTTCCAGCCGTACTTTTTCATCTTTCTTGGCATCGTTGGCCTTCTTGATTTTTAGCATGGACCTTATCTGGGCTGTAAGTTCAATCTCATCAATGGGTTTGGTAAGAAATGCTTCCCCGCCACTTTCCAATGCCTTTACCAACGCTGCTTTGTTGTTTTCGATGGCTGTTACAAACACAACAGGGATATCACATAAATTTTTATCAGCTTTCAGTTTCTGGCAAACCTCATACCCATCCATACCAGGCATAAGAATATCCTGAATGATAACCTCAGGCATTTCTTTGGCTGCAAGATCAAGTCCTGCTTTCCCGCTTTGTGCGTTTAGTGTAATTGCTTCAGGGAAGGCATCTTTTATCAATGCGTTCAACGTAATCAGGTTATCCTGAAGATCATCTATAACTAAAATCTTAATCTTTTTATTTTCCATAAAGCGTCTTATTTATAGTGTTATAAAAATCTTGTTCATCAATAGGTTTTGCAATAAAAGCATCAAAGCCGTACGCGAGTATTGCTGCCCTGTCCTGCGTCATGGCACTTGCTGTAAGCGCAATAACCTTCACTTGTTGCAATCGTGGGTCGTTTCTTATTTTATTAAATGCTTCAATACCATCCATCTGTGGGAGTGCAATATCCATTAAAATGAGATTGGGCTTGAATTTCTTCGCTTTTTCAACACCCTCAGTACCGTTTACGGCTTCCAATACTATAAAGTCATCGGAAAGCAGTGCTTTGGCAGAAAGCATATTATCGGGATTGTCTTCAACTATCAGAACAACCGGCTTTCCTTCAATATTTTGAGCCTGCCTGTCGGCAGACAGGGTTTCAGGTTTTTGGGTGTCTGATTTTACGGTTTCCGGGAAAAGCATATTTGCAACTGCTCCCAACATTTCATTGGCATTCACATCGCCTTTCTGAATGAGCAGGTGAACATTATTACCCTTTAAAAATTTCAGTTCATCTTTTGT
>Ga0172368_10008001_pt1 | contig 10873 bp, 7 predicted proteins | sample Lak11m_FD_114540 | JGI IMG/M metagenome (GOLD analysis project Ga0172368, IMG submission 114540) | Freshwater microbial communities from Kabuno Bay, South-Kivu, Congo - kab_022012_11m | ecosystem: Environmental > Aquatic > Freshwater > Lake | place: Democratic Republic of the Congo: South-Kivu...
AAAACCATCAGCGGGGTCACCCGTGTGGATGAAAACATCGATCTGAGCAGTCTGTCCAAAGGGATCTACCTGGTGAGGGTGAATGATGAAACCCGCAGATTAATAATCAGATAATACGATTGAAACAAAAGGAAAAGGCCTCCGGGAACGGGGGCCTTTCTTTTTGGAAGCCTGCTGTCAATGGGAATTGACTCGACAAACAGTTGAGCAGCAAACTTCCTGAACAACCAAAACTCCAATTGCTGAAACAGTAACAAAGAAAGGGTGCCGGAACCTGTTGTGAAATCGGGAGAATCCTGATAAATAACCAGTCGGAATTACTATTTTGCCTCATCGTAAATATGACCCGGATATGAAACCAAGACTTACCTTTTTAATTGCCATTCTGATATCAGCCACTGCCCTGCAGGGCTTTTCAAAGGGACCGGTGAAATTCTACAAAGGCAATATGCACACCCATTCGTGGTGGAGCGACGGAAATACCTTCCCCGAGGAGGTGGCCAGGTGGTACAGTGACCACGGATATAATTTTCTGGCCGTTACCGATCATAACCTCCTCCAGGAGGGAAGAAAAACCAAGGTGATTGGCAAAGACACCGTGGTCCTTAAAATCCTGGCCGATTACAGGGGGCAGGTTGAAGTACCGGGAAAGTTTATTCTGATCGGCTCAGAAGAGGTAACCGATGCTGCAGAAAAAAAGCCGGTACACCTGAATGCCATTAATACGGTAAAAGTTATTAAACCCCAGGGAGGACCCACGGTTCTTGAATGCCTGAAAGCCGATTATCAGGCCATGCGTGCATCCATGGAAAGCAGCGAAACTCCCGACTGGATCACCGTGAACCATCCCAATTTCGGATGGGCGCTTACTGCATCTGATCTTGCTCAATGCGGTGCCAGGTTCTTCGAGGTATTCAACGGTCATCCCTCAGTCAATAATTACGGGGATGCCACCCGGCCCTCCACGGAGACCCTGTGGGACCAGGCCAATAAATGGAGAATTGACCATCAGGTGAGGCTTCTCCTGGGCACAGCCACCGATGACACCCACCAGTATGACCAGTTCGGCGTGGGGAAAGCTAATCCTGGCAAAGGCTGGGTGATGGTCAGGGCAGAGGAGCTGAATCCCGGATCACTGTATAAAGCGATGCTGGCCGGGAATTTCTATGCCTCCACCGGAGTTTCCTTGGAAAACTTTAACATATCAGGAAAAGAATACTCCCTGAAGATCAGGGCGGAGAAAGGTGTCACCTACACCGTTGAATTCGTTGGCTGGATCAAAGGAAAGGATCAGCCCGAAGTGCTGCAGACCGTCAGCGGAACCAGAGCGAAATACAAATTCACCGGCCAGGAACTGTTTGTCAGGGCCCGGATTAAATCATCCAAACTGAAAGAGAATCCGTTTGCTGAAGGGGATGTGGAGATGGCCTGGCTGCAGCCCGTGGAGCCCGGGATACGCTAGTTCCAGCCTGTATCCACTGTTCCCTGTTTGATCCCGTTTTCGATGGCCGTCAGGGCGCTTTTAATACTGTCGGGAATCACCTTGTCAAATTCGTGGAAGGGTGCCATACCCACGCCGCCATTACTCAGATTGCCCTTCAGCACCACTCCGCCGGTATAAAAAGTACCCATGTAGTCGTCAAGCACATTGTAGGTCATCCGCTCCAGCATTTTCATGCAGGAGGTGAGCAGCACCGGGCCCACCGCTGGGATCGAAATATACTGGTCCACATCCACTCCGATGGCATGGATCCCTGCCTCCTGAGCTTTGTACAGGGCGCCGTTGCCGGTTTTACCTGCGAAAGCGAAGATCACACTGGCGCCCTCACTGATCAGGCTATCGGCCAGCCGGGCACCCATCAGGGTATCAGCAAAACTGGAAGCATAATACCCATTAACTTCCACCTGCCTGTTGTACAGGCGGTTGTACCATTCAATCCCTTTTTCATAACTGACCGAAAACTGCATGATCTCGGGAATGGCCGGACCGGCCACATACCCGGCAAGGGGCTGCTGCGGATTCTGTCGGTCGGCCCACCAGGCTGCCAGGAAACCGCATGGGAATGAACTCTGGTCGACCTGGAAGACCACGCATTTCAGGTTGGAAGGCGGGTTATCCACCGAAAAGTCCAGGATGATGAAGTCGGTATCCGGATAATCATAGGCCGCAGCCAGCGTTGCCTGGGAGGCATCAAACCCGGTGGTGACGATCAGGTCAAAATCCTCCTCCAGCAGCAGGGCGATATTGGTGGCAAAATCATCGGCCGTTTGGCATTCAAGCACTTCCGACTGAAAACCCAGAAGTTCCTCTGCCTTTTGGAATCCCTCCAGAATATCCTGGTTGAAACCGCGGTCGTGATATCCGCCCAGGCCGCCAACCAGTCCCACCTTAACCACCGGACTCTCCTTCTTGCAGGAATCCATGGTCAGCAATCCGGCAGCCGCCAGTAACAAAACTAAATGTCTCAGAATTTTCATAAGGAAGGTTTTGATCCCTAAATTTAATCATAATCCCCGATTCCTGCTGAACGTCATTGGCGCCTGATCACCATCAGCTGAACGGAATAGAAGGGGAACCTGTCGAGCCGCATGGCGCGGTCAGACAGGTTCCTTTCTGTTTTGTACAGATCGGTTCCCTCCTCCTTCAGATGGTTTTTCTGCAGATGACGATAGCAGATGCGGGTACCAGGCGTAAGCTTTTCCCTGAAAATGGCCGTCAGGCTTTCAAATTCTGATTCGGTGAGCCAGTCGCCCAGGTTGGAAAGATGGATCTTGTTGTAATATCCGGCCGGCTGCTCCTGCAGAGCCTCCTGAAACGAGATCACACGGAAATCCAGGTGATCGAGGTTCCTTTTGAGCCTCTCGAGATTGGCCGGCTGCAGATAGGCAGGATAGGCATCTTCCGTCACGCATCCCCCGATGAGGAAATAATGCATGAAATAGTTCTCTGATGCGGGTGTGGAGGTGCAGAAGTCGCGGAACTTCCCGTAAAACCTCTCCCCGGTGCTTTTACCGGCATGGATCAGGGCCTGGTCCTGGAGTCCCCGCTTCCTGTAAATGGCCGGATGAAATGCCACTTTAAAGAGTACATGAAGGATCCTTCGTGTGGCGATCCGCTTATCGAACACCCCTGACTGTGCCTCGAGGGATCCTGCCATGATCAGTGCATACAGGTTCTTTCGGCCGATGACCATTCCGCCCACTCCTTTAAGTTTCCTGAGATACCGCTCGAACCTTCCGGCTCCGACGATTCCGCGGCGGATATATGACTGCTTTCCATCCCAGTAGTCAGCATCCTCCTGAGAAAGGAACGGCCTGATTTCGGCATGGTACAAGGCTGCCCGGTTGCCACCTGAAAGACGTCCGTAGCCCAGGAACTGTCCGTTCAGCGGAAACCGGATATGCAGGGCTGCGCACAATTTCAGCCGGCAAAGCCGGATCTGCGATTCTGAAATATCCACGGCAGTCACCCGGATATTATCGTTCAGGGCTGCAAGGGTTATCGGCACTTCACCTCCGCTGGCAAGCGAAAGGATCCGGTCGCCGGGCTGGATCTCAAGAGTAAGTTGTTCTGTTAAAGGATCTTCCTGAGATAAGCCAAAATCAAATAGGAACTTCCTGGACATCTTCCCGTCTTTTTACCTCTTTCTGAATCATCTCCAGCCTCCACTCACAGAGAATCTTAAGCCGGAGCAGCACATTGGAGGTCACGCGGTTGTGAACCCCCTGCCAAATCAGATTGATCAGCCCTTTGCGGCCGAGGTTCTTCTTTCCGTAAAAATTAAATCCGACGATGATAAAGAGCCGCGTAGGCTCCTTTTCACCCAATTCGGGAATGGAAGTGCGCACATACATGGAGAAAAATCCGATCGGATATCCGCCGCTGCAGCGGTACAAAAGATATCTGGCATTGTCGAAATCAAAGGAGTCGGGAACGGTTTTGAAGCGAATAGCATTCAGCAAAAAAAGTGGTATTATTTTGATTCCCATTAGCTTACTCAAACCAAACGGAAGGATCCGGATATGCTCAAGATCATCCCGGATGCGATCGATCCGGGCAATATAGTTGGGCCAGCAGGTGGAATCGCCGTTCCACTTGAGCAGTTCATTGAACACATAGCTCGCCGGGGCATCCACCCCGATCTGATGGATATTCAGGATCGTGAACTCATCCGGAGGAATCCCAAGCCGCTGCAGGATCCGCTTGTTGTAATTGTCGCGGTCATCCGCGTTCCTGAACTTTACCAGGGTAGCCGGCCTTACCCGGTGGAACAGGAAAAACCCGATATCCGTGATCAGATTCCTGCTTCGTTTCGGGGGCTTTTTGCGTTCAGGACGGCTTTCCATTTCAGATGATTTACAACACCCGGGCTACCGGATAACGTGCCACCCATTGATTCGCCAACCCGCACTGTGTATAAACAAACCACATCTGTGCCGTACGGTCTTTTGCCATAGCCGGATTGGCGGCAATGGCATCATCCAGCTTTTTCCGTGCCTCAGGGGTCTCAGTCAGATATTGGTAAATTCTGTCCTCCAGCACCGGGTGGGGCGAGAACCATTCACGGTCCTCGAGACAGGGATCAAAGAAGTTCCAACGGAAATAGGAATCCGGGGCTTCCGGCTCCAGCATGTTCACAATGAAATAGTTCGATTCCTGGTTCACCGGTATCAGATAATCGCCCTCATAATAGGGAATTCTCTGGATCTCCTTGCGCGTGGTAAATTGCTGATGGAAATTGTGCCCGTTATAGGGTTGCTTTTCCCATACCAGGTTCTGGATATAGTAAACCTCCACTTCCATCACCGTGTCTTTGGGCAATCGATCCATCTGTATTTTATTGATCTTCAGCCTCTCCACAACCTCACTCCAGGCTTGCGGCACCAGGTAATACCGGGGAGCCGTCACCATTTTCACCGGCTTGCAGTCGTCGTACAAAGGCACCTGAACCGTAAAGGGCCTGGTGTAATCGTAGATCTGACGCTCCTGGCCGGTAAGCGGACTGTGGTCAACGCCCCGTCCGAAGCCCTTGAATTCGATCATGGTAAATTTCGAACTGTCAATCGCATACTCCAGCGCGAACTCCTTCTGGGTTTTTGCCCGCTCCTTTGACTCCGCCCTCACTTCTGTAATCTTTTCTCCGTTCTGTTCGGTAAAGGTGATCATGTTCATGATAAACAGATAGATTGACTTCACACGGTCGACATACGGCTTATAACAATGATTCTCAATCATCTGCGTAAGGGTGTGAAACAGCAGGGTATAGCCGGTGGAGAACCTGGGGGTCTGGACATAATTGCTGATCCCCTTTTCGGGAGAGTCATTGGTATACTCGGCATACGGGATCATCTCATACGGAGTCGCCTTCATCATCCGGTACATCTCCGGGATCATGGTTTGGGCAAAATAGCTGCCCACGGGTTCCGGCATACTGTTGTGCTGAGCCGGGAGATAAGTTATAACGTATTGATGATCTGATCCGTTCGTCGTGTGGGTATCGAGGAATACATCCGGATCCCAGTTCCTGAAAGTGCGGGCAAAGGAGCGCGCATTTTCCGTATCCATCTTCACAAAATCCCGGTTCAGATCGAGGTTTTTGGCATTCCCACGGTAGCCCGGATTCAGCGGTTCAGGCTGATTGGTGCGGTGCCAGCGGTTCTGGTAGAGGAGTCCGCCCACGCTGTACACTGGTATAATACATACAACGGTATGATCCAGCAACTTGCTCATCTGGTTGTGGTTCCGCAGAATATCGTCGGCAATCATCATGCTCGCCTCGATCCCCTCCGGTTCGCCTGAGTGAATACCGTTATTGATCATAACGATCCGTTTCCCGGATTTTCGTGCCTGTTCCGGATCAAATTTCCGCTCCTTGTCGATCACAAAAAGATGCAGCGGTTTGCCGGCATCGGTCAGTCCAGCTTCGAGCAACCGGGCTTCCGGCCAGGCACTGTCGAGCTTCCGGTAATTGGCAATCACCTCATAATAGGTCGAGCTCAGGGCTTGTTCATATTTCAGGCTGATCAGAGACGGCGATTCGGTTCCGGTATCGGCAGGATTATTGCAGGAGATCAGGAAAAGGTTAAACAACATCGACAGGTAAAACGGTGTTTTCATCAGAATTGGATTGATAATTAAAGGTAAGCAATAAACAGTAACGATGGTGATCAACAATCGCTCTGGACAAGGCTTCCAGGATTTTGACGAACGCTTTCAGGATATTGAATTATTTTCATATATTGGCACTTGAATGTGAAAACTATCTATTAACAAATACTTATCAGAACTATGATTGCTAAAATTTTCCCGTTTGTGATTGCTGCCGGTTTTCTGCTGGCTGCAGCTCCTGCCGGTGTAGATTATGAGTACATCGGAGCCGCCAAGTGTAAAATGTGTCACAACAAACCTGACAAAGGCGAACAATACAAAAAGTGGTCAGAGAGCAAGCATGCAAAAGCCATGTCATCCCTGAAAGGTGACGAGCTGAAGAACCCGAAGTGTCTGAAGTGCCACTCCACTGCTGCTGCCAACGCCAAATTCGTCGACACCATCACCGAAGCTGAAGGTGTTTCCTGCGAATCATGCCACGGTCCGGGCAGTGTATACAAATCAGCCACGATCATGAAAGATAAAGCCAAGGCACTTGCTTCAGGCATGATCGAGCCCACCGAAAAAGTCTGCAAAACCTGTCACAACGCTGAAAGCCCAACCTTCAAAGGTTTCGACTTCAAAACTTACGCTGCCAAGATCGCACACGACGATCCGACAACGAAGTAAGGCTCAATGCTCAAGGCGCAAGGCTCAGGGCGCAAGGCTCAAGGCCAAGTATAAGGAATAAGGAAAGGCTGTCCGAGAGGGCGGCCTTTTTTTGTAGCCCTCGACCAGGGAGGAGAGGATATGGCGAAAGAAGAGAGGCGAAAGGCGAGAGAAAGAAATTGAGAAAAAAGAATTTAAGATCAGACCTGTACAGACTTATTTGTCACCTAATTCTTAAGGATTATGTAGAAAGTTGGTACAGAACGAATCTTAATTTCTTGATTCTCATCCTCTCTCTTTCTTCTCTCGCCTTTCGCCTCTCGCCTCCTCATCACCCCGGACTGAAGTCCGGGGCTAGTGAAGTCTCCGGCCCTTAAAAAGAGAAAGGGCCCGCATGGTCAACCCACCGAACCCTTCCTACTTAAATCCTTTGGTCTTTACTTTTGCCTTCCTGCCCTCCTGCCCTCTTGCCTTCTATTTGTATCCAAACAGCACCGAGTAAATGATCAGCCCAACCAGGGTCAATCCGGCGATGACAAAGATGAAGCCGAACACGCGGATGACCTTTTCGCGGCGGGATTTGCCTTCCTGCTTGACCAGCACTTTCTTCAGTCGGCCATTCTCCTTAAGCTCTTTGTATTCGCGCGGACGGTCTTTGCGGAATTCCTCAAACGGTACGAGACCGGTGAAGATCACGGTATCCATCGGGAAAGCATCCGGACGGAGGTGCGTGTTGAAGAAGTGGATCGTGAAAATAAACCCGACAGCCAGCAGGGCCTCATCGGAATGGATGATCTGGGCAATATTGATGAGCCAGCCCGGGAACAGCTTGGTGAAGAACTCGGGGAACCAAAGCATCAGTCCGGAGAAACCGATCACGGCAACCCCCCAGAATACAGCCATGTAGTCAAACTTTTCCCAGTAAGTCCAGCGGCCATAATTCGGTTTCGGACCACGACCGACAAACCACTTGATAGTGGCTCCAAAATCTCTGATATCCTGCATGTTAAACATCAGACTGTTCTTGCCGAAAATAAACCGGCCCACCGGGATCTTCTGGTTGATCTTCTGCCGGATCAGCGTGAACAGATGGAAAATGAAATAGCCAAAGGTCACGGCGGCACCAATCCTGTGCAGTACACCGGCAACCTTCACGCCCCCGATAAACTTGGCCAGGAAAGCCGCCCACTCCATGTTGGCAAACTTCAGGATCATGCCGGTAAAAGCCAGGGTCATGAAGCTGACAATCACAAAGATGTGCGTGAGTCTCTGACTGCGGCTAAACCTCCTTACAAAGTACTTACTGCCAAAGGTTTCCTTGTGCATCTTCTTCTCGCGGCGTCCCTTGATCGAGCGGGGAATCCATAAAAGCAAATGAATCCCGAAGAATACAAACACGCTCGTAAGCAGAATGGTCATGGCCCAGAATGTGTAATAGAGGGCTCCGTACTTCTCCTTGTTATGATGCGTGGCATGGGTCAGATACCCGGTAAACCTGGCGTTGGCATCCGGATGGCACTTCTGGCAGGTCCCGACAATATTTTCAGAGTTGATGCTTGAAGCCGGATTGTTCACATTCAGAATGGAATGTGAACCGTGACAATCAGAACACTTGGCAGCATCCTCATATCCTAGGGTATGGGCCTTACCATGATAGGTGAGCATGTAGGTCTCGGCCGTCTCCTCATGGCATTTACCGCACTGGGTGGTCACCTGGTTCATGAATGCATCCCTGGCAGTGGTTTCAATCACATGCGAGGAGTGGCAATCAACACACGTGGGGTACACCTTCTTGCCATCAGATTTTGTGATGGCATGGTCGCTCTTCACATAATCATTGTAAATCCCCTTATGACAGGTAGCGCACGTGGCCGGAATATTCTTTGTGTTAACCGACGATTGCGGATCATCTTCCTTGAGAATATTATGAGTATTGTGGCAGTCGGTGCAAACAGCGCTCACAGTAAGCCCCTTCTGCGTAATCCCCCTGCCATGAACGCTCGACGAATAATCGGTAATGGCATTTACCTCATGCAGCTTGGCACTCTGGTTAGCCTTGCCGTCATCTTTGTGGCACTCCCCGCAGAGGGTCGGAATGTTAGTGCGATAAGTAGGTGATGTATCGTCATACCTCGATTGCGCCTGATGCGTGCCATGGCAGTCGGTGCAATAGGGAGCATTTTTGTCGCCCCTGGCATGCGCCTGCCCGTGACCACTTGAGTTATACAGAGTGCTGGTTTCAGCATGACAGCTCGAGCAATCGATTTTTCTGGCTGTTTCACAGGGTCTTGCGCGGCCGACTGTGACATCGGAGTGGCACTTGACGCAGGAAATATTCCTGTGAACAGAGTTTGACAGATGATCCGGGCTCACCAGCAGCGAAACGGGCTTACCATCCACAATCTTCTGAATGCCCGGCTTTTCATGGCATTTGAGACACGATTGATCGCTGATCGACGGAGTGATCTGCTGAACATTCACCGTATGCGGCACATGGCAATCGGTACAGGCCGGAATGGCACCGGGCTTCTTCTCCCACAGTTCCCCCTTGATCACCTTCACATGCACATCCTCGATCTTGGTATGGCACTTCATACAGGTGCTCGCGATATGATTCACGTTGATCGAGGAATTCGGACTGGTATGGGGCAGGATTTTGTGATCCTCATGGCAGTCGGTACAGGCAGCTGAAACGATCAGACCCTTTTTCATCAGGCCAACGCCGTGGATACTCTCCGTGTAGTTCTCAAGAATATTATGTTCCGATATATTATATACACGTGCAACCGGAGCTCCTTCCCTGTGGCATTTACCGCACAGGAAGGGAATATTCATTTTGTAAACTGATGATTTGGGATCCGATTTCGGCAGAATGTCATGCTTTCCGTGACACTCAGCACAATCGGGAGCATACAGGGCCTTCAGCTTCAGGGCCTGACCATGGATTCCGGCGTCAAAAGCCTGCTGCGAATCATCATGGCAATTGCCGCAATTCACCGGAGCTAACACATCCGGATGCGGAAAATCCTTGACGGCCGCATCCTCATGACAAGATACGCAGTCGAGATCCTTGTGAATCGATTTGCTGAATGTTTTGCCATTTACATACAATGAAACCTTCTTTGTGCCCTCCATTTTGGAAAGGCTGGCATCATCATGGCAGGCCAGACAGTCATCATTTGATTGTCCAAAGGCAAAAAAGGTGCCCCCGACAAGCATCAGTCCAGCCATTATCCCCCTCAGAATCTTCATAATATGTTATTAGTTTAACAGATATATGAACATATCTATACCTGTTTCAAAAGTAACAATTAGTTTATTCGGGGCAAACGTAAATGCCTGACTGAGGCTTATTTAGAATCATTCTACTTAAACTTAAACCTGTCAGCTTTTAAAAAGCTGACAGGTTTAAAAAGACGCCACCTTCGCTGATGTACGAAGTCACCAACCCCGCCGGCGTCACATCAAACGCCGGATTCCTTACCCCCACCTCACTATTCCTCAACCACACCTCACCATTCTTCACCTCGTCGGCATTTCGTTCTTCAATAGGGATCAGGTCGCCCGTTTCAAGGGTTGGGTCAAAGGTGGAGGCGGGTGCCGCCACGTAGAAGGGTATATGATTCTCCCTGGCTGCCAAGGCTTTAAGATACGTTCCGATTTTGTTTGCCGTATCGCCGTTCCGGGTGATCCGGTCGGCTCCGACGATCACCATGTCAACCTCGCCTCGCTGCATCAGGTGCCCGCAGGCATTGTCGACCACAACTGTACACGGCACCCCATGCTGCGACAGTTCCCACGCGGTGAGCTTGGATCCCTGATTCCTCGGCCGCGTTTCACTCACCCACACATGCACCGGGATCCCTTCTTCAAAAGCCTGATATACAGGCGCCAGCGCGGTTCCGTAATCCACCGTCGCCAACCATCCCGCATTGCAGTGAGTCATGATGTTTACCGGCGCTCCCCCCTTTCCCTCTGCCGCCTTCCTGATCAACTCCACGCCATGCTCGCCGATACGGCGGCATCGGAGAAGCTCGGCCTCTCGAAAGGCTAATGCCAGGTTAAGGTATTGTTGAGGGGTGGTTAAGGGGTTGTTAAGGGATTGGGACATATATT
>Ga0172368_10008005_pt1 | contig 10867 bp, 4 predicted proteins | sample Lak11m_FD_114540 | JGI IMG/M metagenome (GOLD analysis project Ga0172368, IMG submission 114540) | Freshwater microbial communities from Kabuno Bay, South-Kivu, Congo - kab_022012_11m | ecosystem: Environmental > Aquatic > Freshwater > Lake | place: Democratic Republic of the Congo: South-Kivu...
TATCGCGCTGAACGCAGTGTTGGAAATTATCCTAAAGATCCCAATCACGTAACAGTTCAACATCCTGAGTGGATTATTCAGATATCAACTTTCAAGTTTTTGGATCCAGGATTACCAATGGTAAGAGATTATGTTACTTCGGTAATTTACGATATAGTTAGCAGGTATGATGTAGATGGTATTCATGCCGATGATTATTTTTATCCATATCCGCCAAATCAAATTACAAATCAGGATGATCAAACATTTGCAACATATCCAAGAGGTTTTACAAGTAGGGCTGATTGGAGAAGAGATAATGTAAATCTCTTAATCGCGCAAGTAAACGATACAATACAATCTATAAAACCTTGGATAAAATTTGGAATGAGCCCGTTTGGAATTTGGAAAAATGGAGTTCCTCCCGGAATCACAGGCTTATCTGCTTATGATGATATTTATTGTGATGCAATCGCGTGGTTACATAATAGATCAATTGATTATTTAACTCCACAACTTTATTGGCCTTTTGGTGGTGGGCAGGATTATGCAAAGTTACAACCCTGGTGGGCTGATTCTGTGTATGCGAACGGAAGACACTTTTATCCAGGGCATGCTTACTATCGAATTCCCAACTGGACAAACCCGAGTGAAATGCCAAATCAAATTCGTTTTGATAGAAATAAACCCAAAGTACAAGGCAGTGTATTTTTCCGTGCAAAAAATCTTCCAGAAAATCCTAAAGGAGTAACAGATTCTTTAAGAAATGATTTATACAGATATATTTCAATCTTACCAACTATGAATTGGAAAGATGTTGTTGTCCCAAATCAGCCGCAGAATTTAAGATTTGAAAGATTAGCAAATGGACAGGGAGGTTTACTTTGGGATCTTCCGCAGATTGCAAGTGATGGTGACTCAGCTTCAAGATATGTTGTTTACAGATTTTCTAATTCTAACATTCAACCTTCAGATCTAGAAAACTCAGCAAACATTTATAATGTAGAAGGCAGCAGAACCAGTATCCCAGGTGAGCCGCCAAATCCAAATGGACCATATTATTTTGTTGTAACTTCTTTAGATAGAAATTATAATGAAAGCACAATGAGTAATATTTTGCAAGTAAATCCGCCGCCTGTACCAATACTTGCGTTGCCATTAAATAACTCAAATAACATTTTAGATACTGTTACTTTAAGTTGGAATTATCCAGAGTTAGCTTCTTCTTATAGGCTTCAAATTTCAAAAGCCGCATCATTCGATTCTCTTATTGTTTATGATGTAAGTGGAATTGAAGATACATTTAAAGTTATCACTGGTCTTGATGGGCAAACAAAATATTATTGGAGAGTAAACTCTGTTAATGCTGGCGGCGCAAGTAGTTTTAGTGCTCCGTTTAATTTTACAACAGGATTTCCACCAAAAACTTTGCTTGCTTACCCACTAAACAATACATTAAATATTCCTGTTGATACAATTTTATATTGGAATGTTACACCAGGAGCAGAAACATATAAACTTATGTTGGCGCGATCATTAGATTTTTCGCAAAGTTCTATAATTGTAAATGCTGATGGCTTAGTTGATACTTTCTATGCTGTGAGTGGTTTGCAGCAAAATGCTTTGCACTTTTGGAAAGTGAAAGCAGCAAATCAATATGGTGATGGTTTGTTTTCTGATATCTGGAGATTTAAAACTTATAATCCAACAGGAATTGATGTTTATGAATTTACACCAGAAGAATATAGTTTAGAACAAAATTATCCAAACCCGTTTAATCCTGTTACAAATATCAGAGTTAGAATTTCTGAATCTGGATTTACATCTTTAAAAGTATATAATTTATTGGGCGAAGAAATTGCAACATTAGTTGAAGACTTTCTAAATCCCGGAATTTATTTGTTCAAGTTTGATTCAACATCAATCGGTAAAACTTCAAGCGGAGTTTATTTTTATAGATTATCTGTAAATGGATTTACAACTTCAAGAAAAATGATTTTGCTGAAGTAACAATTTAGTTAAGACCCCTCTAAATGAGGGGTTTTGTTTTATAGTTAAATAATTTTTTTAGATAAAACCAAAAATGTTATGCTTTACCGTTTTTTAATTTTAATCTTTACAATCGCTTTTATTTCATCTTGCTCTGTTATTGAAGAAATATCTTTAAAAGAATCTTTTGATCAAAAAAAAATATTATTATCAGAAAAATCTGATTCGCTAAAAAAATATCTTAAAATACCAAAACAGGCTAAGATCGAAAAAACTGAATTAGATACAATTGCAAAAACAATCAAAATAAATTTTAACAAAGAGTTAGCTGTAATACCTTTTAGAGAGGATAATGTTGATAAGATATATTCTTCTGTTAAAACATTTTTTGGCGAAAAGTTTATGGATTACACTTTTAGTATTTCATCAACAGATTATCCTATCGAAGAATTAATACCAAACGTATACAGAAATGATATTACAAGCATAGATAATGCAAGACTTCCTAAAAAAAAATCTGTGATAACTCCTATTGTGCAAAACGTTAGTAAGCAAAATAAAATTACAAAAGGATTAGCTGGAAGAAATATTTTGTTATGGCACAGTCACGGCTGGTATTTTAATAACAAGGAACAGCGCTGGATGTGGCAGCGAGCAAGGTTGTTTCAAACAGTTGAAGATTTAGGACCGTTAGCTTTTACAATTCCCTATTTAATTCCAATGCTTGAAAATGCAGGCGCAAATGTTTTTGTTCCAAGAGAACGGGACGTAAATACAAATGAAATAGTTGTTGATAATGATTATCTAAATAAAAACTTTTATCAAGAAAAAACATTTGATAAAAATATTTTTTGGAAAAATTCTAATACAAATGGATTTGGATTAAAAGAATTAACCATAAAGGGAAATGAAAATCCTTTTTTACTTGGTACTGCAAGAACGACTTTAACTATGATAAATCCGCTGGCTTCTGTTTATTGGATGCCTGAATTTCCATCAACCGGAACTTATGCTGTTTACATTTCTTATATTTCAGAACAAAATGGAATTGAAGATGCACATTACAAAGTAATTCACAGCGGCGGGGAAACTGAGTTTATTGTTAATCAAAAAATCGGCGGTGGAACCTGGATTTACCTTGGTTCATTTAAATTTGATAAAGGTAAAAATAATCAAGGAGTTGTTTTATCTAACCAGAGTAAAGATGCGGATAAAGTTGTATCTGCAGATGCAGTAAGATTTGGCGGTGGAATTGGAATTGTTGAACGCGAAGGAATAAAAAGTAACCGACCAAAATTTGCAGAGGGTTCTCGCTATTGGCTGCAGTATGCGGGAATGCCTGATACATTAACTTACAGCCTCAACAAAAATATAGATGATTATAAAGATGATTATCAGTCTCGTGCAGAATACGGGAATTACTTGTACGGAAATCCTTTTGGTCCAAACAAAAATAGAAAAGAAAAAGGATTAGAAATTCCAATTGATCTTTCACTTGCTTTTCATACTGATGCTGGAATAACAAGAAATGATACTGCAATTGGTACGTTAATGATTTATAGCATTCCTGGTGTTGATTCACAAAATGTTTTTCCTGATGGAGTTTCAAGGATTACAAATAGAGATTTAGCAGATATTGTTCAATCAGAAATTGTCAATGACATTAGATTGAAATATGATTCCACCTGGACGAGAAGACAATTGATGAATGCATTATACAGTGAAGCAGCAAGACCAAATTATCCATCTATATTACTTGAGTTACTTTCACATCAAAATTTTTATGAAATGAAATTTGCTCTTGATCCACGATTTAGGTTTGATATTTCTCGTTCGATTTATAAAGGTATGTTAAAATATTTATCATCAAGTTATGGAGTTGATTATGCTGTGCAGCCATTACCTCCAACCGACTTTTCGGTTTTGTTAAATGAAAAAGGTGAGGCAGAATTAAGCTGGATTGCACAATCTGATTCATCTGAACCATCAGCGGATGCTAAAAGATTTATTGTTTATACTCGGATTGACAATGGTGGATTTGATAACGGTAGAATTGTGGAATCAAATAAAATCACTTTTAGTGATCTTAATGAAAATACAATTTACAGTTATAAAGTAACTGCAATAAATGATGGTGGTGAAAGTTTTCCAACAGAAATACTTTCTGTTTGCTGGAATAAAAAATCGCCGGAACCAATTTTGATTGTTAATGGATTTGATAGAATATCTGCACCAGCCACTTTTGATTCGCCAACTTTTTCGGGGTTTATTAATTTTGAAGATGAAGGCGTACCCGACAAATATGATTTAGGATTTACTGGGACTCAGTTTAATTTCGATCCGAATTCTAAATGGGAAACTGATGACAACCCTGGACACGGCGCAAGCCATTCTGACTATGAATCACAAATTATTGCTGGTAATACATTTGATTTTAGTATTGTTCACGGTAAAGCGTTAAAAGAAAATGGATTTTCATTCTGTTCATCAAGTGATGAATCAGTTATGAGCGGGGAAGTGGATTTATCAAACTATAAAATGATAGATTTTATTTTTGGTGAAGAGAAAAAAACTTCTGCTCCAAAGTATAAAAAACAGATTGATTTTGAAGTGTTTCCTAAAACTTTGCGCGAAAAAGTAACTGATTACTTTAATGGCGGCGGTAAAATATTTTTAAGCGGTTCATATTTAGGAACCGATTTGTATTCTGATAAAGACAGCAGTGGAATCCTTTTTGCGAATAGTGTTCTTAAATTTAAACTTAAGACTGATCACGCAGTTAAAGTTGGAAAATTCTATTCAATAGATGAAAAATATTTATCCATAAAAAGTGATTTTGAGTTTAATACAACTTTTAATGATTCCATTTATAAAGTTGAAGCTCCGGATGAGTTAGGAAATGTAAAAGATAGTGAAGTTCTATTAAGATATAGTGAGAACAATTTTACTGCTGGTGTTGGTTATAAGGATAAATACGGAGTTGTTGTTTTAGGTTTTCCATTCGAAACAATTCTTGGAGAAAAACAAAGAGCTATTTTGATGAAGTCTATTTTGAATTATTTAGAAGTAAAGTGATTTACAAGCTTAGCGGCATCTCTGCACCCTTTGCGTGAACTGACTTAAGAACATTTCACGCAAAGTTCGCAAAGAAAAATTAAATACAAAGTACGCTAAGATTAATTCTTTAACCCAATGCCAGGATAATCCGATAGTGTAACCTTTCCATCAATAACTTTCATACCTTCATACGGATCGTTCTTAATTAAAAGGGCACCATCAAGATCAGCCCAATCTACCATTGGTGATAGTTGTGAAGCTGCAGAAATTGCACAGCTTGTTTCTGTCATACAGCCAAGCATAACTTTCATATTTAGTGAGCGGGCAAGATTCAACATTTTATTTGCTTCGCGCATTCCTGTGCACTTCATAAGTTTAATATTAATTCCAGTGTAAACACCGTGTGCTTTAATTACATCAGGAATTCTTTGAATAGATTCATCACCAATTATTGGCAGGGGAGAGTTTTGTGTAAGCCATGCAATATCATCAATTTGTTCTTTTGGCATTGGCTGTTCAATAAACTCAACATTTTTTTCATTAAGCCAATTTATCATATCAAGAGCAAAATGTTTATCCTTCCATCCTTGATTAACATCAACAGTTAATGGAACATTTGTTACTGATCTGATTGTTTCAACCATTTCTTTATCATTTTCTCTGCCGAGTTTAACTTTTAAAACTTTAAACTCTGCCGCTTCTTTTACTTTTTGTCTAACCACATCGGCAGTATCAATACCAATTGTAAATGTTGTATTTGGAGTTTTTGTTTTATCATAACCCCAGATTTTATACCACGGCTGATTCATTAATTTTCCAACAAGATCGTGCAATGCAATATCAATAGAAGCTTTTGCTGCAGTATTCTTTTCTGCTATTGAATCTACATAATCCAGAATATTTTCTATCTCAAATGGATCATTAAACTGCTCAAGGTTTACTTTTGATAAAAAAGCAGTTGCGGTTTCCTGTGATTCACCAAGATACGGAGGCATTGATGCTTCACCATAACCTTTAATCCCATCATACTCTATTTCTGTAAGCATAACCGGAGTTGTAGTTCTTGAGTTAACTGCAACAGTAAAAACGTGTTTTAATTCAAGCGTATAAGGTTTGAATGATAATTTCATTTTTGTGCCTTTAGAATTGATTACATTTTTAGCAAATCCGAAACCTGGAATTGATGTACCAATAACTCCAGCAGTAATCAATCCACTAGTTTTGAAAAAATCTTTCCTGTTTTGTTTCATAGATATCCTACAAAATTATTTTCGTAAAACAGACTTTAGTCTGTTTAAAAATTTCTAAATAAAAAATAAAAACAGGCTGAAGCCTGTTCTACAAAATGAATAACAATTTCTTACTTAATAATTTTCTGTTGCTTTTCTTAAGTCAGAAGAATGAGCATAAAATTCTTGTAATGTTAATTCTTTTAGATAAACCATTCCATAAGCAGCCTGTACTCTTGGATAAGGATGTTTTAAGAAATAATCTTTACCAAGACATAATCTTATCGTTTGATATTGCTCAACTTGAATTCTTTGAGCCAATCTTGAAAAAGGTCCATCATACTCCCAGCTAGGAAAACTTGCTGCACGCTGTGAACCATAACTGTTTAAGAAAGTATTTTCCATTATCGCCATTGAGTTAAGGCTAACCGGTATAAATACATTTGCTTCAGCAGGATGAAAACGGTACCACACATTTCTGTATCCCCAAACTTTAATATCATTTATTCCAGTTTCTTTTTCATAAAGTTTTAAAGCTTCTGCAGTTGCCTGCAAAACTTTGTAATGTGTGTCCGGTCCGCTTCCTTCAGGATCTAAAGCAACTGTTACAATTGTTGGCTTAATCTGTTTTAGTAAGTTCAAGATTGGAATTACGTCTCTATCCATTTCAGGATTTTCAGTAAAAATATCTCCTTGATAAAATCCTAATCGCATATGTTTTACAAAACTTGTATTAAATCCAAAGAATGCCCAAACAAGTTCTTCTTCCCATTCACGCATCATTCCTTTTAGTTTTTGTACGTGAGGAATATCTTTTTTACCGGGATATTGAGTTGTAAAATAATTTATAAGTTCATCAACTCTATCTTTTAGATAAGTGATATTATCTTCTTCATAAATCTCAATCATATTTCTTAGCAATCTCCTGGAAACTGCTTCTTTGCGTATAGTCTTACTATGTTCAGCAAGTCCATCAAGATAAAGATGAATATCGCGGTCCTTTCCTTCTTTAAATTCAGGATCAAAATATCGTTGTGTAAATCTTGATGTGAAATCGGATTGTCCTAAATAATATTTTAAATCTTCAAGCAAACCAAGCATATAAGAATTTGTAACAGCAGTAAATCCGCTTGTCATCGTTACAAAATAATGCTTGTTGCTTGCATCTCTTACAAGATGCGTTATAGACGGCAGATAGCCTAATGGAATATCATCGTGATGCGGACCAGTATGCATAATAGTTTGATTTGAAATAGGTAACATTCCACGTTCAAATCTTTCTATAATTGCTTTATGTATTTCCTTACCAATTTCTAACGGTAATCTTTTAGTTCTATCTAAAACTAATTTGGTTAATTCGTTTGAATTATAATCTTCTTTAGTTAATTCTATTAGAGATTTATTTTTTTCTAAGCAAAGATTAATTACAGCACGTTCTATTGAAGTATGAGAAAGATTTTCTTCCTTAACAACATCAGCATATCTTCGCTCAACTAATCTAAACGCAGCTCCGTTTGTAAGATAAAACCTTGCATTTGGCAATCGCTGCAAAACAGAAGCCGGATATTTATTAGAAATTTCTGTTTGAATAGAATCACGCACAATATTTCCTTTTGCTTCTCCTGCCGCAATAATTATTGCAGTTGCATCAGGATTATAAGTTATTGTATCAAGACCTATTGTTATCACCAATCTTTTCTTAGCAACCTCAATACCGCCAAGATCTGTAGCTGCAGCAGCTTGTGTTTCGTAATTCGTTTGGATCAATCTTGTAGTTGAGTAATGATCACTGCCCATAACATTAAAACCAATATGTCCATCAGGTCCAATTCCACCAAGAAAAAATCCAATGCCGCCTTTATCTCTTATTTTCTTTTCATAATCTGTACAAAACTGATCTACAAGTTCTATGGTTTGTTTTTGATAACGTTCTTGTGTTGTAGACGCCCAGCGGGTACGGAGTGAAAGATCAATATTTTCATCAGGAAAAATTTCTGAAAGTGATAAGTTATTTGGAGTTTTTATCTCATTAATATTCATCAACAAGGCTTTGTTAATATCCAGCCCCCAATTACTAAAGTAATATTTTTGTATATAATAATAAAAACTGTTATGCTGATGCGAATCAATTGGATAAAACTCATCAATCTGTACAAACTGCAAACTGAAAATATCAGGTTTTATTTTTGTATCTATTTCAACTGAATTTAATTTTTCTCTTACATCATCTTTATCCCAATTCTTAAGAAAGTATGCTACCCATTTAATAAAATGCTCTGGTGTTTTACCTGTTGGTAAAGAAACTACTCCACCAGGATTTTGTTGTACCCATTCTAAAAAACGAAGAGCAGTTAATTTTCCTAACTCTGGAAAGTTTGCAACCTGTATAACCGGAATTTTTTCAGTCGGTTTGTAAATTAATTCTTTTTGAGATAATTGTAGATAATACTGTTCAACTTTTGAAATCATGATTTGCATCTTAATGTTGAGGTTAAAATTATTTTGCTGCACAAATATAACAAGCCGTAAATTGCTATAAAAGTTTGATTGCTCTAAATCAAAAAGAACAATAAATATTTATTAAACTTTGCCTAAATTGATACTAGAATTACTAAATAATTTTTTTTGATATATGGATAATGTAACTGATTCAAAAATTCTGTTTGAAGAAATAAGTAAACTAACTACAGAACAGCGCAATCCACGTTCTATGGATATTGATGCAAAATCAACACAAGAAATTTTAAAAATAATTAACGATGAAGATAAATTAGTACCTTTTGCAGTTGAACAGGAATTGCCATATATAACTAAATCAGTTGATATAATTGTGCAAGCATTAAAATCCGGCGGCAGACTTTTATACTTTGGCGCAGGAACAAGCGGCAGACTTGGTGTTGTGGATGCTTCTGAATGTCCACCAACATTTGGTACTCCTTATGGATTGATTGAAGGCTTTATCGCCGGCGGAGAAGCTGCAATGTTTCGCGCTCAAGAAGGTGCAGAAGATAAAGAAGAAAATGGAGCTAAAGATGTTGCTGCTGCAAAAGTAAATTCAAATGATGTTGTTTGCGGAATTGCTGCAAGCCGTAGAACTCCTTATGTTGTTGGTGCTGTAAAAAAGGCAAAACAGCTTGGTGCAAAAACTCTTTACATTACCACAAATCCAAGAAAAGATTTTGATATTGCAGAAGTTGATGTTGCAATCTGTCCTTATGTTGGTCCAGAAGTAATTATGGGATCAACAAGAATGAAAAGCGGTACAGCGCAAAAGTTAGTATTAAATATGTTAACAACTGCATCGATGATTCGCCTTGGTAAAGTTTATGAAAATATGATGATTGATCTGCAAATGACAAACAAAAAACTTGTTGAAAGATCAAAAAAAATTGTTATGACTGTAACTGGCTTAAGTTATGACGAAGCTTCAATTGCTTTAGAGAAAGCTAAAGGGCACGTTAAAACAGCTTTAGTTATGATAAAGGCAAATGTTGATTATAAAACTGCAAAAGATAAACTTAAACTTGCTGATGGATTTGTACGTAAAGCAATTGAAAGTTAAACTCTTGTACATAGGATTGTTGCATTATGTTTTTCAATTATTTAATTTGCATAAGTTTCGTCGAAAGAAAATTACTAACTAACTACTACTAACAAATTATCAGGAGGTTTAAATGAACCGACTTTTCAGTTTCTTACTTCTCTTTACTTTTGTTTCACTAACATCTATTCAAGCACAAACTTTTCCGAGAGCTTTCGAAATTAAAGACCCTTCAGCTCTTGAAAGAGGATTTGGCGGTGTTATCGCTGGAGTAGATTTTGATCAGGATGGATTACCAGAAATTTATGCATGCAACACAAATATGGTTGATGGAGCATATGAATTAGTTCCAAGAATATACAAGTTCGAATTAAATCCTGTTACAAGCACTTACGATTCTGTTTGGGGTGCTGTTGCTCCTTTAACCTTGCAAAATACCTGGCCTGCATTTACTTATGGCGATTTAGATAAAGACGGAAAGCCAGAAATTTATTGGGCTCCAGTTAACTATTCTCCTTATCCTGAGGTAGCCAGAATTTTGGTATATGAATATCCTGGTGACGGCAGTGATAATATGGGAGTATCTGATGGATTAGGTGGATTTTTGCCAAATGCATCAACTCCAATCGTAACTGGTGATGGTGTGAATTTAAGACCATTCAGATTTTTAGTTGGTGATCCTGATAATAATAATTTTGACAATTTGATTTTTGTTGATAGAGCTGCTACTGATTATCATTTAGGTGTTCTTTCAGTAGATGATATTCCTGATAATGGCGGAGGATTAGAAACCTGGACTGTTGATTATATAGGATTAGGCGATATTAATCTCTCAGGCTCAGGATCAAAGTGGGATATTGCTCTACTTAATAATTACATTTATGTTTTTGATGGTAATCTAACTGACGGAAGTAAAGTTTGGGCTGTCAGATATTTGGGTGGTGTTTGGGAATCATTACCAGGGCAAAGTGGAATAGCTGGTGGTAATTCTTCATTTAAAGGTTCACAGACTGTTGATCTTAATAATGATGGTACAAAAGAAATACTTGTAGCTGAATGGTTAGGCAATACA
>Ga0172368_10008010_pt1 | contig 10858 bp, 13 predicted proteins | sample Lak11m_FD_114540 | JGI IMG/M metagenome (GOLD analysis project Ga0172368, IMG submission 114540) | Freshwater microbial communities from Kabuno Bay, South-Kivu, Congo - kab_022012_11m | ecosystem: Environmental > Aquatic > Freshwater > Lake | place: Democratic Republic of the Congo: South-Kivu...
CGCGGGCGCCGATCTGAAAGCGGTCGCGGAGGCGCAGGGCAACCGGACTGCCGAAACCGGTGACGGTCCGATGGGTCCGTCCCGCATGTTGCTCGGCAAACCCGTCATCGCCGCGGTCGAAGGTCATGCCGTGGCCGGCGGCCTGGAGCTGGCACTCTGGTGTGACCTGCGCGTGGCTGCCACCAATGCGGTCTTCGGCGTCTACTGCCGGCGCTGGGGCGTGCCCCTGGTCGATGGCGGGACGATCCGGCTGCCGCGGCTCATCGGCCACAGCAACGCCATGGACATGATCCTCACGGGCCGGGGCGTCTCCGGGGACGAAGCGCTGCGCATGGGGCTGGCGAACCGGCTGGTGGAGCCGGGGACGGCGCTGGCCGCGGCGGTGGCACTCGCCAAGGACCTGGCGAAGTTCCCGCAGCGCTGCATGCGCTCGGACCGGCTCTCGGCATACGAGCAGTGGTCGATGGACCTGGACGGAGCGCTCCAGAACGAATTCCAGCGCGGGCGCGAAGTCATACTCTCGGGCGAAACGCGGGAGGGCGCGACGCGCTTCGCGCAGGGCGCCGGGCGGCACGGGAAGTTCGAATAGCCGCCCTGCCCTAGGCTCGCGGCTCTGGTCGGTTGCAGACGCGGTCGATCGTGCCGCCGCCGAGGACTTCATCGCCGGAGTAGATGGCCATCGCCTGCCCGGGGGTAAGCGCCCGCTGCGGACGATCGAACCGCAGCCGCGCCACACCCCCGCTGGCGTCGACGAGCGTGGCCGGGGCGGGATCGGCCTTGTAGCGCGGTTTCGCTTCCACCGCCGCGCCACTGGCAGGCGGAATCCCCAACACCCAGCAGGTTTCACTCAGGTCGACTGTATCCGCGAACAGGTCCTCCTCCGGGCCGATCGTGACCACGTTCGCCACGGCGTCGATGGCCGTGACGAAGCGAGGTTCGCCGGCGGCGATGCCCAGGCCCTTCCGCTGGCCGATCGTATAGGTGGAAACGCCGCGGTGTTCGCCGAGCAGAGTTCCGCCACGATCGCGCATCTCGCCAGGGACAAGCTCAAGCCGCTCTTCGAGGAATGCGCGGTAGTCGTTGCCGGGTACGAAACAGATCTCCATACTGTCCGGCTTGCCTGCGACGTCGAGTCCAAGCTCGCGTGCTTTCGCGCGCACGTCAGCCTTTGTCAATCCGCCGAGCGGCAGCAACGTCCGCGCCAACTGTTCCTGTCCCAGCATGTAGAGCACATACGACTGGTCCTTCGCACTATCGACCGCCTTGAGGAGGCGGAGGGGAGGAGGTAGGAGGTAGGAGGGACGAGCCTCATCCTGCCCCCCGGCCCCTGGTCCCTGACCTCTGACGACTCTGGCGTAGTGGCCGGTGGCGAGGTAGTCCGCCTGGAAGGCGGGCAGGCGGTCGAGGAGCGCGCGGTACTTGATGTGCTCGTTGCAGCGCACGCAGGGGTTCGGGGTGCGCCCCGCCGCGTAGCTGCGGACGAACGGATCCACGACGTGGCGGCGGAACTTGTCTTCGAGGTTGACCACGTAGTGGCGAATGCCAAGCTGTCCCGCGACGCGGCGCGCATCGTCGATATCTTCGACGCTGCAGCACTGCTGTCGCCCGCGATACTCGTCCGGGCGCGGGTCGGTCCAGAGCCGCATGGTGACGCCGATGACTTCGTAGCCCTGCTGGCACAGCAGAGCGGCGGCGACAGAGCTGTCGACTCCGCCGGACATCCCGACAACGACCCGGTCACCCTGCGTGGCTATGGTAGAATCCCCCTGAACTTCGATCGTTTGGGAAGGAGCGCCGCCTGGATCCTGAGACCCTCGCCCACCGCGCGGTCGATGTCCTGTCGGATCGCCAGGCACTCGATATCGCGCTGATCGACGTATCGCGCACGGCGACGTTCACCGACTACTTCGTGATCGCGACCGCCCAGTCGCCACTCCAGTTTAACGCCCTGGCGGAGTACCTCGAAAAGGATCTGAAGCCCGAGGGCCACGATCTGCGGCATCGCGAAGGCACGCCCCAGAGCGGCTGGGTACTGCTGGACTTTGGCGACCTGATTGTGCACATCTTTTCGCCCGATCAGCGCGCGTTTTACCGGCTGGAGGAGCTCTGGGGACGGACCAATCCGGTCGTGCGCTTCACAGGGTAGCCCGCGCTTGCCCGCGGCCAGTGCTCACTCGTTCCATTCGTCGAGGAGTCGCACGAGGGCGTTGCGGCGCATGCTGACCTCCTCAAGCCGCGTGTCCTTTTCGCCCAACCGCTGAAGCTCGGCAGCGATTTCGTGCATGGTGCTGGTTCTTGTCAGCTCGTGCCGCAGAGCCTCCCGCAACGGCGTACTGTCGCCGAGGCTGTGCAGGAGGTCGTGAACGGTTGCGAGTTCGATGCGCGCGGCGCGAAGCGCCTCCTCGATGGGAGCGGGGGCATCCGCCGCGGGACCAACGGCATCCGCGAGGTACGCCGCAACCGCGGTCGACCACGATGGGTTGTCGCGAACAAGGGTGTCCGCCCGGCGCGACAGATCTTCGCGGGCGCGGGCTTCGGCCGCTTTGAGGATGGCGCGATCGCCCTTTCGATCCTCGGGGAGTTCAGAAGGCGGCATGTTGTCCCCCTGCGAGAACGCCGGGTATCAACCGGTATCAGGGAGATTAACGGCAGGTGTGCAGGTGGTGAACAGGCCTGAGCATCGAGCTTATGCGCTTCGGGATGCGGCGCCCGCCCGGACGACCAGCCGCAGCAATTGGTCGAGGTGGCCGCTCGTGTCCGCACTCGGATCGAGGAGACGAGTGATGCACGAGCCGAGGTAGAAGGACATCATCGCTTCGGCGAAAAGGCGAGGATCGAGATCAGCGGGCAGTTCGCCCTTCTCCTTCGCGGCTGCAAAGTGCTCGCGAACCCCGGCCACAACCGCGGCATTCTCTTCGTGGATCGGGTGCACGGTGCCCCGGTCGTCTCCACGGACAGCGGCGAGGATCCCCTCAAGCATAAGAATGGTGTTCGCGTACTCCGCGGGGGTGCCGAGGAATGCAAATGTGAGCCGGGACAGCTCCATGATCCCCTGCAGCGGGTCTTCGCCCGGGGCGAGCGGCGCAATCCAGCGGGACTTGATCAACTGGTCGGCGTCGCTCATGCAGAGCCGGGCAAGTTCGTCTTTGCTGGCGAAGTAGCGGTAGATCGCGCCGGGCGAGATCCCTGCCCGCGACGCGACATCGGCCATGGTCGCCGCAGTGATTCCCTTCGTGCTGAACACGTCGCAGGCAGCCTCAACGATGGACTGCCTGCGGGCAGCAAGATGGGCATCGGCGACCTTTGGCACTAGCGCGCTTCCGTGGCCAGGTTGGCAGTCAAGTACAGCCGTCCCCGAGCGGCACTGAGCTCGCGCTCCAGCCGCTCGATGGTGCGGGCATCGTACCACTGCATGCGCTGAGAGATCTCGCGCGCGCGGACCTGCAGCACGCGCTGGCGGGCTTTCGCTTCTTCGATGAGATCGATGTTCATGGAACAACTCCTGATAACGGTGAACGATGAGTAACTGAACCGGTGTTCACTGAATGAATCATCATTTACTTTGACGAGCCTGTCAACCCCCTGGTGTAAAGAAATGAACAGGCGAACGCCCGGCGCCGGAGGCGGGGACAACTTGAAGGGGGTGGCCACGCGGGCCACCCCCCTGGACGGGGCGTTTCAGGCGGCGGTCTACCCGCCGTACGCCATCCTGCGCAGCCGCTTGATGCGCTCTTCCAGCGGCGGGTGGGTGCTGAACAGGTTCGCCGCCCCACCGCCCTTGAAGGGATGAACGATATAGAGGGCGGACACCGCCTCCTGGTTCGGCGTTGCATCCATCGGCACGTACTGGACGCCTCTCTGGAGCTTCTCCAGGGCGCTTGCCAGCGATTCCGGGTCGTGCGTGATCTCGGCGCCGGTGCGATCGGCCGCGTATTCACGCGTCCGGCTGATGCCGAGTTGGATCATCGAGGCCGCGATCGGCGCGACCAGGATGGCAACAAGCATCAGAAGCGGGTTGCGGTTCTCGTCGCGGTTGCCCCCGAAGATCGAGCTCCACATGAGGATGTTGCCGATGAGCGAAATCGCGCCCGCCACGGTGGCGACGATCGAGCTCGTGAGAATGTCCCGGTTGCGAACGTGGCCCATCTCGTGACCGATGACAGCCCGCAGCTCGCGCTCTGTGAGCAGCCGCTGAATGCCTGTGGTTACCGCGACGACCGCGTGGCTCGGGTTCCGGCCGGTGGCGAAGGCGTTGGGCGAATCGTTCTGGACGATGTAGACCCGGGGCATCGGCATCCCGGAGAGATTGGCGACTTCGCGGATCATGGCATGGAGCCGGGGCGCTTCCGCTTCGCTCACTTCCTTCGCACCCGCCATGCGCAGGGCCATCTTGTCGCTGAACCAGAAGGCGAAGAAGTTCATGGCTCCGGCGAGGATGAGGAAGAGGACCATCCCGCTCGTGCCCCCGACGAGACCGCCGACGGCTACCAGGATGCCCGTCAGGACCGCCAGCAGCAGCGTGGTCTTGAAGAAGTTCATTGCAGGTCAATACCTCCTTGGGTAACTCCATTATAGGTCGCGGGCCGCGTGCTCAAGGCCCGGACTGCCCCGGCCGTAAAGGGGTCTTGCCAGCAGCGCCGGAGGAGAGGCGGCTATCCCCGGGGTACGAAGGGGAAGGGATGGCCGTTTTGGCTGGGGAAGGAAAGCTTCCCCGAGGACCCGTGTGACGCCAAACCCGCTCCGCCCTCAGCCGCACGTCCGTCTTCACCAGGCCCTCAGCTTCCTCACGCCCGCCGAGTTCTCCAGGGAGGCAGCGCCACGGATGTCCAGAACCGGCACACCGACTACCGACTACCGCCATCTGCCTCTACCATTGCCGCGATGGCTCTCCTGCACCTGTTGCCGCTCCTGGTGATCGACATCAACATCGACCCGACGTTTGCGGAGTTCGGTCCATTCACGCTCACGTGGCACGGGCTGTTCACCGCGGTTGGCATCCTCGCCGGCGTCACCATCTCCGTCTGGCTCGCGAAGAGGGACGGCATTCCGCCCGAGATCGCGCAGGAGATCGCGCTGGTGGGCGTGCCATGCGCGATCGTGGGCGCCCGGCTCTTCTACGTCGTCGAACACTGGGACCGCTTCAGCCATGACCTTGGCAACATCGTTTTCGGCATCACCGAAGGCGGAATCACGCTCTACGGTGGTCTCCTCGGCGGCGCGCTCGGCGGCGTGATCTATGCGCTGTTCCATCGTTGGCCCATTGCCATAGGGCTCGACGCGGCGGCGCCCGGGATGATTCTCGGGCAGGGGCTCGGGCGGATCGGCGACCTGATCAACGGCGAACACCACGCGGACCCATCGAACCTGCCCTGGGCAGTCCGCTACATTCATCCCAACACGCTGGGTGAGTTCGGCGTAGCGGTGCACCCGACCGCGGGCGGCTACGAACTGCTGGGCGATTTTGTCATCCTCGCCTTGCTGCTTTTTGTCCTGCGACGCTGGCTGCGGGCGCCGGGCTGGGTCTTCTGCGGCTATATGGTTCTGTATGGAGTCATGCGCTTCGGACTCTCCTTCACGCGCACCGACGAGCAGGTCCTCTATGGGATCCCCGTGCCTCAGCTGGTGAGCGGCATGCTGCTGGGGATAGCGATCATCATCGCGGGCGTGTTGCTGAAGTACCCGGGGCCGATCACCCCCGAGTATGCCGACCGTGTTTGGGGCGACGCTGACGATGAGACTCCCGAGACTCCGGCCGGCTCGCCGGCCTGACGTGGCGGCAGCGGAACTGCCGGTGGTGACCCTCTATCGCCGGCCGGGATGCGGCCTCTGCGACGAGGCCGAACACATCATCGCACCGCTTGCAAACCGAATGCAGTTCCGTGTCGAGCCAGTCGACATCGAAACGGACGAGGCGTTGTTGAAGCGGTACCTGTTCGAGATTCCGGTCGTGGCGTTCGGCGGAAACGACCTGGCCACCTGGCCGTTCTCGACGGCAAAGCTGGAGGATGCCCTGCGGGGCGCGGCGATCGGGGGCCGGGGACCGGGGGTCGGGGGCGACGCCTGACCCGACCGCCTGGCGCGGGCTTCAGCGCAACACGACGAAGAGCACGACCGCGAATGCGGGCAGCACGAACCAGACCAGGGCGGTCAGCACGATGGCGAGGGTAGCGAACGTGACGCTGTCGTCTCTGGGCGGATTGCCCGCGTGCCCAATCGTCTCCCACAACAGCGCCAGCGGCCGGCCCATGATGAGCCGCGAACGCCGGTGGGCGACGGCTGCACCGCGAAGCAGCACGGACGAGATGGCGAAGAACAGTACGAAGAGGATGCCAACCCCGCCAAGCTGCACGTAGCGGCTGGAGAATGGGATGGCGCCGGCGGATTGCGCGACCGAGGCCAGCAGCGGCACCGCGGCGCCGGCGATGAGGATGGGCGTGCCGAGCCCCCCACCACCGTACCCGGGGGCAACCCGGTCCATCTCGATTCGCGCACGCGCAAGGAGGCGGCGCTCGGGGAGTTCGGGCGCGCACTGGGCCTCGCGGCGGGTGTAGAGCGTCCGCAGGCGGCCGGCAACCCCCTGGGCGAATGACTGCACGATATAGCTGGCGACGAGTTCGACCAGGAACTCTGCAACCGGTTTGAACGGTCCAAGCCGGCCGACGGGCGGGTTGCGCGAACCTTCGCGCTCGAGCACCTCGAGCGCCCGCATCACGAGCCTGTGCGCCTCGGGAAAGCCGCCCGGGTCGGCCAGCGGCGCGATCGACGCCAGTTCGACGGCAATCCGCGCGTCCTGCTGGTCCTCACCGCCCATGCGTTCGAGCGCCAGCTCCGCCGCTTCCTCCGGGCTCCCCATCAACAGGCGGCGGGTCCGGTCCAACTGGCCGGTCAGTTCGTCGAGAATCTGTTCGTCGGGGCGGCGTTCGGTCACTTCGATACGTCCGGGTCGCGATAGAGGCGGTGTTCGACGATGTAGTCCGCGACCGCCGGCGGAACGAGATAACGGATGGGCTTCCCGGCAGCAACCCGAGCGCGAATCTGCGTGCCGCTGATGTCGAGCGCAGGCAAGTCCACGGCCTCGGGAACATAGCCGAGCGAGGCCGCCCGGGCCAGGCCGGGGAGCGCACTGATGCCGTGCCCCTTCATCGACACCACAATCCGCGCGAGCGCGCCAATGTCGCCGGGCAGTTTCCAGTTCGGCATGTCAGCCAGTGCATCGAACCCGAGCAGCAACACAAGGTTGGTCTCGCCTTCTGCGTGCAGGTCCCGGAGTGTGTCCAGCGTGTAGGTGGGGCCGGGACGCCGCACTTCGCGGTCGTCGGCGACAAAGGCGTCGTTATGCAGGATTGCGAGCCGGGTCATGGCGAGGCGGTCCGCGGCGGAAGAAACGATTCTCCCCGCCTTCCGGTATGGCTGACCGGCCGGCACGAACGCGACCTGGCGGGCGCCGAATTGCCAGCGTGCGCATTCGGCGGCGAGCAGATGTGCGACGTGCGGCGGGTCGAACGTGCCGCCAAAGAGGAGAAGCGGCAGGGGGGAACCAGCCGCCGGCAGGCCCTGCGATCTGCGGAGCCGGTTCATAGCTCCTTGAGAAGGGCCGCCACCCGGTCGAGGATGGCGAGTGCCACAGCGTATTTCGACATGAGGGGGAGTTCTTCGACGCGGCCATCCCTGTGGAAGAGGGTGACCTGGTTTGTGTCGGTGCCGAATCCACTGCCCGGGGCGGTGACATCGTTCGCAACGATGAACTCGATCCTTTTGGCGCTGAGCTTTGCACGCGCATGCCGGGCGAGGTTCTGCGTCTCGGCGGCGAACCCGACGCGCACGCCGCCACCGGGGAGGGTTGCGAGAATGTCGGTCGTCTTCGCGAGGTGAAGCGTCAGCTCGTCCTGGCCGGGCGCCTTCTTGATCTTCTGGCCGGCGGGGCTGCCGGGGCGGAAGTCGGCGGGGGCAGCGGCCATGATCAGCGCGTCGCTGGCCGAAGTGGCGGACGCGAGGGCTGCCAGCATTGCGTCAACGGTCGTTACGTCGACACGCTCGCACCCGTACGGTGTGGCGAGGGCGACGGGGCCGGTCACGATCGTGACCCGCGCGCCCCGATCGCGTGCGGCCTCGGCGATGGCGAAGCCCATCTTGCCCGTTGAGTGGTTGCCGACAAAGCGCACGGGATCGATGGGTTCCTGCGTCCCGCCGGCGCTCACGACCACATGCCGACCGGCGAAGTCGCCGTTCCGTCCGAGAACCTGGCGGAGTGCACCAATGACATCCTGAACCTCGGCCATCCGCCCGGCGCCGGTCCGCCCGCTGGCCAGCCGACCTGGCATCGGTCCAACGAACGCCACCCCCCGGCGGTGCAGCGTTTCGACATTGGCCTGTGTCGCCTGGTTCTCCCACATCTGGCTGTCCATTGCGGGAGCGACAAGTACGGGCGCGGTCGTGGCAAGTGCGGTCAGCGTCACCATGTCGGGCGTCAGGCCGTGAGCGAGGTTCGCAAGGCAGTCTGCCGAGGCAGGCGCAATCAGAAGGGCGTTGCAGCGACGGGCCACCTCGACATGGGCTTCGGGCTCGACCGCCGCGAACATGTCGACTACCACCGGCCGCCCGGTCAGGGATTGGAAGGTGAGCGGCGTGACAAATTGCGTCGCCGCAGGGGTCATCACTACTTCAACCTCAGCACCAGCCTGGCGGAGCTTCGACGCAAGATCGGCGGCTTTGAAGGCAGCTATGCTTCCCGTCACGCCCAGGGCGACCCGGCAGCCGGCCAGGGGGAGGGGGGAGGGAGGGGGGAGGAGGGAGGAGGACGTCATGGCTACGGCCTCTCAGAGGGCCGGTTGAGTTCGTAGATCAGGCGCAGTCCGGTGAGTGTGAGGTCACTGTCGACAATGTCGATGCAACGTGTCTCGGCGGCGATCTGTTTTGCCCAGCCACCGGTCGCGACGACCTTTGGGCCCCCTCCGAGTTCCTCCTTGAAGCGTGCGACCAGACCTTCGACCAGGCCAACATACCCGAAGAGAATGCCCGACTGCATGGCGTGGATGGTGTTCTTGCCGATGGCGGTCGGGGGCCGTTCGAGCTGTACGCGGTAGAGCATCGCTGCCCGGCTGAACAGCGCCTCGGAGGCGATGCCGATCCCGGGGGCGATGGCGCCGCCCACGTAGTCTCCGTCTTCGTTCACCGCATCGAAGACGGTTGCGGTGCCGAAATCGACCACGACGACCGGCAAGCCGTAGAGCCTGGTCGCTGCGACGGCGTCGATGATGCGGTCGGCGCCCAGCTGCTTGGGGTTGTCGTAGAGGATGCGGATGCCGGTGCGCAGCCCATGCCCGACGACAAGGGGCTCGACTTTGAAGAACCGGCGTGAAACCGACTCGAAAGTCGGAATGAGCGGAGGAACGTCGCACCCGACGATGCAGGCGTCGATCGCGTCCAGCCCGAGCCCGTGTGTGGATAGGAGGCTGAGCAGGAGGACGCCATATTCGTCGGGGAGCTTTTCGGCTTCGACGCCGATACGCCACGTGGCTTCGATCCGCTCGCCGTTGAAGAGGCCGATGTGGATGGAGGTGTTGCCGATGTCGAGGGCAATGAGCATAGTGACCACCAGCTTTGGGGCCGTTGAGCCGGTCCCCGTGCCGGCGCTTAGGGTACACGCAACGGCGGGCGCAGCGGTAGCGCAAAGGTCGCACGGCACGCCGTGCGGGCCGCCGAGTACAATCCCGGGCATGGAAGAACGCATCTCCTGGTTTCCCGTTGCCGACCGCGACACGCTCTCTCCCGAAACCCGGGCGCTATTCGACCAGGTGGAATCGAAGCTCGGTTTTGTGCCCAACGTGTTCCGCGCCTTCGCCTGGCGCGACGAGCGGTTCAAGCGCTGGTACGCACACTTCGACGACCTGATGCAGCCGTCTCCCGGGCTGGGCAAGGCCGAGCGGGAGATGATCTCGGTGGTCGTTTCGATGCAGAACCAGTGCCTCTACTGCCTCACGGCCCACGGGTTCGCGGTGCGCGCGCTGCTGAAGGACCCGGTGAAGGGCGACCGCATCACGCTCGACTACCGGCGGGCGGGCCTTACCGAGCAGCAGATGGCAATGCTCGATTTCGCCGTCAAGCTGACGCTGGACCCGGTGACCGTGTGCGAAGAAGACGTCGACGACCTTCGCGCCGTGGGATTCGAAGATGAGGACATCTGGGACATCGCCGAAGTGACCGCGATGTTCAACTTCACCAACCGATTGATGTCCGCGACGGGCGTGCTGCCGAACCGGGAATACCAGTCCATGGCGCGGTAGCAAACGGTCGCACGTTGGCTCATTTCTCGTGCGTGGGGCATTCTCTAGGCATGCTTGTCGTTCAGAAATACGGGGGCACATCGGTCGCTGACGCGGAGCGGATTCGCCATGTGGCAGGTCGCGTCATGAAGCGCGTAAAGGCCGGAGATCAGGTAGTCGTCGTCGTTTCGGCCATGGGCAACACGACGGACGAGCTGATCGACCTGGCGCTCTCAATTACGCCCGATCCCGACCTGCGCGAACTCGACATGCTGCTTTCCACCGGCGAACAGATGTCGATCGCATTGTTGGCCATGGCTCTGCACGCGCTCGGGCAGGAAGCCGTCGGGCTCACCGGACAGCAGGCAGGGATCTACACCCGCCCGAACTTCGGTTCTGGCCGGATCTCGCGCGTCGAGGCCGATCGCGTCAAGGCGGAGATTGACGCCGGCCGCGTCCCGATCGTTGCAGGCTTCCAGGGCACAACGGACGAAGGCGACATCGTGACGCTCGGTCGCGGCGGAAGCGACCTCACTGCTGTGGCACTGGCCATCGCCCTGAAGGCCGACCGCTGCGAGAACTGCAAGGACGTCGAG
>Ga0172368_10008011_pt1 | contig 10857 bp, 10 predicted proteins | sample Lak11m_FD_114540 | JGI IMG/M metagenome (GOLD analysis project Ga0172368, IMG submission 114540) | Freshwater microbial communities from Kabuno Bay, South-Kivu, Congo - kab_022012_11m | ecosystem: Environmental > Aquatic > Freshwater > Lake | place: Democratic Republic of the Congo: South-Kivu...
AATCGGCGAGGTGGGCGGACACAACTCGACCGAGGAGGAATTGCGCGCTTACATGGACGGTTACAACGCCGAGATGAAGAAACTTATGCCCGGCAAACCCGGCCTGAGCAAGATCAGCATCCAGACCGGCACGTCACACGGCGGCACGGTTCTGGCGGATGGGACCATCGCCAAAGTGAGCATTGACTTTGCCGTCTTGCGCGATTTGAGCCGCGTGGCCCGCAAGGATTACAAGATGGGCGGAACCGTCCAGCACGGCGCGTCCACGGTTTCAGAGGAGAATTTCAACCAGTTCGTACATAATGAGGCTATTGAAGTGCACCTCGCGACCAACTTCATGACGATGTTCTACGACAATATCCCCGTTGATCTTCGCAGGGAAATGTACGCCTGGCTGGATGTCAACTCCGCTTCGGAGCGCAAGGCAGGCATGACGGATGAACAATTCTATTACAAGGCGCGCAAGAATGCAGTTGGGCCTTTCAAAGCCAAGGCCTACGCCCTGCCCGAGGAAGCGAAGGCAAAACTGGGCGCGGCCTGGGAGGCGCAATTCAGCCTGTTGTTCAACCTGCTTGGCATGAAGGACACGAAGCAGGTGGTCGAAAAATTTGTCAAGCCGGTGAAGATCATGCCGAAGATCGAAGATTATGTGAAGACTGAAACTGCCGCGGAAGATGTGAGCGACCTGGCAGATTGATTTGAAAATGTAAGCGAAGCCCCTGAAGGATGTAGACTTCAGGGGCTTTGTCATTGGATGGCTGTGTTTATTTTGGATATACTTCCAGGATATTTTTCCACATTGCATCCCGGTCGATGCGCAAAAAGATGAGCAGATCGCCAAGCGTGAACCGCTTTCGGATCAGCGAGGCATGCAGGAATGCGAACCTTGCCGTCTCCCCGGCGACAGGCGGGTTGAGTTGATTCCAGTTCAACGGCGCTTCCACCGCCCGAAGGATTTCGATCAATGTTTTGGGAGGGCGGGTCTCCTCCTGCAATCGTCCTCGAATGGACTGCCAATCGCGCAAAGCGGCTTCAAAATCATTTCGATGTGCATGCCAGGCCTCCAGTTTTTGGCGGTAATCCGACCAACATTCCGCGGCGACTTTGCCCGAGGGGTCGATCTTCGCAAATCCTGTTTCGATGCGCGCTTGCATGGATTCCGCCGAAGGGTGGCATGAGTCAACTTTAACGGAGGCAGGCTCGAAGTCCGAAAGGAAGCGGCGGTACATTTCCGCCCCGGCGATTGCGGCAAGCGCGGCCTGCGATCCGTGCGGCGCGAGCGGCTCATTTTTCATTTCCGCCTGCAAATCAATGACATGCGACATCACATGCTCGAACCCGGAGAGCGGGGTTGTGGCGTGCGAGAGCGACATTGCAAGACCGCCCAGGGAAATGATTTTTGCAAGCATGGACATGCCATTGGGATTCCCGCGGCGAATGTCGCCTGCATGACCGAACAGCAGCGCATCGAGCGGACCGAGGAGCCGGTTTGCCAGTTCGCTGTAGGTTTGGTCCAATCCCAGGCGATTCGCAAGAACCCAATCCGGCAGGCTGACAAATGCCGCAAGCATATCGCCCACGCCCGCGGCGGTCATTTGCCGGGGCGAGTCGCGCAGGGTTTCGAGATCGCAAATCAGCGCGTCGGGATAACGCGAATCGAGCGTGCGTTTTACGCCGTTCACAAAGGTCGGAGCCATGTTCGATGTGAATGCGCTGACGCTGTTTGCGGTTTGAAATACAACGAAGGGAATTTTCTGCGCGGTCTCCTGCTGGTAAAGATAACAGGCATGTTTGGCAACATCGGTGACGACGCCGGACCCAATGGAAAGAACCGCGCACCCATGACGGAGATGGGATTGCACATGTTTGATGCGCGCCATCTCCGTGTGCACCTGTCCGCTCGCGTCGGGATGCAGTACGATGGCCTGGGTTTGCCAGCCATCCTTTTGCAAGGTTTCCAGGTAAAGCGGTTTGAGGCCGTTGTCGCCGCGCCGCATGGGGGTTGAATCCATGACCGCGACGAGCGGGTTGTTTTTGTCCGCGCCAATCGATTCGAGAATCCCTGTCGTTTTGAACAACGCATTCGACTCAAACAGCATGTGCCTGATCGGCATGGATTCGCCGCGCGGATATCCGGGTAGTTTGCTGATGGCTTCCCAAAAACGTTGCCCGTCGGCGGGATCGTGGGGGAGATTCATGATTTCGCCTGTTTTTATGGTGTCGAACATCTTCCGTCGTTCGAGGCGTGAAAATCAGGGGTGACTCGAATCCAGGTAATCTGCGATGGCTTTTAGATTGGCAAAAACATAATCGGGCTTGAATTCGGAATTCGGCAAATCCTCCTGTTTTGTCTCTCCGCTCAGGACGAGACAGGTGGTGATTCCCGAAGTCTGGCCGAGCGCAATATCGGTGTAAAGCCGGTCGCCCACCATGGCCATTTCCTCGATGGGATATCCGTATTTCTGTGAGACCGCGTCCACGATCATGCGGTTGGGTTTGCCGATGACGAGATCCGGTTCGCGGCCGGTTGAGGCGCGCACGAAGGCGATCATCGCCCCCGTATCGGGCATGAAGCCGGTCTCGGTGGGGCAGTTGAAATCGGGATGCGTGGCGATGTATGGCAACCCGGCGCGGGCGAAGTCGCATAATTTCCATAACTTGTCATACGTGAGTGTCGTATCGAAGCCAAGTACGAGCAATTCGGGATTTTCGTCCGTGAGATGAAATCCATGCTGGCGGAATTCTTCCTCGAGCGCGGGAGTGCCGACGACGAAGACCTTCGCGGAGGGGTGTTCTTTTTTGAGATAAATGGAGGCCGCTTCGCCGGAGGTGAAGATTTTATCCTCGGTGACGGGCAGGCCGAGTCTTGTCACTTTTTTGGCGTAAAAATTTCGGTCTTTGGATGAATTGTTGGTGAGGAAGAGAAAGTCAATTCCCAATCGGGCAAGTGTGTCGATGAAATGGAGCGAACCGTCGAGCAATTTTTCGCCCAGGTTGAACGTGCCGTCCATGTCAAGCAGGAAACAGCGGGTGCGGAGGAGTTTGTTTTGCCGGGTCATCAGGTGTTATTTTACATTACAATCAGGCTTCGGTGGTCTCCCTGCTGTGTGTGGTTGGATAATTTACCATGTCAATTTACCGCCGAGCACGCCAGGAACGCGAAGAAAAGCCATTAAATCTTTGCGAACTTCGCGCTCTTCGCGGTTCAAAAACAAACCATACCAAATAGGGACACCATCCAGGCTTCGGAGTCTTTGTAAATGACATATAACGGAGGCTTGAACATGAAACCGGAGTTCATTTTGATGCTTACGTACAATGACAGCACGGTCAAGGATGCCCCGTCAATTTTTCGCGAATGCAGGGATCTGCCCATCGCACACTGGGGATTCAAGGATGTGGGCCTGCCGCCGGATGAAATGAAGGCGCTGGTGCGCGGGATGAAGTCCGCGGGGAAGACGGCGTATTTGGAAGTCGTCAGTCTTTCGGAGGAGGAAGGCTTGCGCGGGGCGAAGATCGCGGTGGATGCGGGGTTCGATGTATTGATGGGAACGGTCTATTTTGATTCGATTCGCGATTATTTGAAGGATAAGCCGGTCAAATATTATCCTTTTCCCGGTCACGTTTACAGCCATCCCAGCATTTTGGATGGCACGTTGGATGAAATTGTCTCCCACGCACTTTTTCTGGAAAGCAGGGGCGTGCAGGGTTTGGATTTGTTGACGTATCGTTATACCGGCCATGCGCCGACCCTGCTCAGGGAAGTGGTCAAGGCGGTGAAGGTGCCGGTCGTTTCGGCGGGTTCGATTGAATCCTACAAGCGCATCGCGGAAGTTTGGAAGACCGGCGCATGGGGCTTCACGATCGGGAGCGCATTGTTCGATAAAAAATTCGAGCCGAAAGGTTCGTTCAGGGAGAACGCGCGGGCGGTCAGCGACTGGCTTGAACGCGCCGGCGACGCCGAAGTGGAGAAGTGCCTGAAACTGTAAGCATCCGTTGTGAGTGGAGTGAAACGCAGGCGAAGACGGTATCCCGGCGGCTTGCATTTCGACTTCGCTCGACGCGAAAAACAAGGAGCAACCATGCCTCAATCCGACCAGGGTGTGACGTTCGACAGGTATATGCTCATTCCACGCGTGGCAATCTTCATACGGCGCGGCGATGAATATTTGCTCATCAAAGGCGCGCCAACCAAAAGGCTTTGGGCGAATAAATACAACTGTCTCGGCGGACACGTGGAGCGAGGCGAGGATGTGTTGGGTGCAGCTCGACGCGAGTTGAAGGAGGAAGCAGGCCTCGAAGCGGATTTGTGGCTGTGCGGCACGGTCGTTGTGGACGCGGGGGAAATCGGAATCTGTCTCTTCGTCTTTTGCGGGGAAAATGCCCGGGGTGAGAGCAAAGCCTCCAGTGAGGGAACAGTTGACTGGGTCCCGCGTGACCGGATGAGTGAGCTGCCGGTCGTGGAGGATGTGCCGATCCTCCTGTCGAGAATTAGCGCGATGAAGCGCGGTGATCCGCCTTTTTCAGCGCGGTCGTTTTATCAAAATGAAAAATTGACGATTGTGTTTGGGGAATAAAATCGGGCGGCTCGACGGCCGCCCGATTTTTACGGGATGCTGTAGGATTGCAGTTCGGTTGTGGATGTGTAGGCGGTGCCTCCGAAATCCCCGTTCTCGACGGATTTGACGAGGCCGACAGCAGGCGCGTACCAGAGAATGGTGGCGCCGCTGAATTTGACCGGAATATCCATGCCTTGAAATGAGGCGATAATATCGAAGTTTGATGCGGCCTGGACTTTCGTGGCGGTGAATGTGCCTGCGGGAACCGTGACGCTCTCCATGCCAATCTCCTGCATGTTCATCAAGACTATTCCATTGGATCGGGCGTTTTGATCGCCGGGCATTGCCATGGTGCCTTGCATCTTCATTTCATAAGCCCATTGCATTCCGGGGGTGACATTGACCGGGATGCTGACGCCCTTAATATCCGACGTGGTGAATTCAGCGGTCAGCCCCTGTGTGGTAATCCCGCCTGCGTTGCTCCCCCCCAAAGTGAGCGCCAATAATCCCTCGGGCTTACAGGTCCATTCCTGCGTTCGGGAAAGGCCTGTAAATTGGGAACTCAGCATAAATCCATCGGCGCGGACTTCGGTAATGGTATCGGTATACGAGAACGGCCCGGCGGGACTGCCGCTGCTTGCATATGTCCACGTTGCGCCTTGTTTGACCGGATAAAGCGGGTTGGCGCATGCATCTCCCGTGTTCAGGCCTGGCGCCCCGGTGGCGGGGGCCCCGGCAGATGATGGACCCGGCACAGTGCTGCCAATGTCGCAAGCCAGCATTGTGACCAAAATAATGACAGGGAAAATAATGGCAGATACAAACTTTCGCTGCATTTCGAGTTCTCCGTATGGAATTGTTGATTTTATTGCCACTTTAAAAGCGATATGGTAAACGTGCTTCCCTTTCCCAACCGGCTTTCCACGTTTAAAGTTCCTTTATGCTGCTGGATCACCTGATTCGTAATCGCCAGGCCGAGACCCAACCCGTTGTACAGTTCATCGCCGTTTCTGTCGAGATGAAACACGCGCTCGAATAAACGCGCCTGGTCTTCATCTGCAATTCCAATGCCGTAATCCTGCACTGCGGCCTCCACACGGTTTCCGCGGGAGTTCAAATGGATTTCCACCTCGCCCCCCGGCGAACTGAATTTGATGGCATTGTCAACCAGGGCGGTAAATGCACGTTCGAGGGAGCGCGCGTCGCCGGATACCGAAGGCAGTTTTCGTTCGCTCTTGATGATAAGCCTGACTCGCCGTTCCTCGGCTTTCCTTTTGTATTTTTCAACGACCCCGTCCGCAACTTCCAGCAGATCCACTGCCTGAAACTCCGGCAGGACAAGTTCCATTTCCTGCAGGAACAGGATGTCATTTACCAGTGAAACAATCTGGTCGACATTGCGGGCGATTGTATCCACGGTTGATTTAACCTGGTCCGCGGAAAGCGCGCCCTTTTGCATGAAATGCAAATATCCGCTGGCGGTCATAAGCGGGGTACGGAGTTCGTGTGCAACGTTTGTGAGAAATTCCCGCCGCGCGAGGTCTTGTTCGGCAAGTTGCTGGTAGGCATGCGCCAGTTCCCCGGCGCGCATGCGCAAATCCTCGATTGCCATCTTGTCGTTGCTTCGCAGGCGGTTGCTGATCTCGCTGACCATGGCCATGGACACGCTGGGACTGCGTTTGAGCACGCGGTCAAACCCGTCTTTATCCAACTCCAGCACGACCACATCGGTTTTGGATGTGACGCTGGCCGCGCGCGGCGCGTTATGGATCAGGGCCATTTCCCCAAAAAAATCCCCGGCAGTCAGGGATTTTAACAGGCGCGTTTCAAAGTTGTTAATCACTTTTGTGACTTCAAAGTCACCTGCAAGGATCATGTAGAAGGTTTTCTCCACCGCATTCTCGCGGCAAAGAACGGTTTGGGCGGGGTAGTTCTTTACGCGGCAATTGGAGATAATCTCCTGGACCTCATCGGGCTTGATGCCGGGAAAGGCGCGGGGAATGATTTTTGCGGGAGCGCGGACGGTTGTCATGTGGACCTCATTGACGCATTTTAACATGCCAGAGTTTGGGCAGTTTCACCCATTCGGGCTAATATAGATTGGCAATTTTGTTAACTGCTGTTGCTCTTTACTCGACCCTGCCGGATGGCTTACGATTTATAACCGATCATTCTCAGAAAGTCCTTGCGCCATTTGACGCCCTCGTCATCCTCGATGCCTTCTGGCGAAAAACCGTCCACCACGCCGAGGATGCCGCGTCCCTGTTCGGTTTCGGCAACCAGCACCTCGGTCGGGTTGGCCGTCGCGCAAAAGATGCGCGCCACTTCCGGCACCGTCTTCACGGCGTTCAGGATGTTGATCGGAAAGAATCCCTGTCCCAGGAACAGAATGAACGAGTGTCCCGCCCCGATTGCCAGCGCGTTCCTCCTTGCCAGTTCGATCATTTCTTCGTCTGTCCCTGTCCAGCGCACGAGACATTTCCCGGATGCCTCGCAAAACGCAAGCCCGAATTTGATGCCCGGCACACATCCGACCAGGGTTTCGTGAATGTCTTCAACGGTCTTGATGAAATGGGATTGCCCGAGAATGAAATTTACATCCTCAGGCTTTTCGATTTTGACGATTTTCAGTTCCATGGGGTCTTCCTCCTGTTGAGTCTGGTAAAAGCAAAGACTGCTGTATTTTATTACGATTTCGTCGCGCTTGCGATTTATTCCTCACCTGTGTTACAAAAGGATTATTCTTCCAATCGGATGGACGACCATGAAAACAATTTCGCGCCTCTTTGTGTTGACCCTGCTCGTTTCCTTCCTGGCCCCGGCCTGCCAGCCCGCCCCAACGGCTTTGCCCACGCTTGCGCCGCTTCCGTCCATCCCCCCGGTATTTCCCACTTCGACGGTTTCACCAACCGAAGAGTTCCCATCCACTTCAACGCCGGCACCTCTCGCACCGAATTTTTCCCACATAGTGATCGTCGTTTTTGAAAACAAGGAATTTGGAACCGTGATCGGGAATCCGAAAATGGCGTATTTCAATATTTTAGCCAATTCGTATACTTTGTTGACCCGGCATTTTGCGACCACACATCCAAGCCTGCCAAATTACCTCTCCCTGATTGGCGGGGATACCTTTAATATAACCAGCAATTGCGAAGACTGTTTCATCGAAGCGCCCAGCCTGCCTGATTTGATCGAGAAAAGCGGGCGCACCTGGAAAACCTACCAGGATGACATGCCTGAGCCGTGTTTTGTGGGGAGTACGCTTCGATATGTGCAGAAACACAATCCCTTTATTTATTTCGACCCCATTCGCCTTGACGTCGAACGCTGCACCCGAAGCGTTGTGCCTCTCACGCAACTGGATGTGGATATTGCATCGAATTCACTTCCGAATTTCATCTTTATTACACCGGATATCTGCTATTCGTCCCACGATTGCGAACTCGAACTGGCGGATGACTGGCTTCATTCCCTGATGGACCAACTGGTGCCATTTTTGGACGCAAGCGGTGAGCCATATCTCATCATCATCACCTGGGATGAGGGCCAGGGCAATCACTCGTGCTGCGGCCTCCCTGAATCTGCCGGCGGACGGGTCGCGACCATCCTCGTCTCACCGCAGGTGAAGAACGGTTTTCAGGATGCCACGCCGTATTCGCACTATTCCATTCTAAAAACGATCGCAGAGGCCTGGGGGTTGCCCTATCTTGGTCATGCCGGGGACGCGGAGACAAATCTTATCGCCGCGCCGTGGAAGTAGATGCTTGGATCATGGTGCGCCGGGCGCGTTTAGCACAACCAATGCCCCAAATACCCAGGCAGTCTGGCCGGGCTGTCCGGGAATCTCCACCTGTATCCAGGCGCCGTCCTGGGTTTGGGTCAGGGCGGTTGCAGATTGTCCCGGTGTGAGCACGGCAACTACTGTTGAAGTCTCGGAAGGTTCCGCATACAGGTGGACATCCGATGTTCCTTGATTGGTAGCCGCCAGCGGGGTGGGAGCCGGTTGGGAAGTGGCTGTTTCCTGCGCGCCGAGGGTGGGGGTGGGCGGCGAGACGACCGTTAATCCCAGCAGGCGGGCATATTCGATGGCATATTGATTATGCTGCTGGCGGGCAATATCTGATCCCTGATTGAGCGAGGCCTGGTCTGCGCCGCCCAAAAATCCGATGAGGGTATTGATCACGGTATTCATGTGTGCCAGTTGGATTTGTTTTAGATTTACCAGGCAGGCGGGCACAATTTGATCTTCTGCATTGCGCCGGATCTCCTGCATGTCGGATATGACACTCGAGAGTTGGGCCTGCGGGGTGTTGGACGCCAGCAGGGAGGCGTCATCAAACTCCCGCATGAATTTGTGTACCTTGTTCACTTCCGATGGCAGGGACGCGGCCCCGCAAGGATCGGGTGTGGTCGTGACCGTGACCGTGGGCGGGGGAGGGGGAGGGGTTGAGGCGGCGCCTGCGCAGGCGGACAGAAAAAATGTGATTGTCACAAGGGCAAAAATCATGGTAGCGCCGCACTTAACCGTGGTGAGATTCTTTTGCCACGGACACTTGCACCGCACTCCCGAAGGACACACCTGCACCCACCGCAGGTGCGGTGTCGGGACGATGTGCGTTCGGTGCAGTGCAGGTGTTAGCACAGATTATCACGGATTTTTTTATGCCCAATCCGTGCAAATCCGTGAAATTCGTGGCTGATTCTTTAAGGCGCGGAGACTCCACGGTTTACCGGGGTGCTACCCGGATTTCCGGGGGCTGTTTTTGTTATTTTTTCCTTGAATTTTCCTGTGGCGCTTCGCGCGGCTCCAGCATTCCCCAACGACTCGCGCCGAGGTAAAGAATATCCAGAACCAAATCTTCGTAGCGGATCCCCTCGGCTTTGGCTTGCAGGCACAAGTCGCTGTAATCCGGTGTGAGGCCGGGCAGGGTATTGATCTCCATAACGCGCGGATTGCCGTCCTCGTCGAGGCGGATATCTGTGCGGGAGACATCGAGCGTGCTGAGAAGTTGGTGGGCGCGCAGGGCGAAATATTTCAACTTCTTTTCAAGTTCGGGGTCGATGTCGGCGGGACAAAAATAACCGGGCGAGCCGTCTGCCCCCACTTCCTTTGATTTAGCCTCAAGGCCATAGACCCAGGGTGTTACCGAACGGCTGCTATCCAGTTCGAGGACGGGGAAACGATGAAAACCATCTTTTTCGTACCACTCCGGATGGCGTGAGTATAGTTTTGCATCCGCACGCCCGAGTATGCCGACGGTGAATTCCCGTCCGGGCAGGAAAGTTTCAACAAGCGCGGGTTGTTTGTATACGTCAATGATGTATTGGGCGCGTTCGCGCAATTCTTTTTCGTTGTTGACGATGGCTTTCAGGTCCACGCCCATGCCGGTTCCTTCCCGCGCAGGTTTGACGAAGAGCGGGAATTTCAATTCGGGTCGGAGCGGTTCGTCGCCGATGTTGAATTCCTGGAATGGCGCCACCGGCAGGCGGCGGTCACGCCAGATGCGCTTGGTAAGGGTTTTGTCCAGGGAGATGCCGTTGGCGAGGATGCGTGAACCGGTATATGGAATTCCGAGCATTTCCAGCAGGGCAGGGACTTGCGCTTCGCGCGCGTCGCCGCCGAGGCCCTCGGCAATATTGAAGCAGATGTCGGGCTGCGCTTCGCGGAGCGCGTAGGGCAGGTCTCTGTCAGCCTGGAGGAAGCATGTTTCGTGCCCATCCGTTTCGAGGGCGGCGCGAAGCGCATCGATTGTCTCGATGTGGTCGAAGTCGGCGAACGCGTCCGGCGGCACGCCTTCCGGTTTTTCGTGAATGTCGTCTTTAATGTTCGCAAGCACCGCTATTTTCCAGTAACGTTTCATGCGGTGACTGGGAGGTTTTTCCTCTCCATGATTGAGCATCGTTAGCCTCCTAAATAATAATGAAATAACGCGCGTTAGTATAGTACAACCTGTATGGATGACAAGGGCTTGGATGGTTAAAATTTTCTCCTCTTTGCGAGAGTTTATGCTTCCTCTGACGAGGCGTCGAGCGCATGATCTGGGTGAAAGATTCCTTGAGCCTCACGATATTTCTAACTAGACAATGATGGGTCTTTCAGGTATCATTGGCACGCTTGTGCCCCTACTCACTAAGCAGACAAACGCGGTGGGCGCAAGTGAAAAACCAAACATATAGGGGTTGTCTAAAAAGGGCAAGTTTTTCTTTTTAGACAACCCAAAGTGGGAGCGAAAGCCAGATTATGGCATCGTTTTTATACCCAACAACCACACGAGCCTGCAAAAATGGGCTCAAAGTG
>Ga0172368_10008012_pt1 | contig 10856 bp, 8 predicted proteins | sample Lak11m_FD_114540 | JGI IMG/M metagenome (GOLD analysis project Ga0172368, IMG submission 114540) | Freshwater microbial communities from Kabuno Bay, South-Kivu, Congo - kab_022012_11m | ecosystem: Environmental > Aquatic > Freshwater > Lake | place: Democratic Republic of the Congo: South-Kivu...
ACAATCATTCATTCGTACATCGCTGCCTGCGGCAGAATAAATATTTTTCCTCTTTCCTGTAGTTTCCGAATGCTATATTTCATACATTTGCCGTTTTCGATACTAATCATAGAACCAGTTGTCCTCTTAGGTATCTCTCCTCTATATTCTCCATAATGAGAGAATGAACTATACATGATTCATTCACCTTTGGTCACCAAGACAAATGAAGATCTAAATCAAAGCAATCATCTTGTCGGTACTTCAAATTCCAAAGTAGTGATATAATTATTGGTAACCATATTTATCATTTGTCATTTCTTTTTGGCAATCATATCTATAATAGTACCGGAAAGTTTTTCATCGACATTGATGACTACATGTTCTATCGGTTCCATTTTATGTCAGTTTTCTTGTCTGAAAATCACTTGCGGTGCAGAGACCTGGAGTTCAAATCATTCCCTTCTCATCGTTTCGATAAGCACCGATAAATGAAGCTCTCCCCTACCGGAAACAGCAAACCTGTTGCCTCATTTATCAAAATCGATTTCCAGTCAGACATTAGTCTGCAATTCTTTGTGTAATCTTTCTTGGATATTCTTTGATGTGACTAATTTTCATTCTTTGCCGGCGAACGGAGAATCGTTGACGAGAAAATCCATAGTCAATGTCGGTGCATCCACATTGATCGGAGGGAATGGTTCAGATCATTCTACGCCGACCGTCTCTCCTACATAAATATTCGGGATACCAGCGATAGTGACGATATCACCGCATTTAGCTTCCTTTGCTTCTACTCTAGAAAGTCAAAGCGTAGTAAATATTTTGGTAATTTTTCCTTTTCTCTTATTTCCTTCATTGTCGAAAATCACTACTTCCTGTCACTGCGTAGCAGTTCATTCATAGACTCTTCCGATACCGAGTCTTCCGATAAAATCATCGTAACCGAGATTTACAATCTGCATACGGAACGGTTTGTCAGAATAATCTGCTGCAGGTTGGACGAATTTCTCTATCATATCAAAAATCGGAATGATATTTCCATGTTCACTTGCTTCCTCGAAATCTTTCATGTCATCGAATGCATATCAGCCTTTGGCGCTACAATAGATGATAGGAAAATCTGCTTGCTCATCAGTAGCTCACAACGAGAAAAAAAGATCGAACAATTGGTTGATCACCCAAGTAGGTCTTGCGGTTTCCTTATCGATTTTATTGATGACAACGATAGGTTTAAGTCCAAGTTCCAAAGATTTTTTGAGTACGAATTTCGTCTGCGGCATAGGTCATTCATAGGCATCGACAAGCAGCAATACACTATCGACCATTTTCAAAACTCTTTCTACCTCACTTCAGAAATCAGCATGTCATGGGGTGTCTATGATATTGATAACATTCCCTTTATAATTGACTGAAGTATTCTTGGAATAAATAGTAATTCCTCTTTCTCTTTCCTGGTCATTATTGTCCATGATAAGATTCTGATCTTCAGCCATTTTCATAGTCCCCGACTGCGTAAGCAATTTGTCCACTAATGAAGTCTTTCCATGATCTACATGGGCGATGATAGCGATATTTCTGATAGCCATTGGTAAAGTTTAAACGTTTAAAACAAAAAAGACCCTCTGAGAAAGTCTTCATATGAAAGCGTATCTCGATTGACCTTTATATACTCTTTTCCTATCAAATTGCAATACTGTATCACAATCGCCAGATGTATGACAAGACTCTCTCTGGATTCGAAGCAATCAAAATAGTCGAACTGAAGTGAGTCACACGAATGTGTGGGAACGAAGTGAGATGAAAAATATTTTCAGAATGAAACGACAGTTCGTTGGATTTGTATCTGGCTTGATCTTTTTCGTCAGTTTTTCTATCAAGAGAAAAAGTGATCCCAACGGAGCGTTTAATTTATTTGTCTATCAATTTTGCTACGACCATAATCCTTTTATTGTCCGTACCGAGTGGATAACATCACATCAGGGTGATATAACTACCACCAGCTTTTTGATAGGTCATATATTGAGCAGCGACCTGTTTAGGATGTACGATAAAAAGATCGACAACTTTATATTCGAATAATTTACCATCTCGCAATATTTGAATCAATGTACTATCTTTGAGTTTTGGAAGATCTTTGAAAATAGTTCCGTACGGATTGGTTTTCCAGACTACGTAACTAGTATGACCAAATAATAAAGTATTTCCTTCTTTTCCAGGGTTTGGCGTAGTCGGATATTTTACGATTCATTCATCAAGTTCTTTATCGAAATTAGCTTTGGCAAAATCTACAGGTGCCATATTTTCATTGGTGATGATAGGCACATCAAGTCCCAATGACGGAATGATAATTCTATCTACCGGCGGAACAGTATTGAATGAAAAATTATACTCCATCAGATGAGATTGAAGAATCTCTTCCGTAGAAGGAGTAAGCGTATTTGCATCAGCGTCTTGTTGATAATTTTTGAGTAATCACTGGATTTCTACATCATTTTTTTGTGCAGTATCTACAATAGTAGATATATTGCCATCTTCAGAAACAATAGAAGTACTAATAGGCGCTACAGGATGGATTTCTTGTTCAAATAACGAACGAAAACTATATGCAAACAATTCTAAATTGGTAAAAACTAAGATAATGACAAAAACAGCGCCGAAAAAAAGACCGAAAGTTCTCATCTCACGAAAGAATCAGCGTTTTTGTGGTTGATCGATGTAGTGTTCGTGTATTCAGTACATAAGTAACAAACAATAATAAATATTTATATCTGAATTATATCACTATTATACTCGATATTGAATGAAAAGCGAAAAAATCTAGGAATATATCGCTCGTACACCTTGACAGAAATAGAAAAATATATTGAATACTAAAATACAAAAACAAGATGCATGACCAGACACTCCCCAAAGTTGAAGGAATCGGTATATTGGAACTGAAGTGAGTCCCCGTAGTATCACGGGGCGAACAAAGTGAGATAATGAAACGACGGGTTGTTGAATTTATATCTGGCTAGAGTTTTTTGGTCAGTTTTTGGGGCAATGCCAAAAGTAAGTCTCCGAAGGAAATTAAATGTTGTTTTTATAAGAGATATTTTTATGCTTACACAAGCATTTATTCGCATTATAACAGTCCAGTGCTCAACTTAATAGCCATTTCCTACAAAAACATATGACCATTTCAGGATAAACTCTTGAGCGTTTTTTTCAATACCGGGAAAATGCTTATCAAAGCACCTATTGGATCAGGAAAGAGTTTCTTATTTTTCGACGGACCAATCTACGGATTATATAAATATAGTTCCAGAAATATTTTAAACACCAAGTCAAAAGACGGTTTTATCAAGATTATTTGTGAAGTTAACCAAACAGTCTATTTGATCACTAGGAATATCAAGAAAGGTAAGTCCAAAGATTCTTGTGAATCGAAACTCTATACTTTGGAAGGAAACTTACCGGATTTCAACGAACACAAACCATTGGAAAACGATATTGACATCGAAAAGATACTCAGAGATCAACCAGGACTAAAATTAGATGAAACAAGCTTCAAAAACGAAACAGATCTCCAACAAAATCTTCAGAATTTCTTGCCACCAAGAGAAGTAATCATGAATACAATATTTTTGATGCAGGATTCCGACAATATTTTTGAACTCACTCCGCTCGATAGACTGACGATTTTGAAAAACGTGTTTAATCTGATGGGAATCGATGAAGCCAAAGAAGTTTTGGCGGACAAAAAGAGAGAAATACGATATAAAATCAAAGCAACAACAGATATTTCCAAATATGATGAAAAGCTCAAAAACAATATCAAGAACTATATTTCAACGTTTGAAACAACGAAAGAATTATTGTGAAATACTATAAACACAGAAACGGAACAACAATTTTTTGATGAACGGAAAATGATAGAAGAAAAAATACAGATAACTGATTTTTCACTCAAAGATTTTCCTACTGATCGAGAAAAAAATCTCCAAAACTACATCGAGAATAAAAAATTACAGGAACAAAAATTACTACATCAACTTGAAACCATCCAAAAAGACATAATTCAAGAACAGAAGAAATTCAAAGATCAACAAGCAGCAGAAAAAGAGCTTTCCATAAGTATTTCAGCATTACAGAAAAAAATAGAAAATATCGACGAAAAGAAGATAGAAGTATTGAAAAAACAAAAATGAGAAATACTTTCTCAGCAAAATGACAACGAAAATCAGATTCCAAAAAAAGAAATTCGAAATTTTATCAAACAGCAATGAATCGAAACAGATATTGAGAAAGAATCAGATATAACAGTCTTGAAGAGTTATTTCTTGATACAAAATCTCATCAACGAAGGGAAAAAATGACATGATGAGATAAAAAATATTCAGTTACAGATAAAAAATGAAGAATTAATGATAAAAAACGAAACAGAAAAAAAAGCAACACAAAAAAAACATCTCGAAGAGAAAATACACGATCAAGAACATCAGTTGAAAAATATTTTGAAAACATTGAAAGAATTGGAAGAAAATATCGAGACTCAAGCGACATTTGCTTGTGAGAAAATAGAGTTGCCATGCCCATTTATCAAGATCATTAACAAGAAGACTTTCGAACAATTAGATCAACAAAAAAAATGATGGATTGATCAAAAAGAACAGATCGAAGTAACGATAAAAAAATTACAGACAGAAATAAAGTGATTGAGTAAAACGGAAGTAAAAAAAGACAATAAAAATAGTGAAAAATTAGAAAAACAACAAAAAGAAGTAGAAAAAAATATCGAAGCAATCAAAACATTTTTGAATGAAGTGAATTATAAAGTGATTGAGAAATTTTATACAGAATATACGAGCCAAGACAAAAAAATGAAAGAATTGGATAGGAAAATCAGCGAATTAGAACAAGAAGCCAAACAAGTTGAAGAATGGAAAACACAGGCACAGAAAGCGATTACTCAGAAGGAAGTCATAGAAAAGCAATTGAATGATTTCGTGACCGTCATAGCGGGAAAAGAGCAGGAACGGAAAAAATTGGAACAAGAAAAAGAGAAGACAGATGTAAATACGACGACAAAATTAGAAAAAAATCATCTCACAATGAAACAATATCACCACGATATCGATATGCTCGTAGATGAATTCAAACAATATCAACTTGAAAGACAGAAATTGGAAGAACAGGAGACGATATTGGGAAATTTATATACGATTTTTTCCAAAGAACTATTATTGATGGTGATACAAGAGCATCTGCCAGTTCTAAATGATATAATAAATAGTTATCTAGCTCAGATAGTAGATTATCAGATCAATCTTCATCTCAAAGGAGACACGGAAAAAGTAGAATTGGAAGCAAACATCATTGATAGTAAATGAGAAAGAGACACCAAGAGTCTAAGCTGAGGTCAGAAAATAATTTTGAAGTTAATTCGAATGTTGGCTATTTCATCATATATCAACTCCCCTATTCTTTTCTTAGATGAGACCATCAATAATCTCGACGCTGATACCGTGGGCAAAGTAGCGGATATGTTGGAAGATTTTGTCAAACAAAGAGAAATGAAGTTTTATACTATCACGCACAGCCAACAGATCCAAGAGATGGATATCCGAGATCAAATCATAGAAATAGATCAAATAACATCTTAATTTGCATTCAAAGGATAGTTTTTTATAAATTCACTTGTATAATTTTTATACTATAATGTAGTGATGAAATACAAAGAAGAATTAAATATAATAAATAAAACACATATCTGTCCTTTCTGTCACGAAAAAAAAGAAAATATGCTTTATATAGGAAGATATTTTTTCGTAATTCCTGCTCGTGCACCATATAGTAAACATCACATATTAATAGTACCAAAAAGACATGTAAATATTCTTTCTACACTCACCCATGCAGAACTTTTGGAAATGCATAAACTTATAGATATACGAGCAAAAAAACTTCATAAAAAATATAAGGATATAAGTCTGTTGCTCAGAGATGGACTCGTAAAAGATCCACTCATTAACAAATCAGTCAATCATCTTCATTTCCATCTCATACCTAATGTAGGAGTGTATATACAAAGTCAAACAAAAGCTGAAAATCGTACATGGATGGGGGATATGACATATACAAAGACAGCTCAAACATACAAAAAAACATTTTTATAATATCAATACATATGAAACATAAAGATCTGATTTTATTCGTCATTATAACATTCATCCGGAGTGTATTTATCTCTATGCTCAAATTTTTTCTCCGATCGTATCTCAAGGATATTCATATATCATTGGAAGAAATCACAGGATATCTCAGTCTATGATGAATGATAGCTTATCTGGTAGGATCAGCACTTGCATATGTATTCCACAAAAAAAGCATTACGATATTTGCATGATTACTCGCAATATTATGTTTATCTATAGGAAACGCACTTGGGTATTATCCTTTTCGAGTATTCACATTACTAGTGAGTGGTATAGGTTTCGCATATAGCTTACGATTGATTGTAAAATCCATTATTCTTAGTATGGAAATCCAAAGATCGCAATATGGAGAAGGAAAGATAAATGGTATGGTCAACGTAGCTATTCTGACAGGAATATTATTATGAAGTTATTTATGATTCGTAATATTTAGTAAACGAGGTACTGATTGATTTCAATTCATTGTATTATTTTTAGCGATATCAAGCTTATTTACGATGATTATGAATTACGATACTCACTTTGAAAAAAGACCATTTCTCCAGACACTCAAACATTCGCTTCCTCATATAGGATGAGTGATAAAAAAATATGTTCGATTATTATTACCGATAGGCGCTTTACGAGCCATCTCTACAGCTATCGGACAAAAAATGCTAGAGATAGGGGTAGATATCTTTCAAAGAACGCCAAAAAGTTCTATCATTATTATCATCATGTGATTTTTGTGAGCTATATTGTGACATATCATTTCAGCATTTATTTTGAGAAGAAGAAAATATATAGCTATGGTATTTACGATTATCTTCTGACTTACGACAATCTATTTTCCACATATTATCAATAAATTCGAATACTATATCACATTAAATATCTTTTCATTCTGTATCGGAGTTTTTTTTGGTGTCGCAGTCAATCTATTGGAATGAAGATATTTTTTTCATATCGGTGATGATCATAGAAAAGAATACGGATCAGTAGCCTATGGTATTGCAACAAGTATCATTATTTTCGTTATTATGATCACATCAGATTATCTTAGTAGAAAAGTAGGTATGAAGATAAGTTTCTTTTTCTTTGGTTTTTTCTTATTATTGATGCCATTTTTCATCAAAAAATTTGATGCTCCCGATGCTCCAAGAAGGGGTTTAAAAGGGAAAGAATAAAAATCAGCCTGTAAAGCATATATTTCAGTAAATTTGTCAAGGATAATAATATCCCAAAAGGGTGTTTTTTTGGTTATTTCGTGATTTCGGAATATAATAGTAGTGTAATTTATATTGTTCGATATGCCGATGAGAAAGAAACTTTGACTTATATTACTAACATTCCTTCTAGGAGGAATTAGCCTCTGTACAGGACAAGAAATCAATACAACCGCTGCAGAAGTGACTGATTTTGATATAGAAAGCGCTATGAAAAATATGCAAAGTCTCAAAGCTAATCTTGATAGCGTAATTCAAGAATTATATACACTTGACACGAAAGAAAGAGGAACCGATAACACTATTTCTGATAAATATAGAGCAACAAGAAAAGAAATCGTGAATGTAATCCAAACTATCAATCAAACAACAGATACTATCAGCGAACAATTAAAAAAAATAACTACATACAAGAAACTCATGCTTCTTACATATAAGGATATTCAAGCATCAAGATCAGGTATGGTAGATACAAAACAATATATAGAAGACTTTTCTAATTTCATTTATAAATTAGATAATAAACTCTACAATGAAGATACCAATACCATTGATGAAATAAAATTATTAATAAATTCTGACAATATTCCCGTAACGCTTGCTAATGACTATATAGTACAATCAATGATGCTTCAACTCAATGATTTGATGAGTAACTTCAAAGAAAATGAACAAACACAATTGGAGACAATAAAAAAACTTAACGATTTGAAATCAAGAACTAAAGAAACAATAGCGCAATACCAGCTTGAGATAGAAAAATTACAACAAAAGAAAAATTATTTATTACAATTTATGAAACTCTATCAAAAAGATAAAACACAAAAACAACTAACTATGAGCAACTTCTTTGAAAGTACAAAAGCAGTATATGAAAAGATAATTGAGTTAGTTAAAGACGTCAAAAAATGAGTTTACAAAGTGGATTTTGATATGGAAAAAAAAATATCATTACTTAATAAAGTGGAAGAAGACAATCAATGATATCAATTGGCATGGCCACTCTACCCTATCGAAAAGATTCAAACATATTTCGGTGATATAGATTTCCAAAAAGAATATGGAGTGCCACATCTAGGAATACAAATCCAAGCAGTACAAGGAACACCAGTCTATGCTGCTCGTAACGGTATCGTATACTTTGTAGCAGATAATGATGAAATAGGAATTAACCGAGCAATGATAGTACATACAGATGGATATGTAACAGTGTATCAATATTTAAATAAAACAGTAATCAAACCAGGTGATATCGTGAGAAGAGGTCAACTCATCGGATACAGTTGAGGAGAACCTGGAACAAGAGGTGCATGATTCATTTCAAAATGAGCAAATCTTACGTTTGAAATTTTCAAAGATGGTATTGCAATGGATCCGTTTGATATCTTAGATGCAAGCATCGTAAAAGACAAAGAAGTATTGCCTGAAGGATATCAAATCAAATATCTTAGAGATAAATATGCAAGACCTATCGATATTACCAATCTTGAATTAATGACAGGAGACACATTAGCAAAAAGAGAGAGTCAATTCCTTATAAAATACGGTGTAGGAATATACAGACAAGTAGCATTTCGAGAAGATGCAGCTAAAGATACAAATATCGATAAAGATATGGTAATCTGTATCGCATTTGCAGAGAGTACGCTTGGCAGATATCTCAGTACAAATGCAAACATTGGAAACGTAGGAAATAATGACAGATGAGACAGAGTTCCATTTACGTCAGCATACGCATGAGCGAGAGCAATTCCTGTGACATTAAATAATGCTTTCTTATGAAATTATCATACCATCAATCAACTTTCTAGATACGGAAATAAAGATGGAAAGATCTACGCATCTAGTCCAATCAATCGACAAACAAATGTATTGAAGTGTTTAAGTCAAATTAAAGGATATTATATTCCAGAAGATTTCCCATTTAGAACATGACCTAATCCGAATATCGATAATCCTAACCCGGAAACAATAACATTCGGAGAAACACTTAGTCAGTAATAAAAACAAAAAAATATATAAGAAAACTGGGCAATTATGTTCAGTTTTTTAAAAAAACAAAAAAGCTCCAATGAATGAAGTTTTTTTTCATGGAGCGGGTGACGGGACTCGAACCCGCAACAGTCTGCTTGGAAGGCAGGCACTCTAGCCAATTGAGTTACACCCGCAACTCTAATGTAGAATATATAATTCAGAATGTAAAAATTAATTGTAAATGATTTTATTCTGAATTCTAAATCCTTAATTCTAAATTTTGATTTGGGCCTAGCTGGGCTCGAACCAGCGACCAATCGGTTATGAGCCGATTGCTCTAACCAACTGAGCTATAGACCCATGGTGGTTATTATATTTATATTTGTATTTTTAATGGTGGGTGATATAGGACTCGAACCTATGACCCCCTGCTTGTAAGGCAGATGCTCTAGCCAACTGAGCTAATCACCCATAACATTTTTGGTTTGGAATTTTTTAATCGGTCCCACGGGGAATTGAACCCCGGTTGCAGGATTGAAAGTCCCGTGTCCTAACCACTAGACGATGAGACCATGAAAGTATTCATGGCGGAATGGAAGGGACTCGAACCCTCGACCTCCCGCGTGACAGGCGGGCGTTCTAACCGGCTGAACTACCACTCCAAAACTTAACTAACAATTAATAATTAAGAATGAATAATGTTGGTGTTTTTTGTAAATAGATTCCATAATTTTTCACTATTCATTATCTATTATTCACTATTCATTAGTTTAATGGAGCCGACTATCGGAATCGAACCGATAACCTATCGCTTACAAGGCGATTGCTCTGCCAATTGAGCTAAGTCGGCGTAGCAAGCCCTTGCTATACGGTTTGTTTAGCAAATGCTTTTGCAACTCTTGATTTTTTTCTAGCAGCAGTGTTTTTTTTGATAACACCAACTTTTGTACATTTATCTATGAATTTGTACACTTTATTAAGGTCTTCTTGTCAAATTTTCTCAGCTTTACTTACGCTTTTCAAAAACTTTTTGATAGCCATTTTCATTCTAAGTTTAAATTCATTATTCCTTTTTTGGAACACAAGAGATCTTTTAGTTGCTTTTTTAGCTGATTTTGTAATTGGCATCCTAATATGTGTATAAGGGTATAAAGCATAATATAATATTTTAAACTCCGAGGGAGGGACTCGAACCCACGACCCAGTGATTAACAGTCACTTGCTCTACCGACTGAGCTACCTCGGAATATCTATTTTTTCAATGAACTTACCTATAAGAATTCCGATATCATTTTCAACATAAAATAGCATTGTAGCATTTACCGGGGACAGGACTCGAACCTGCACACCGTATGGCACTTGGTTCTAAGCCAAGCATGTCTACCATTCCATCACCCCGGCATGAGTGAATATTATCAATCATTCATGAACTTTTCTATCATTTTTCTACTTTTCCGTTTTTTTAATTTTGTTTCCATATGTATAGCTTCTGTAATAG
>Ga0172368_10008013_pt1 | contig 10853 bp, 11 predicted proteins | sample Lak11m_FD_114540 | JGI IMG/M metagenome (GOLD analysis project Ga0172368, IMG submission 114540) | Freshwater microbial communities from Kabuno Bay, South-Kivu, Congo - kab_022012_11m | ecosystem: Environmental > Aquatic > Freshwater > Lake | place: Democratic Republic of the Congo: South-Kivu...
TGAACTGCAGGATGCTTTCTCCGTTCGTTCGCACCAAAAAGCCATTGCTGCCATTGATGGTGGCAGGTTTGCTGCGGAGATCGTGCCTGTGCCCGTTCCGCAAAAAAAAGGTGATCCCCTCCTGGTCAACACGGATGAGCGACCTCGTCGCGATACCAGCCTGGAATCACTCGCCCGCTTAAAACCGGCTTTCCGCAAGGAAGGCGGCACTGTCACGGCTGGCAACTCATCCGGTCTGAATGATGGCGCTGCTGCTTTGTTGTTGATGAGTGCAGAAAAAGCTCGCGCGCTGGGCTTGGAACCCCTTGCCCGGATCGTTGCGGCTGCTTCGGCTGGGGTGGAACCGCGCATTATGGGACTCGGTCCGGTGCCTGCCGTTCAAAAAGCCCTGTTGCGTGCCGGTTTGAAAACTGCCGATCTGGGCCTGGTTGAATTGAATGAGGCTTTTGCAATCCAATCGCTGGCCGTACTGGAAGATCTGCGGCTGGACAAAGCGCTGGTCAATGTCAATGGCGGCGCAATTGCGCTGGGACACCCGCTCGGCTGTTCCGGCGCCCGCATCCTGACTACTCTCGTCCATGAAATGCGCCGGCGTCCATCTGCTCGCTACGGATTAGCCGCACTGTGCGTGGGTGTTGGACAGGGCGAAGCCACCATCATCGAACGGTTATAAAGAAAAAACTGGAGGCCGCTGTGAAAAAGCTGTTTGCCTTGTCATTGATCCTTTTGCTTCTGGGCGGGCTGGCAGCCTGTGGCTCAAATTCCACACCACCCCAGCCAACTCCTGAACCGGTCAAAACCAAAACGCCGCTTCCGCCTACTCCCATTCCGACTCCAACGATCATAATTATCCCGCCCCTCAACTCACCCAATGGTCCACCGCTAAAATCAATTCACATGTTTACCGCCAATGATGGCTGGGGATTGATCTCAGACAGCTTGTTGGTTACCCATAATGGTGGTCTCAACTGGTTTTCTGTGCCCATCCCCGATGGCCAAGTGAATGACCAGAGCGAAGCACTTTTCATGGATGCAAAGACTGCCTACCTGGTGGTACCCATCCCTGGTCAGCAGGCTGGTCATTTCTACTTCACTTCTGATGGTGGCGGCTCATGGAAAAACGTTAGCGTACCATTTGGGCGTGGTAGTTTATTTTTTGTGGATGATGTGGGCTTTTTCCTGCAATTTACGGCTACAGCTGTAGATGCGGTCAATGTAACCATTTTTTCCACCCTTGATAACGGCCAAACCTGGGCCAAAGTCTATCCCGGCGATCAACAATCTTCCAACACCAGCATACTGGATGCTGGTCAAAAAACAGGCGGCGCTTTCATCAACGTTGACAAAGGCTGGGTGGGAGTTGCTGGTCAAAAAGGGATAATTAGACTGTACCGCACCATTGACACCGCCAGGGATTGGACCCAGCAGGACATCCCTGCCCCAAAAAATATTGATTCACTCATCACCAATACATTCCCCCCGGTCCTCTTCCCAAAGAACGGTAGCGAAGGCCTGCTACCCGTAGATTTCATTGCGGCGGATACAGGCGACCGGAACCGGGTCTTTTACTATACAGCTGATGGCGGTGACAGTTGGTCTCCCGGAGCTTCTGTCATTGATGGTGGCGCATATACCTTTCTTGATCCAAAAACCGGCTGGGTATGGGGCAAACGCGGTCTGTACTTCAGCAATGATGGCGCCCAGACCTGGCAGCTTCTGCCAGTCGCGTTTGGCAAGTCAGAAAACGCAACCAATATCAACTTTGTCGATACCAGCAACGGCTGGCTGGTGACCACCGATTCAAAAAACCGTGTGCGTATCTATACTACCCGGGATGGTGGCAGCACCTGGATGGCCGTCAACCCGTAACCAGTCATGGAACTTTTTGTCTGGAAAAATCGTCTTTTTGTTATGACTATTCAACCCGCCAAACACAACCCTGTAAGGTGCCAGGCATGAAAGAAATTCTGGCAATCCTGCTTATCCTGGCCCTGGCCACCCTTGCCTGCTCCCTGGATTTTTCCCCGCCGCCCATCGCGCTCACCCCGCAGCAATCCCAGGCTACGCGCACACCGTTTCTCGTCCAACCAACGCTTACTTCTACTTCGCTGCCGCCCAGCACCACTCCACTGCCAGCTCCAAGCGCGACAATTCCACCACCCACAACCACAGCCGTTTCGCCCGGGTTGAACGTGGATCAGGTTCTCAATTCCACCCTCACATTTACAAGCTCAGACCAGACCGTCCGCACCATTACACTGAAAAATGGGAAATTTTCCAATGGCACCGACCCGGCTCAGCCAGGTTATGTCGACATCACAACTGGTAACCAGGTTGCCTTGGGTGATTTGAATGCTGATGGCCTGGACGATGCTGCCATCATCCTTGCTGAGAACTACGGTGGCAGCGGAGTGTTTGTATCCCTGGTTGCCATCCTGAACCAGGGTGGACAGCCCCAGGCTGTTGCCAGCGTTTTCATCGATGATCGCCCAATCATCAACACCCTATCCATTACGAACGGTGAGATCTTTCTGGATGCCACCGTTCACGGCATTAATGATCCCGGCTGCTGCCCGGCATTAGGCTCCACGCGCAGATACCGTCTGGTTGAAAATAACCTCGCGATTTCTCACTATACCACCCGCTTTCCCGGCGGCACCGAACGGGTCATCACCATTGGGTCACCTTCCAATAATAGCCAGTTGACCGGACCATTTATCGTCAAGGGTTCCGTCACTGTTTCGCCTTTTGAAAACAACCTGGTCTACTCGGTCTTCCAGCCAGGTGCCAGTGAACCATTCAGCAAGGCTGGTTTTATCATCCAGGCCGAGATGGGTGGTCCAGGAACGTTTGAACTTCCTCTGGACCTCAGTACCGGCGCGGTAAAAGGTCCCATTAGGATTCAGATTTCGGATCTCAGCCCGGCGGATGGCTCGCTGATTGCGGCGGATACCATTTACCTGGTATTAAAATAACCGGCCTGGTTTTTCCGGTAAACGCCACATAGCCACGGGTTTTTTGCAAGGAAGCCATGAAAATAAACTTGAATATATTCATTATCTGCACCCTGGCTGGCCTTCTGGCAGCGTGCGGCACTGTGACCGCGCCTCCCGCCGCGCCAACTGCCACCACCCAACAGTTTGTCATTCCCAGCCAGGCAGCTCCCACCCTGGCCATCCCCAGCCCCGCAGCCACCCCGCTGCCAGCCACGGACACCGCTCTGCCGCCGGTCGAAGCACAAATCCCTGGTCCGGTGATTTCTCTTTCACAAGTTCACATGCTGAATGCTAAAAATGGTTGGGGCTGGAGTTCCAAACCAGATGGCAGTTCCATCCTGCTGCGCACGGACGATGGCGGCCAAACCTGGCTGGATGTTTCCCCGCAAGATAAACCTGCCTCTTATTATAGTTTTTTCCTCGATCCAAAGGTAGGATGGCTGCTCTATAGCGACCCGGCTACCAACGCAGCCGGTTACCTGCGCACACTGGATGGCGGCAAAACTTGGGAAAAACTGCCCACAAACGACATTCTTCAAATGAGCCAGGCGGTTTTCACATCACCGGATGATGGCGTTGCTGAAGCAGCCGGCGTGGGGGCTGGGAATTTATATCTTAATTATTACGAAACCCACGACGGTGGAGCAAGCTGGGAACCGATCCTGCTCGCCGCCCCTTCACCCGAACCCGGATTGCAACCCGGCACAATCCATTTGTGCAATATTTGCGGAGATACCCTTTACTATGACGAGACCCGCATGCTGATCGCTTACGGCAGCATGGCCAACGAACCTCCAGGCGTATTTTCCGTATCAATTTCCACGGACAATGGCCAGCACTGGAAGAACCTCAAGCTCCCCCTGCCCGACAAAAAATATGCCAGGGGCATGCTGGCGCCCCAATCTCCCTTCTTCTCCGGCCAGGTTGGCCTTCTGCCCGTCAACATCATGGATTACGGCAGCGATGGATCCGTGGCTTACAGCATCCTGGTAGTTTACACCACCCTTGATGGTGGTCAGACCTGGACTGCCGCCCCGGGTATTCTCGAAACCAATTCCATCTCCGATACCGTCAGGTTCATCAACGCGGAAGTTGCTTTTGTGCGCTGCGGAAAGAACCTGTGCTCCACAACCGATGGTGCACACAGTTGGCAGACGCTCCCTAATACGCTGGATTTCGATATGACCAACGGTGGATCGGATTATGTCTACCAGTTCGCCTTTACCAGCCCGTTGGATGGCTGGGCCATTTCCGGAATGGATCCAACCACCAGTTTGTGGCATACCACCGACGGCGGGCTTAGCTGGACCAAACTCTCACCCACATTGGTGCATTGAAACAACAGTTCTGGCGCTACCTGGTATTTACTCTCTGACATTTGCTTTCTGTTTTTTCCATCCCGATTTTGCCTGCTGGGATGAATAAAAATCGGAGGTTTTCCCCGCAATTTGGATTATCCAAAAAAAACTGTTTCGACTTCTTAAGGTTGCTTTCCCAATCTGGGGGGCAACCTCGTGAGCAAATATGCTACCTGGCAATCGCGCTTATGATATTCAACTAATTTTAAAAATATTCATTAAAGGAGAATCCAGATGCCCATCTATGTTCGCGGTTGGATGAAAAGTCCAGTGATCGCGATCGATCCTGATACGAGCGTCTCGTATGCCATGACCCTCATGCGCCGTCGAAATGTCCATAGCCTGGTGATCGACTTGGGCGAGGAACAAGGCGGCTACGGCATCATCACCACCACCGATATCAGCAGCAAGATTGTTGCCCAGGAGAGAAACCCCGCTGAGACCACCGTGCGCGAGATTATGACCGTGCCGGTGCTCACCGGCAGCCCGGATTGGACGCTTAAGGAAGCTTCTGCCTTGATGCAAAAGCATAAATTCCACCACCTGCCGATCGAAGAGAACGGTGAATTGACCGGTATCATCTCCGATACTGATATCTTCATGGCCGTCGAAGAAGCCGGTTGGGGTGAAAACGCGCGCTAACAGCTACTCCCACCTGCGGTTCGTCCGCCCTGCCCATCATAGACAATAAAAGAGAGCGCTCCAGGGATTGATCCGGGGCGCTCTCTTTTTATCTGTTCACTAATTTGACCGCTGCTTGCTTCATGTGCGCCAGCACTCCCTGGAACCCGTTCAGGCGTTGGTAACTGATCGCCTCTTGCAGATTCATGGGCGCATAGAAATCAGCCGGCAGCGCGATCACATCCTCCGGACTGGCGCCGTTCAACCCGTTGGCCAGGATGGCCGCCAGGCCGCGAACGGTCGGCGATTGGGGCGGGATATCAAAGTGAAAAACCAGCCCGTCGCCCTCTTGTTTTTCCGCGAACAGGAAGACTGGCGTCATGCACTCGGGCACCGCTTCCATTTTGGCGCGTTCGCCCTGCAGCCATTCCGGCAACGGTGGCAGTGATTCTGCGTATTGGATCAGCATCTCCACTTTTTCCTCGCGCGATACCATGGCGAAGTCGTCAACGATCTCCTGTAGTTTTTGCGGTATTGCCATTATTCCTCGTTCACAATCAATTTTACTTCTCGATCGGCGCGTCAACCAGGTTGCCCCATTCCGTCCAAGAACCATCATAGTTTTTCACCTGGGTGTAGCCCAACAAGTACTTGAGCACAAACCAGGTCAGTGACGAGCGCTCACCGATGCGGCAGTAAGCGATGATATTACCATCCGGCCGGATACCCTTGCTCTCAAATAGTTCCCTGAGTGCTTCAGGTGATTTAAAAGTGGCATCCGCCTCGTTAACTGCTGTACTCCATGGGATACTGACCGCTCCGGGGATATGCCCACCGCGCGTGGCGCCTTCCTGTGGATAGTTGGGCATGTGCAGCATCTCGCCGGTATATTCCTTGGGTGAGCGCACATCCACCAGTGGTTCATGGCTTTCGATGTGGGCGAACACGTCAGTGCGAAAGGCGCGAATATTTTTGTCTGCCGGCCTGGCGCTGTAGGTGGCCTGCTGGTAATTGTTTACTTCCTTCACCAGTGGTCGCTTTTCCTGCTCCCACTTGGCGCGCCCGCCGTTCATGATGCGCACCGTTTTGTGTCCATAATACAGGAACAGCCACAGCGCGTAACACGCGAACCAGTTGGATTTATCACCGTAAAAGACAACAGTTATATCGTTGCCGATACCCAGCCGGGCACAGGTCTGTTCGAACTGCTCCCTGGACAGGAAATCCCGTCGCAAGGGATGCTGCAGGGTGGTGAACCAATCTACCTGCACGGCTCCGGGGATGTGACCCATGGCATATAAGAGCGAATCTTCATCCGATTCAACGATGCGAACGGATGGGTTATTGATATTTTCGGCCACCCATTGGGTGTCGACCAGGTATTCTGGATGTGCGTAGGGCATGTTTGATCTCCTCTAATAATAAACTATATTTTTATTATAAAAATATAATCAATATAAGTCAAGGAGCAGACTGGTAGATTTATTGCATTTCAAACAGGATCAAAGTGAAGCTGGGAACATCGAATTACTCATCGTGCGCTGATTTTCACTTGCAAGCGGGTAAAATGAACAAATGGCAAAACAAAAATATTACGTTGTCTGGTATGGCCGGCGCACAGGTATCTTCACCTCCTGGGATGCCTGTTCAGCCCAGGTCACGGGTTTCACCGGCGCCAGGTACAAATCGTTTGACAACCTGGCTGCTGCCGAAAGTGCCTATAAGACTGGCCCTGGTCCGACCGGCACAAAAATGATAAGTCCCGTACAGTGGAAAATGGCGCTCACCCTGCCCGAGCTGCCCTCCATTTGCGTCGATGCAGCCTGTTCCGGTGTGCCCGGCCCGGTTGAATGGCGCGGGGTGGAAACAGAAAGTGGTCGGGAATTATTCCGATTCGGCCCCTACCCAGACGGCACCAATAACGTCGGCGAGTTCCTTGCCATTGTGCAAGGCCAGTCGTGGCTGGCGGATAAAGCAGCCAGCATGCCGGTCTACTCTGATTCCGTCAACGCCATCCTCTGGGTTAAAAGTGAAAAATGCCGCACAAAGCTTGAACACACGCCCAGGAACGTGAAACTGTTCGAATTGATCGCCCTTGCCGAAGAGACACTGAAATCATCCGGGCCTTTTCGAGTGCTTAAATGGGACACTGAAATGTGGGGTGAAAACCCGGCCGATTTCGGCCGGAAATGAAAAGTATTATGAGCCTTTTTGCTTGGCCCTGGCTCTGAGCACGAACTTCTCCATGTCGACCACAAAGCGTTCGTGCAGCCCCTCGCCGATTTTTTCTACTTCATCCCATGCTTCAACCTGGAAGATCATTTTGCGGCCTTCAATTGTGATTAATTCCGCTCGCGCCTGCACCGTCATACCCACCGGAGTGGCCGTCAGGTGGCGCACATCGATATGACCTCCAACCGTGGTCTGACCAGGCTCAAGCTGTTTGTCCACCGCTTGGACCGCCGCGGCTTCCATCAGCCCCACCAATGCCGGCGTGCTGTAGACCGGCACCAACCCGCTGCCCCATTTTGATGCGGTATCCGCCTCAGATACAATGATGCTCAATTTGGCCTTCAGGCCAGGTTTCAAGTTGTGCATGAAATTCTCCATGTCAGACGATAAATTCATTATATAACCACGTATCGATCCCATCCAGATAATCCATATCCTGTTTCCAAGCGTATAATTGCCCAACAGCAATCAGAACTTTCCAGATCACGGAGACCCCATGAATACAGCCCTGCTCGTAATTGACATCCAGAACGACTACTTCCCCGGCGGTAAAATGGAGTTGGAAGGCGCGCTTGGAGCCGGTAAAAAAGCCGGCGCGCTGCTGCAGTGCTTCCGCGAACACGGCGGTCATCACATCCACATCCAGCATGAATCGCGCAAACCGGCGGCGACTTTCTTCATTCCCGGCACAGATGGTATCCGCATTCACGACCTGGTGGCTCACTATGAGGGTGAACCGATCGTCCATAAACAGTTCCCAAATAGCTTTCGCGAAACAGACCTGCTCGAACAGCTTCGCAACTGGGAGACTGAGCGCGTGGTCATTTGCGGCATGATGACCCACATGTGCGTCGACGCCACAGTGCGCGCCGCTGCCGATCTCGGATTCCAGGTCATTGTTGTCGAGGATGCCTGCGCCACTCGCGCTTTGACCTACGGTGATACAACTGTTCCCGCAGCGCATGTCCAGGCAGCCTTCCTGGCTGCCTTAAAATCCTACGGCACGCTTATGACAACCGAAGAATTGATCTCACGCCTCGGAGCCGAGAAAGCCAAATAGGTGCCGTGTAATTTCGATATCTTCCCCCTATCTAAACTTCATGTCACTGAGAGCTGCTGCTCTTGTTTTTAGCGGCGTGGCAGTCTCCATAAAAGCAAATCAAGGAGTTCTTATGCGTTTTGCGATCTTTGGCTCGGGCGGTGTCGGCGGGTATTTTGGCGGCCGGCTCGCACAGGCTGGGCAGGATGTCACCTTTATCGCCCGTGGCGCCCACCTGGCTGAAATTCAGAAAAATGGGCTGCGCGTCGAGTCGATCCTGGGCGATTTCAGCGTTCAACCAGCCCGAGCATCCAGTAACACCGCCGAAATCGGGCCAGTCGATGTGCTCCTGGTCGCTGTCAAAACCTGGCAGGTGACTGAAAGCCTGGATTCGCTCCACCCGCTGGTCGGAGCGCAAACCGTGGTTGTGCCTCTTGAAAACGGCATCACGATTCCTGATGAACTCGCCGCAGAATTTGGCGCCGGACACGTGCTCGGTGGGCTGTGCCGTATCTCTTCCCATATCGGCGAACCTGGTCTGATCAGGCATGTTGGAGTGTCGCCCTATATCGCCTTTGGCGAACATGATGGCACACGTTCTCAGCGTGTGGAAGCCCTGCGCCAGGTTTTTGCCGGTTGCAGCGGGCTCACCGTGGAAATCCCGGCGGATATTCAGGCCGCCATGTGGGATAAATTTATATTCATCGCCGCCATCTCGGGCGTTGGCGCGGTTACCCGCCAGCCGCTTGGCATTTTTCGTGCCGTACCTGAGAGTCGCGCTTTGCTGGTCGCCGCCCTGGAAGAGACGGTCGCGTTGGCTCGCGCCCGTGGCGTTAATTTACCCGCCGACCAGGCTGCCCGCGTGTTGGACTTTATCGATCATGCCGCTCCGGGATTGCTGGCCTCAATGCAAAAAGACATCATGGATGGCAAACCATCGGAACTGGAAGCCCAAAATGGGACCGTGCTGCGCATGGGGCGTTTGCTGGGCGTGCCCACCCCCACCCATGGATTCATCTATGCCAGCCTGCTGCCGGGCGAATTACGGTCGCGTGGCAAGGCAAACATCTAATTCTCAGGATGGGATCCCCAATGACAACCATCGATCCAGAAAAACAGGCGAAAGCCAGGGAATACAGCCGCGTTACGCGCCGCATGTGGCTGGTCGGGACCGCCTTCAACCTGCTCTACCCTGCCGCCTGGTTGGTAGCAGGCAGCTCCATCGGTTTGATACATTGGCTGACCGGCATTACCACCAATGATTGGCTGCTCGTACCGGCTTTCCTGTTTATTTTTATGGGTATTGCGTCGCTTGTTGAGCTCCCGCTCAGTTTCTATACCGGTTTCGTATTGCCGCACCGCTTTAACCAATCCAATGAGACCCTCAAAGATTGGATCATCGACCAACTGAAAGGCCTGGTGATCGGCCTGACGATAGGGTTATTGTTGATCGAACTGCTTTACCTGGCGCTGCGCATCAGCGGCTCATTGTGGTGGTTGTGGGCGGCAGGCGGCCTGCTCATATTCCAGGTGCTGCTGGTAAACCTGGCGCCGGTCCTGATCATGCCCATCTTCAACAAGTTTGTCCCCTTGGGCGACGAACATGCAGAACTGGCCGACCGGTTGATGAAATTGGCCGAAAAAGCCAACACCCGTGTGGTGGGTGTCTTTAAGTTTGACATGTCACGCCGCAGCAAGGCCGCCAATGCCGCCTTGACCGGCCTCGGCAACACCCGCCGCATCGTGCTGGGCGATACCCTTATCAATGAATTTACAACTGACGAAATCGAGACCGTTCTTGCCCACGAGTTGGGGCACCAGGTTCACCGGGACATCCCCTATCTGATCGGGTTTGGCACCTTGACCACCGCCCTGGGCCTCTACCTGGCATCCCTGTTCATGAATTGGACTGTCGGCTTTTTTGGTTTCACCAGTATTGCCGATCCCGCTGCTTTTCCCGCCTTGATGCTGGTGATCACTCTCTACGGGTTGCTGACCATGCCATTCGAGAACGGTTTTTCCCGCTGGCGTGAGCGTATGGCAGACGAATATTCCCTGCAGTCAACCGGGAAAAAAGATGCCTTTGTCTCTGCATTTGCCCGTCTCGCCAACCAGAATCTGGGTGAGGTCGACCCCGAACGCTGGGTGGTGCTGCTCTTTTACAGCCACCCGCCGCTTGGAAAGCGCATCGAGATGGCCAAAAACTGGAAGTAACATAACTCCTTGACACATATTTCCACCGGCGTATAATCTACATACAAGAACTACCCGCAGACAAGTACCTGTCCACCCTTTCAGAGAGCCGCCGGTTGGTGTGAGGCGGCAGGCAGGATAGCGAAATCCCCTGTGGTGGTTGTTTGCACGCGGTTTCAACTCCGTTCAAATAACCGGTTGCTTTCGCAGGGGCTGGTCATCATCCAGCCGTAAGAAAGACGGGAATGCCCGTTACAGCTTAACCCGAGGCTTCACCATCCCTCCGTTGTTATTTTCAAAGCGGAATAGGGGGTTGAAGCGAACGCAGGTGGTACCACGAGCCGCCCCTCGTCCTGCACAGGAGGGGCGGTATTTCTTTTCCACCCACAGGAGGTACTACCATGTTGGACATCA
>Ga0172368_10008015_pt1 | contig 10851 bp, 12 predicted proteins | sample Lak11m_FD_114540 | JGI IMG/M metagenome (GOLD analysis project Ga0172368, IMG submission 114540) | Freshwater microbial communities from Kabuno Bay, South-Kivu, Congo - kab_022012_11m | ecosystem: Environmental > Aquatic > Freshwater > Lake | place: Democratic Republic of the Congo: South-Kivu...
CTGGGCAGCCCCTGCGCCTCGCGCTCAGATTGCGCCGCGTCTGCTCCGTTCTGCGTAAGGAGCAAATGCTATGCGGTGGCAGTGGGCGACTCGTGCACCAACAACCAGAATTGCGGCCCTGCTGCCCCCTATTGCCTGGGGCCGTATGGCAGCCGCACCTGCGCGGCATCCTGCGGGGCAGAAGGCGCGTATTGCTCCGACTCCTTGAGCTGCTGCGCGGGCCTGCCATACTGCGCAAATTCGTCAAACCCCCGGAACGGAATCTGCTCATCGGGCGCAGCAGGCAGCACCTGCCGTTACCGCACCGACTGCTCTGCAGGCGCGCCAAACTGCGTTGATGGCGCCTGCTCATCATCATGCGCAGCTGCTGGCGCGGGGTGTTCCATTCCTCTGGACTGCTGCCCAGCTGCGCCCTATTGCAACACCCGGACGTACAAATGCACCGCAGGGACACCGGGCAGCACGTGCTACTACGGCTACGAGTGCGCCAGCGGAATCTGCAACAACTACTCCACCTGCGCATAGCGGCCGGAAATTGGCGCAAAACGAAACACACTTCAATCTGCGCCTGGGTGTGTTCGGCTCAACTTTCAAGAAACGATTTTGCAGGCGGGCGGCACAATGTTTTTATTGGCAGGCCAGCAGCGCATCATGCGAAGAAAAAAGTGCAGAGGGGGAGATTGACGGCTTCGCCGGAAAGGCGGAAGCTTTCGAACTCCCGAAGACCTAAGTCACCAGATTGCTTACTGCGCAATTGCAAGAAGCAAGAGCGGGATCTTGAGTCTGGCGCGTTTAACCGGGCTCCGCCACCTCTGCGTTTGGAGTTAGAAACAGAAGAATTTATATGGTGGCGGACTTTTTGGCGCGCACGACAAAACACGGCCGCCACCTCTGCGTTTGGAGTTAGAAACAGAAGAATTTATATGGTGGCGGACTTTTTGGCGCGCACGACAAAACACAGCCGCCACCTCTGCGTTCACAATTAGAAAAGAAGCAATTTTAATGTGGCTGGCATTTGCCGGCTTGCGCCTCCCATCCCCCCATCAGGCGTGCGGGATGGCAGGCGGTGCGACTCCGGAAGGCGGCGCAATCCCGCCTGGGCCTTTCCGGTTTCTCAGGTAATAGAAAACCCCGAACGCAAGCGCAAAGAAAACCACCAGCCCGACAACGACGGTTTCCATGCCAAGCGACTGTGGCTTGGGCTGCGGAATAACAGCCCCTCCGCTTCCAGTGCTGCCCCCTCCCGGGTCCGGCTTGGGCGTTTCCTCATCCGGCACCAGGTAGTTGCCGCTGCCAAAAGCGCTGTTTCCCTCCCGGTCAGTCACCTTGATAATGTACTTTACCAGCGTCCGCGGAGCCTGCTGGGGGAACTTGGCTTCGAACGTGTTGTAGCCTATCGCATACGCGGGCACCCGGTTTTCCACGCCGTCAATCTCGTAGGAGATGGAAACGGAATCGATTCCAGACGACATCGCGCCCGGGTCCTCCACAAAAACGCTCACAGTGCCTGCGCCGTTTTTCGCAATCGACGCGTGCATTTCCTTCACCACGGGCTTGGTAAGGTCAAAGGAAACCTCCAGCTTGGGCTGCCGCTCCAGGTCCATTGCGAACTTCTTGATGGACTCGTTGTACCTCACGCTTACCTGCGGGTACTGGGTGGAAATATTGTAAAACACAGCCTTGCCGTCCGACCCGGTCACGGCTTTCTTGGTGTCAGCTTCAACGGTTGCTGAAAGCGGCGAGCCGCTATCATCAGTAACGATCACTTCCATATTATACAGCCCTATGTTGAAATCCGCGGCAGTGTCCTGGCTCAGCCTCACTTCCTGGGTGCGCACCACATCGGCTATCTCCGCTTTGAGGGTGAAATTCCCGGGCGGAAGCTGGAAAATCGCATTTCCAGCGTAATCCGCGGTCTTGTTCTGGCCGCCCACGCTCAGCCTTGCGCGCAGAGGCGAGCCTTTCTGGTCCACAACCTTGACATTCAGGATATACGAACTCATCGATGTTTCGGAGATTATCCTCACGTTGCTTATGTTCCCGCCGGCAATAAGGTTGTAGGTGGACAGCTGGCCGCCATATTTCACGTAAAGGGTATATGAATACTGGACGTCGCTTTCAATCTGCTCATAGTCAGTGTAGGTTAGCTCTGCCCAGCCGCTCGAGTTGCTGAGCACCGGCTTGGTCTTGGCAGTCCCCAATGCCGCGCTGAGCTGGTGTTCTGCATAGACTTGCACGCCTTCTATCGGCCGGAGATTCTGGTCAAATACCTGCACCCGGACCCGTTCGCTGTAAGCAGCTGCGGCAAGCTGCGAAAGCAGCGCAATTGAAATGAGGGTTATCAGCAGGCGAGTTTTTGTCATGCCCACATTTGGGGGTGATTTATTTTAACGATTGCCGTCCGCTCTCGGAGCTCTCAGTAAAGCTTTTATATTATAACCACGATGTTAACAAGGTTATGAATAAAATTGACCAAATATCGTGACGATGGGCATGCGACCGGAGGTTGTATGATGGAATTTAGAAAAGGACAAGGCGCAACAGAATACTTGGTTCTGTTGGCAGTAGTATTGATCGTAGCGCTGGTGTCAATAGCGCTCCTGGGATTCTTCCCCGGCCTGGCATCTGACGCCAGGATTACGCAATCCAACTCTTACTGGCGCGGCGAGGCAAGGCCCTTTGCCATCCTCGAGCACAGCTTCAATGCATCTGCGGGCAAGCTGATAATCCAGAACAACGATGCATCCGGCTCGCTCACGGCGATCACGGCATATGTCGGAACCTGCCAGGCCAACAGCACACCAACCGGCCTCGGCCCAGGTGAAACTGGCGTGGTGACTTTCAACGCGTCCTGCGGCACCGGGCAGCCCACAACATCCGGCTCGGTGTACGACCTGAATGTCTCATTCGGCTACACTACGCCGAACGGAATTTCGGGCAAGCAGTACGGCGCCAAGAACATAGTTGGCAAGCTGGCCTGAGTTTTTCTTTTTATTTTTCCTTTTTTTCTTTCCCCTTATTTTCCAAAAAACAGATCGAGCGCAGATTGCGCCCAGAAACAGTGTATCTGGCCTTCTTTCCGCAGATTTCCTGCGACTTTATCGATAATAGCGTGGAAGGGCTGACTCCGGGCGGCACTGATTTTATGCCAAGAAGGGCAAGCGCCTCCTGCGTTGTGGCAACATAGGCCTTGCCGTCTATAGAAAAGGCAGCTTCCGCTTCCCCAGCGATTATTTCCTGCAGCGTGCCTGTCCTGTCATTGGCCGAGCTTTTTTTCACCAGCCGCGAGGAGGAATTCAGGTGCAGCTCGCTGTTCTTGAACGCCACGTTCTCCAGCCGCAGCACATCCCCCTCCGATGGCTTGCCTGCGCCTTGCGGGAAAGACCAGGCAACCACGCGCCTGCAGCTGTCCCCTTCGCAGAGCATGAATGACGAGAGGGATTTCTCCAGCCCGGTTTTCTTGTCGATGTAAACGTAATCGGGCTCCACCTCGCCAACCACTCCCTCCACGCTGCAAATCCCTGCGGTAAGCTGCGAGACTTTCAGCGGCGAGTTTCCCGACATTTTCTTCACCGCGCCGTTTCTTCCCACCTGTATTTCGCTGCCGCGCAGGTAAGCGCCTGTGCACTCAATGCCGTCCCCAGCCGACAGGTCCTCCTCCGCTATCCCGACCTGGTCGTTCCAAAGCACCAAGGTTGCCTGCCCGCTGCCGTCTGATAGGTGCAGGCGCACCGAGCGGTCGGAGCCGTTCGAATAGCTTTGCACCGGGAATATCCGCTCGACTTTCGCGGAGAAGGAAAAGGGCATTGCGCCCATCTGGGCAAGGGAGCCAAGCGAGGCTTTCCTCTCCACATCTATCCCGTTCTGGCGGCACAGCAGCATCACTGCTGCGCGGCGGGTAAGAAGGCCCCCAAATTCCCCTATTTTCTCCTCCAGCTTCTCCTCAAAGGCATTTCCAAGCTTTTCGGAAAGCAGCTTCTCAAACTCTTCCATGTGCCTCATCTCCAAATATTTCAACAACGTTTAAAATGGATAGAGCGGAAAGGGCTGCATGCAGCCTGACATAGTCACAGTGGGGCACTGCGTTTACGACATACGCAATTATGTGGAGAAATTCCCGGAGCCCGACCACACTGCGGTGATGCGCATGCACCCCAAGGTCAGCGGCGGCGGCTCTGCCGCAAACGTGGCGGTCAATCTCAGGAAACTCGGCTTTTCGTCAGGCGCAGTGGTAAATGTCGGCAGCGACAGGCACGGCAAATTCCTGCTGGAGGAGCTGCGCCGCTTCAGAGTGGATGCGTCCGAAGTGAAAGTCTTCAGGGGGATGAGCGGGCTTTCAGTGATAATCATAGACGAAGCAGGGGAGGTCCGGGTCATCGAGGACTACGGCGTTGCAGACAGGCGCAGGACAATAGACCCTGATTACATACGGGGCGCTTCGTTCCTGCACATCAGCGGCTGCGCCGACCACATGATCGAGGCTGCAAGCAAAATAGCCCACTCTGCGGGCATACCCATATCGTTCGACCCTGGCCGTTCTGCCTCGCGGCTGGGCGAGAGGAAGCTTGCGCCCATACTGGACCGCTGCGAATACCTGATAATAAACCGCAAGGAGCTTTTCGCAATAACCGGCTCGCGCGAGGAGTCGGAAGCCGAGAGGCTGGCTCGCAAATACAACGTCATCTGCGTGATAAAGCAGGGTGGCAGGGAGATAATCGTGAAGACCAAGGACGCCTCCTCGTTCACCGTGGAGCCATTCCATGTCAAGCCCGTGGACACCCTGGGCGCAGGCGACGCGTTTTGCGCGGGCTTCATAGCCGGAATAAGCGAGAGGCGCTCGCTTTACGAGTCGGTCAGGCTTGCAAATGCCGTGGCTGCCGCAAAGGTGCTGCGCAAGGGCGCACAGTCGCTTCCCACCCGCAGGTTCATAGCGCAGAAGTTCAAAATCTGATTCTAGGTGCACAAATGGAAAAATTCTCCCGGGCAGTCGTCATTGCAAACGGGAAAAAGCCGATTGCGCTTGCAGTGAAGAAACAGGTCGAGTCCTTCCTGAAAACGCAGGGCATTTCCCTTTCAGGAAAGCCGCAGCTTGCCATCACTGTGGGCGGTGACGGCACTGTCCTGTTTTCAAAAAAGCACTACGGCATCCCGTTCTTTGCAATCGGGAGCGGCACAAGCTTCATCTGCCAGGCGAGATTCTCGGACTGGAAGGCAAGGCTGAAAAAAGCCCTGCGCCGCCCTTTGCTTGACAAGAGGCTCATGCTCTCCTGTTCTGTCGATGGCAGACTGCTTCCGCTTGCGCTAAATGAGATAGGCATCAGGAACCCCGAGCCCCGAGTGCTTTCAATCCATCTCCAGGTAGGGCGCCGCCACTACGCATTCCGCGCAGACGGCATTCTCTTTTCCACCCCGACAGGCTCGCCGGCATACGCCTATTCATGCGGCGGGCGCGAGATGGCGAAAAGGGAATTAAAATACCAGGCAGTGGCAATTTCACCTTTCAGGCGGCTGTTCTCCAGCCTAATGCTGCCTTCCGGCAAATGCTGCACGCTGCGGATTTCGGGGAATGAAAAAACCCAGCTGTTCGTGGACGGGCAGACGGTCAGGAATTTCTCCGAGAAAAATTCGCTCGTCATTACAGCTTCAAAAAAGCCGTTCTATTTCCTGAAGGCCTGATCAGGCGAAAAGCATCTGGAGGTAGAACAGGGGGTCTGTGGCCTTCTTCTTCGCCTCGCGGGAAGCTATCATGCTGGCAAGCTCGCTTCTCACCCTCTTGCTTTTTTTCGCCTTGCCTATTATGAAATTCAGCAGCCACTCCCGGTTGCCCAGCCTCTGCATGCTGTAGCTGTTTTTCACGTCATTGCCAATCTCCGCCCATAGTGCGCGCTCGTAGGACAGGCAATCCGCCTCGGAAATCCCGCCTGCCGCAAGCTTCCCGCCCAGCACGTCCGCAGCAATTGCCGCGCTCTTCATGCCGTTCCCAATCCCTTCTCCTGAGAACGGGTCGATGAGCGAGGCGGCATCCCCGACCAATATGAAACAGTTGCCAGCGCATTTCCTTTTTGCAGATGCCAGCGGCAGGCTCCAGCCCTTCACTTCCCCCTCCAGCCTTGCGTTGCCGAACCTGCCGGCAAATCTCGGATTTTTCATGCACTCTTCAAGCACGCGCTGCAGGTTCACCTTCCTCTTGGTGATTTCGGAAAGCAGCATGCCCACGCCCACGTTTGCTTCATGGCATGATAGGGGGAATATCCAAAAATAGCCTGGCATGGACTCGGGCAGGAAATGTATTTCCACATTTCCTTTCAGGCCCCCAACATCTGCGTAGTACGCCCTCACTGCGGAGCAGTAGTGCTCCATCTTCATCTGCGTGCAGCCTGTTTTTCTTGCCACCAATGAGGAAGCGCCGTCCGCCCCAACTATCAGTTTCGCGAAATGCTCCGATATTTTCCCGTCGCTGTCGCGTGATTTTACCCCAACTGCCCTTCCTTCCTCGAAAATGACATCCACAACCTCTGCGCCCTGAAGCGTTTCGCAGCTTTTCTTGGCGTGCGAGAAAACGATATTGTCGAAATCCAATCTCTTGCAGACAAAGCCGCCGCTGAGCTCTTTGCCATCCGAAAGGAGCGGGATTTCCACCTCTTCGCCGGAAGGCGAGGAAAAAGCCAGCCCGGAGTTTCTCAGGAAGCCCTTGTTCAGGAGTTCCTGCTCGAGGCCCAGCCTGGAAAGCACATTGAGCGCCTTGCCCCCAATGGCATCGCCGCAGGGCTTGTCGCGCGGGAATGTTGCGCTGTCCAGCAGCAGCACCTTGCAGCCTTTTTCCGCAAGCAGCGCTGCGCATGAGGAGCCTGAAGGCCCCGCCCCGACCACAATGGCGTCGTATTTTTGCATGGAAAACTCTGGGTAAAATGGATTATATATTGCACTTACGGCACTTGTGGTCGATAAGGGCAAAGTATTTAAAGAACGTGTGTCAGAATAAGAAAAGAAGTGGTATTTCCGTGGTGGGGTGGATATTATGAATAAACTATTCATTTTTGCAGTGTTTTCCCTGTTTCTGGTTTCTATGGCATCTGCCTTGTATGTTGCGCATGCAGTAGTTGACGATCCAAGCCCTTCGCCCTCCGTCATCCGCAGCACCACTGGCATAGGCGGGTCCAACTCTCGCGCACAGGCGATTTTAGACGAAGACGGAACCGCACCTGTAATAGTCAAAACAGGCGCGCAAAAATCTCACAGCATAATCGACCCCGAGGACACCACCGCCCCCGCAATTTCATCTTCGGTGCAAATCAACGGCAATATTTACACCATACTTTCATCCGCAACAGATGCGAGCGGAATCTCAGGGATGAAAATCTACCTTGCGCATGGACTCCCGCAGGGCCAGAGCGGCTATGCACTGGTAAAGTCATGCTCCTCTTCTCCCTGTTTTTACACCAGCGGAGACAACGACGGCGATTACACTTACTATGCCACCGCGGCAGATGCCTCGCCAAACCACAATACGGCAACTTCCAGCCCGCAAACTTTCTACCTGCCAGGCAACACCAACATGCCTCCGGCAATCACCAGCATAAGCGGCCCATCCGCGCTTAGCATTGGCCAGACTGGCACCTGGGCAATAAATGCATACGACACCAATCCATTGTCCATGAGGGCGCTTGCCCCGAAGTTTACATGCGCAATACCGGCTAGCATAACAGCGCCAGTCATCAGCAATGGCGGCAATGGAGGCACAGGCGGATCAGGCGGAAGCAGCGCAGGAGGCAACTACCGCACCTCCACGCAGGTCAGCGCAACTTGCGCAGGCCAGCCATCCAGCATCAAGGTCAGCTACTATGTTCCAACCGCGCCTGCAGCGCTGGTGGAGATATTCTACCTTAACGCCGGGAAAGCCTCCAAGGTGTTCTCCCAGTCGGTAAGCGGCACCAGCACGCTGCAGTTCACCGCGCCATCAGCAGGCGAGTACGAACTGCATGTTTCGCTTGGCTCCGACCAATCCACTGCAAGCTTTTCAGTGCCTTCCTGCACGCCGCAGACCATCAACACCACCCAGAACATCACGGTGAATCTGGCCCCGCTGCGCGAATTGGTGCTCTCCAAGACAGTGAAATACAACGGAGGGTTCTCCAAGGAGTTCAAGGTCTACAAGACGACCTCCGGCACGGACGCAGAATATTCCACGGAAATCGCGCTGACATACACCAACCAGGGCAACTCGACAAGGCAAAACATAACGATCGCAGACGCAATGCCCCGCCAGGTGGTTTCAGCCACGAGCCAGATAACTTTTGACAACTACCCCTCAGCGCTGGAATCAGCGCAAGGCCCGCAATTCTCCTGGGACGTGAAAAGCGTGCAATCGGGCGGGCAGGTGCAGTTCTCCTACCGTTTCAGCCGCGCAATAACCGACGCGATGATTGACGCGTTCGCCGCGCCCCGCGTGCTTGCCCCTGGCCAAACCATACGCGGCACAATCGCAGGCATTGGCGCGCCCGCAGGCGGAGACCTGCTGGCAGCCAACGTGAGCTTCGCAGGCATGAGCCTGCCGATTTCGCTTCTGGCGGTTGCAATACTGGCGCTTGTGCTGGTTGCCCTGATACTGCTCTTCGTCTTCGGCGGGAAGAAAGAGGACGAGTAGGCGGAAGTTTTTCTTTTATTTTTCCTTTCCTGTAGCTCAAGCTAGCTTAGATGCGGGATAAAAAACAGGAAAAGCGGGAAGATGCTATCTGCGGAAAGTCACTGCTTTTCGTCTGCCGAATATGTCAGCGGCTCAAGCGAGCGCTTGTAGCTGTGCAGCTCCTCCGGCTTGAAGAAGCGGGCAATTTCCTTCTGCGCGGTCTCAACAGAGTCCGAGGCGTGGATGATGTTGCACTGCATTGAAAGCGAGTAGTCCCCGCGGATGGTGCCAGGCGCTGCCTTTCTAGCATTGGTCGGCCCGCACATGGCGCGCACCGCCTCCACAGCTTCCTTGCCCTCGATAACCGCAACCACGACTGGCGAGGAGGACATGAATGCCTCTATCTCCGGGAAAAACGGCTTGTCGGCTATGTGCGCATAGTGTTCGCGCAAAAGCGCGGGGCCAAGCTCCATCATTTTCATGCCGGCCACTGCAAAGCCGCGCTTCTCAAAGCGTGAAAGCACTGCACCGCAAAGACCGCGCTGCACGCAGTCTGGCTTGAGGATAATAAGCGTCCGTTCCACATGACCACCTCTCTTTTGGAAAAATAAAAAATAAATGAAAAAGGGCTACTTCTTGGCCGGCTTGTTCGCAGCCATTTTCTTCTCTATCTCCTTGGCAAGCGCGGAGTCTTTCTTCTCCTCCCCCTTCTTTTCAGAAGAGAGGATAAGCCCCTTGTTGGTCCACTTGAACAAGCGCCCCTCGCGGTGCAGCTCGGTCTGGTTGACCTTGCACTTGCTGGAGCAGAAATTCAGCGTGGTGCCGTCGCGCAGCACGTAGATTTCGCCGGTGCCCTTGGATATCTCGTTGTTGCAAAAAGAACAATACATAGTATCACTTCGCCTTGATTTCCTTTGCCTCGCGCTCGGTCTCCAGGAGCATCAACATGTCCCCCTTCCTGACCGGGCCCTTGACATTCCTGCGGATAACACGGCCCTTGTCCTTGCCGTCAAGCACTTTGCAGAGCACCTGGTAGACCTCTCCGTGGATGCCGGTCTTGACGACCACTTCCACGACTTCTACAGGTGTTGAGTCTGGTCCTGCCATTCAAAACACCTTATTCCTTCTTCTCTTCGGTCTTGGCAGGCTTTTCCTTCTTAGCCTTGGGGGCCTTTTCTTTCTTCTCCTTCGGAGCGTCTGCTTTCTTCTCTTCAGCCTTGTGCTCCTTGGGCTTCTCCTCGTGCTTGTGCTCATGCTTGTGTTCGGCAGGCTTCTCTTCCTTCTTTGCCTCAACCTTTGGGGCAGCCTTGCCAAGCTTTTCTACGATTCCCTTCACAAGCTCGGCAGCATTGCCTGGCTTTTCAATCGTGATTGCCGCGCACTGGACGGAAAGCCCTGCGGCAGCGCCCAGCTCCTTCTTGGTCGGAACGTAGCAGTAAGGGACGTTCTTCTCATTGCATATCATGGGGAGGTGCATGACCACTTCCTCGGGGTCGACGTCCTCGGCTATGACGACGAGCGTCGCGTTGCCGGACTCGATTCCCTTGGTTGTCTCGTTTGCACCTTTCCTTATCCTGCCCGTGTCGGCAGCGACAGTGATCGCCTCGAGCGCCTTGGACTGCACGTCCTTGGGAGTTTCAAACTTAACGTAGCTTTTTGCCATTCTTCCACCTCAATTCCTGCTGCGTTTGCAGCCGGAGTTTCATAGGCTCATTTCCTTTTGAGAAAGAGCTATCGCCTATAGGTGGGCATGAGTTTAAAAAATTAGTGTACGACCAGCACGAAACTCTTCGCAGCCCCCCCGTAGTTGCCGTTGTTATATTCAGGGTAGTTTCCGTCTTTGAGGCGTGTGCATATCATGTAAGTGCCGCTGGGCATCTCATATCCGGGGTAGCCCCCGGTCCTCGGGGTTCCGCTTATCACGCCGCTGCTGCTTATTGACAGGCCAAGCGAATCAAGGTTTGCGCAAGCTCTCATCGCGCGTTCCGGGCTAGAGCCGGAGTCCCCGTACCAGTAGTAGCCGGGCTTGCCGCCTGTTGCAGCAAGCGTGAATGAATACGGTGTCCCGTTGGTAGCATCCGGAAGCGAGCCGGTGGTTATCTAGGTGTTAAGCGACACCACATATAGAGCCGGCAGCTTGCTTGGCCTTGAAGACTTCTAGCGGTGTTTTGTATTTAAGGCTGCTGTGCGGCAGCCTGTTGTATTCCCATTCAAAGTGGCGCAGCAGC